>Ga0209039_10003538_pt1 | contig 12114 bp, 9 predicted proteins | sample BogFormECP12_OM1_FD_188238 | JGI IMG/M metagenome (GOLD analysis project Ga0209039, IMG submission 188238) | Bog forest soil microbial communities from Calvert Island, British Columbia, Canada - ECP12_OM1 (SPAdes) (version 2) | ecosystem: Environmental > Aquatic > Freshwater > Wetlands > Bog ...
AGATGGAGACCGAGGCGGCAGCGAGGAGCTGACGCAGGCGTACTGAGCAGTACGTCGAGGAGAGCGACGCAGCGACAACGAAGGTATACACTTGAAGGCGAATTGGTATTATATCCCTTCTATCTCTTTAACTTCGTCCGGGGTCAACTTCCAGCCGGCGCCCGTGAGATTCGCATCCAGCTGCTCCGGCCGCGTGGCACCCGCGATGACCGAGGGTACCCATGGATGTGCGAGAAGCCACGCTATAGCGAGCTCGCTCACCGTGCGGCCTCGTGCTTTGGCAAAAATCTTTAGCTTCTCTAACCGGTCCCAGTTTGCTTCAGTGATGACACCGCTGTACAATTCGGTATAAGCTTTGGCTTGGTGTTCACCCTCGGCAGGAGTCCTGGATTTCTCGCCGCGGGGATATTTTCCCGTCAGAAATCCGCCAGCCAACGGTCCCCAAGGTATGACCCCCACACCGTGTGCCTTGCAACATGGCACTAGCTCCCGTTCAATCTGTCTCTCAAAGAGGTTGTATCTCGGCTGCACGGTGATGAAGCTATTCAGGTTGTTCACGCAGGACGTCCACATCGCCTCCGACAGTTGCCACCCATCAAAGTTGGAGCAACCTATGTACCGCACTTTGCCTGACTTCACCACCCCGTCAAGGGCGCGCAGGGTCTCTTCGATGGGCGTTGTGGGATCAGGCCAGTGCATCTGGTACAGATCGATGTAATCAGTCTGGAGTCTTTTCAGGCTTGCCTCCACTGCCCTCATGATGTACCAGCGCGAGCCACCGCGGTCATTAGGCCCATCTCCCATGGGCTGGCCCCATTTAGTAGCAATTATCACCTCACTCCGTCTCCCTTTGAGCGCGCGGCCCATATACTCCTCGGAGTTCCCCTTATCGTACCAGTCGGCAGTATCGATGTAATTGATTCCCAACTCCAAAGCGTGATTCAAAACCACGGTTGAACGCTGCCCATCTAACCACCAGCCGAAATTATTCCCCCCCAACCCGAGAACCGAAACTTTGAGCCCAGATTTGCCAAGATTGCGGTATTCCATCATTCCCTCCTTAATCAGATACTGAAGACCGTCGCATCCACCCGCAAGCGGGTGCCCGGCGACTCGGACGTTCTACGTCATGGCTGTTACATCTACCTCGAAGAGCGCCCCTGGATGTTTCAGGCTGTTCAGCGTCATGAAAGTACTCACCGGAGGTTTCTCAACCAGGTATGGTGCGTGCTTCTCATAATACTCAACCTCCGCCTTGCGCATCCTGGGATAATTATCAAGGTTATTGAGGAGCATAAAAGTCTTGACCATCTTGTCCATTGAGCTTCCGGCCTGTTCCAACGCTGCTTTGACCTTATCAAATGCCCTGCTCACCTGCTCTTCGAAGACGTTCGTTTCCATCTTGCCGGTTTTCGGGTTGGATCCGTCACAACCTGAAAGAAAAAGCAGCCTGCCGGCTGAAGCACTGCCGGATGCTTCACTGTTCCCCGGAAAATATTTCGTCGGCCAGTCGGGCGCTTTTTTATCGATGACTCCAAAGCCTTCGACCTCAACCAGGAATTCCGGAAGAGCCAGACTGCTGGCATTGATGACCGTGCTGGCTGGAGGGTTTTTTGCGAGGCCGGGCGCATGCTTCTTAAAGAACTCCTGCTCCACCTCACGGTAGAGAGGATAATTTTTTACATCTTTAAGGAGTACATACGTTTTCACCAGATTGTCCAGAGAACCTCCCGTCTCCTCCATGCCTGCCTTGATTTTATTGAGGACAATCATCGTCTGCTCTTTGAAATCCATCGTTTCCGTTTTCACCGTGTCGTGATTGAGGGCCTCGCAACCCGAGATAATAACCAGATTGCCGACCACCTCTGTTCGGGCGAATTTAGGATGCTCCTTCGGCACATGAGGATAAGCGAGTTTCTTGCCGCCCCATGCTTCTTTATAATACTTGACGTTCCAACCTGGCGCATTCCTGTCGATAACGCCGATTACATCCATCTCGAGCAGGAACTTGGGCCGTGCCAGGGATAGGGGAGCAATAAATGTGCTGGCCGGCGGGTTCTCTACCAGATACGCTGCATGTTCCAGGTAGTATTCGACCTCTGTCGTGCGCATCGCCTTGTAGTCGGTCTGTTTCTTGACGAGCATAAGAGTTTTAACGATGTTGTCCATCGAGCTTCCGGCTTCCTCCATGGCCAGCTTCACCTTGTAAAGCGCCATGTTCATCTGATCCTCGAATTTTTCCGATGTCGGTTTTCCCTCGATCGTATCCTGGCCTGTGCAACCGGAAACAAAGATAAGGTTGCCCACCACTATGCTGCGGGCAAACTTGGGATGTTCTTTTGGCACGTGCGGGTAGGCCAGTTTTTTTCCTTCCCAGTATTCCGGATAGTATTTGACTTGCCAGTTCATAACCTCCCTCCTTGTTGTCATGTGTCTTCTCAGTCGCCGGCCGTCCAGCCACGGTGCTGTTACACGGAGAAGATCTCCTGCGGAAACTTGTGGAGACAGGGGCTCGCCCCGCTCTCAGTGATCAGATAGTTATCGCAGACCGAAACCCAGAGCCTGTCCGAGCCAATGGCAGGATGCACGACGATGTTCATATTCGTCTGCAGGCTCATGGGCTCGTCATCACGGATTGCGGGCCGCTCGACCAAGTCATACCCCTGGCCGTGGGCATAGAGGCGCGTCTCGAGGATCTTTCCGTGCCTGGCCAGAAACTCGTTATTCGCATCCCAGATTGTCTTGGTACCTACGCCTGGCTTGAGCAGCTTCAAAGAAACCTTTTGGGCTTCACAGCAGAGCCGGTAAGCATCGGAGAGCTCCGCAGGCACGCTCCCCGTGAAAAAAATCCGGCCCAGCTCTGCGTACATGCCGCCTGGGCCATTAACCTCAATCAACAGGGTAAAGGCCTCATTTTCCTTCAGTGTGCGGTTCTGATGCTGCCTTTTCTGGTAATGGGCAGGCCGCCCCAGCGGACCCGAACCGGCGAGGACCAGCTGCTCTTCGCTGCCGAGCAAGGTTGCCTTATGGACCACATCAGCCACGATTTCGAAAACCTTTCGCCCTGGTTTGACGACCGTCTTCGCATAGGCCATCACTTCATCCTGAAGTGCACACGTTTTCTTTATTAGCTCTATCTCTTCGGCGCTCTTGACAGCCTTGATCTCGTCGACCAGATCGGTTGCATTGACGAAGGTAGCATCCGGCATGCTTCGCATCAGATATTCATAGAAGGTGTATGATATCCTCCCCGGCCCGACCATGCCGATCTTAGCCTTCTTCCTGTTTTTGAGCGTCTCGATGACGAGATCTGCGTCGTACGTGTTGCTGTAGTGGAGGCTCGGGAAGTATGGACCGCTCAGCCTTGCTTTTACGCCGCGAAACTGCCACGCCGGTGGCCCCATATCCCCGGGAGGTCTACCGCCGCTGGTGATGGTGGTCATCATATCATCCGCGGGAAAGATAACCGTCATCGGGTAGCCATTGCGCGCGGCAACGTCCGTAAACCACTTCACATAGCCTCCAAGCCACTCATTCGTGTCCTGCATGACGAGGGCATCCAGAGATTTCTCTTTCATCGCGGCTCGCACCGCCGCCCATCGACGTTCAAGCTCTTTGTCTGAAACTCCTAACGTCAGGGCCTCTCTTGGATCGTCTGCCATATCTCGCCTCCTATTTCTGTTCGGTGCACGCCACATCATCATATCAGTATCTGACACGTTGTCAAGAGGAAGCCGGATGGAAAGCCAGCAGTAATTTCCGTGCTCTCGATAACTTCTTTATCTCCGCTTCTCTCTTCAAAGCTATGGAGGGCGTGGCGCAGAGTTCCACATAAACGAGCTTCACCGGTCGACGGCCCCGTATATACTTCGCTCCAGCCTTGCTGCTATTATGCTCCTGTATGCGCTTTTCTATATTGCCGGTAGAGCCTGTGTAAAGGGTCTTGTCTGAACACTCAACGATGTAGACGTACCTGGTCACGGGACGCTCATTTTTCATTGACACATTTGCGCCGTGCAGGTAAAGTGATACTCAATAACCGAACAGGAGAAGAGGCCATGAAAGTGGAAATTAAAGATAACAAACTTTTCATCGAAATTGACCTGGAAAAACCAACGCCCTCGGCATCCGGTAAAACCCTTGTAGTTGCGAGCACACATGGGAACACCGTTACCTCTGCTGAAGTGGATGGCAAGCCAGTTATCGTCGGGCTCAACGCTTATATCAAAAAATGACTTATACCAATTCGCCTTCAAGCGTATACCTTCGTTGTCACTGCGTCGCTCTCCTCGACGTACTCCTCAGTACGCCTGCGTCGGCTCCTCGCTGCCGCCTCGGTCTACACTTGAATGCAAATCGGTATTACCATTTGCCCGGCAACTAAATCAGGCGAGCAGCACAATCGGTGCCCAACCACTGTTGATCACGGGTCGATAACGTCCGCCCTTTTTTGTATTTTTTAAGCATGCTCATTAGGATCAATATAGATGTTGTTTAGGCTTTTGTTTGCATATAAAAGTACTAATTTTATCATTTATAAAGCTTTTTCGTATGTATATTTGTCGTTTATAACATCTTATAATGGCTAAATGTCATACAATATCGTCATCTCCCCTTCCCGGTGAGTTGATGATGCTGAAGAGCCACCATCTCTCTACCCTGTTCTTACTGCGCGGCTGCCTATCGAAGTAAATCTTGATCGAACCGAAGGAGTCGGTCTCCACCTCGAACCAGTGCTTACGGACGTAAAGTTCAGCACTGCCGTGGTGGCACTTTCCCGTTTCGCGCCACGTGCGCAGCACGTTCACAACCCTTATGGTCTGGCCCCGCCAGATAAACTCCCGCGGGAGCCCAGGCTCCCCGGCTGCCATGCGTGCGGTATCGCACGTGGCAACCACCGGCTTAATGGGCTCACTGATAAGCTGTTCATGCATGTCGGTTGCTACACTAATTTCACAGCGCGGCCAAGCCGCAACCAAAAACAAGACTTTATCTCACGCCCGCTCGTTGCACTCGCTAGAGCCCGCAGAGGCCGCAGAGAAGAGCCAGCCGAGAGTCTATTCTGTGTCCTGATGTGAGAGAAAGCGGCACATCAGGACACCCTGCATCGCTCCGCGAGGGGGTCACTTCGGGCAGTTGCACGGCAACTTTTGCAGGATTTAATGAAATGTATGCGAATCATCGTGATTCCCTTTCCACATAATACAGCGTGCCAGACGAAATGACAACAATGGGAATCATTTTTCGGTTGGATGACCGCGGGACCGGTGGTACAATTAGGCGCTTTGCCACCGCAAAAAGGGAGGTGCTTGGATGAAGAATGCGCATGGAGTTATGGTTTACGAAAACGTCCGGGAGATGGTTGAGCCACAGCATTCATGTCTCGTCGTGTGGGACCTGCAGAACGGGCTGGTGGACAGGATATTCAACAAAGACGAATTTATGGCTAATCTGAAAGGCTTCATCGAAAAACTGAGAAAGACGATGCCGGTTGTCTATACCAGGATCACTCCTTCTCCTAAAGGCTTTGATTCTTCCTGGCGCTATTATTCGATGATGAAACGTTTCAACGTGGATGATGTTAGCAAGCTGCCTCCGTTTATGGCAATAGGCTCGAAAGAAAGGGAAATACCGGAAGCAGTCAAGCCTGAGCCTGCCGACATAGTCCTCGATAAGCACACGGCAAGCATCTTCATCGGAACCAATTTCGAGTACATGATGCGCAACCGTGGCATAACCACCCTGATATTCACCGGTATAGCCACTGAAATCGGTGTGGAGTCTTCCGCACGTGATGCATCAAACAGGGGGTTTTATCCGGTGATCGTTTCCGATTGCGTATCCTCCGCAGACAAAGCAGCGCACGAACGCTCTCTGGAGAACCTGGCTAAAATTCTTGTGGTAGAGAAATCAGCGAACATCATCTGATGCGCGTGAAGCCAGATCGCTTCGCTAGGAAGACCGTCACGCAGAGCGTGACTCGGATGACCGTCGCACGCACCCGCACCTGGTGAGTGCGACTCGGACGATGGACGATAGAAATTCTGGATTACGGATGTTGGCAGCTGATCTTCTTTATGCTTCCTAGCGCAGCCGTCCTCCTAGTCCGCCGCAGCGGACGGTCGTCCGAGCGAATGAAATGAGCGGTCGTCCTAGCGGAGCGGTCGTCCTAGTCGCCGGGTACCCGCGTGCGGGTGGGTGCGACGGTCTATCATTTCTCGGCCAGCTCGGATGCGTTCCAGCCGCCGCCGAGGGCTTGGATGAAGTTTACGGCGGCAGTCAGGCGGCGGCTCTGAATCGTGAGCGCCGTTATCTCGTTGTTCAGTGACGCAGCCTGGACCACGACGACGGTGAGATAGTTGACCGTTCCCGCCTTGTACTGATTGAGAGCCACCGTCACCGATTGCCGGGCCGCCAGCACTGCCCCTTCCTGCACCTGTGCCTCTCCCTCCAGGATGCGGAGCGCAGCCAGGTTGTCTTCCACCTGCTGGAACGCGGTAAGCACGGTCTGACGATACGATGCAACCGTCGCGTCATAGGCTGCGCGCGCGGCCGCAGTCTGCGCCCTCCTCAAACCGCCTTCATAAATCACTTCCGACACCCCTGCCCCAAGTGACCAGAAGCGGCTTGGCCACGTGAACCAATTCGATGTGTCAGTGCTTTCATAACCGACTGATCCGTTCAACGTGACGGTTGGGTAGTAGGCAGACACTGCAACCCCGATCTGGGCGTTGGCCGCTGCCATGTTCCGCTCGGCCGCCGCAATATCAGGTCTGCGTTCGAGAAGCTCTGAGGGCACGCCGCCGGGAATGGCCGGCGGGACTGCGATGAGCGGCGCAACCGGAATGGAAAAGGTGGACGCGGGTTTGCCAAGAAGCACAGCGATCGCGTGCTCAAGCTGCGCGCGCTGCACCCCGATGTCTATTGCCTGAGCCTGTGTTGATTTGAGCAGAGTTTCCGCCTGGAGCACATCTGCCCTCGACGCAACGCCGCTCGCGTAGCGGTTCTGCGTCAGCGTGAGGCTCGTCTGATAGGCGATGACCGTTTCGTCCAGAAGTTTTTTCTGCGCATCCAACGTGCGGAGCTGGAAATAGTCTTGCGCGACTTGAGCCTGAGTCAGCAGACGAACAGATTCAAGCGTAGCCGCGCTTGCCTGGGCGCTTGCCGCACCGGCTTCGACCATACGGCGAACCCGGCCCCAAACGTCTAAGGCCCATGAAGCGGTGAGCGGCGCCAGGTAGTCATTGACAGTGCGTCCCGCACTGGTCGCACTACTGCTTCCGAGTGCGTCTCTAGACCTCAAAGAGCGTGTAGCAGAAGCTCCGGCCGTCACCGTGGGGAAGTAGGCAGACCGCGCAACCTGAACGAGCGCGAGCGCCTGGCGAAATTGCGCTTCTGCAGCAGCCACGTTCTGGTTCGAAATGTTGATTTGCTCTTCCAGCGCATCGAGCTCGGGGTTATTAAATATTTCCCACCAAGCTCCGCGAATAATATGGTCCTTGGGCTCCGCCTGCTTCCAGCCCTCCCCTTCCTTGTACGTCGCCGGGGTCTCGGCCGTGGGCCTGACGTAATCAGGACCCACTGCGCACGACGCGAAAATGCTGAAGATCAGTGCTGCGGCAAATACTCTCGCGAGACCAAGCCTTGTGAAATGCATCAAGCGCAACAGAAATAAAGCCCGAGGACGTTTAAAAAATCCGTCATACAACTGCAGCATCACATTCCTCCAAAAGTTTACAGGCTCTCCGGTCCCTTCGCTATTTCACCTGCCATTCCCAACTGCGGTTCCCGACGTTTGCCTTTCAACCACAGCCTGAAACGATCGAGGTAGAGGTACATCACCGGTGTCGTATAGAGTGTGAGCGCCTGGCTGAAGACGAGTCCGCCGACGATGGTGATGCCGAGCGGCCGGCGAAGCTCCGACGCAACCCCTGTTCCCACGGCCAGGGGTAGAGCACCGAGCGCCGCGGCCATGGTGGTCATCATGATCGGCCGGAACCGCAAAAGACAGGCCTGGTAGATCGCCTCCTCCGGCCTCTTTCCATCCTTACGCTCCGTTTCCAAAGCAAAATCTACCATCATAATACCATTCTTCTTCACTATTCCAATGAGGAGAAGGATTCCGATGACTGCAACGACCGACAGCTCCGTACGCCAGGCCATAAGCGCGAGCATGGCGCCCACTCCCGCTGACGGCAGCGTCGATAGAATCGTGATCGGATGAATATAGTTCTCATAAAGTATGCCAAGAACGATGTAGACTGCCAGCAGCGCAAAAAGGATCAGGAGCGGTTCGCTGGCCAGAGCAGCCTCGTAGGCCTGAGCCGTGCCCATAAATTGCCCGCGGATGCTGTCAGGCATTCCCATCTCCCGCTTGGCCTTCTCTATCGCCGCTACGGCATCCCCGAGGGCATACCCGGGACCGAGATTGAACGAAATGGTCACGGCCGGAAACTGTCCCTGATGATTTACGGAGAGCGACGTAGGGGTGCGCTCGAAATGCGTGAAAGCGGAGAGCGGCACCATCGGTCCATTGGCAGACCTCACGTAAATGTCCCGCAGTGTTTCAGGGCGCTGCCAGAAGGGAGGAGCAACTTCCATGACCACATGGTACTGGTTCAACTGCGTGTAGTTTATGGAGACCTGATTTTGACCGTACGCGTCGTAAAGCGTATTGTCGATAAGCGCCGGCGTAATGCCGAGGCGCGAGGCTGTGGCGCGGTCAATCACTAAATTAGCCTCCAGCCCCCTGTTCTGTTGATCACTGTTGACATCCACACACTGGGGCAGGGTACGCACCTTCGCCGTCATACGCGGAGCCCAGGCCATGAGCTGCGCAAGATCGGTGCTCATAAGCGTATATTGGTAGAGAGCGCGACTTTGCCTTCCGCCGATACGAAGCTCCTGCACGGGTTGAAGGACGGTCGGCGCGCCCGGGAGTGCCATAAGCTTCGGCCGCAGCCTGTCCATCACTTGCCGCACACTCGATTTGCGTTTCTCAAAAGGTTTAAGGGAGAAAAAGAGTCCCGCGACGTTTGTCCCGCTCCCCGTTCCCGTGTAGGCGGACACATCCTCCACTTCCGGATCGCTCCTGATGATATCGACCGCCGCAGCCATTTTCTCCTTCATGGCCTGGAACGAGATATCCTGCTCTGCCTGAATGCTGCCGCCGATCCGTCCCGTGTCCTGTTCCGGAAAAAAACCTTTTGGAATGATCCAGAAGAGGCAGCCGTTGGTTACCACGGTCACCACTATAAGGGCAAGCATGATTCGCGAGTGGCGCAAGGCCCAGCCGAGCGTTATCTCGTAGCGGCGGTGCATCCAGTTAAAGGCCCGCTCACTAGCCCGGTAGACGGCCCCGTGGCGTTGCTTATTACCCTTGAGCACGTGCGCGCACATCATGGGCGTTGTCGACAACGATATGACAAGGGAGAGACCGATTGCTACAGAGAGTGTGACCGCAAACTCGCGGAACAGGCGGCCGACCATGCCTCCCATGAGGAGGATCGGGATAAAAACGGCGACCAGAGATGCGCTCATAGAGAGGACAGTGAAACCGATCTCGCGTGCTCCCAGGAATGCTGCCTCCCTGGGCTTCATCCCCTGTTCGATGTGACGCGTGACGTTCTCGAGAACGACGATGGCGTCGTCCACGACGAACCCGGTGGCAACGGTCAAGGCCATGAGCGACAGGTTATCCAGGTTGTAGCCGAAGAGGTACATCACGCCGAACGTGCCCACGAGAGAGACGACCACGGCAACGCCCGGAATGACGGTGGAGCGGATATTCCTCAAGAATGCGAAGACGACCAGGATGACGAGAAATGCCGAGATCAGAAGCGCCCGTTCCACGTCACGCAGGGAGCCTCGAATAGGCGGGGTTCGATCCTGAACGATTGACGTTTTTATGCCGCCCGGCATGGATGCTTCCAGCTGCGGCAGAAGGGCGCGCACGCGATCTACCGTATCTATGATGTTGGCTGCAGGCTGGCGGAGAATGACAACCATAACTGCGGGTTTGCCATTCATAAGTCCGGAGGCGCGAATGTCTTCCACCGAATCCTGCACATCGGCGACATCCGTCAGTTTTACCGGGGCACCGTTCCTGAACGCAACGATCACAGGCGAATACTGGTATGCCCTGCGGAGCTGGTCATTGGTTTGGATTTCCCAGGTTTTAATTCCGTCGGAGAGCTGCCCTTTCGGCCGCATCACATTGGTGTTGACGATGGCAGTCCGCACGTCTTCAAGACCGATAGTGTACTTGCTGATGACTGCCGGGTTGAGTTCGACGCGGACGGCCGGCAGCGAACTGCCCCAGACGAACACCTGGCCGACTCCCCGCACCTGCGACAGCTTCTGCGCCATGATGCTCGTTGCCGCATCGTACATCTGCGCAGCATCTATCGAGTCGGACGTAAGTGCAATGATCAGAATCGGCGCATCCGCAGGATTGAACTTCCGGTAGCGCGGGGCTTGCGGGAGGTTTGGGGGCAGGAATCCCCGGGCCGCATTGATGGCTGCCTGGACATCACGGGCCGCACCATCTATATTCCGGTCCAGATCGAACTGGAGCGTGATGCTGGTCTGGCCGCGGGTGCTTGAAGAAGTCATTTCGGCTATGCCGGCTACGTGTCCGAGCTGCCGCTCGAGAGGGGCTGCAACGGATGTTGCCATGGTCTCCGGATCTGCACCGGGAAGATTTGCCTGAACGTTGATCGTGGGGAAATCAACGGGCGGCAAAGGTGATACCGGAAGCAGGATAAAGGCCACCGCACCTGAGAGAAAGAGCCCTATTGTCAGAAGCGTTGTGGCTACGGGTCTCTCAATGAACAGCGCCGAGATATTCATGACTCATCCGTGGGCTGCAAGGGGTTCACGCGGTCCATGCGGTCCATGGATCGTCCCTCATCGTCTGAGTTCGGTGAGCGTGGCCCCTTTACGCGCCTCGCCAAACGGTCAAATGCAAGATAGATGACCGGCGTGGTATAAAGGGTGAGTATCTGGCTGAAGATGAGCCCGCCGACGATGGTAATGCCGAGAGGATGGCGAAGCTCAGAGCCCACCCCGCGGCCCACAGCCAGAGGCAGCGCCCCGAGGAGGGCAGCCATAGTGGTCATCATGATGGGCCGGAACCGGAGAAGACAAGCCTGGTAGATCGCGTCCTCAGGGCTTTTCCCCTCTTTGCGCTCTGCTTCCAGGGCAAAGTCGACCATCATGATGCCATTCTTCTTCACAATACCGATGAGAAGAATGATGCCGATAATCGCGATGACCGACAACTCGGTCCGCCAAGCCAGAAGAGCCAGTATTGCCCCTACGCCGGCTGACGGTAGCGTGGAGAGGATTGTGATAGGGTGGATATAACTTTCGTAGAGTATTCCGAGCACAATGTAGACGGTCACGAGTGCGGCGAGGATCAAGAGAGGTTCATTGGCGAGTGCTGCCCTGAAGGCCTTCGCTGTACCCTGAAAGCTTCCCTGGATACTGGCCGGCATGTTCATCTGTTTCGCAGTCGTTTCAAACGCGTCCACTGCGTCACCGAGGGCTGCACCGGGAGCAAGGTTGAATGATACAGTAAGGGCTGGAAACTGTCCCTGGCGTGTGACTACCAGGGGTCCACTATTTTCAATTGTCTGAGTGATCGTCCCTAACGGCACCTGCCCGCCGCCTTGCGAGCGAAGGTACATCGCCTGCAGCGCTGCAGGACCCTGCTGAAATTCGGGTTTAACAATGAGAATGACACGGTATTGATTCAACTGCGTAAAGATCGTAGAAACCTGTCGTTGTCCGAACGCATCATAGAGCGCATTGTCGATGTCGAGGGGAGCGATGCCGAGGCGCGCGGCTGTTGCGCGGTCAATGGTGACCGCGAGGCTCAATCCCTTATCCTGCTGATCGCTGCTTACGTCTCTCAATTCAGTGTTCTTGCTCAGCGCTTCAACGAATTTAGGACCCCAGGTATTCAACTCATCGATATTGGGATCCTCAAGCGAATACTGAAATTGGGTGCGGCTCACGCGATCCTCGACGGTCAGGTCCTGCACAGGCTGCATAAAAAGTTTAATCCCTTCTACTTTCGAAAGATGTGACTGGAGGCGCCTGATCACGTCG
>Ga0209039_10003539_pt1 | contig 12109 bp, 9 predicted proteins | sample BogFormECP12_OM1_FD_188238 | JGI IMG/M metagenome (GOLD analysis project Ga0209039, IMG submission 188238) | Bog forest soil microbial communities from Calvert Island, British Columbia, Canada - ECP12_OM1 (SPAdes) (version 2) | ecosystem: Environmental > Aquatic > Freshwater > Wetlands > Bog ...
CCGTGCTCCCTGTGTTCGAGGCCAACAAAGGGCTGCTTTTTTATCCTGTTCAGTACGAGGGCGAAGAACAGAGCCCCAACATCTTTTACACCGGAGCCACGCCTAACCAGCAGCTCATTCCAGCCGCGGAATATCTTATGAGTGCCGAAGGCGGTTCAAAGAAGAAGTTTTATCTCCTGGGCACCGATTATGTGTTTCCCCGTACAGCCAACAAAATACTGAAAGCCTTCCTCATTGCCAAAGGCGTTCCCGAACAGAACATCGTGGAGGAATACACGCCGTTCGGGCATGCGGATTATCAGACAATCGTAGGCAAAATCAAGAAGTTTTCAGAAGGCGGAGACGCATGTGTGCTCTCGACGATTAACGGCGACTCCAATGTTCCTTTTTACAAAGAGTTCGCAAATCAAAAGCTCACTGCGGACAAATGTCCCATTATGGCGTTTTCAGTGGCGGAAGATGAACTGCGTTCAATGGACACAGAGTTTCTCGTGGGGCACCTCGCGGCATGGAACTATTATCAAAGTGTGACTACGCCCGAGAACAAGGAATTCGCCAAAAACTTTAAAGAATATTGCAAGAAAAACAATCTCCCCGGCGGAGAAAAGAGAGTCACGGATGATCCCATTGAAGCCGCGTACTTTGGCGTGTACGTGTGGAAAAAGGCCGTGGAGAAAGCCAAATCTTTTGATCCTGCCAAGGTGACCGAAGCTGTTCTTGGCATGGAGTTCGACGCTCCCGGCGGCCCGAAGAAAATGGACGAAAAGAATCATCACACCTACAAACCCGTCCTCATCGGTGAAATACGGGCAGACGGTCAATTTGACGTCATCTGGCAAACAAAGGGATTGGTGAAACCTGAAGCGTTTAGCACCTATTTGAAAAAGTAAGGCGCACGTGCGCTCTCGACCGGTGAAAGGGCCACAGACACGTGGTCCTTCACCAATCCCAGGTTTCTCAATGGATTACCTATGTTGCCTTTGAAGAAACAATCAGGAATCCTTCTCCTCGCATTGATGTTATGCATATTGATCAGCATCAATTCGCACGCGACATCCGAATCCGTGCGTCAAGCGTTAATCAATCTAAGCGATTCCGACAAAGCAGTACGTGAGCAGGCTTATGAAGCCTTAAGGAAAGAAGGTGATGCAGGCATCGTCCCGATTCTGGAAGCCTTCCAATCGGGATTATTGGAGAATCGAGAAGGTCAACTGGTGATTTACGCCCCTAGAGTGCAAACCTCCAAACAGAAGCGAGAATATCCTCTATTGGACGCACTAACAGGAAAGCGTCTATTGGATGCGAAGCGCCAGCCACTCTATGCGGAAGAATTTTCATCGTCCATGATGCAGGCGAACCGGACGGAACGCAAGGCCATAACCGCCTTGATCAAGACGTTGTCACTCCAACATGCGGACCCGGAAAAGCGAATAGCAGCCATCATGGCGGCTGGGGACAAGGCAGACGTTTCGTTGTTGCCGGATCTGCAAAAACAGCTACAAGCGAACCCCAAAAAGGATATTGCTGAGGCTCTTGTAGAGTCCATCGCATGCATCCAGATGGTTCACGGGACCGATGCAGAAAAACTCAAGGCAGTGCAGCTATTTGGAGAGAATGGGTCCTCCCGAGGGGCCTTATCCCTCCGTAATGCCTCGGAGGACAAATCGAATAGTAATCCGGAGTTCAAGTCTGCGGTTCAAGAAGCCCTAACTAGAATAGATCGCTATCAACAACGCATAAAACTTATCCAAAATCTCTTTTCCGGGCTGTCTTTGGGTTCAATTTTGATTCTCATGGCCTTGGGCCTGGCAGTCATTTTTGGGCTCATGGGGGTAATCAACATGGCGCACGGCGAATTTATGATGCTGGGCGCCTTTACTGCATACGTGGTGTGCGAGTGTTTCAAACGCTATCTCCCTCCGGAGGCCTTCAATTATTACTTTGTGTGCGCAGTACCCGCCGCCTTCATGCTGACCGCCTGTGCCGGCTGGTTGTGCGAGTGGGCTCTAATTCGTCATCTATACGGTCGCCCTCTGGAGACCTTGTTGGCAACATGGGGATTGAGTCTCGTGCTGATACAGTCGGTGCGAGTCTTCTTCGGGGATACGCTCTCGTTATCGCCTCCGGAATGGTTGAAGGGTAGTTGGGAAGTGTCAAGAGACCTGGTATTCCCTATCAACCGCCTCTTTATAATTGTGTTTTGCACCGTATGCACCTTACTTTTCTATGTGATTGTGCAAAAAACGAAACTGGGGCTGCTGTTGCGTTCCACAGTACAAGATCGTGAAACCGCGTCGAGTCTCGGAGTCGCGATTCGCAAAGTGGACGGGTTGACGTTTGCCCTTGGAACCGGTCTGGCGGGATTGGCCGGGTGTGTCATTCCGTTGTATGACAAAATAAACCCAGGCATGGGGCAGGGCTACGTTGTGGACAGTTTCATGGTGGTAGTCCTGGGAGGAGTGGGCAAATTAGCCGGGGTTATTGTCGGCGGAGTCGGCCTCGGATTTCTGAGCAAATTCATTGAGCCGTTTTTACAAGCAGTATACGGGAAAGCGGCTGTTTTGGCCATGATCATACTCTTTCTTCAATGGCGGCCGTCGGGTCTATTTCCATCCAAGGGTCGTTTGGCAGACGAATAGGTCGGAAATATGATTAACCACAAACCTAATCCGTTGGACGCGGATCAGGAATTGCGAAAGTTTCGCAAAAGGATGGCCCTTGGGGTTTTGATTTTTTTGTTTGCTGTCGTGCCTGTGCTTAGTTGTTATGGCCTTGTTGATGACACAAATGTCAACAAGCTCGGGCGGTACCTGTGTTTTGCGATCGTAGCACTGGGAATCGATCTGTTGTGGGGTTATACGGGCTTGCTCGGCCTTTGCCAGGCCTTCTTTTTTTGTCTCGGCGGCTACGCAATGGCAATGCATTTGAGTTTGCCCCAAGGTGGAGGCAATGTCCGTCCGGAATATCACAACATTCCGCAGTTCTTTTTCTTTAATAATGTCGATGTGCTGCCGAGCTGGTGGAGTCCGTTTTCCTCTCTATCCTTTGCGTTAGCCGTTGCAGTCTTGATTCCGGCGCTTATTGCCACGATTTTCGGTTTCACCGTATTCCGGAGCCGCGTTAAGGGCGTGTACTTTGCTATTATCACTCAAGCGGTGGCTTGGGGAGCTTTCCTGCTGTTCTGCCGCAATGAAATGCTCCTGGGGGGCACAAACGGATTGACGAATTTCCATCCCGCATTGAATAGGAACCTCGGGTGGATTTTATTTTTCTATTTGTTGACCGGAGCGGTGCTGGTCATGCTTTTTCTCGGGGCGAAGCATATCGCGGAAAGCCGATTGGGACGCTTGCTCGTGGCGGTAAGAGATAAAGAAATGCTGTTGAATTTTATGGCTTACCGACCGCAGTCGGTCAAGTTGTTTGCGTTTGTCATCGCCGCAGTCTTCGCTGCAATCGGAGGGATTCTGTACGTGCCGCAAAACGGAATCATAACCCCGAACATCATGCGAGTTGAGGATTCAATCTGGATGATCATCTGGGTAGCGTTGGGCGGTCGAGGTCGCCTGTGGGGCGCCATGGCAGGTGCGCTGCTCGTCAATTACGCTTACTCCATAACGACTTCGGATATGCCTCGCGCTTGGCCGTTCCTTGAAGGCGGCATGTTCCTGGTTGTGGTAATGCTCTTCCCCAGCGGTTTGGTTGGTCTTTGGGACAGATTCGAACGGGACGTTGTTTCGGGAGTTCGTGTTCCCGGCATTTTGACAGCAATGGCGGTCGGATTCTTGGCCTTGCTTATCGACAAATCGAGCTGGGGTCCTCACATCCCTTACAACATCACCTTCTGGGTCGCGTCCGCAATGATGCTGCTGTTTGCGCTCCGAACCGTCAGCCTTTCCGGTATGGTATTAGCGGCCATCACGTTCTTTTTTGGGATGGAGGCTCTCGGGCTCGTGCCAAAAGCCCTTCAAGCCGCATGGCTAGGTGTGCCCGTGAAGTACTATATCTTGCTCGCCATGCTTGGCGGAATCGCATTCACTAGCCGCGTGGGCGTTTTGCGACAGGCACTCGGGAGATGCTATGAGCCCGCCACTGAACATTGAGAAAATCGTTCCGATAGACAAAAGAAGTTCCTATCAGGTCTACTTGGAAAATGTCATCGTCACTTTCGACGGCTTCAAGGCATTGGATATTGAAGAGTTCGGGGTATATTACAATGAGCTTCGCGTCATTATCGGACCCAACGGCGCGGGAAAGACAACATTGTGTGATGTCATCAGCGGCCGAACTCCTCTTACCTCCGGCAAGGCTTACGTCGGAGGCGTCGACATAATGCATGCCGGCGACGTGGAAATTGCCGAAATGGGTGTGGGACGGAAATTCCAAACTCCCACGGTCTTCGACAGCCTCACGGTTTGTGAAAACATGGACCTTGCCCTGCCCCGAGCAAAGTCGGTATTGCCTAATCTTTGGTGCCGCGAGACGAAGGCGGAAGAAGAGAGAATCATAACTATTCTGGAGCGAGTTGGACTTGCCGCTGAAATGGGGATGCAGGCTAAGTATCTCAGCCATGGCCAAAGACAGTGGCTGGCTCTCAGCATGTTGATATTGGCTGAGCCCAAACTGCTGTTGGTGGACGAACCGGCGGCAGGCCTGACCGACAGGGAGACTGAAATAACCGCTGAACTGCTTTTGCAGCTAAAAGGACAACACACTATAATCGTCATAGAGCATGACATGGAATTTGTCCGAAGATTGAATTCCTACGTTACCGTGATGAATGAGGGTAGGATCCTCGCGGAAGGAAGACTTGAGGAATTAAGACAGAACGATGAAGTGGTGAAAGCGTACCTGGGAAGGTAATCGTGATGCTGAAACTTGAAAACGTGGCATTTTCCTATGGCGCAATTAAAACCCTGCACCAGGTGAGCATGATAATGGAGCGGAAGCAGATCACCTGCGTAATGGGACGAAACGGCGTTGGCAAGACAACGCTCATGAAAAACATAATGGGAACCCTGCGGTCGAATTCAGGGAAAATATGGCTTGAAGACAAAGATCTATGCCCTCTTCCGGCCAACAAGCGCGCCAAGGCAGGATTGACGCTGGTTCCGCAGGGCCGCCACATTTTTCCAAACCTGACGGTTGAGGAAAATCTCCGGGTGGGATTGGAGGCTCGCACCGATGGGAAGCGGAGCATCCCCGACGAAGTGTACGATCTCTTCCCAGGGCTCAAGGCGATGGCCAAGCGAAAGGGCGGCGATCTTTCGGGCGGGCAGCAACAACAACTTGCCATCGCCCGGGGACTCGTAGGCGACCCGAAGGTAATTTTGCTGGACGAGCCCACCGAAGGAATTCAACCGAACATTATTGGAAGAATCGGGATGGTGTTGCGAAACCTTGTTGCGGAAAAGGATGTGGCGGTGGTCATTGTGGAGCAGTTCCTTGACTTTGTGAAAGAATTCGGCCACCGTTTCTACATTATGGATCGCGGTGCAGTCGTAGCTGAGGGGGCCACCACGGAGGTGACTGAAACCCTCATTGCAGAACACCTCCACGTTTAGCTTTGGAAGCGCGGGTAATCTCAGATCATCCCCCGCGAAGGCACTAGCGCCGGCGAAGGAGTTTATTCTTTTGATCCAAGCATTTTCCCGGCCAAGGAGCGTTTTGCAGCAAGGATCGTTTCTACCACTCCCTGCACGCCTCGGCTGTCCTTCATGCACGTAAGCAGGGTCTTCCCTTGCCCTCGCATTTTTCCCGCATCGCGTGTCATTACCTCAAGATCTGCACCCACCATTTCCGCGAGGTCGATTTTGTTTATCACCAGCAAGTCCGATTGAGTTATGCCCGGCCCTCCTTTACGCGGAATCTTATCTCCACCCGACACGTCAATGACGTAGATGGAGAAATCGGCCAATTCTCTACTAAAGTGAGCTGCAAGATTGTCGCCGCCGCTTTCCAAGAATAATAGGTCGATTTTGCCTTGGAAACTGAACATGAGATCTTCCAGGGCACACAGATTCATGCTGATATCATCGCGAATTGCCGCATGAGGACACCCGCCGGTTTCCACTGCGACGATCCTTTCTTCTTCGAGCGCGTTGTTGCGAATAAGAAATTCAGCGTCTTCACGAGTGAAAATGTCGTTCGTTACTACACCGATACTGTATTTGTCACGCATGTTCGTGCAGAGCGCGTGCAGCAGCGCCGTCTTCCCGCTTCCCACCGGACCTCCTATTCCCACGGTGAAAGCACGTTCCGAAAACTTGCGGGCAGGAGAGGTGAGTTCTCGGAGTGTGAATTCACCCGGTCCGCGCATACGTTCGTGCGAATGCCCTGTTTCCTTGTGCTCGTGGGTATGGCTTCCATGATTATGGGTGGGCGTTTTTCGACTATCGTTATGGTCAGGCATAGACGCTCCTGATTCTTTCCCCCAAGAGGCTTAATTCTGAAACAGATGGCTGTAGAGTTTTGGATGATGCGCCTGCGCAATTTCGAGCGCCACAGCAACCTTGAAAGCCTGGTGGTATTCGAGGTCCAGGACACGGCTGATGTTACTGTCTACGTGTCCAAGAGCTTCTCTGAGAATTCCTTGAGCCTCGTGCGGTCCGAGCAATCCGAGTCTTATCGCGGCGCTCATCTGATCACGTAAGGCAATGTATGCATACGCGGAAAGCGTCTGTCGGTGGGTAAGACCGATGTTTCGTGATACGATTCCGAAGACGGGCGCGTAATGGGTGGACAACCCGTGTCGTTGCAGCCAACTTGTGACCTGATGAAAGTTGTGTTCGGGATAGACAGCTTTAACGACCTGCAGGAGACTCCTTCCCTGGGTAATGCTAGCTTTGCGTATGCACGGTATTGTTATGAATGCTTCCAACCTCCCGAAAACCGAGACGAGAACGTCATGTTCTCCTGGGGCGCATTTGTACGAACTGTTCAAGAACGGAATTTCGCTACATGACACTTGAGTCAGAACATTCAAAAGATATTTCTTGAAATCGGAGATATCTTTAATGCGACCGAGTTTCGCCATGCTCTCAAGGCCGTATGAGAAGGCGAAGCTCCCCAAAGGAAATGCGGAATCCGTAATCTGGAACAGACGCAATTCCGGAAAACAATGTTCCTGGGTGCTCATGGTTACCGGCCTTGTGCTCCCGCAAACCTTGGGATCAAGCACTAGAACAGATGATACATTTGCGCCAAAGGCAACTTTGTTGCCGGTTCGCAAATAAGATGCACCCCATCGGCATAAACTTTGTACGATTCCGGGTCTACGACGATCTCCGGGCATAGGCTGTTAAGCCTCAAATCCTTTTTGCCGATGGTTCGACAATTTCCAACACTCACCGCCTTTTTTACGAGGCCGTATTGACCACGGACATATTCCAGTGCTGCTTTGGATACGAAAGCCAGCGAGTGATGCTTGACCGTCGAGCCGAACGCTCCGAACATGGGCCTTGAAAAATAAGGCTGGGGAGTCGGAATGGACGCATTCGGGTCGCCCATCTGAGCCTGAACTATGACGCCGCCCTTGATCACTATTTCAGGCTTTATCCCGAAAAAGGCTGGTTTCCACAGCACGAGGTCCGCCAGCTTACCTTTTTCGATGGAGCCCACGTAATTCGAGATGCCATTTGCGATGGCGGGGTTGATGGTGTATTTGGCAATGTATCGTCTCACTCTGAAATTGTCGTTTCTTTCGCTGTCTTCGTCCAGAGGTCCACGCTGAATTTTCATTTTGTGAGCCGTCTGCCACGTGCGACAAATGACTTCACCGACACGTCCCATCGCCTGTGAATCAGAGGACATCATGGATAGTGCGCCCATATCGTGCAAAATGTCTTCCGCTGCAATGGTCTCACCACGAATACGGCTCTCCGCAAACGCAATATCTTCCGGTATATTTTTGTCCAGATGATGGCAAACCATCAGCATATCCAAATGTTCGTCCAGTGTGTTAATGGTTAATGGCCGCGTCGGATTTGTAGAACTGGGCAGCACATACGGCTCGCCACACAATCGTATGATGTCTGGAGCGTGCCCTCCGCCTGCCCCCTCAGTGTGGAAGGTGTGAATGGTCCTGCCTTTGAACGCTGCGATGGTGTGCTCAACAAAACCCGATTCGTTCAAGGTGTCGGTATGGATGGCAACCTGGACGTCATACGTGTCGGCCACGCCAAGACACGCGTCAATGGCGGCGGGAGTCGTTCCCCAATCTTCATGTAGTTTCAGCCCTATCGCTCCTGCTTCAATCTGTTCGACAAGACCCTCCGGTTGAGAAGAATTTCCCTTGCCCATGAAGCCGAAATTAAGGGGAAAGGCATCAGTTGACCGCAGCATCATTTGAATAGAATTGCCCCCAGGGGTGCAGGTCGTGGCATTGGTTCCCGTGGCCGGTCCTGTTCCGCCCCCAATCATGGTGGTGAGACCGGAAGCCAGTGCTTCATTGATTTGTTGCGGGCAGATAAAGTGGACATGCGAATCAATACCGCCCGCAGTCAAAATCAGGCCCTCCCCGGCAATGGCTTCCGTGGTTACCCCAACAATGAGATCAGGGTCAACTCCGGACATTATGTGGGGATTGCCGGCTTTGCCGATTCCACCAATCTGCCCGTCTTTTATGCCCACATCGGCTTTAAATATACCTGTATGGTCAATCACAACCACATTGGTGATCAGCGCATCCAGAGCGTCTTTCTCCAGGATGCCCGAAGCTTGTCCCATACCGTCACGGAGGACTTTTCCACCGCCGAACTTGCACTCATCGCCGTACACCGTGAAGTCTTTTTCCACTTCAATAATCAGAGCCGTGTCGGACAGACGCAATCGATCACCTGCGGTGGGTCCGTAGATTTCTGCATAAGCGGCACGAGACAATCGTCTACTCATTGTCAGCTCCTAAGAAACCCTTTTCTCTGGCTTTAGTCAAAGCGACCACTTGATTGGCCTCAGAGAGTTGCCCTGAAATGAGCCCATGACCGCCGTACACTTTCCGTTCGCCCGCTATCTCTACCAGTTCGACAGTCTTGGATTCACCCGGTTCAAATCTCACCGCTGCCCCGGATGGTATGTCGAGCCGGAACCCATAAGCCCTCCGCCTGTCAAAACGCAACTGGGGGTTCGCTTCAAAAAACGGGTAATGTGAACCTACCTGGACAGGTCGATCGCCCATGTTTGTTACCTCCAGACTTATGGTCGTCCGACCTTCGTTGAGAACCACGTCTTCGTCCTCACATATAATCTCTCCAGGCTTGTTGTGGACAATGTTGTCCGCGGCCCTCGGCTCATCCGTCATGGTCAATCCACTCCCGTAGAGCGCGAGCGAGGGGTCACCAGACTCTCGACAGATAGGATCATGCACGGTTACAAGTTTAGTGCCGTCGGGAAACGTGCCCTCAACTTGCACTTCGTGAATCATTTCCGGCACGTTAGGCAAGACATTGTTTATTCCCAGTATTCTTTTCCCAAGATTCATCAAATCGGCAACGCTGTGCCCTTCTCGAATGAACTCCAGCAACTGGGATGCGATGAGCGCTACGGATTCCACGTAATTCAACTTTAGTCCGCGCGCGTATCTTTTTTGCGCAAGGAATCCTGCATTGTGCAGAATCAACTTCTCTATTTCTCGCGGTGACAGCCTCATGTGCGAACCTTGTGATTAATATTTTCTCTCGGCCGGGTTAAACCCGAGGTAATCTTGCTGAGACGTGAACTCGTAGATGCGATCCGTGATCCAGGTTAACGAGGCCCTGTTGTTTGCCAGCGCCCGGAGAATATATCCGTGCCGTTGAACAGGGTGGATCGACGCCAGAGTTTGGGAATCAGACTGCCGGTATCGGTCTATTTCCTTGGCCAGCAGATTTTCTAGAGGAGCCCACTGATGACCCACCATGTACACATTCAAAAGACATGCCAATCCGCTGAACAAGGCTGGGTCGCGGTAATCGAGATGGTCAGGTTGGAACTCGAACCGATCACCGATCAAGGGATTACTGTCAAAAAGCACTGTAAATTCAGAAATATACTTATCAAAAGCAAAGCACTCGCCCGTTTCCAGTCGACCGGCGAGCACCCACTCCGACACCAGGAGAGAACTCTCCGGGTGGACATTCCATTCCTGTTTCTGTTCGAAACGGCTACCAGAATGTAGGACCACCGGATCGGTATTCAGAACGCACAAAGTGTTATCCTCAAGGACTCCTTTGACGGTCTGTGAAGACCCTTTAATAGGGCTTTTGTAAATCTGCAAATTTCCCACGGAACCAATATGCAGCCGAGCGCCCTTCCGGCAGATGACATTCAAACGGACACTATCGCCGTCAACCAAGCCCCCGCCATAATTTGAAACAAGCACGTAACAGCTCAATGCCCGTACATGAGGATTCAGGATCCGGATAGGTGCCGCGCTTCGACACGTGATCAATCGAGACGCACCTCCCGAAATCCCTACTTCCAGGTAGCTCCCATTCCCTTCTGCATTGGCCATGTCCAGCGACAATTCCGATCCCAACATTCAAAAGAATTTCGTAAATGGCAATGGTGACACTTCAGCATATCATGGACGTCATGCACAAACTATATGAGCCGACAGCTCTGACCTCCTCCGCTTCAAAGGCCAGCTCCTAACCGAATGGGGTCTCTGTGTCTATATAACTATTTATAACTACGTGTCTATTTACAACTGTGTGTCAGTGAACGCTTATCCCTACCACTCCATTTGCTGATATGTCCTTAGGATGGCCATCAGATAGACGCTTATCTCTGCTCGCTCAACCACAACTTGGCTTTTGTGCTTATTAACATAGAGATGGATATGTAACTGTAATTATATCTAAATGTCTGCACGTGTTCTTTCTTTGATAGGACTGAAAGCGCATTCCACATCTATCACTGTTCCAGTCCGTTAAGGTGCTAATCACTCAAGAAGAAGGGCTCGAACATACAACCTAGTGGTTAACAGTCGCTTGTACAACCCATCGAACTAACAAAATCAAAAAGTTGCAGGCAAAGCCCGTTGCCCAAATCCAGGACAATGCACAACGATCCATGACTTATTCCCACAAAAGTCCCGCACTGGTTATCTCTAAAAAAAGAAATCGCCAAGTCGCCTGTTTGCAACTTCGCGGTTTTCTGAGTCCTTTTTGGTGGGCCGTCGGGGGCTCGAACCCCAAACCTACTGATTAAGAGTGCGTTACCAATTGCTTAGCCTCAAAATGACACGACTCCCCTCATGATGACAAAAGCCCTTGACTTCGACACGTTACGACGGTATGTTCCCTGCCAGAAGTAGACACAACGACCCCCAAAATTCCGCATTCAGGTTATCCCTCAGTTAACCCTGCGGACCAACTGATACAGTGGGCCAATCTGCCGGATGAGGGATAACCAAGATGGAATTTGAGAATTATTAACCCTGTTGGTTCCGGGGGTTACGCCTCTAAGCAGGGTTAACTTCGAGAGGAGATGGTAATGGCCGCCAAAGTATCCGTCAAGAAATTTGCCGGGGTTTACTACTCTGAAAGTACGATCCGGAAATGGCGAGAACGCCCAGACCGCTGCTATTGGCTGAACTTTAAGGACCCAAGAACCGGCAAGCTTCAATGGGAACGCTGTGGTTGGGCAAGCGAAGGATGGACCCCCGAGGCGGTACAGCGTAGGCGATACGAGCTCTTGGAACAGGACAGGGCAGGGGAGTACAAACCCAAGCAGGAACGAAAGCTGGATCAATTGACCTTTGCTGAATTGATGGACAACCACTATCTCCTCTGGGCCGACGAGAACAAGAAGCGCGCGCGCGATGACCGATCATTGTACCGCAATTGGTTGGAATCACGTTTCGGCCCGATTACTCTGGCCGGCATCACACCCTTTGACCTGGAGCGGCTGAAAAAGGAAATGCGCGAGAAAGGCAAGAGCCCCGCCACCGTCAGGCATGCCCTTTGCCTGGTTCGGCAAGCATTTAACAAGGCCGTGATATGGGGTCTCTGGTCCGGTGAAAATCCATGCCGGTCGGTAACCTTTCCAAACCCCAACAATGCGCGGCAACGATTCCTTAGTTATCAGGAAGCCGACCAGGTGCTTCAAGCACTTGCCGACCGGAGTCGTCAGG
>Ga0209039_10003540_pt1 | contig 12108 bp, 8 predicted proteins | sample BogFormECP12_OM1_FD_188238 | JGI IMG/M metagenome (GOLD analysis project Ga0209039, IMG submission 188238) | Bog forest soil microbial communities from Calvert Island, British Columbia, Canada - ECP12_OM1 (SPAdes) (version 2) | ecosystem: Environmental > Aquatic > Freshwater > Wetlands > Bog ...
TGGGGTGGGAGATGGGATTTGAACCCACGACTTTCGGTGCCACAGACCGACGCTCTACCAGCTGAGCTACTCCCACCACTGTTCGTTAGTTTAGCATGACCCCGGAGCGCGGGAAAACTTGCCGTTTGCGGGTTTGGCGGCGGGGAAGATGGATATCAGCGATCAGAGACCAGCGATCAGGAGGCGACGACAAGAGGCGAGTTCCCAGCAAGCGGACAGCCTCCGGGAAGCGGGCAGGCGGCAGGGCGCAACTCCGGGAGGGCTTTGGGGTTAAATGAGGCAGAAGGAGTTTTGGAGAGAAGAAGCAACACCGGAACCCTCTCGCGTTGGAAAACATCTAATCTAGAGGGAGCCGGGGATCGGGGAAAGCGATGAGATACCTAAAATACATGGTTTTGGCGGGAATTTTGCTGATGGGCGCGAGCTACGCGCAGGCACAAGTTCGCTTCGGCGTTGCGGTTGGCCCAGGGTACGGCGCGTATGGGCCCGAGCCGGTTTGTGCGTACGGCTACTATCCAGATTATCCATACGGGTGCGCTCCGTACGGCTATTGGGGTCCAGACTATTTCGTGGGCGGCTTTTTCATTGGCGCAGGGCCCTGGTTCCACGGCTGGTACGGTCGTGGTTGGTACGACCGCGGGTGGTACGGGCGCCACGGCTATTATGGCCGAGGCGGTTATTATGGCCGGTCTGGATACGGCTACGGTCGCCCGGGATACGGGTATAGGGGCGGCTACGCTGGTGGCAGGCCGGGATACGGCGGCAATCGCACAAGTTACGGTTATAGGGGCGGCGGTCGCGGCTATGCTGGCGGCGGGTTCCACGGCAATGTTGGAGGCGGGTACCACGGTGGCGGAAGCTTCCACGGCGGCGGTGGTGGCGGATTCCACGGTGGGGGAGGCGGGTTCCACGGTGGGGGCGGCGGCCACGGCGGCGGCCACAGGTAATTTGAACCAGGTCGTAAAGTAGCAATGCAAACGGCTGGCAGCAAACGCTGTCAGCCGTTTTTTGTGTGGTATCAACCCCGCTGCAGTCCATCTCGATATGCTCCCAGTCCCGCAAACCTCTTGCTTCCTGATCGCTGATATCTGATCGCTGATATCCCCCCAAATGGCGCTCGCCCTTGTCGTGTCTACTCATAACGAGGAGGAAACGCGGTGCGGGGCGCAAGAAAAACAGGGCGCAGGAGTTGGTAAAATAGGGCCAGGGAAGCGTGTCCCCGCGCATGAACCCGCAAGCATCGGATCGTCTCCATTTCGAATTGCAGTTGGCCTACGCGCGGCCGGTAGTCGCGATGCTGGCGGTGCTGTGCCTGATGGAGATGCGGCCAGCGCGGGAAGTGGAGCGGCCGCTTTCGTTCCTGATCGCGTATTTCGCGGCGGCGATCGTGATTGTGCTGCTGGAGCGGGCGCTGCGGCGCTACAACTGGCGGCTGCCGCTGCTGTGCGACATCCTGGTGCTGGGAGTCTTCCTTTACATTTCCCCGGAACTCCTGCCTGCGTGGTTCCTGCTCTTTTTCGTGGCGTTTGCGGCGGCCTACCGCTGGAGCCTGCGCTTTTCCTGCTTCCTCTGTTTCGGGTTGTTGCTGCTGGGTCTGGCGCTGGACATGCATCGCGGGGCTCCAGCCGCGCAACCCAGGGACTTGTTGTACTTAATCTCGTTTTTTGCGGCGTCGTTTCTTGGTGCCGCGGGAATGGCGTTCCTTGGCGACCGCGACCGGCGCTTTGCCACGCAACAAGCGTTCCTGACGCGGCTGGCGAACACGATGCATGTGGACCTGGGGCTGGCGGAATCGCTGCGCCTGCTGCTGGAAGAGATCTGCGCGGAGTTCCAGAGCGAAGGAGCGATGCTGGCGTTTCGCGACGTTGACCTGGAGCGTATCTTCCTGTGGCAATTGAAATCAGGAGAAAGCGAGCGGCTGTCTCCGGAAAATCTTCCGCTGACGCGCGCGGACGGGTTCCTGCTGGATGACATGGAAGCATCGCTGTGCTGGAATTCGCTGGCAGGGCGGGGGGTGGGATTTGGCTGGGACCGGCGGAACGGGCAAGCGCTGAAGATCCTGCCGCGCGTGCCGGGACCAACGCTGCAGGAATTCGGAATCAAGAATTTTCTGAGCGTGGCGTTTGATCAGGACGGGGTTCCCGTGGGGCGGCTGTTCCTGGTGAACCGGCGGCCGGGGCGGCCAGGATTCGCGAAGGCGGACCTGGAGTGGTTCGAGCGCATTGCGCGGCACGTGAGCGTTTCGATCGAGAGCGTTTTTCTGCTGCGGCACTTGCGAGCGCGGGCCATTGAGGCGGAACGCTCGCGGATTTCCCGCGATTTGCACGACGGCATTCTGCAGACGCTATTGAGCATCGAAATCCAGATTGACGTGCTGCGGCGCAAGGTGTCCACGCAACCGGAACAGGTGGAAGCGGGGCTGACGTCGCTGCAACAGACGGTGAGGAACGAGGGCGGCGAATTGCGCCACATGGTGACGGACCTGCGGCCGCTGCGCGTGCAGTCGGCGGACATGGTGGACCTGATGCGGGGGTTCGCGGAGCGCTTCCGCAACGAGTCTGGATTAGCCCTCGATTTACTGATTGATTCGGTGGAATTGCACGCTCCGGACCGGGTCTGCCGGGAGCTTTTCCAGATTTACCGTGAAGCACTCAACAACATAAAAAAGCATGCCAAGGCTTCCCATGTCGTGGTAAAACTGTCGCAGGACGATAGCCGGCTCGCGCTGGTGGTGGACGACAACGGCGAAGGGTTCAGCTTTGCCGGGCGTTTCACGGGGGATGAGCTCGACCGGCTGCGGCTGGGTCCTATTTCCATCAAGGAAAGAACGCGCACGGTTGGCGGAGTGTTGACCGTGGAATCAAACCCCGGTCATGGTGCGCGTCTGACGATCGAGGTACCGCTCGGCTGATATGGCTAAGACTAAACAGCAGATTCGCATATTGATGGCGGACGATCATGCGATCTTCCGCGACGGCCTCCGCAAGCTGCTCGACGGCGACGAGGACATTACCATTGTCGGCGAAGCCCAGAACGGCACCGAATGCATCAAGCTTCTCGCCAAACTGAAGCCTGACATCCTCCTGCTGGACCTGCGCATGCCGGACAAAGACGGGCTGGCGGTGCTGGAAGAAGTGAATTTCGACCAGATGCCCACTCGCGTGATCGTGTTGACCGCGGCTGAGGACGATCGGGACGTTGTGCGGGCGATGCGGCTGGGGGCGCGGGGCGTAGTGCTGAAGCAGTCCGCCACGGACCTGCTGGTCAAGAGCATTCACCGCGTGCACGCGGGAGAGATCTGGCTGGACAACCGCATGACCGCGGAAGTGATGAAGGCGTTCGCGAAGTCGTCGGAATCCGGGCCGCGGCGCGAGAAGCCGCTGCTCTCCGACCGCGAAAAGGAAATTGTGCAGCTGGTGGCGCAGGGCTTCCGGAACAAGGAGATCGGCGAGAAACTGTTTATCTCCGAGCAGACGGTGAAGAATCACCTGCACAATATCTTCGACAAGCTGGGCGTATCCGACCGCTTGGAACTGGCGCTGTACGCCATTCACCATCGCCTGATTGACCATTCCTGATTCCTCGCGGAGCGAAACCGCCGTTTCCCAACAAGAAAAACAGAACCGTATTGCAAAACGTTCGCAACTAGTGTTTTTGAAGTATTGCCTCGCCAGCAGCGAATCCGTATGCTCCTGCGAGTCTCTGGGGGGTGCCCAGCGCGCACGGAGTTCACGGACGCTGGCCCATTGAATAAATAACAGTGAACCTGCTGCAGGACGGATTCAGCGGGCGGTGCGTAAGTGTGTCTAGAGGCTCGTCAGGCCGGGCCCATTTCTTCTCTGTGAGGCGGGCAAATCTTATGTTGATCGCTCCAAGAACTTGCATTCGTGTAGACGTGGTTGTATTGGGATTGATACTGCTCTGCAGCATCGCGACCGTGCGCGCGCAGGTGCCCACAACGATCCTGAATGGCATTGTGCGCGATGTGAGCGGCGGAGTGGTGGCGAACGCGCGGGTGACGGCGACAAACGACGCTACGCAGGCGCAGCGGGAAACGCAGTCCAACGGTGAAGGGATCTATGTGTTGCCGGACCTGCCCGCCGGGAAGTACACGGTGCAGATTGAAGCCAGCGGCCTGGCGGCACGAAAATTCACGGACGTGGCGCTGGAGGCGGGGCGCACCACGACACTGGATGCGCAGTTGGGAGTGGCGAGTACGGCGACGACGGTGAGCGTGAGCGGAGAAGCGGGTAGCGTCGAATTGACGCAATCCATGATCCAAGGGCAAGTGGATTCGGCGACGATCCAGAGCATCCCGCTGAACGGCCGGAATTTTCTGGAACTGGCCTACCTGGTGCCCGGCAACCGCCCGGCCCCGAATTTCGATCCGACCAAGACGAACACGCTGGAAGTGAGCTCCGCGGGCGGATTCGGGCGCGGCGGAAACATCACCGTGGATGGCGGCGACAACAATGACGAGGTGGTTGGAGGAACGCTGGCCAATTTTCCGCAGGATTCCGTGCAGGAGTTCCAGATTGCCACCAGCCGGTACACGGCCGAGGTGGGGCGATCGGGGAATTCCATCATCAACGTCGTAACGCGTTCCGGCGCGAATGAGTATCACGGCGACGGATTCTTTTTCGTGCGCAATCGCTACTTGCAGGCTCTGCCCGGCACATTAGGCCCAGATCAGGCTAAGCCACCGTTTGACCGCCAGCAGTATGGCGGGTCGATCGGAGGGCCCTTACTCAAAAACAAGACGTGGTGGTTCGCTTCGGGAGAATACCGTCACCAGAATTCGGACGTGCAGACGGGCACGCGGGATTTTACGCCCGGGGCTGAGTCTATCCTGCGCACATCGGCGGCGGCGCCATTGCGGGATGCGTTGTTTTCCGCGCGTGTGGATCACCAGTTGAATGCGGCGAATACGCTGATGGCGAGGTATTCGTTCAACCGCTCCACCGACACGGCGGAGACGGAAGCGTCCCAGCCGACACCATTGAGCACGGCGGCGGAGCGGCAAAACTCCTTGAATCGGTTTCACTCGCTGGTGGCGGAATGGACGTCCACGATATCGCCGACGAAGGTGAACGCGGTGATGTTTCACTTCGATACTTTCCTGAACACCATTCCGCCGTTCGCGCAGGACGCGCCGACAACGAATCCGGACCTGGGATTGTCCACAGAGCTGGTATTTCCGGGGCTGGCGGATGGCGTGAACTTCAATACGCCGCAATCCACGCACCTGAACCGCTACCAGTTGTGGGACTCCTTTTCCTGGACACTGGGAAAACACAACTTGCGCATGGGTGCGGAGTATCAGCACTACAACGCATTCGGGATCATCAATCCGTTCGGGAGCGGTTCGGTGGTGCTCACATCGAATTTCGGGTTTCAAGATTTGAATGGGGACGGCGTCGTGAACGACTTGGATATTCCCATTGCGGTGGCGTTGAAGAGCGTGGCGCCGGTAGAACCGGTGCCCATTCCGCCCATTACGAACGCCTACTTCGGGCTGTACGCGCAGGATGACTGGCGGGTGACGCGGAAGCTGACACTGAATCTGGGACTGCGCTGGGAGTTCGACACAAATGCCACCGGGACGGATTCCTCGCACGATGCCTGCGCCAATATCACTCAGCCGGAGACTCAGCCGTGCGTGTGGATGAAGAACGTGTTGGATTTGAGCCACTCGCCGGATAAGAAGGATTTCGGGCCGCGCGTTGGCTTTGCGTACGACCCGTTCGGACGCGGGCGGACGGTGGTGCGCGGCGGCTTCGGGCTGTATTACGACCGGATTATTCTGGAAGTACCGGGATACGAGCGGGTGCAGGATGACCGGCAACTCGCGGTGCAGGCCTATTTTGGGTCGTACTGCACGTTTCCCGGGGACCCCAATCCTCCGGACTTGAATACCTGCTTCGCGCCAGGGGCCAGCTTTGCACCGGGAAGTCCCACGCTGGCGAATCCGTTCAGCGGGCCGCACGCGACGGGTGGCGTCGGCATTATCGTTGTGGACAAGAATGCGCACCATCCGCTGTTCCAGCAGACTTCCCTGGGGATTCAGCAGCAATTGGGCGCGAACTGGGTGGTGAAAGCGGACGGGCTGCACGTGTTCGGACAGCGGGAGTTGATCGCACAGTATTTGCGGAACACGACTTCGACTTCGCCGTACATTTCCTGCCCGGGGAGCAACATCCCGTGCACGGCAACAGACCCGCTCACGGGCATTTCCGACAACGTAACCCTGGCGACGTCGGCGGCGAAATCCTGGTACGACGGGTTGCTGGTGAGCGTGCAGAACCGGCCCGTGCGGCTGGGGAAGTTCACATATCTGTTCAACGCCAGCTACACGTTATCGAAGACGCTGGATTATTCGGATGACGACCAGGTGCCTTCCTACAACGCAGTGGAGCAGATTAACTTGGCGGAAGGGACGGCGAGTCTGGCGAGGGAAAAGGGCTATGCGTCGACGGATGAGCGGAACCGTTTGACGTTGTATGGAAACATTGATATGCCGTGGGGACTCTCGCTTTCGCCGATCTACACGTATGGATCGGGAGTGCCGGCGGACACGTTGGTGCCGGGGCTGACGACGATCACGGGCTCCACGGAAAACGGGCGGCTGCCCATATTGCCCAGGAACGCGCTGGGACGCGACGTCAAGAACAGCGACCAACTGAACCAGTACATCGTCGCGTATGACGCCTTGGCGCTTTGCCCTGCCCCCGCGCCCTGCCGGGCAGGTTCGTTTATCGACAAGGTGCCGGGTGGCATCAACTTCTATAGCCCTTTCAGGTCGCTGGACCTGCGGCTGAAGAAAAGCATCACCATTCGCGAACGGGGGCACCTGGACCTGGTTGCCGAGGCGTTCAACCTTTTCAATGCAACCAACGTGCGCGGGTTCTCCAATAGCAATTTTTCCGGGCGCAACATCACACTGCAACCAAGTGCTGATGGCAAGGGTCTGGAATCGTCGTTCTATGCGCCGGAGACCACGGCAGGCGGGTTCTTCGGGTCTGGCGGAGCGCGGGCGTTCCAGTTCGCGGTGCGACTAGGATTCTGAGCGCGGCGGCAGGCGCGAATTGCGAAGGGCCGAGTAAGCCACGCGTATTGAATGAGTTGCGGCAACCTTGCTAAAACCATGAAATGAGGGGACTTTCAGAAATTAGGACCGGGGTTTACCCGTTCTAGTACATTGGTACCTTTTTGACCGGGAGTGATTTTGAATCCCGAGTTCTATTGTTCCCTGGCCCCACCCCGGCTACACTCGTTCCTTCGAACATGGAGGTACGCCTTGACCGGGTCCGAACGCCGCACTACTCAGAGGTTTTCCATGCGGCTGCCGCTTACCGTGAGATGGACAACGGGCGCGGCGGTTGGCGAAACAATGACGGAATCCCGTGATGTCAGCTCCCGCGGGGTTTATTTCTTCCTCTCCAAGGATGTCAAGGAAGGTTCTCCTGTCGAGATTCTGCTGACATTGCCGAATGAAATTACATTGGCCGGGCCTGTGCGCGTGCGCTGCCTGGGGCGCGTGCAGAGGACGGAACCCCGCGACGAAGGTGCCATCGGCGTGGTCGCGGCGATCGAGCGGTACGAGTTTCTGCGCGGCGCCGAAGAAGTGTAATTGGCGGAATCGCGCGAGTAGAGATTCTGTACAAGTTCCTTGCTCGCTCACTGCGGAGGCGGGCGGGAATAGCCGGGGTGCCTCGGCCCCTCAGCGGAGCGCCCCGGCAGTTGTTTGTTTACGGTGGTCCGGCCCGGGCTCTGGATCGAAGGATTCAGTTTGCAGTTCTCAGTTCTCAGTCAAGATTCAAGAGTTACCCTGCCTGATTCTCTTTTGCAAATCCCCTTTCAGAACAAACTGAGTTAAGGATTTTTCCTTGAATCTCACGCCCGGCGGAGGAGCGCGACGCCAGACTCCCCAGCGAAGCTGAATGCGGAATGAAAAAAGAAAGCCCCACGCTCTCCGGCGCCGGAGGGCATGGGGCAATTGCGGATTCCGTGCGGGTCCTACCTGGCGTTCTTGTTGGCCGCTTCGGCCGCTTCTTTCAGTTCGTGATTCACCTGCTCGAGGAGTTCCTTGGCTTTTTGAGCATGTCCGTTCATGTCCCACTCGTTAGCCTTTTGCGCTTCGACGATCTTTTCATAGGCTTGGGTCGAGAGGCGCTGTGCAGCCGCAAGATTCGGATGGCGTCTCCCGCTCACATTGTCTTTCGGCATCTGCGCCAGGATCACGCCGCCGCCAAGCAACAAAGCAACTACGGCACCGGCCAGCATTCTACTCTTCGTCATTTTGTTCTCCTCTGATGATATTGGGCCCCCATCAACGAAGCCCATCGAGTTGGGCAGCAACCTTCTTCGTTGGGGAATGCCTCCACTGTACGCCGGGCGATACAGAAGCCAACGAAGAAAGAGTGAGGCTGTCGCCAGTTCGTAACGCGGCGATGCGTGGCAGAGTGTTCTTCAGGCGTCGCCTGTACTTTGGGTCAGGCGATTTCCCTGGGGCCATAAGCGATGATGGAACGAAGCCCGATCCCGCCCGGGATATCTCACAGGCCTTTTGACGAAAAGGCCACAGGACAGTGCCATGCCGGACACGCCGGCGAATCAACGCAAAGAAGGGGCCAAGGAACATTTCCTCGAGCGCGTGGCGGAGCGTTTGGCGACGCCGCAGGAACTTTCTGAGTTCGGAACGGTTGCGTCCGATCCGGAAATCGAGGCGAAGATTCTGGCGCTGCTGGAAGTGCAGATGACGGAAGAGGACTCGGTGGAGAACCCGGTAAAGGATGCATTGCTGGAAACGAATCAAGCCAAGACAACGGCTGAATTGCGGGAGACGCAGATTGTCGAAGTGCCGCTGGAACCACGCGCAGCGCACGTGACGGAGGCGGGAAGCGAGCCGGTCGAAACCATTCCCGGAAAAACGGAGAGCTTGGCGGCAAGCCCTGAGGAGGCGCCTGCCGAAGCGCCGAGGGACTCCCGCACGGTCGGCGCGGACCTGCTGATTTTTGCGGAAGTCCTGGACCAGCACCGCCAGTGGGTGGAGAGCGGGGGAACCACGGGCGTGCGGGGCGACTTTGCCGGAGCGGATCTGGCGGGCGCGGATCTGACCGGCGTGAACTTGCAGGGCGCGCAATTGCAAAAGGTGAACTTGCGCGGCGCCGATCTTTCCATGTCCAATTTGCGCGGGGCGAATCTGGTGGAGGCCGACCTGCGCGAGGCCAACCTGCTGGGCGCGGAGTTTTCCGGCGCGAACCTGATGGGCGCGAATTTGTATGGTGCGCAAGGGCTGTGGGCCGGGCGTTTGGGTGGAACGAACCTGTTCGACGCGACGCTGCCAGAGGCGGTCTCTGCGCACGACGGGGGGAAAACGATTGCGGAAGCCACGCAGTCCGCGCGCGGATTCTACCTGTTGCTGATGGCGATGTGCCTGGCAACGTGCGCGTTGATGGCGCTGACGACGGATGTGCGGCTGTTGCTGGATCTTTCCGCAACGCCGACTTCGCGCATTCCGAATATTCTGCCGCTGCAAGGCTTCTATCTGGGGGCGCCGCTGCTGCTGACGGTTTTGTATCTGCGCCTGCAGTTCCTGCTGCTGCGTTTGTGGGGAAGCATGGGAGCGCTGCCCGCGGTGTTCCCGGATGGGCAGACGCCCGAGAAGGATGGGCGCTGGTACCTGGTGGGCCCGATCCGGCCGCACCTGCAATGGTCGCGCGATCCGCGATCGCCGATCGCCCAGGTGGAAAGCGTGATGGCGCGGCTGCTGGTGTACTGGGCGGTGCCAGCCGTGCTCTTTTTCCTGTGGCTGCGCTATCTGGTGATGCAGGACTATCGCGGGACGCTGCTGCAGGTGTTCCTGATTACGCTGGCGAGTGCGGCGGCTTGCGGAACGCCGCGCATCGTGGCGCGGGTGCTGCGGCCGGGCGACTGGAGCGACGAGAGCACGCCGCATTTCTTGCGCGATGTGCTTTCAGCGGTGCGCGTGCCTGTGGCGGCGGGCTTGGTGCTGCTTCTGCTTTCGCTGGGCGTGATTCGGGGATTGCCGGCGGACGCGAACATCAGGCCCGAGGTCAGCCAGGGCGATCCGCGGCGATGGGCGGCCATTGCGTTTCGTTCGGTGGGCTTCCGGCCCTACGTGGATATAACCGAGGAAAGCGTTGAGTCCACGCCCGTGAAGACGGCGGGCAGCGGGGACACGGGAGCAAATGATGCGCCGGGGCCGCGGCTGAACGAGATCAACTTGCGCTACGCGCGGGGCTATCACGCGGCGTTTCCGAATGCGCGGATGTGGCGCGCGAATCTGGAAGGGGCAAGCCTCTCGGAAGCGGATTTCCGCGGCGTGAACCTGAGAGAAGGAGTGCTGCGGTCGGCGAATCTGGACAGGCTGCAGGCCAGCAAGGCGAACCTGGTGTCGGCGGACGCGCAGGGAGCGAACTTTGCGGGCGCGGATTTCCGGAACGCGGATCTGTCCTACGCAAACCTGGCGGGGGCCGTGCTGACGACGGCGAATCTGGATCGCGCCACGTTGTACTCGGTGAATTTGCGGCAGGCCAACCTGTTGCGGGCCGATTTGTCGCACGCGGATTTGCGCGATGTGAAAGCGGAACTGGCGGTGCTCTCACTGGCGATACTGGAACAGACGGATTTGTCCGCGGCAAAACTGGCAGGCGCGAACATGACCGGGGCGCAGTTCAAGGGAACCATACTTCTGGAAGCGGACATGTCCAAGACGGATCTGCGCGGCGCAACCTTTGCCGGGGCCATCCTGCGGCAGGCGCATCTGGACGGCGCAAACGTCGAAGGGGCGGATTTGCACGGCGCGCTGGGCCTGGAAGCGTGGCAGGTGTGCTCCACGAAAGGCTGGCGCAGCGCGCAATTGGACCTGGATGTGAAGACGGCAACGGAGCAGATGTGCGGAGCCTCGCAAGCGATTCCTCAATAATAAACAGCTTCTATTCAGTATGAAATGGGAATGCTGCCGGGTGATTGACGTATCTGGCGCGTTTAGGCTGGATTGTCCGGGTCGGGGATGTGATCGTCCCACGTCACCGCCGTTCCGGAGTTTTCCAGTAGTTCATAAATTCGATGGATTGTTGCTCGAATGCCTTTGAATCTCTCACAACAACCTCGGATTGTCGCGCGACACTTTGTTTGCCAAAGGGGTACCTCAAGGCGCTTCGTTCAGAACTGGATCACGGAAAGACCGGGAATCAAACGAAAGTGGCGGACGTTCAGAGTTGCGACAGCATAGCCAAGATGCATCGCTGTGGCGCCAATCAGCAAGTCTTCAAAGGCGATGCTTACGCCGCGGCCTGCCTGCTCGCCCTCAATTCTCCCAGCGAGTTGAGCGATCTCCAGTGTTACTGGATGGACCATGATGTCCCGGGACAGTTCCTCAGTAAAGGCGCGTCGGTGCTCACGGTCGCTATCGCTCTTGGCCCGATAGATGCCGTGAGTCAACTCTACGATGGTCACTACTGAGAGGCCTGATTCAGTCTCACCTTGCGTTGCTTCTACTCGTCTGAGGATTGTTCGAACGCTCTCGCCACCGCGTTCTCCCGCGATGAGAATGCTGGAGTCGAGAATCAGTCCCATGCTGAGAGGTCGCGCGGTTTGCGGCTATTTATGATCTCTCGAAGGTCGGCGGCGAAATCAGCATCCATCGTGGGTTCGCAGCCCGATTCTCTTGCGTGTGCTTCCGCTAGCGCGATGGATTCGGAAAGCAATCGGCCCCGGGGAGCTTCCGCTGACCGCACAACCGCTACGGGGCGCGAGTCTCGCTCGATAATGACTTCGGCTCCCGCACTCACACGGTCGAGGAGTGAAGCGAGGTCGTTTGCCGCCACCGCGTCTGAGACACGAATCACATCCTTAGCCATAACATGATTATACACGGTTCATGGGCCCGATGTTTTGGCAGGGTCTCTTGTTGTCACACTCTTGTGCACTCTTGCACCCGCAACGCCTTCGTCTCGAAATTGTTTTCTGAAATATTCGAGGCTGTGCTGGGGCGTTCACAAGTCACGAATTACAAATCACGCTCGCCAAGTATTAGCGTTCATCGCCGAAGAGCTTGATGTCTTCGGGGCCTTCGTTCAGCGG
>Ga0209039_10003541_pt1 | contig 12107 bp, 12 predicted proteins | sample BogFormECP12_OM1_FD_188238 | JGI IMG/M metagenome (GOLD analysis project Ga0209039, IMG submission 188238) | Bog forest soil microbial communities from Calvert Island, British Columbia, Canada - ECP12_OM1 (SPAdes) (version 2) | ecosystem: Environmental > Aquatic > Freshwater > Wetlands > Bog ...
CACCAGGGAAGCCCCCAGTACGCCCGCCGTCAACAGGAGGGGATGGACTTGTTTCAAGGGCGCCAAGGCGCCGGTCTGCCAACCGGTCAGGCCGATGACTACGGCGCCGAGCGCGCCGATGCACCAAAACAGCGCGTTGGCCACACGGGCATTATTCATCACGCTGCCTACCTTGCCATTCATGGCCAGGTGGACCGCCAGAACAACTCCCAGAAATATCGTGAAGACAGAGAGATAAACCTTCATAACGAGTCCTTCAACAATCCTTTCTTGCCGCGGAACCGAGCGGTCGCAGCGCAATCCGGAGGCCGTCGGATCACCTCCGAGTATAAGCCAGTTCGGCGCACGGCGAGGGTGATTTTCCCCTTATGCCACGTCCACCCAGGCGGGCGTCTCGATGTAATCCTCGGGCTTGAGCATCTTGCCGGCGAAGGTCTCCACCGGTCCCTTGGGACGCTTGTGGGTTTTGTTGAAGGTATGCGCTACCAAATACCCGCACGCATAGTTATGATGGTCCAGATGGCTCTACGCCAGCTTCGCAAAACCGCCAATATTCTGTTCAGGAGAACTGATATGCGTCATAATGTCCGACCAACGCCGGGCGTCCTCGCCGCTGGCCTTGCCCTGTTGACCGTATGTTGGTCGACCTTGGGGCAACCTGGGAAGCCGTCCGATGCGACGCCGCTGATGCGCCTTTTGGACCGCTTCACTGCCGCCGGCGTTCCAAAAATGGGCCCAGCCGAGATCGAGGCCCCTCCGCTCAAATGGGACAAGCCGATCCCGTCTGGGCTGCCCGGCAACGGAATGGCGCAGCACCCGATGCTGTACGTCGGCGAGGGCTACAACCGGATGCTGCTGGTCAACAAGGGCAAAATCATATGGACCTACGACACCGGACCTGGCTGGGAGTACGACGACGTCTGGATGCTGTCAAACGGAAACATTCTGTTCACTCGCATGCAATACGTCGCCGAGGTGACGCCGAATAAACAGGTCGTTTGGCGTTACGATGCCCCTGAAGGAACCGAAATCCACACCTGCCAGCCAATCGGTTTGGACAAGGTCATGTTCGTCCAGAATGGCCTGCCGCCCAAACTGATGGTTGTCAACATCAAAACCAAGGCCATCGAAATATCGCACGACCTCCCCGCCACCAGCCTGACGGATTCCAAAACAGTTCACGCGCAGTTCCGGCGCGCGCGCTACACGGCGCAAGGGACTTACCTCGTCCCCTTCCTGGAGATGGACCAGGTGGTGGAATACGACAAGGATTTCAAGGAGGTCTGGAAGTACCAGATTGCCACGCCGTGGGCCGCGCTCCGTCTCAAGAACGGCAATACGCTGATCACCGATGAGCACGACATCCTCACCCGCGAAGTGAACCCCAAGAAGGAAACCGTGTGGGAACTCAGGCCGGGCGACCTGCCCCCGGCGTACCGGTACATCAATACCCAGTCGTGTACCCGCCTGGCCAATGACAACACCATCATTTGCTCTCGTGGCAATAACGGAGAAGGTCCCCAGCTTGTCGAAGTTACTCGGGAAAAGAAGGTTGTCTGGGTATTGTTCGATTGGGCGCACTTCGGCCCGGCCACGGCGGTCCAGGTCCTGGACGACCCCGGCATCCCGGAAAAGCCCGGGGAATCGGCACACTGACACGGCGCAGGGAGAAAGCGAAATGAAGCGCGACGATCTTAAAGTCGACCAGTATCGGTTCACGGTTCGTCCTATGACGACCGAAGAGGGTACGGGCTACCTGATCGAATTCCCCGATGTTCCCTTGTGCATGTCGGACGGCGCAACGGTGGAAGAGGCTATTGTAAACGGCCGGGATGCACTGAAGTGTTGCCTGCTGACGATGAAGGAATTCGGCGATCCCATCCCAAAGCCCGGCTCCTCGGCAGTTGCCAGCGGGCAATTCAGGCTGCGCGTCCCCAAGACGGTACACGCTCGTCTGACCAGTCGGGCCGAACAGGAAGGCGTCAGCCTGAATACGCTGGTAACGGCAATGATCGCCGAGGGCCTCGGCAAGCGCAAGGCAAGCTGACCCGCGGCCACGCCGCCATTCAGAGAAACAGATCCGCCCGAACACGGAAGAATTCCGCGAGTTTCTTCGCCTGTTCCTTGCTGATGGCGCGCTTCCCCGCCAGAATCTCCGAGACGCGGCCCTTGGACCCAACCACCGGCCAGAGATCCGAGGGTTTCAGGCCGCGGTGCTCCAGAAGGAATGCCACCATTTCGTGGGGCTTGGACTTCTCCCGCAGCGGGTACGCCGTCGCCTCGTAATCCCGGATCAGGTTCGTCATGAGATCGAGAAGTGCATCTTCTTCGAGCGACATATTGCGCTCGCCCTTCTCCATCAGGGATTCGACTAGAGCTAGCGCCCGCCGGTGCTCCTCCTCCGTCGCGATGACGCGCGGCACCGTCTTCGCCAGCAGCCGGCCGTATCGCTTCTCGTCGATGTTTGCGGTTAGAGATCCCATTTGTCGTACTCCTGGTGGGCGCCGATCCTCTTAAAGTTGCCGATTCAACGGTGTCAGCCCAGCGCCAGATCGCTTCAGCGGAACGCGGGTCGCGTTCGATGAACTCCCGAATCCGCCTTTCGGTAGTGGGTCACCCCTAACGGTGTTCTTGTGGACTCGGTCGGCGATTTCGTTAGCCACGAGATCTTTGAGACGATTACGGATCCAGACGGCGTGGAATGGTACGTATCAAGCAACCAGCCCTCCATTGGGGCTGAGATCGGCGACGTTTGCGAAACCACGAACCTCGTCTACACGCCATTCTACGTCTCCGGCTACCTTTATGAGATTCAGCCGGAGTACTCGAACAGATATCACGCCTGCGTGACCGTGCCGTAGCGTGCGGAAGAAAGGGGAATCCAGAAGATGAAAACCAACGCTCTATTGTTCGCTCTCTCGGCAATTGTCTTTTGTCCCTTGGTGTCCGCGCAAACTGACCCCGTCACCGGGGAACAGGTTATCCAGATCCAGGTCACGCCCAGCGACTATGCCGCTGCCCGCGGGGCGCGCCATCGCGTTCACACGACCGGGACGCTGCTTCCCGAGGGCGGCCGCCAGCCATCCAAAATACTCGAAACCGACAGCTCGGGCGCGCTGGTGGAAGTTACTTCCAGATCCCAAATCCCGGTTCAGGCGGCCCAAGCTGCGGCGGCCCAGGCTACGAGCGGCGCGCCTCCGTTTGTGGGGCCGGGCTTCTATCCGGCGGATTTGAGTATGGCATCGCCGACGGGGCAGGCGGTCACGCACGCGCAGGTTCACAACATCTACATCAACTGCGGCGCGCCGCAAGCCATCAACTCTCATCCGGCTTTGCGGAGCCCTTCACGAATTGCCTTTTTCAACACCGTTTGATAGCCGACCCCTGTCTTCCTAGCGATTCGTTGGGCCTGTTCCAGATCGACTATCGGTAGCCGGATGGAAATCGCGCGCGTCGCGTTCTCCTTGGCCTGCTCCAGAAGTTGCTGCAACATTTTCGGGCTGGTCTTTGCGATCTTCGCTCCGTCGGAACGAATCAGGGTTCCGTCCTTGAGCGCGCGGGCGAATTCACGCTGCGTTTGCTGCCGCCCGTGCGGAGTCGAATACCAATCGGCTTCCTCGGATTCCGACTTGAACTTCGGAACGTTAATCAATGTACGGGGCATACTTCCTCCTGTCGGCAACATTCATTGCGTACGCGGTAACGGTCCGGAACCGCTTCCGCCGGACCGTGAAGACCACGACCAGGTAGCGGCCCGATTTGCTCTTACCGAATAGCTTCCATCGGTTCTCGCCATCCGCGGCCTTCGCCGGAATGATCAGATGCGAGCGGCCCGCCGTTTCCTCCACCTCGACGGGAGTCACTTCATGCCGCAGGATATGACCCACGTTGGCAGCGTCCCAATCGAAGCCGGCGAGTTTGTCGACCACGCTTATAGTATATACGAATACTGTATATACGTGAGCAGCAGCCCCGACATATTACGCTCGCCTTCTCCATCTGGGATTCGACTACGCTGCCTGGATTGGCCGCTTGGCAGAGTGAAACAAAGAAAAACCGCATCGGGGCAGATCCAAGGACCAGCAGGAGCTGCCAGCCGATGCGGTTCGCCCGGGTTCGGGCTGGGACCCGACGTCGGGCCGTCTAGGGCGTCGCACTAAACCGGTTCTGGAAAGGCCCGCGTCCAATTTGCCCTTCGCCATAAACGCCAGACGGCGGCCGCAATCGCGATCCCCGGAAGGACCGTTGTAAGAGCATTCCACAAAAAAGGCCCTCTGCGGCAACCAACAAGGGAAAGTCAAGTGCGTTGCCCGGGCCACTCTTCTTCCCCCGCCGGTCGCGGCAGAGGGCAGATTCTAAAAGTTACTTCGCCAATTCAACCACTGCATTGCAATCCGATTGCCAGTCTCTAAACCCAATCGTTACGTCAGGTCGTCAACGCCGGTTGCGAGTCGACCCGGCAATTCTTACTGGGACGCCGCCGTCACAGCAGCGCATGCCGGCGATAGAACCAGGTTTTGACGGCTTGCACCAAAATCAGGTAAGTCAGGGCCAGCAGCGAGATGGCGCCCAGCAGCGACAGCGGCAATGGGGTAAACCCGAGCAAGGGGCCGAGGGGCGTATACGGCAGCACGGCGCCGACAACCGTGATGGCCCCTACGCTCATCAACAACTGCCCGCTGGGCCGGCTCCGGAACGGGTTGCCCGCCGTCCGGATCACAAACACCACCAGCGTCTGAGTGGCCAGCGATTCCACGAACCATCCGGTCCGGAACAGCGGCGCGTTCGTTGCAGCGTGAAACATCCAGAGGAGTATCCCGAAAGTGAGGAAATCGTAGATGGAGCTGATGGGGCCGATGATGGTCATGAACTGGCGGATGAACGCGATTTGCCACCGCTTGGGCTTGTGCAGCAAGGCCGGATCGACATTGTCCCCAGGGACGGCGATCTGCGAAGTGTCGTAGAGAAAGTTGTTGAGCAGGATTTGAGTCGGCAACATGGGCAGGAATTTCAGGAAGAGCGATGCCGCGGCCATGCTGAACATATTGCCGAAGTTGGAGCTGGTGCCCATGATGATGTACTTCATGATGTTGGCGAAGCACCGCCGCCCTTCCATCACGCCGTCGTTCAAGACCGCCAGGTCCTTCTCCAGCAGGATGATCTTGGCGGCGTCCTTGGCCACATCCACGCCATTCATCACGGAGATGCCGACGTCGGCGGTGTGCAGCGAGGGAGCGTCGTTGATGCCATCGCCAATGTAGCCGACGACGTGGCCGCGCGCCTTCAGGCCAAGGATCACACGGTTCTTTTGCTCCGGAGACACACGGGCGAAGATGGCGCCGTGCTCCGCCTGGTAGGCCAGGGCGGCATCGTCCATGGTGTCAACCTTCTCGCCGGTGACGATGCGGTCGGTGGGGAGGCCGACATCGTGGGCCACCTTCTGCGTCACGTACTGGTTGTCGCCGGTCATAATGACCACGGAGACGCCGTTCTTCTTCAGCGCTTCGAGAACCGCGACGATCCCCTCCTTGGGCGGGTCGAGGAACGCCGCGAATCCGGCCAGCGTCATCTCCTGCTCGGCCGCCACCGCATAAGTATCCTGCTGCTCCACCTTGCGGAAGGCGACTCCCAGGGCACGGTAGCCATCGGCGCTCAGCTTCTTCAAGGTCTCGGTCGCCTGGGCGCGCCGGCTTTCGTCGAACGGTTGAGGAGCACCGTCGATGGCGACGGTCGCGCAGATGGCAAAGACGCTTTCCGCCTCGCCCTTGGTGATGAGGAGGTGCTCGCCGCCATGGCGCACCACCACCGAAAGGCGCTTGCGGTTGAAGTCGAAGGGGATCTCGTCCACCTTCTCGTACTCCGTAATGGCGGGATGCGCGTACTTCAGGATGGCGTCGTCGAGCGGGCTTTTGATGCCGGCCTGGAAGTAACTGTTGAGGTAGACGAACCGCAGGACTTCGTCGTTGTCGCGGCCCTGAACGTCCACGTGCCGGTCGAGCGCGATCTCGCCTTCGGTGAGGGTGCCGGTCTTGTCGCTGCACAGAATCTCGATGCTGCCGAAATCCTCGATGGCCGCAAGCTGCTTCACCAGAACCTTTTTTCTGGCCATCCGGCGAGCGCCCTGGGCCAGCGAGATGGTGATGATCATGGGCATCATTTCGGGCGTCATTCCGACAGCCAACGCGACCGAGAACAGGAACGATTCCAGCAGCGGACGATGTAAGAGGAGGTTCACCAGCAGGACGAAGAGCACCAGCAGCATCATGACGCGCGTGATCATCAGCCCGAAATGGCGTATGCCGCGGCCGAATTCGGTCTCCGGCGGCCGCATGGCCAGCCGTTGGGCGATGGCGCCGAAGGCGGTGTCCTTGCCGGTGCGAACGATGACCGCAGTGCCGATTCCGGTTTGCACGGCAGTCCCCAGAAAAACGCAGTTGCAGGCGTCGGCAATGGTGTGCTGCCCCGCCGCAAGATCGCCCGCCGCCTTATCGACGGGCAAAGACTCGCCGGTGAGCGCGGACTCGCGCACGTGCAGGTCCTTGCTGTCCAATAAGCGGGCGTCGGCCGGCGCCAGGTCCCCGGCATTGAGCCGGATGATATCCCCTGGCACCAGTTCGGCGACCGGCAGTTCCACTTCGCGGCCATCGCGCACGACGGCGGCGGTGGTGGCCACCTGCTTGCGAATGTCCTCCACCGCGTGTCGAGCCTGAAACTCCACGTAGAAGTTGACGACCACGCTGAGCAGGACAATGGCGATGATGATGGAGCCGCCGACCGGATCGCCGAGCGCGATCGAAATGGCGCTGGCGGCCAGCAGAATAAGGACCAGGGGATTGGCAAAGAAGCGCAGAAAAGCGATCAGCGGGGCGAAGCGGGATTCCGCCGTCAGGCTGTTCGGGCCATGCAGGCGCAGCCGCTGTTTGGCCTCGGCGGAAGTCAGCCCGGCTGGGGTTGCTTGAAGCAGGACGAGCAGGTCCCGCTGGGGCATATCCCAGAAGCGGTCCAGCGTCTTGTCGGGTTTGTTCATTCGGCCTCTCCATTGAATTCTACACGCTGTGCCGGCTCGGCCCGGCGCTCGCCGCCGGTTGCGGCAAGATGCTACTCTAGGCCGTTGTTCAGGAAGCGCCGGTTTCGCACCGCTACCGATGAGAACCGCGCGAGCCAGCTAAGGAGCCCGCTTGTCTATGTCCCCAAGCCAGACCATTACCGAACGGCCCACGCGGGTGCGCTATTGGGTGATCGTCTTCGCCGTCACGCTAGCGGCGGTCACTTACATCGATCGGGTGGCGATTTCGTGGGCGGCGCCGTCCATCCGCCGCGAGCTGGGCCTGACCGCGGTGCAAATGGGATGGGTGTTCGCGGCGTTCAACTGGGCTTACGCCATGTTCGAGATTCCGGGCGGATATCTGGGCGACTGGATCGGCCCGCGCAAGGTTCTGATGCGTATCGTGTTGTGGTGGTCCGCATTTACGGCCGCCACGGGGTGGGCGTGGAGCTTCCCCTCGCTGTTGGGGACGCGGTTCCTGTTCGGCGCCGGGGAGGCGGGCTGCTTCCCCAACGTGGCCAAGGTTTTCACCACCTGGCTGCCGGCCCGGGAGCGCGTGCGGGCGCAGGGCATCATGTGGCTGAGCGCGCGCTGGGCGGGGGCGTTTACGCCGCTTCTGGTGGCCTGGGTCATGGGCCTGGTGGGCTGGCGGCACGCCTTTGAAATCTTCGGCTGTCTGGGCGTGGTGTGGGCCGTGGCGTTCTTCCTGTGGTTCCGCGACGACCCCATGCGGAACTCCAGGATGAACGCCGCCGAGCGCGAGTTGCTGCGCGGCAGCTCGAAGATGGCGGCCGGCCACGGCGACGTTCCGTGGGGCAGGCTGGTGCGCTCGCCGCAGGTGTGGCTGCTGTGCGGCCAGTTTTTCTGTCTCAACTACGGGTGGTGGTTCTATGTCACGTGGCTGCCTACGTACCTGCGGGAGGCGCGCCACGTGGAGATCGCCTCGGCGGCGATGTTGAGCATGCTGCCGTTGTTCTGCGGGGGACTGGGAAATCCGGTGTGCGTGCTGCTGACGCGGATGGTGACCCGCCGGACGGGGAGCGTGGCCACGGCCCGCCGCCTGATGGGCTACCTGGGATTCGCGGGCGCCTCGTCGTTCGTGTTGCTCTCGACCATTTTGCACGACCCACTGCTGGCCATGCTGGCCATCGGGGCAGCCAGCTTTTCGAACGACCTGGTGATGCCTGGCGCCTGGACCGCGGCCATGGACGTAGGCGGCAAGTACGCGGGAACGGTTTCCGGCACCATGAACATGGTGGGAAACGTAGGGGGCGCGATGGCGCCGATCGCCATCGGCTACATGCTGGCGTGGAGCCACGGCAACTGGAACCTGACGTTTTACATTTCCGCGGCGGTCTATGCCATGGGTGTTCTGTTCTGGGCGTTTCTAGACCCAGTCACGCCGATCGAGCGCTGCTAGCAGCGCGCTACTATAGCGGTCTGCATCGAATCCCGAGGAGGATTGGCGAAATGAAACAGTTGGGATCGAAGGTGTGGGGGTTTATTCGGCGGCATCCCTTCCTCTCGAGCGCGGCGTTGATTGTGCTCGTGTTGGCCGCCGTGGTGCTTCGTCTGGCCCTGGCCATAGGTTTGATCGGCCAGGCGCACTTCACACCATCCGACGCACCCAATCAGCCCATGGGAGTCGGTAAGGGCATTCACCCGGGCCGGGTGGTGTGGGTCCATGCGCCAGGCGCGACAAGCTGGGATGGCAAGACCGGCAACTGGTGGGACGACGCCAACACCGATCAGCGCGTGGTGGACCAGATGGTCTCCGATTCTCTCCAGAACCTCACCGGGGAAGCCACGGACCGGCAGGCCTGGGAGATGCTGTTTCGCGATTTCAACCGCACCAGGAAGCTGGGCGACGGCGGCTACCAGGCGGGTGAGAAGATTGCGATCAAGATCAACGCCAACCAGGACCGCGATACAAAATGGGGCACGGGAAAAGGATTGCCGAGTCCCCACGTGGTCTACGCGGTGCTGGCTCAGTTAGTGGGTACGGCGGGCGTCTCTGCGCAGGACATCACGGTCTACGACGCCACGGAAGGACGGAGCATCGGCGCGCCCATTGTCGACAAGGTGAGGGCCAACCCGAACCTGCGCGAGGTGAATTTCGTGGTGGGCCCGGATCGCGGTGGAGACGGCCGCATCGCAGCCAGCCCGGACCTGAGCGCCGCCATCCACTTTGCCGGGCCGGGGATGGCGCCGGCCTACTTGCCGCGGACGGTCACGGAGTCGAAGTACCTCATCAACCTGGCGCTGTTTCGGGCGCATTTCATGCTGGGGGTCACGCTCACGGCCAAGAATCATTTCGGCTCGGTGTATTTCAAGAAGAGCGGGACCTTCTCGCCCAGCCCGTTGCACGGATGCGGGATGAAAGTGAACCCCGAGGGGTCGTACAACTGCCTGGTGGAACTGATGGGGCACAAGCAACTGGGTGGCAAGACGCTGCTGTACATGCTCGACGGGCTGTACCCGGCCAAGCATAACGAAGGCGAGGTGATCCGCTTCGCCTCCTTCGGGAACAACTGGGCCGCGAGCGTTTTCGCGTCACAGGACCCGGTGGCCATCGATTCCGTAGCGCTCGACTTTCTGCGAAACGAGCCCAATGTGGCGGGCTCGGTTACCGGCCACGTGGACAACTACCTGCACGAAGCGGCCCTGGCCGGAAACCCTCCCTCGGGAACGGTCTACGATCCGGATGGCGGCGGCGCGCGGCTTTCGAGCTTGGGCGTGCACGAGCACTGGAACAACGCAGAGGAGAAGAAGTACTCGCGCAACCTGGGCAAGAGCGAAGGCATCGAGCTGGTGGCCCGGGAAATCCCAGCGGGGCGCTGAGAGCGGTCTCACCTGTTCTCAATGGTGAAGTTGGCGGTTGCCGCGAGGGACTTTGCCTCGCCGGCGGTGAGGGTCCAGCCGGGCGGCCGCCGGCCGGAGGGCGGTCTGCCAATGCGGATATAGGCGGTGTCGCCGAGCTTCAGTTCAAGCGACGAATCAGCCAGACCGCAGTAGTCGCCATTGGCGACGCAAACATGAGTCAGTCCGCCGCCGATCGGCAATATGCTGGAAACGCGTCCCTTCACGATGCGGTGGCTGTCCACATAATCCAACATGGGCATTCGGTTCAACTCGCGGGTGGTGGCGGAAAACTCGCGCAGAGTTGCGCCCCTGCCGGGTCCGCCGGTGAGGTAGAGCGCGAAACGTCTTTCGTCGACGCCCACAAACATCAGCGCATAAAATATCGCGACAAAAACCACCAGGCAGGCGAGGGCCGACGCCAGGCCGGATAACCCTTTCACGACATCGAGCTTCGTGCTGTTTGCCGCCCAATAACTGAAATGGCCTCGCCGGCTGTTGGCATCCGCCGTCTGCCACATTGAGGCGAAGTGATCAATTGCGAAGGTGGCGGCAAATACGGCCGCAAACAGGACAAAACAAGCCAACGAGATGAACAGGAACAGCATGGTTCCTCCTCTCAACCGGAACGTCCGTGTTGGACTTTCGGGCCTGATTCAGTCTACACCCGGCCGCCGTGCCGCGGCGCGGTGCCGGCTGGCGCCGTTTGAGCGCGGCCCTGTTCTCCCTCGGCAATGACGACGGATCTACCATTGGGAGTATTTTCCCGGAGGGAGAGGCGGCCTAAGATTGAGGTCTAAATGAGTACTGTCCGTAAGATCCTGAAAACATTTCTATTGGCGATTCCGATCATAGCCTTGGGGTTGACCGTGTGGCCGCCGGCCCGTCTCGCCATTGTTTGGGCGGCGGGCCGCTGCCAGGGATGCTCGTTCCGGGATGCCGTCGACAGCCATGCCCTGCTGGTAAACATGGCGCGGGCCGGCGAGGAGATCGGCGCCGCCAGCAAGGTGGTCCAGACGGACCCGAAGGGCTTCGAACTCGTCGAGACGCCCATGGGACGGTATTGGACCGTGCCCCACGACCGGTTCCTCAAGTTCACGCTGGGCGAGGAGAAGATGGAAATCTATGGCGCCGATGAGGTCGCGGTAAAAGCCGGAGACGTCGTGCTGGATTGCGGCGCCAACGTCGGCGTCTTCACGCGCATGGCGCTGGAGCGCGGCGCGGGGCTGGTGGTCTCGATCGAGCCTGCCCCCAAGACCGTCGAGTGCTTGCGGCGCAATTTCGAAAAGGAAATCGCCGCCGGGCGCGTGATCGTGGTCCCGAAGGGCGTCTGGAGCCATTCCGACGTGCTGGAACTGGCGCAAGGCGGCGACGGCAACACCACCGGCGACAGTTTCGTGCTGGGACAGAACCAGGCCAACAAGGTGAAAGTGCCGCTGACCACCATCGACATCCTGGCGGTTGAATTGAAGCTTCCGCGCGTGGACTTTGTCAAGATGGATATCGAGGGCGCGGAAAAGGAGGCGCTGCGGGGCGCGGCGGAGACCATTCGCAGGTACCATCCGCGAATGGCGATCGCCTCGGAGCACCTTCCCGACGATGTGCCCGCGATCCCGCGAACCGTAAGCGCGATCTGGAGCGGGTACACCGTGCGCCCTTCGAGTTGCAAGGATGCGTTCCTCAGCATCCGTCCGGAAGTGCTGCTCTTCCAGCCGGCCGCGCCTCGCCGGTAGCGGTACAGGGTCCGGACTCCAGTCAGTTCTCAGTGGGGACTTTGTCGGCGCTCTCGACAATCAGCATGTCGACCGGTATGTCTCTAACCTTCACCAGCTTGAGGCCGAGTTGCTTCTCGACGGCGGTAAAGATGTCCGGAGCGCCTCCGGCGGGTTCGCTTGCAAGAGGCATGCCAGGCTCGCCCTCCGCCGGCGCGGATGGCATCATTCCGAGCGCTCCAGTGGACCCCGCGAATTCGAGCGTGAACTCGTAGGTCCCGGCCAGCCCCGTCTTATCGACAACGCGGGCCTGCGGGCCGCCGATTGGCGATCCATTCGAAATATTGATGTCGGCTCCCAGCCCGCGGCAGAACATGGCCATGGTCTCTCGATGAGTCATCCGAATCGGGACCTCGCCTCCACCCTTCGGTATGAAAAAGCCCACGCTCGATCCGGCGGGCAGTGTCGGAAATCCATTCCCGTCGACGCCG
>Ga0209039_10003543_pt1 | contig 12101 bp, 12 predicted proteins | sample BogFormECP12_OM1_FD_188238 | JGI IMG/M metagenome (GOLD analysis project Ga0209039, IMG submission 188238) | Bog forest soil microbial communities from Calvert Island, British Columbia, Canada - ECP12_OM1 (SPAdes) (version 2) | ecosystem: Environmental > Aquatic > Freshwater > Wetlands > Bog ...
ACAGCAATACCAGCTCGCTTAAGTGCTTCAAGTGAATCTCTCTTCGCGCAGCCAAGAACGGCGGTTTGGCTTTTCGAATTGAAATAAAGGAAAGTCTTTTCGCTATCGTACTGTTCAAGCAGTTGCGTGAACCGCCCGAACAAAGCAGGGTCGAGCCAATCGTAGTTTACGCGGCAGTCAACGTGTACCAGTTCCCCGTGAAGCTCGAACTCAAGCCAAGCTGTTTTCTCTTTGATAGAAACGTAATCGTGGATGTTTTCGATTGCTAGCGACCCCTGGGCAATCCGCTTCATGCTCTCTGCAATTCGAATGTATGCTCCCCTTGGTCCTATGCACTCTCTATCCAACACGCACATATTGGCGCAATGCGGCCTCCAGGGCGGTCGTTCCTCTGTCATCCCCAATCCAAATAAGACCAAACGGAATCCAGGCTTCTCATACTCCTGCCGCGGCCAGGAACTGAGCAATTCCTCGGGCTCAAACGGGGCAGCCAACCGGAATCCAAACCCCGCAAGGAACTCCAGTTTTTCTTCCAGAGTCCCACTCGTAGGTGCCTGCCCGCCCTTGCTCGCAATCGGCCACATCACACTATTCCTCGCTGAAATTGTTGATTTTATTACTACGTTAGCACGGTCTTGCGCCCCAAGTTATGCTTTTGATGCAGTAATCGAGTCGGTACTAACGCCCAAGCAGATAATTCTTTATCGATATACTTCCCGCCGATTCCCAATCTGCAAAACCAGAACCGTCAGCACCTTGTCCTGTATATCGCAAATCACGCGAAAATCGCCCACGCGGTAGCGCCAAAGATCTCCCAGCGGCCCCTTCAGCGCCTTGCCCATCCCGCGCAGATCCTTGCTCGGAGCCATGCGCTCATCCATGAAGTCAACAATCCGCCGGGCCGCGGCTCTGTCGAGTTTTCGCAGTTGCTTCTTTGCGGTTTCGGCGTACTCAATCGTCCAGGCCAAGGTCTTTCCTCACCGAAGCCGCTGAGTGCACCTTCTCCTGCCCTTTGCGAACCCGTTTGAGCGTATCGGCGGCCAGATAATACTCTTCCATCTCCGCAATGCTGCCTTCAATCATCTCGCGCAGATAGAAAGCCTTGGTGCGTCCCGTCTTCACAGCCAATCGATGCAGCCGGTGTGAGAGCTCCGGCGCAAGCCTGATTGACGTAGCCATAATCACCTTCCGTGTGAATACATGTATTCATTGTATCACATCGCGTAAAATCAGAGTGCCGAGTGCCTTAGGTCGATGTTGTCTTCAATCTAATTTCTAGAAGTAGGCCTTTCTCTTTTCGCCGGATTAAGCGGATAATAGAAGCACAGGAGGCGTTGCCATGACGATTCAACTCGAACTCAGTCCGGAACTTGCGGCCAGCCTTGCTGCTGAGGCCAGGTTGTTGGGGATGGACCTGAGCAGGTACGCCCAAAAGGTTCTGGGGGAGCGCCGGCCCGTTGTAGCCTCCCGGCCGCGGCCGCTCTCCGTTGAGGAAGTCCGCGCGCTTTCCAAGCGTCTCTCCGCCGGCTCTGAAAACCTGCCTGTCCTGCCTCTGGAAGTGAACAATCGCGAAAGCTATTACGAGGATCGCTGGTAGATGGCCGAAGAGCTTTACCTGCTCGACACCAACATCCTCATCCGCTGGCTACGGCGCGAGGTGGCTGAACACAGCATGGTCAGTGCCGCAATCGAGCAGTTGGCCCGCCAAAACGCCGTCCCATGCTACACTTCGCAGAATCTTGGCGAGCTCTGGAACGTACTGACGCGCCCCGCAGATAGGAACGGCTACGGACTTTCTCCCTCGCAAGCGGACCAGTGCGCACAGATTCTCGAGAGCGATGTATACATGCTGCCGGACACGCCCGAAGTGCATTTCATCTGGAGGCGTCTCCTCGTCGCGCATGGAGTCTGCGGCGCCCAGGTGCATGACGCGCGGCTAGTTGCCGCTATGCACGTCCACAGCGTGAAGCGCATCCTGACCTTCAACACAAAAGATTTTTCGCGCTTCGACGGCATTGAAGCCGTCCATCCCGCAGATCTCTCCTAGTCAGGTATTTACTCCATGGCCGACCCACTCGTCACCCTCGCCGATATCCGCGCCGCCGCCGCCCGCATCTCCTCCATCGCCATTAAGACCCCTCTGGTAGAAGCCGCCTTTCCCGGCCTCTCCGGCCACGGAACCGGCAAGCGAATCTGGCTCAAGGCGGAGAGCCTTCAGCCCATCGGCGCCTTCAAGATGCGCGGCGCAGCCAACAAAATCCTTCAGCTAACCCCCGAGGAGATTCGCCGCGGCGTCATCACCTACTCCAGCGGTAACCACGCCCAGGCTGTGGCCTACGTAGCCCGTGAAGTCGGCGCTAAAGCGGTAATCGTGATGCCCTCAAACGCCCCGGCCATCAAGCGCGCGGGCACTTTGGCGTTGGGCGCGGAGGTCGTCGATGTAGGCGTCGCATCCAGCGAGCGCCTCGCCATGGCCGAGCGGCTGGTCCGCAAGCACGGCTATGTGGTTGTGCCGCCCTACGACGACCAGCAGATCATCACCGGCCAGGCCACCTGCGGCCTGGAGATTGTCGAGGCCCTCCCCGATGTGGACCTGGTTCTTTCTCCGGTCTCCGGCGGCGGCCTGTTGAGCGGCGTGGCCGCTGCGGTCAAGCAGTTGCGTCCCCAGGCAAAGGTCTTCGGCGTCGAGCCGGAGCTGGCCGGCGACACGGCGGAAAGCTTCCGCTCCGGCAAGATCGTCACCTGGCCCGCCGAGCTTGTCAGCCGTACAATCGCCGACGGCCTGCGCACCCAAAGCGTCGGCGTGCGTAACTTCGTCCACATCCGCGCTTTTGTAGACGGCGTTATCACCGTCACCGAGGCGGAGATTCGCGCCGCCATGCGCGCCATCGTCGCCGCCACGCGCCTGGTCCCCGAGCCCAGCGGAGCCGTGGCCACGGCAGCCCTGCTCTTCCACGCGAAGGAGCTGCCAAGTTACACCAAGGCCGTGGCCATTGTCAGCGGCGGCAATGTTGCCCCGGAGCTGTTGGCTCAGGTACTTACCGAATCCTGAGAATCCGGCGTCTAACTTATGTGGCAAACTGGGGTTAGTTGTTCCCTGATCTCTGTACTCTGATCTCTATCTCCTGTTTTATGATTTTCTCTGTGAAGAATTCTCGCACCCTCGCACTCCGCGCCCTCACGCTCACCCTTGCTCTGGCCTGCGCCCTGCCCGCACTTGCCGACAAAAAGCAGCCGCAACTGGAAAAGCCTCTGGCCGGCCCGCGCGCCACAGCCCTGCGCGTCACCTGGCTCTACATTGCGCCCGACACCGCCTCACAGAAGGTGGATCGCGTCCAAATCGGCCGTGAGTTGGTGGTTGCCGAGCACAGCGGCCCCTGGCTCCGCGTCTATGCCAACACCGACATTCAGGAAGAGCGCAAGAGAGACGCCCCGCTCATCGGCCACGACGAGATCACGCCGCCCATCTCCGGCTGGATAGAAGCCAAAGGCATCGTCATCGAGACAACGCCCGGCGGCGACCTGATCCTGATGGGCGAGGCGGCCAATCAGGAATCGCTGGCCTCTGACCCCCGCGGCCCCGTCAACGCCGCCGAGAGCGCGCGCCTGCTCTACCGCCGCCTGGTCGAGATGTTCCCCAAATCGCCCCTGGTTCCCGAAGCCTCCTGGCGCGCCGCTGACATCCTCTGGCAGTTGCAGAAGGCCGACGCCTCCTCGCGCCCCTCCGCCCGTGAACGCGAACCCTACCTGCGCGACCAGATGGACGAGGACGAGTTGAAAAAGGTCATCAAGCTCTATCCGCACACCCGTCCCGCCGATCTGGCCGCCTTCACGCTCGTTGAAAACAAGCTCTGCGGCGACTGGCAGGGCTCGCCCAAATGTCCGGAGAAGGAGTCGGAGGCCTACGAAAAGTACGCCGCCGAAGTTCCCGACGGGCCGCGGACCGCGCAGGCCCTCTATCAGGCTGTCTATCGCCAGGCCGTGCTCACCGATATGTACGCCGCCGACGGCAGCGATAGCAGAAGCAACGCCGCCCACGCGCACGCCAAAGAGTTGGCCGCCCGGCTCAAGGAAAAATTCCCTCAGTCGGATTTCACAGCCCGGGCAGCGGCGCTCGTGTTCAAATTGGATGAGGGCGTTCCCGTCTACGGCATCGACCGCGAATAAAGTCACTGGACCATGGAATTATTAGCATGGACAGAGAGTTGTTGAGCATTGAAAGGGCGCGGCTCAAGCCGCGCCGACAAATCGAAAGAAAAACTCCGGAGGCCTTTTGAACGTATACATTCAGTCCATCATCCTGGGCATTGTGGAAGGCCTGACCGAGTTTCTCCCGGTCAGCTCCACGGCGCACCTGCGCATCACCCAAGCCTTGATGCACATTTCGCTCGATGACGCGTACTGGAGCATGTACTCCGTCGTCATTCAGTCGGGCGCAATCCTGGCGCTGGCTCTCCTCTTCATGCGACGCATCGCTGGCTTCCTGCGCACCTTTCCCAAGGGCGATCGAGGCGACCGCAACTGGCTCACCCACCCCGTCTCGTTCACCCTGATCGCTTTTGCCTTTACCTCGGTGCCCTCGCTTCTGCTGCGCAAATTAAGCGAGGAAAATCTGAAGCATCTTGACCGGATTGCCTGGGCGCTGCTCATCGGCGGCATCGTAATGTGGATAATCGATGCCTGGGCGGCCCGCCGCAAGGCCGTTACCACCCACGTCGAAGAAATGTCTCTCCCGCAGGCCATCTGGGTCGGCCTCTGCCAGGCGCTCTCGGCTGTTTTCCCTGGAACCTCGCGCTCCATGTCCACCATTGCTGCCGGCCAGCTCGCCGGACTCGACCGTCCCTCGGCCCTCGAGTTCAGCTTCCTGCTCTGCATTCCCACCATGATCGCCGCCACCTGCTATGACCTTTACAAAGAAATCCACCCCAGCCACGGCGCTGCCGCCCATGTAGTCATGACCACCGAGAACTGGATCGTGCTTATCATCGGCTTCGTCGTCTCCTTCATCGTTGCCCTGGGCGTCGTCGAGTGGTTCCTGCACTGGGTGCGCAAGCACGGCTTTACCATGTTCGCCATCTACCGAATCCTGTTGGGCTTAGCGCTGCTGCTTTGGGGCGCGAAATACATTGGCGGGTAAATTGAGTTCAAAGAATGCGGTTTGGGCCTCGGTCTTTAAATAGGAAGGATTTTCTTACGCAAGAGAGTTGCAATCCTTCTCGATCTTAGCTAAACTAAATTAGCAGGATAGGAACCGTCATGATCTCTTCGACTATTTTCGAGGCAAAGACCAATCTCTCCAATCTCGTCAAGCGGGTCCAAAGGGGAGAAGTAGTCCAAATCACCTCCGGACGCGCCAAAACCCCTGTTGCCCGCTTGGAAGCTATTCATCCCAAAGCAAAAAAACGGCTTGGCGTTCTGAAGACTCCGGGATTCGTCCTCTCGGAGCAATTCTTCGAACCGCTGCCTGAGGAAGAACTTCGTCTTTGGAATGGCGGCGCGGAGTGAAGGTTCTGCTCGATACCTGCGCCGTTCTCTGGGCTGCGCTTTCGCCCTCCGCGCTCAGCCGCAATGCCCGGCAGATCATCGCCGACGAGTCCAATGTGATCTTCGTGTCGGCGGCCTCGGCCTGGGAGATTGCAACCAAGGTTCGAGCGGGGAAACTGCCCGGAGCGGAGAAACTCGAACGGAATTTTCTCGACGTGATGGAAGATGCCGGCTATACGCTGCTGGCCATCGACGTGGAGTCAGCGCTTCGCGCCGGCCGGCTACCGGCCGAGCATCGCGATCCCTTCGACCGCATGATCGCCGCCCAGGCTCTGGACCGCGACATTCCTGTTCTCAGTTCCGATTCACAGCTCGATCAGTTCGGTATCCGGCGCATCTGGTAAGCCTCCCGCGGAGTTGAATTTGTGGTATGATGTAGCCATCATGATGGCTCGTACCCAGATAACGCTTGAAAATGAACTTCAGCGGCGTGCCCGCCAGCGCGCTGGCGATCTCGGCGTCTCCTTTGCCGAATATGTTCGCCGCCTGGTGGCGCGCGATCTCTCTCGCCCTGCAGTAACCACGGATGCCTCTTGCGTCTTCGATCTTGGTTCCTCCGGCGGTTCCGACATTGCCAGGGAAAAGAGTTCAATGATCGCTGAAGCCTTCCAATCCGCACGCCGGAATCCATTGCAGGGTTAGGACTTTCCGCCGCATGAGTCTATTCGTCGATACATCGATCTGGTACGCCGCAGCGGATATTTCTGATCGGAGCAATGCTCGAGCCAAAGCCGTCCTCAGCTCCGGCGAGCCGCTGGTCACCACCGATCACATTCTGGTCGAGACGTGGACCTTGCTGCGCTACCGGCTCCAACGTAGTGCAGCTGAGCGGTTTTGGGATGGCATCAGAAGTGGGGCAGCGGCCATTGAGCCGATTGGTTTGGCGGATTTGGAAGCTGCATGGCAGATTGGAATCTCCTGGCGGGACCAGGATTTTTCCATCATCGATCGCACCAGTTTCGCGGTAATGTGCCGTCTGGGCATTGAGCGCGCTGCATCTCTGGATGATCACTTCGCTGTCTTTCGCTTCGGTCCGCAACGCCGCCAGTCCTTCACTATCGTTCGATAGAAAAATTCCTCTCCGCCGGGGGTCCACACCGTGGTTCCCCCCGCCGTGTTTTGCACAAACCCCGCACTTCCGGCGCTGATAATAGAGATTGCTCTGGGAGTCTTCGTCCGCTCCACCGATCGTTCGCGGCAGCTTTCCAGAGGGTCCATCGAGACGGAGCGCCCTTGCCATGACACCCCTTCGCATTGTTTTAGCGCCGACGCGTAACCGGCCCCTGAACATCTTTCTGGGGCTGGTGCTGGTGCTAGCCGCGACGCTTGTCCTGCTTGCGCTGGCCTCCTATCATGCGACCGATCCCTCGTGGAATACCGCCTCCGGCATCGCCGGCCCGGAAGCCGTGCGCAACTGGATCGGCATCTTCGGCGCATCGCTCAGCGACCTGCTGCTCCAGTCTCTCGGAGTGACCGCCTTCTTCCTGCCTCTGTGGCTCTGCGGGCTGGGATGGACCTGGATGCGTTCGCGTCCCGGCGGCCTGGCCTGGCTGCGATGGCTTGGCGCTCTGCTGGCTCTGGCCTTTACGCCTGCCGTCCTGGCGTTGTTGCCCTGGCGCTTGCTCTGGCAGGGTAGGCCCGTCGCGGGAGCCGCTGGTCCGCTCATGGCCGAACTTCTGGTCCGCTATCTGAACTTCAAAGGCGCCTTGCTGGTGGCCGGAGTGCTGGCCGTCGCGGGAATCTGCCTTGCCTCGGCCATCTTCTTCTCCACCATCTTCGATATCATCCAGGCCCGCTGGCGCAATCTCGTCTCTCTGCGCGATCGCTGGCGCAACTGGCGTGAGGAGCGCGCCGAACGCAGGGAAGCGCGCCTCGCCGAAAAAGAGTTCCGGCTTGAGCGTGAACAATATCCCGCGGCGGGTCCGCAGCTCGTCCCTCCGCGCGTGGTTCCTGAGCCCGCGCCAGTCGCGCATTTTGAAGAAGCGTCACACGACGCATCTCCCGGCTTCTTCGCCCGCCTCTTCAGCCGCCGCGCTCCCGCCAAAACAGACCCTGAGGATATTCCCGCCTATGGGCGCGTCGATATCAAACCGGGAGAAGCCGATGCCGCCGGTCCGCGTCTGCTGCACGGGCCCAGCGTTTGGGAACGTTCCGTCCATGAGCACTCACCTGTGCAAGCGGAGCCTCTCCCGCCAGCGGAGCAGGCGGAAACCATGCAACCCGCTCCCGCGCAGCCCCTGCCTGAAACTTCGCTCCCGGCAGCCGGCCGCTTTGAGCCTCCCGCCGTCCATCCCGCATTTGTGCCCGCTGTGCCGCGGCCCGCCGAGGAGATCGCCATCCACAAACGCGCCGACGCCAACGTGCGCCAGGCCGCCGTCGCGCCGAAAAATATCAGCGGCTTCAAGCTGCCGCCCAGCACTCTGCTCAACCCCGGCGAGGGCCCACAGATCGTTCGCGAGGACGAACTGCGTGAAGAGGCCCGCGTGCTGGTCGAAAAATACGACGAGTTCGACGTTCGCGGCCAGGTCGTCCAGATCAATCCCGGACCCATGGTCACCACTTATGAGTTCAGGCCCGAGGCCGGCGTCAAGTACTCCCGCGTCACCGGACTCGACGATGATCTCTGCCTCGCCATGCGCGCTGAATCCATCCTCATCGAGCGCATGCCCGGCAAAAACACTGTCGGCATTCAGGTGCCCAACCATCGCCGCGAGACCATTCACCTGCGCGACTGCATCGAGTCAGAAGAATTCCGCAAAGCCAAATCGCGCCTCACCATCGCCATGGGCAAAGACATCAACGGCCTCATCCGCACCGCCGACCTGGCCGAGATGCCCCACGTGCTCATCGCCGGCTCCACCGGCAGCGGCAAATCCGTGGCCATCAACGCCATGATCATGAGCCTGCTCTATCGCGCTACCCCTGCGCAGGTGCGTCTTATCCTTGTCGATCCCAAGCGCGTCGAGCTGGGCATTTACGAAGGCATTCCCCACCTCTTCACGCCCATCATCACCGAGCCCAAGCTGGCCGCCAACGCCCTCCGCAATGCCGTCCGCGAAATGGATCGCCGCCTCAAGCTGCTGGCCGCGCACCGGCTGCGCCACATCGACCAATACAACAAGCTCTTCGAAAGCGCCACGCCCTCGCTCTTCGCCGAGGCTGATGAAGAGGGTCCGCTGCCCTACATCATCATCATCATCGACGAGCTCGCCGACCTGATGATGCTCGATCGCATCAACGTCGAGGAATCCGTCAAGCGCCTCGCGCAGATGTCTCGCGCCGCCGGCATTCATCTCATCCTGGCCACGCAGCGGCCCAGCGTGGACGTCGTCACCGGACTCATCAAGGCCAACATCCCCACCCGCATCAGCTTCCGCCTGGCCACCAAGGTCGATTCGCGCACCATCATCGACTCCAACGGCGCCGAAGCTTTGCTGGGCCGCGGCGACATGCTCTTCTTGCAGCCGCGCACCAGCCGCCTCCTGCGCCTGCACGCGCCGCTGGTCACTGAAAAAGAAGTTGCCGCGGTCGTCGATTTCTGGAAGGCGCAGGGAGACGCCGAATACGTCCAGAGCTTCCTCGATGCCCCCAAGGACGAGCGCGCCGGCGAGGACGGCGCCAATCCCGAAAGCAGCGAAGACGATCCCCTCTTCGACGACGCCGTCCGCGTGGTCTTCGAAGCTCGCAAGGCCTCCACCTCGCTCCTCCAGCGCCGCCTCAGAATCGGCTACGGCCGCGCCGCTCACCTCATCGACATGATGGAGAACGACGGCCTGGTTGGTCCCGCCGACGGCCCCCGCCCCCGCGAACTCCTCAAAGCCCCCGATTGGCAGCGCGAAGTCGCTTCCACCGCTGGCGAATAACTCAGTGAAACCGCGCTCTCTCCCGCCCGCCTTGTTTCGTAGGCCTTTCGCCTGCTCCGGCGCGCCACAACAATATTGATTGACTCTTTAAATATTATGGATTAGATTTACATCGTCGCCGTCGCATTCCGCGCGGCGTCATCGAACTCTTTCCCCTTGCGCAGTGAGGGCTCATTTGCCATCTGAATTCCCTTTCCGCGCGCTTCGGTAACCCCCATTACCAGTTGTTCGAGGAGAACACCCGCTTATGACATCAAAACGCATGCTTTCCCTGGCGTTATTCGCCCTGGGTGCGCTGGTAGCTTCAGCCGCCTTATCCGCTCAAACCGCCCCTGCCCGTATGATTCCCTTCAGTGAGTTCCAAACCGGCCTAAGCACTGCCAAACATACGGAATATGTTGGTAAGCCCCAGGTCCGCGTAAAGCAAGCCGCCGACTTTGAGGAGATGCGCCAGCACCTTACCAAGCTCTACACTGGGGTGAAGGTCACGCACAGCTTTGTGCTGGAAACCGACACCTACGACTGCATCCCCATCAACCAACAGCCCTCGGTCCGGCTGCTTGGCATCACCAAAATCGCGGAGGCGCCCCCAGCCGGCGTAGTCAGAAACGCCAGGCCCGAAGCCGAGCTCGCTCCCAAAGCCGAGCCTGCTCGCGAAGCCGAGCAAGTAGCCCATTCCGCCTCCCAGGCTAGGCAGGTAGCCGAAGACATTCGTGAGGATAAGTTCGGCCACTCCACCCACTGCGAGGCCAACACCATTCCCATCCGCCGCGTGACCCTGGAAGAGATGACCCGCTTCTCTACCCTGCGTGAATTCTTCAATAAGGGTCCGAACGAGGCGGCAGGTATCCCCAAGGCGAATGCCAAAACCCCGCCCTGCACCGGCAATTGCCCGGTCGAACACAAATACTCGGTGGTGAACCAAACGGTCAACAACTGGGGCGGCAACTCCACGCTCAATGTCTGGAGTCCCTATGTCAATACCAGCCAGGGCGAGATTTTCTCGCTCACCCAGCATTGGTATGTGGGCGGCTCCGGTACATCCCTGCCCGGCCTGCAGACCGTCGAGGTTGGCTGGCAAAACTACCCTGCCAAGTACGGCGACGAACGCTCGCGCCTCTTTATCTACCACACCGCCGACGACTACCATTCCACCGGTTGCTACAACCACGATTGCGGCGACTTTGTGCAGACCAACGGCAGTGTCTACCTGGGCGGTGGATTCACTAACTACAGCACCACCAATGGCACCCAGTGGGAGTTCAACATCCAGGTCCAGCTCTATCAGGGCAACTGGTGGATCTTCTACGGAACCACCCCCTTCGGCTATTATCCCGGCTCTCTCTTTCATGGCGGGCAACTGACGCATAACGCGACTAACGCCCAGTATGGAACGGAGACCGTGGGATCCACCGTGTGGCCGCCGGCAGGTAGTGGCGGTCAGCCATCGACCGGTTGGGGCAAAGCCGCCTATCAGCGGGATCTCTTCTATATCACCTCTTCCCACACGGGCATCTGGGAATCCCTCTCTAACTGGAACATTGCTCCCTGCTACGCAATCAGCGGTCCCTTCTCGGGCTCCGGCGCCTGGGTTCTTTACTTCTATGACGGCGGCCCAGGAGGCCCGAACTGCTGAGTCCGCCTTGTGTCGGTTGTTTCCCAGGTCTCGCCTTCGAGGCCTGGGAAACAACGATCCCCCTCCATGACGACGCCGTCCGCGTGGTCTTCGAAGCTCGCAAGGCCTCCACCTTGCTCCTCCAGCGTCGCCTCAGAATCGGCTACGGCCGCGCCGCCCACCTCATCGACATGATGGAAAACGACGGCTTGGTCAGCCCCGCCGACGGCCCCCGCCCCCGCGAACTCCTCAAATCCCCAGATTGGCAGCGCGAAGTCGCCTCCACCGCCGGCGAATAGCGTTTGTCCCAGGAAAGTGGATGCCCTACGAAAGTGGGTGCCCCACCTTCGGCGCTGTCATCCTGAGCGGAGCGTAGCGGAGTCGAAGGACCTGCTTCTTGAAACTTTTGCGCCTAAGGTGGGAAACCACATACCATCCCAAGATTTGTCATCCTGAGCGGAGTAGGTCGTGTTCGTTACGACTTACGCAGCCGAAGGACCTGCATTTGTTTTTAGTCACTGTATCAGGGCACGACTTCGCCGGGGTCCCCATCGACAGGTCTTCGTCGATGGGGTGGCTTTAGTCGTGCCGCAAATGCAGCAAAAATATATCCGGGCTTTAGCCCCTGAGGTATGCTCTATGGGTTTTTTGCATGAAAATTGGCCTTTCTCCGCAGCCTGTTCAACCATCCGGAAACTGGTAATAAATCAGGCCGATTCATTCGCTGCATGAGTCTATTTACAAAAATCGTCATTCAAGAGTTATACTGACGGCGAAGTATCAGCCCCAGATTCTCTTCTGTCGAAGTGAATGAGGAGAAACAATGCTCGACTACAGTGATTACAAGATCGATATGGTGACCATCGAAGTCCGCTATGATCCAGCCCTCGCGATTTGGGACAAGGCGGGAGAAATCTGGGCGGAAGTTCAGTCGCAGTTTCCCGAACTTCGTTTTCAAAATGCCATGCCTATACAGCAAGTTTTTGAATCAGGAGATTTGAGTGCAGTAACAGAACTGGAAGCTTTCAGAGTCTCCGGTCGCGGCGCTGATGCCGAAAAGTCCGTCGTAGAAGTCTCTC
>Ga0209039_10003544_pt1 | contig 12095 bp, 11 predicted proteins | sample BogFormECP12_OM1_FD_188238 | JGI IMG/M metagenome (GOLD analysis project Ga0209039, IMG submission 188238) | Bog forest soil microbial communities from Calvert Island, British Columbia, Canada - ECP12_OM1 (SPAdes) (version 2) | ecosystem: Environmental > Aquatic > Freshwater > Wetlands > Bog ...
TGACCCTGAACGACCTTGTCCAATCCTACAAGCAGGAATTTTTGAAGCCTGCGCTCCGAAGCCTGGTCACTTTGAGTCCATAGCTTCATGAAATCAGAAACATTTCCGGCCATAGCAATTGACTCCTTGAATATTCTGGGGCGGGATTGCAGACGCGCTGCACCCGCGGGTTGGGTTTAAAGAGTTTCTGCGGAGGACCAAGGACCCACATTTCGCGCGGTGTCCACTTTCAAAATTCCCCATAACCTCCCTTTACGAAATGGGGAAACAAACCATTAAGTTAGCGCCTATGCGACGGCCCTCTATAGAAAAGGAGGGACCTTTTCAGCCTGTTTCTTAAAGGGGCCTCTTTTACCCCCCGTTGGTAAAGGGGGGCAGGGGGGATTTTGCGATGCAAAAAACGCTTCCCCGGCTGGTCAGAACTTGGTCTTGCGCAGCGCCGCGAACATTTCGTCCAGCGTCTTGGCCTTCTTCATGAGTCGGTAGAACTCCTTGTCATTGTCCACAGGCTCACTGATTTCACCTCCACTCTCGACCGCTGCCCGATTTCTCACTTCTTTGGCTGCCTCGGATCGCCTTTTTGTTGTGAGCTCGCGTTTGTTCTCGACACTCCTGAGCAAGTCCGCGGCTTCGTCGGGGAAAAACCCTTTACCGCGAATCAGGAACTCCAATTCCTGCTCGTAAGGTCTCAGTCGAGAGTTCGCGGGGTCATTCAGAAACTCCTCAAATAGACGTCTGAAATCCCCCTGATCTCGAACGGCCTCAGCGATCCTTGCTTCAACGTCCCCCTGGGATCCTTCCTGAAATTTCTTTATCATCATGGCTGTTGCTGCCACGGGGTCCTTTTGAAAGGATTCGCGCATCTCCTGTATAAAGGCTTCCTCTTGTGCGTGCCGAAGAACAAGCCCTGCATCATGCCCCATCTGATCGAGCATGAGGCGGTACTCTTCAGCTTCGCGGGCCTTCTCCAGCATTCGGCTTTCGGCCGTCTTGTAGGCCTGCATAAGCTCTTCCGGAGAAGAAAACTTGTCTCCGATCTTTGCCGAATCTGGCTCTTGCGTTTGATCGTCATCCGAGTCCTCTGAAGATGAGGATTCGTCCAACTCCTGCCCATCATCAGGAGCCTCGTCGTACTCATCCAGGTCTGTTCGAGTCTCGAAAGGGTTTTCGTCCTGAGAAAATGCTTCGAGGGCCACGCTTCCTCCTGCCGGTCTCCTGCTACTGGTGCCGGGGCCGGGCCTTGATATAGATGCGGTCCAGCCTGTTTAAGACCAGATCGATTCCCGCGACGAAGCCGCGGTTGAATTCGAGGTTCTTATCTTTGTCGAGGCACTCCATAATCTTGATAAACTGCTCCCGCTTGAGCAATTCCACGAACGCGGGAAGAAACTGGCTTTGCCACACCGGCGCCATTGCGCACTGAACCAGTCTCTCTTCGATCTCCTTTTCCGAATCTTCGTCCCAGCCGTCTCTGAACAGCAAATACTCTTTGTAAAACATGGTCATAAGCTCCTCCACGGCGTTAGTGGGTGGGTGCATGGATGGTGATATACAGAGTTCAGGCGAGTCATTTCACGCGAACGCCCCCTCACCTGCCCTCTCCCGCCAGGGGAGCGGGTTTTCAGGCCCCCTCCCTCGACGGGAGGGGGAGGGGGGAGGGTGATAACTGACGAAAATTACAAACAACATTCTGTGAAGTTAGCGCTCATCGGGGCAGGGGGATTTTTCTTACCTGTTTCACCGGTTTCACCCACCTCCCTTGCCAAGTGCCCCATTAGCCTGGATTTGCAGAAACTGGGCCAGGGCATTAGCATCGGTAGGTTCAGGTCCCATAGGTCCGCCCTGTTCCACCAGTGGGGTGGCTGACTCCTGGTGGGTAGCTCCATTGTCTGTAAACGGAATCTCGCCCTCGGGAGGGACTTCGCTTTGAGCGGGGTCGTGGCCCATCATTTTCTGTGGCAGGCCACCTCGGAGTGGATGTATCCGGCTCAGGACCCGCTCGACACCGTCCACCCCCAGAAGGTCGAGATAGCGCTTGATGATCTCTGAAAAAGAGATTTGCACACCTTCGTTTGCAAGAATGGACTGGAATCGAGCGAGAGTGGGGAGGACCCGCTCGATACTCTGTGCCTTCGCGAGCCTGGTTGAATCCTGCCGGGTAAGTGTGGCTACAACCCGGTAACGCCCGGTTTGTATCTCTTCAGAGGTTACAGTCACGGGCGCATCCAGGCCGCTGAAATCGCGTACCGTGATTGTCTGATCCTCAAGGAGGAACTGCTGGAGCATCGAAAGGGCGAGCCTGCCAAGGGGTTCCAGAAAACTCCTGGCGAACAAGTCCGTTCTGGTGGCAAACGGGCTCATAGCCGATTCCTGGAGGATGTGCGCCCCGGTGGCGGTCTTGCCGCCTCCTCCTACCCCCGTGCCGATGTCGGAAACAGTGGTGCGCCGCTCCAGAAGGCCGTTCAGGTAATTGATAAGGCTGTTCACTTCCTGCTGGGGGAAGTTCAGAGACGGGAAGGGCTGAATATCGCCGGGTTCGTCGACGGTCCATATCTTTCCGGGGTAGACCACATCGCTGTCGGTGCTGATCTGCCTGGCCGCGGAAGAGCCGCGACGAACTATTAGTTGAGCGTTCGCGGTCAGCCTGGCATTATCCTGAGATTGGCTTATGAACTGGGATATGGAATGGATGAGGTCGAGGTTGCTTTCCACGGCGCCCATACCTAGAGGGCCTGGGAGAGGCGTGTAGTGCGCTGCCAGGAAGGGCCGTAATCCCGACCATAGCACCGGCGTGTCGGTCAGACGCACGAGCAGCCCATTTTCCGGGGAGTCGGCCCCTCTATCGGTTACGATGGAGCACAGGCACTCCTTATGGCCTTTTTCTGTTGGGACCCCGCCGTGCCATTCCCAGATGGTGACTTTTCTTATCTCGTCGGTGTCGAGGTCATCGCTGTCCGGATCATGGAGCAGAGCGTCTTCTGCCGTAGTGGCGGACGGGGCATTCTCCCAGCGGGTGAGGAATTCTTCGCGGTTAAGATTGTAGACCCCTCGCTCGAATTGCTCCAACACGTGCTCATACGTCTTATCAACCCGATGCCCGATTCCACTATGCCTTTGCACGTCGCTGTGGGTCGCGGTCCAGTCCAGCAGCACTCGATCGAGAGGAATAACCTGCACAATGGGGCAGTCGTAGATCTTTTCCTCATCTTCGATCACGTCAAGTGTCTCAAAATCCCACCGATGTCGAGTCACGCCCTTGGAGTACCAGAATATCTTGGCATAGACGGAGCCGTACAAGACCAGGTGCTGGAGTATCTCATAGAGCCTCACGTGAATCTGTCCCTGTGCCAGCCTTGCAAGCAGGAGTTCCTGGAGCTTGTATGAGGTGGGAAACTGTAGGTCCTCGGTAGTTGGCCCTTGGGGGTTTTCGGGAATCACGGTAAGCCATTCTGGGCCGTTAAATACCGATTGATAAGCCTTATCCGCCCATGTGTCCACGATGTACGAAGGCGCAAGTATAATATCGGCCTGCCATCGGTCTTTCCCTGAACCGGTTTGTTTTCTGAGACCGGCCAGACTTTCGGACCCGATCAGGTCTGAGCGAGTTGACCACGAGTTCAGTTCACGCCGATTGTGATACAGATCTTCTAGAAGCTTCCATCGCTCAACCTTGCGATTGACGAAATCCCGTGCCGCTTTGCACCATCGGCTTACGTACTTGAATGCCTCTTCCTGAAATTCCTTCGATGGGATGGGGGGAGGCGCCAGAGAGCGACCCGAGGTATCGGGCGGGGTTCTCGTGTCGTCAAGAGAACTAGACCTAGGCGCATTTTCTACATTGGCAACGATCGGGGTCGAATTATCCATTTATGTTGTCCTTTGTAATGGTTCACCGCTGAGAACGCAGAGATCGCAGAAGGATTTTGCCGGTTTTCTCTTGATGCGTCACATTGCCTTCAGGCTTTTGGCAGCTGAACTCCTCGGTTCTCCTATCCGTACCCAGGTGCCTTTGGGCTTCTCAAAAAAGCACCGTTTTTCTCTGCGTTCTCGGCGCACTCGGCGGTGGATTCCGCTTTCCCGCTGAACGACCACATTCTTTTTCAACGCCCTGTGTAGCCGCATTTATCGGGGTTTTCGCAGCAGTCTCCGAAGCTGGGGCATTCTTCCGGGCAACAGGGTAGGAAACAAATCTCTTCCATGACCTTTTGTCGGGCAATCTGGAGAATTTCCGTTTTTGCGAGGTCTTTGACGTGTTCAGGATAATTGAGATCGTATCTTTCCTTTTTGAAGCTCAGCACCTCAAACTCGCGCTGAACCATCTCGGAAAGCAGGGCGTTATTCTCCCTCGGACTGTCGCCGTTCCCGTTTGGAATCATGATATTTATCCTAAATGCGGTTGGAATTACATTTTGAGAGACAGTTGGCTACACATTGGAAGCATTATGCCTGATCGTTCACCGCTGAGAGCGCAGAGAACGCTGAGGATTCCGGTTTCTTTGCGTCCATTTAAAATGTGGCCGGCAGGGACGCCGGCCCTACCATTAGCTCGGTAGGACCGGGCTCCGTGCCGGTCGCCCCTACCGTATTTTCGTGATGGCACAGGAAGCCGGCCTCATTGCGTCGTACTCTAATTTATGAAGGATATGTTTTTATTTGGATGCAGCCCTGGTCGCGTGGGCCGTAAAAGCGATTTTCTGTTTTCTCGCTTCTCCGTCCTTACAATTACATTATCTCGCAATTAATTAGGCTCGTCAACCATTCGTTGGGAAACCTAACGGTCCGGCTCGCAAGTCTTTAATATGGTGGAATATATTGGACATACGGGCTCAATCCCCCTCCTCCCGTTTTGAACAAATCGCGTCAGGTGACCATGGGAGTCATGCTCTGGTGGGACGGGCATCTTGCCCGTCATTACGCCTCGTTCCCAGGCTCCGCCTGAGAATGCGTGCCCGGGGGCTCTGTCTCCGGATAGGAACCCAGCCGTACATGGTCTCACGATCTTTGATAAACCCAAGGCTAAACAGGCAGAGTCTGGGAACTAGCAACGAGAGTGGAAGAGTAGGAGCCATCTTCTCGTTTTTGCTTAACTTTATCCGCGGCCAATGTTACGCATTTATGCGATTCAAAAGACTTGTAACAATAATAGTGGCGGCATCGGATTGGGCCGTCTGGGTGCTTACCGTATGAGAGCTAACCGCTCCAGGAGTGGCGTGGCAAGATTCTTCTGTGACCGAGAGGCACATTTCATCCGATGGATAGCGGGGGCTGTTTTTTGTGGGTTGTGGATTAGGAGGTAGATGATGAAAAAGTTGTTTTCCGTCCTGTTGGCCGGGCTGTTGATGGCATTGGTAGCCGCGCCTGCTTCTGCGTGGGAGTTTCAATTGTCGGGAAACTTCCAGTGGGCTTACAACTATTTCGCACAAGCCGGGAGTGCTGGTTTCTTCGGACCGTATAATGAAGTAAATCCCTCCGGAAACGTGCTGGGACCGCCGTTCCAAGCTAACATCCTGAACCAGAATGCTTGGGTAGGAGCGAGGACGAGAAACGACATTCAGTTCGGGCTTGTCACCGGCACGGACGCGTCATTCAATTACCAGCGCGTGGAATTCTACCCGGAGCTTAGGATCAATCCCGCCATAAGACTCAGGGGATGGTATCAGATAGGCTCACTCTTCGGTAGTGGGTACAGTTTGTACGAGAACTCGTCAGCTCCTGGAGCATGGAGTATTATTGATACAGGTTCCTGGACGCAGTGGTGGGCTACTGCGCAGACTCCGTGGGGCATCGTGGTGGCGGGGAAGAGGCCCCTTGCCTTTGGGATTGGTGCTCAGTATGACGGGACCAGCGTAACTACTGAGTCTTTGCTCTTTGTAGCGCCTTATGGCCCTTTGCGAATCGGTCTGGGAATTTATCCTAACCGGCGGCAGCTCTGGGTGAACTCCTTTAGCATTCCCCAGATCGGTGCCACTGGTGGGCTCGGTGGGCCAGGACGTCAGATTGTTAGTACGTCTGATGGAGGAGCTTATCCGAACGAACTGGACCATACTTCCGCTATGATCCAACAGCCTCTTGTGTTCATTACCTATCAGGCAGGTAGCCTGGATGTGGGCATATTATATGAGTGGCTTAAGGAGCATGAAGGCCCAGAGTCAGCCAACTTCAATGATAGCAGGACAGTGCACGCGACCCGCGATTCCACCGTGGAGGACGGGTGTGTCTATGCGAAATATAACAACGGAAGGTTTTTCTTTAATTCCGAGCTGGCCTGGGTGCGCGTGCAGACAAACTACCAACCTCCTTTGGCCTTTGCTACGCCTTTTTTTGGGCAGCCGATAACGCCAGTGGATCCAGGGGACGGCGGAGGAAGTCAGTACGCGCCTTATACCAACGAGATCTGGAAGTTTATGACCGAGCTGGGCGCTTTGTGCGGCCCTGCGAAGATCAGTTTATTATATTCGTGGGTGCCAGGCCCGGATCGAAGACACGGAATTTGGATCAATAAACAGTCCTGGGAAAACATCTTCGTCCCTGGGTTCCCACAAAGAAATATTTTTGGAAATACTCAAGCATTCTTACCCTACAGCCTTCTGATGGGCTACCAGTATGGTGCCGGCCTTAATGCGACCAATCTCAAAGGCGAAGGATATATGACCGATGCTTCGAGCTGGGGTGCCAGACTTGATTACGCCGTAGCAGCAAATCTCAATGTTTATGCCAGCTTCTTCTACGCAACGCGAGTTTCTAAGGGTTGGGGCTGGGCCAGTCTGGTCCCTCTCCCCCCCGGCGGGTTCGGCGGCACTCCTCAGGTCGTATTGCTTGGCCAAAACTTCACAAATGCCACTCAGAATCAGTTGGTTGGCGGTGCCCCATCGATCCCTGACGATTCCCTGGGGTGGGAGGTGACTGCCGGCACAGACTGGAAACTCCTGGAAGGTCTCACGTTGAGCACGCGAGGGGCCTATTGGCAGCCTGGGGGATGGTTCAAATTCGCTTGCGTTGACAAGAGATTTGTCACGTTCGACGCGGCAGGTAATCCGACCCCCTTGCAAGCCGATGGGGCAGCTATAGGGTCCTCATGGGGTGTTAATCCGAACCGGTCTATCGACCCGATCTGGGGCTTCCAGAGCTATCTGGTATATGACTTCTGATTTGCACTGATACTCCGTAATAAAATCCGGAGGCCAATGCTTCCGGGTTTTATGTTGCCGGGCTTAACGCCTGGTTCCCAGGCTCCGCCTGGGAACCAGGAAAAAATCATTAATTCAGGCCAAACGGGGAGCAGGCTGAGGTGGCAATCACGGGAGGCCTTCTGACATATACGGTCGCCCAGGTCCTCTTGGAATTGCTCGGGGGTAAGAAGTGTGCCAGAACCAGTAGCCGTTGTTAATGTTGGCGCCCTTACCGACTCCCGCGTCTCTTTCTGCCGCGTCCGCGGTAAAAAAACAATCCTGAGCTGAGATTCTGGACCAACCATATGCGGGAATCCCGTCAGTTACTCCAATTTGTCCGACGCTATTCCGAATGACACAATATTTGTGTGCATAGATCGACGGTGCGACCATTACTGTCAGTACCATTATCGCCACAAGGGCAAAACCTAGTCTGGCCATGGTCAAATTCTCCTGTTGAGACAATTCTTACGGCGACATCACCGATTTTATGCATTGGTGGATGCAGACGGGTGCAAGAGGATTCTTATCCATCGTTCCCAGGCTCCGCCTCATAGGCGCTAATGTAACGATTTGTTTCCCCCTATCACTTGGGTATGTCAAGTATAATTACCCGTTAATAATAAAATCCACGATGGGTCAGAGCCTGGAACGTTCCAAGTCAATGAGTCGCTTCTTGGTGTCCAGGCCACCGCCGAAACCGATCAGAGAGCCGTCGCTGCCGATACACCGATGGCACGGCACAATGATGGGTATAGGGTTTTTCCCGTTGGCTCCGCCCACTGCCCTGACGGCTTTGGGGTTGCCAATAGCTTCAGCGAGGGTTTTGTAGCTGACCAGTTCTCCGTAGGGGATGGTACGCAATGCCTGCCATACTTTGAGCTGAAAGGAGGTCCCCACAGGCGCCAGTGCGAGATCGAATTGTTTCAATTCACCCTTGAAATAGGCTCGCAATTGAGCTTTGACCGGTTCGAAGAACCCGGGCTTTTTCTGCCAATCGTCGCGGATGATGAAGGCTTTTTTCTCCTTCGGAAAAACGATGTGGCGCAGACCTTCTTCGTCTCCCACAAGGGTCAGGGTTCCAATCAAGCCTGTTTCAAAATAGTCGTAGAACATGATGCTGTCTCCTTTAGCGTAATCGTTTACCGCTGAGATCGCAGAGAATGCGGAGAAAGTCTCTTCTCCATCGCTCTGCTAAGTAATGCATAGGAGATCGAACCTGTTTCACTGAGGATCTGTGTCCGCCCGAAGAGTCATCCAGGCGGCTCGACCTATCCTATTTTGAGCATTTCTTCTCTCTGCGGTCTCCGCGCTCTCTGCGGTGAATCCTTTTTCCCACTGAACGTTTGCCTCTTAGCCCTGCCAGAGGTACATGGCCGCGTAAGCACGCCACGGACGCCATTTTTCAGCTCTTTGCCGGATTTGTTTCAGAGTAATCCGTTTGTCGCCCTGCCGCAACGCCTTGATGATGCCCAGATCGTTGGCTGGAAAGGCATCGGGTTCACCCATTGCTCGCATGGCAATATACTGGGCCGTCCAGTCGCCGATACCGGGTATCCGAGTCAATAGTTCAATGAAATCCGAAAGCGACCCCTTTACCACAAAAGAGAGTCTCTCGCGATCCACTTCTTTCGCCAGCGCTTGGACAGTCCGGACCCGCATTTCGGGCATACCGATCCCTCGCAGATCGCAAGCGTTCAACTCATGAGCGGTTGGGAAAAAGTGTGTGAGTTCCGGATGGTCCGCGGATTCAAATCGCGGCCCGGCCTTTGCGGCGATCCGTCCGATGACGGTGCGGGCTCCCTTGACTGAAACCTGCTGACCCACCACCGCCCGTACGGCAGTTTCAAAGGGATCCCAGGCGCCGGGTAACCTGAGGCCGGGCTGTTTGCCCACAGACCTTTCAAGCACGGCGTCTGCGGCTAAAACATCATGAATGGCCGTCATATTGGCATCCAGGTCAAACATGCGTCGCACTCTCTCAACAATAGACATCAGGTCGCGGCTGTCCGACAAGGCCACTGTCAGCAGCAACGCGTTTTCTCTTGCCGCGTGGGTCACGGAAATCACACCGGTGGTCTCGTTGATTCTGATGGTGCGACGATAGACACCCTCCGCAACGAACTCCACGCCTGGTATGGCTCGCAACTCGAAGAACCCTAGCATGCGCTGCCAATGAAAGGGCGGGCGATAAGACAAGGTCAACGTGCACTGGAACAACTCACTCCCTGTGGTCTTGTCGATATTGTTACGCTTACGAATGGCCGACGGGGTTGTGCCATAGGTCTTGCTGAACGCTGCATTGAATCGCCGGATGCTGCCGAACCCCGATGCAAAAGCGATTCGAGTGACGGACAGATCTGTTTCGGTCAGCAGCTTTTTTGCGAAAAGGATTTTTTGGGTAGTGGCCAGATTTTTGGGCGAAGCGCCGATATGGGTTTGAAACAATCGGCGCAAGTGACGACTGCCCACACCAAGCTTCGAGGCCAGGTCCTCCAGGCTCCCTTCATTCAACGCACCCTGGCGGATCAGTAACATGGCCCGGGAAACCGTGGCGGATGTACCGTTCCAGGCCGGACTGCCCGGTGCTGCCTCGGGCCGGCATCGGAGACAAGGACGCAAGCCGGCTTCAGCCGCCGCAGCCGCGGAAGGAAAGTAGACGATGTTCTCCGGCTTAGGCGAACGCGCCGGGCATATGGGCCGGCAATAAATGCCGGTGCTCAAAACACCTGTGAAAAACAGGCCGTCGAACCGAGGGTCCCTCGCCAACCGCGCCCTCTCGCAGATACGCGTATCAAGTGTCATATCTATTGGCTCCAGCACATGGATGCTTGAAATCCCACGTAATTTCTATCCCACCGGTATTTAGAACAATGGTTCATAGGTTCCAAAACTCTAACCCTATGTTGATGACATGTCGCTATTGAAGCAAGACGTTTTCGGACATGATTGTGAGAAGGGGCTCCAGGGCTTCGAAAGAGACGAGATGTCCGCGGACAATTTGGAGGGAGGCCCTACAGTTGTTGCTTAAAATGAATCGGAAATGTCTCTCGTTTCCAGGCTCCGCCTGGGAACCAGAGACATTTCCCCTTTCAAATTGACAGGTTGCCACAGTTTCAGTAGTACTTCCACCTGTATAGGCGATGAAACTGGTGCGGAATACGCGGTGGGCGCTGTCATTGCAATTTATCCGCAAGCTGACAGGAGCTAACAATGCTTAGAGGCGAGCTTCTTAATGAGACAAAGAAAGCGTTGACACGAAATCCACGTTTTAGAGTTGAAGACTTCGTCATTGATAAGGAATCAGCCGAGACGCAGAATCGACTCCTGATAACCTGCCGCTTTGACCCGAAATTCATGTTCCGCGCTGAAATATCGAACAAGGCAGAAAGTTACGGATCGGGGCTCAAGTACGAAATCGTTGGGGTTGTTTGCCTGGGTGAATTTACGGTAAACGAGGAAGTCGCGTTCTCCAGCAAGTCGCAGCTACTCACGGGAATTTCGAGTTGGGTAGATCGGATTGACAGTGAATTGCGTGCCATACCTGTATTTTGCAGAGTTGAAGAACGGACGAGGGAGCTTCAGGACATCCTCAAAAAGTATGAGGACTTGCCCGACGAATACTTGAGTCAGGAGGAGGCCGAGAAGCTGCGCCAAAAGCTAGATGAACTTGAAAGACAGCTCACGGAAACCCTTGAGAGATCTATCACTGACAAGAAAGAGTTGAATGCAAAACTCAACGCATTGCACATAGACATGGAGACTCTCAAACAGAACATTGGATCGTTGAAAAAGCGCGGATGGGTTAGCTCTTTAGGGGTGCGGGCAGCAAATTGGACAAAGGACCCAGAGAACCGGGAACTTCTAAAGTCAGGATCCGAGGTTGCAAAACTTTTGCTTGAAGCCAGCAAGAATTATCCCAGCCAATAGGTGATAAGCATTGGAGCCAGTACCGTGTTCCCGCGCACTGCGGGACACAATCGCGGCACCATGAGCAGTCCCGTCAAAACAAGGCAAACGAACGTCAATGGCCGCGATATAGGCGGTTGTCTAAAACGACCTGACAGACCGCTGGTACGGCGCTGCTAAATAGCCAAAGCCAGGGCTTCAACCAAGGTTTCGGGCAGTGTGATTGGAGCAAAGCAGTCCTGTGGAAATAAGTAATCTTCACCGGACTCATCTATGACGCGGGTCAGCCGATGAGCAGCGGCAGTAGCATCCGGCACTACTCGATAAATTTTGCGTGGCTCCAACGAAGCATTGTAGCCTTCATTCTTGATGCAGACAACAAATTGTGGTTTGACCTGTTTTTGTTTCATAGCCTTCACTTGGGTTCTGAGAGAATGCGCTTGACCTTGATGTCCTTCTTACCAATGCCGTGGGCTTCATACCAATGAACTTCGGCTTCGCAAGCCATGCCGTCGGGCAAGCGCACCGTTGCCAGTCCTTTGAGTTTTCGCCAACGTCCATAACCGTACATCTTCCGCAAGCGATCAATTTCCCGAATGGAACCACCGACTGCAATGGTTTCGATATGAGTGATCTCGCTAACGATCTCAATCGCGGGTTCCATAATCTGGATTGTATAGCTCCTCCTCCTTTAAATCAATCCGCGGTCTTATCGACTCATTTCGGGGACACCTACTTGATTTTTTTCACCATGAGGCAAGATCGGATAATGAAGAAACCGCGTCCAGGCAGGTATTAGTTCGGCCTTTTCGCTCCCGCGCCTAACTATGACTTCTACTCAACCCGCTCGAGAGACACTTCTCGTTCGCTCATGACCTCTTTGAATCTCGAGGGGTCGCCCAAAGTCTTGCCGATGATGTTCACAGCAGACGCGGGGACGATTTTGCCCGGACTGCTCATGGGAGTGAGACCGAAAAATATGCAGAATGCCTTGCCCGTCGGCCAGTACCTGAGTTC
>Ga0209039_10003545_pt1 | contig 12093 bp, 9 predicted proteins | sample BogFormECP12_OM1_FD_188238 | JGI IMG/M metagenome (GOLD analysis project Ga0209039, IMG submission 188238) | Bog forest soil microbial communities from Calvert Island, British Columbia, Canada - ECP12_OM1 (SPAdes) (version 2) | ecosystem: Environmental > Aquatic > Freshwater > Wetlands > Bog ...
GCGCGTGGCGATCCGGCCCTGCAGGCCTCATTTTACGGCATCAGCGAGCAGGATCTACGCAGCCTGCCGACTGAGATCGGTTGACAAATCTGATGGGGTGAAGAACGCCTGGGAAGCCATTCAGGTGCTGCGCTCGATCTATTCCGGTACAATGGGCTACGATTACGGGCACATCCACGTGCCGCAGGAACGCGATTGGCTGCGCGCCGCCGCCGAAGGCGGCCTGTTCCGCAGCCCGCAGGTCGAGCTCGACCCGCTGGCGCTGGACGGGCAGGTGGTGATCCGACCGATGATGTATATGGTGCTGAATTACGACCACCGTATGATGGACGGCAGTGAAGCGGTGCTGTTTCTGGTGCGGATAAAAAAGATCACTGAGGCGCCTGAGACGCTGCTGCCGGAACTGCAGGCAGGCTGCGCAGAAAATCGACGGCCTGCTGGGCGGTGGCAATCTCGATGACCTTGATGTGGCGCGCCACGGCAAGCGCGGCCGGATAATTATCCGGCGGCGAGAGGAAGTATTCAGCCCCGGCAGCTTCGGCGGCGGCCACTTTTTGTTCAACGCCGCCAATTGGCCCGACCGTACCGTCCGGGTTGATCGTGCCGGTGCCGGCGATCTTGCGCCCGCCGGTCAAATCAGTGGGGGAAAGCGCATTATAAACCGTCAGGGTAAACATCAGCCCGGCCGATGGTCCGCCTACGATCTTCTGGGGTGTGATCTTGACCGGAAAAGGCAGGACGATATCCGAACCGGCCGGCTGGATGGTGATGCCGATGCGGGGCGGACCGTTGGGTGTTGCCGGCGACATTAAAGGCACGTCAAGCTCAAGCTGCTGGTGGTTCCGTTCGACCGCCAGATGAACCGTGCTATCAGGTTTCTGGGCCTGGATCAATTTAATTAAACCGGTGGTGGTTTTAATTGCCACGCCGTTCAGTGCGGTGATGATATCGCCGGATTTCAACAGGGTGATGGCCGGGCTGGCCGGATCGACCGCCACAATCAAAACGCCCTTGCTGACCTCTTGCGCTGGATAACCGGCCAGGCGCAGACCCACTACCGCGGCGGTTGATTCGCTCTGGTCCAGCATTTGAAAATCTTGCTGGGATTGCTGTTGAGGAGTTTCATTGGCCGGGATCAGGCTTTCGGGTGGAACGATCTTTAAAGCCGGGTCGACCTGGGCCAGCAGCCATTCTCCGGCCGTGATGGAGGTCTGGGTGACGACAGAAGTCAGGATAAAGGTGCCTGGATGCACATGCCGGTACCGGCTTGGAACGCTTACCATCGGTTCGACCGAAAGCGCCAGCCCGGGCGCTTCGAGCCCATTGTTGGTCAGGACCAGCGCGGCTGAGGCAGTTAGCATGGCCAGGATGAGCAACCCGCCAAACAATCGCTTGATCAATATATTGCTAACCGGCCTTTCCGGTTGGTCAACAGTGTGGTCGGATATCAGCCGGTTGGCGGGCTGAACCCTCAATCCAAACAACATCAGCAGGGCAAATAAAAGGGTGGTCAGGCCGGTTTCCAGGCTGAAGCGGGCTCGTTGGGCAATTAAGAAGATGCCCCAACCGGTCAGCACGCAGGCAACCAGATAGCCAAAACGCATGGCGAATTGGGAGCGTTGGCCGGTTGCATCGGGCCAAAACAGCCTGCATAGACGCCCACCGTCCAGCGGGAAAGCCGGTATAAGATTGATGACCAGCAGCCAGAGGTTAAAGGCGCTCACGAACAGCATGCTGAGGTTGAGGGCGGTATCGATTTGGGCATTCCAGACCAGGTAGGACAGCACGGCAATTAACAGATTGACAGCCGGGCCGCTAGCTGCGATGGCCGCCTCGCGCCAGCCGGAATCAGCCTGCGGCCAGGCTTGAGCGGCATCCCCAAATAAAAACAGGTCCAGATTGTCCGGTAAATGGCCCTTGAGGGCGCCTGCGACCAGCCGGTGCCCGAGCAAGTGGTAGGCCAGTGAGCCAGCAGCCAGAAATAATATCAGGATTGCCAGTGCGGAGGTTTGCAGGGGTGTGAGGAAGGCCGCAAAGGAAGGAATATATAGATTGATCAGACCCCAAAAACCGGCTGGCAGTACCATCAGCCAGGATAAATTCAGCAAAACCTTTAAATGACCCGTGCGGAATTTAATCGTATTATCGATGAAGGAGGGATATCTCATATAGTGATCCAGTTTCTTCTTAAGCGTAAACAGCAATGATTAAGCGATGATTAATATGGAAAATGCAAGAGTTTAGTTTGTTCAAATATGGTTCATTTTAACAAACCTTAGCGTGCCATTAACTAGTCCTTAACATTTTAAGTAAATGGAATTAACACAATCCAGATATGATGAATTGAATGTAAATGATTTCAACTTCTATATCCTGAGGAGGAAAGAAAAATATGCGTTCTAAGTCGTTATTTACTTTGGTTTCGGTATTGATCGTAGCAGCCATTGCAATGGTTGCCTGCGCCCCGGCGGCAACACCGGTTCCGCCGACCGATACTGTGGCTCCCGCCATGCCGGCCGCCACCGATACTCCAGCGATGGCCGCGGCCACCGATACTCCTGCTGCTGCTATGGCTGCTGCTACGGATACTCCTGCCGCTGCCGCACCTGCCAATTTTGATTGGTCAACCGCAAAATCCGTCGCCGATGGTGGTGGTATGGATGCACTGGTCAAAGCCGCCCAGGCTGAAGGTAACCTGACCGTTATCACCCTGCCGCGCGATTGGTGTGATTATGGCGATATGATGGACAATTTCACCGCCAAATACGGCATCAAAATCCAGGACGTCAATCCTGATGGCGGTTCTGCTGATGAAGTCCAGGCCATCAAAGACAACATGACCAACAAAGGCCCGCAGGCCCCCGATGTGCTCGATATTGGCCCTGCCTATGGTCCTCTGGCTGCCGGTACGAGCCCCACTGGCCCGAACCTGCTGGCGCCCTACAAAGTGTCCACCTGGGATACCATCGTGGGCAGCAAGGAAGCCACCGGTCTTTATTATGTAGATTACTATGGCATTTTAGCTTTCGAAGTAAACACCGACGTGGTAAAAGACGTTCCGGCGAGTTGGTCTGACCTGCTAAAACCCGAATACAAAGGACAGATTGGTTTGGCCGGTGATCCACGTGCCTCGAACGAAGCAGCTCAGACTGTGTTCGCTGCCGCAGTCAACAACGGCGGTACCCTCGATAACATCCAACCCGGTCTTGATTTCATGAAGAAACTGAATCAAGAAGGCAATTTGCTGCCCTTGATCGCCGATCCCGGCGTCATTGCCAAGGGTGAAACACCCCTCTCGATCCATTGGAACTATCTGGCCCTGGCCGATCAGAAGTCCGACGCGGGCAACCCGAACATCAAGGTGGTTTATCCCACCGGGACTGCCTGGGGTGGTTATTATTACCAGGCCATCAGCGCCTATGCTCCACATCCTGCCGCTGCTCGCTTATGGGAAGAATACCTCTACTCGGATGATGGTCAGAATACCCTGATCAAGGGCTTCTGCACCCCCGCTCGCATGGCCGATATGCTCTCTCGTAATGTCGTTTCTGCTGATGCCCAGGCTGCCCTGCCGCCTGCCGCCATGCTCGCCGCTGCCACAATCCCCAGCCCGGACCAACTCAATGCTGCCCGTGCAGCCGTCAAAGCTCAGTGGGATTCGGTTGTAGGTCTGAATATCGTCCCCAGCAAATAGCTGATCCACTTTTCTGGCTTATTGCTTTCTTACTAATATGGCGTGGTCCGGTAAGCCGGACCACGCCAACCCTAAAAAATATGAGCGAAACTATTGCAAACCCCGTATCAACGCAAGTTATACGCCGCACTCGTTCATCTTCGTCGCTGAGGAATTGGATCGGCGTTTTGCCGTTTTTACTGTTCATTGCCATTTTTCTGGTGCTGCCCTCGATCAGTCTTTTCGTTGGCGCCTTCCAGGATCATCTGGGACATTTCACGCTGGCGAATATCACTGTTTTTCTGCGAGATACCTACGTGCTGAAATCCTATTCGATCAGTCTGACAGTCAGTCTGATCACATCCTTATTAGGGGGAGTGATGGGCTTTTTTATCGCCTATGCCATCACAGTCGGTAACGCCCCGAAATGGATGCGTAGCATTATTTTAAGTTTTTCTGGCCTGGCTGCAAATTTTGGCGGCGTGCCGTTGGCCTTTGCATTTATCGCCACCCTGGGCCATACCGGTTTTCTGACTGCAATTTTTAGGGGCATCTGTTTTCCAGCTGCTGGAGGAGCTCAAACCTGCCCGTTTGACCTATACCAGAATGGTTTTAATCTTTACAGCGTTGCCGGTCTTACCCTGACGTATCTTTACTTTCAATTTCCATTGATGGTCTTGACCATCACACCTGCTTTACAGGGCTTGAAAAAGGAATGGTTGGAAGCTTCTCAGAATTTGGGCGGCAGTTCATACCATTACTGGTGGCACGTAGCCTTGCCAATCTTGTGGCCTTCCATTCTCGGTTCATCCATCCTGTTATTTGCGAGCGCCTTTGGCGCTTATGCCACAGCCGAAGCTTTAACCGGCGGCAGCATCTATCTTGTGACGATATTAATCGGCCAGGAGATCCGTGGAGATGTGCTGGGCAACCCAAATGAGGGTTATGCACTGGCCCTGGGTATGATCCTTATCATGGCCGTGTGTATTATCGGTTATACAATTCTGCACCGCCAGACGACCAGGTGGCTGAAATCATGAAAACAAAAAAAAGAAACATGTGGGCATTATTCTGGGCCATCGTGGCCCTGCTTTATTTTTTCGTGCCCTTATATGGAACGCTGGACTTTTCCCTGCGCATGGAAAGGGGCCGGCTAAGTTTGATGGCTTATCAGGTGGTTCTTTCAGATCCGCAGTTCCTGGCCAGCTTCCAATATTCTGCCACCATGGGTCTGATTACCATTTTGGTAAGCGTTTTGATTTTTCTGCCAACCATTTATTGGATGTATCTAAGAGTGCCCGAAGCGCGGCCTCTGATGGAAATTATCACCATTCTGCCCTTTATTATCCCCGTGATTGTTTTTGCGTTTGGGCTGATCCGCACATTTTCTGGACCGCCCCTGCAGCTTACGCTGACGCCTTTTAAAACAGATATTTTAATTACAATTGGCTATGTGATTATTTCCATGCCGTATATGTACCGCGCCATTGATGCCGGTATGCGCACCATTGACGTTCGCAGTCTGACCGAGGCTGCTCAAAGTCTTGGATCAAACTGGTTCCAGATACTCTACAGCGTCATTTTTCCAAACCTGCGCTTCGCAATTTTAAGCGGTTCGTTGATTGTCTTTGCTACGGTCATCGGCGAGCTCATCCTGGGTGATTTCTTAGTGCGTCCGGCTCTCGGTCCTTATATGGTGCAGGTTGGCCGTGACACGGCGTACCAACCGGCTGCTATGGCAATGTTGAGTTGGGGACTGACCTGGATTTGCCTCGGGATCATCCAATTTTTTGGCCGGGGTGTCAACAGCCAGGAAATTGTCAGTCGCTAACAAAATAAAAGAGGTAAAAAATGGATTATCTTGAACTTATTCATATTAATAAAACTTTCGCCGATACCACTGTAGTTCATGATTTTAATCTCAGTGCACAGCAGGGTGAATTTATTTCTTTATTAGGGCCCAGCGGCTGCGGTAAAACCACTACGTTGAGGATGGTGGCCGGGTTTGAGTTTCCTTCCTCCGGCACCATCAAACTGAACAACAAAGAATTGACAAATACTCCTCCCAACAAACGCAATGTAGGTATGGTGTTTCAATCTTATGCCTTGTTTCCAAATATGTCCGTAGCAGAAAACATCGGTTATGGTCTGAAGATAGCCGGTAAATCAAAGGAAGAAATCAACCAAAGGGTTACCGAGATGCTGTCGTTGATCCATATGGAGGACTTTGGGAAAAGGTATCCTGCCAGACTTTCCGGCGGGCAGCAACAGCGCGTGGCGCTGGCGCGTGCGCTGGCCATTCGCCCGCACGTACTATTGTTGGATGAGCCGCTCTCTGCCCTGGATGCCAAGATTCGCGTTGAGCTGCGTCAGGAAATCCGCCGCATCCAGCAACAACTGGGTATCACAACAATTTACGTCACGCACGATCAAGAAGAAGCACTTTCAATTTCGGACCGGATTGTGGTCATGAATGAAGGTAAAATAGAGCAGATTGGCTCTTCGACAGAGATTTATAATTTCCCGCAAACTGAGTTTGTCGCCAAATTTGTTGGGCAAATTAATCTGCTGCCGGTGGACGTGGTAAATCCGACCGAAGGTGTGGTAAGACTTGGACAACAGATCATCAAGGCGGGGCAGTTTGGCCATCTCAACGGGAACCCCATCCGCCTGGCAGTTCGCCCCGAGGAATTAGATCATGGATATGTTGAGGGTGCAAATAACTTATCCGGAAAAGTTGAATCTATCTCCTATTTGGGCTCCATCGTCCGCATTCGCCTGGACATTGAAGGGCATCCCGTCTCGATGGATGTCTTTAATGAAAGGAAACTCAGCATCCCTGCCGTAGGCGAACCGTACCAGGTGACCTTTGCCGTGGATGCCTGTTGGCTAATCTAAAGGAGAATTCAACTGATGGTTAACTTACCCTCATGGAAAGATAAAGCGCTGTTTACACCCGGGCCGCTGACTACCAGCCAGACGGTCAAGCAGGCCATGCTGCACGATATGGGTTCGCGCGACACCGAATTCATTAATATTGTCCAGGATGTCCGTCGAAGATTGGTGGCGTTGTGTGCGTCACCGGACGAATATACCACCGTACTGATGCCGGGTAGCGGTACCTTTGGAATTGAAGCAACGCTTTCTTCCGTCATCCCCCCGGATGGTAAATTGCTGGTTCTCATTAATGGAGCATACGGCGCCCGCATCCATAAAATTGCCGAGGTGCAGCGCATCCAGAATACAAAATTGGTCTACACTGAAAATGTCCAACCTGATCCGGTCGAGATGCGGCGGGCGCTGGATAATGACCCTGCTATCACCCACGTGGCGGTGGTCCATTCTGAAACGACCACCGGCATTCTTAATCCCATCGAAACCTACGGCAAAATTGCTAAGGATCATGGCTGTATCTATATTGTCGATGCAATGAGCAGCTTTGGGGCCTACCCAATCGACTTGAAAGAATGCGCGGTTGATTATCTCATTTCTTCCGCCAATAAGTGTATTGAAGGCGTTCCGGGTTTTTCATTCATTCTTGCTCGAAAAGAAGCACTTAAAAGCATTCGTGGATATGCCAGAACGCTTAGCCTGGATTTATTGGCGCAATGGGAAGGTTTGGAAGGAGATGGACAATTTCGGTTCACACCGCCTACGCACGTAATTTTGGCTTTTCACCAGGCAATGCTTGAGCTCGAACAAGAGGGGGGCGTTCTGGGGCGCGCTGAACGGTACAAACAGAATTATGAGATTACTCTGGCAGCCATGCAAGAGATGGGTTTCCAACCCTACGTGGAAGAAAGCAAACGCGGTTATTCTATTACATCGTTCTATTATCCCAAGCACCCCAATTTCAATTTCCAGAAATTCTACAAGAGTTTGAGCGACAAAGGACACATCATCTACCCTGGCAAACTCACCCATGCGGATTGTTTCCGCATCGGTCATATTGGACGTTTGACAGCCATGGATGTGCGCGCCTTAATGGCGGCGATTACTGAAACGCTCAAAGAAATGAACATCACCCTTACCGAAAAAATCGAGGAATAACAATGGAATTCATTTTTCGTCGCAGCTACCGCGGACCGGTGAAGGCGGTTGTCTTAGATTGGGCAGGAACTGCCGTAGATTACGGCTCTTTTGCGCCAACCGCGGTTTTCTTACGTTTGTTCGAAAGTCGTGGTGTAAAGATCACCCCGGCTGATGCACGTTCCGGTATGGGCCTGATGAAAAAAGATCATCTGCGCACCATTCTCGCTCGCCCTGCTGTAGCCGAAGCTTGGATAGTGGTTCATGGCAGACCGGCCTCAGAGCAAGATATTGATGACCTTTTCAATGACTTCGTCCCCATGCAGCTTGCTGTGTTAAAGGATTATGCAGAACCCATCCCGGGATTGTTGGATGTCATTAAAGATATCCGTGGGAATGGGATTAAAATTGGCTCTACCACCGGATACATCCGTTCTATGATGGATGTACTCGCCCCAGAAGCAAAGAAGAACGGTTATGAACCGGATTGTATCGTTTGTCCGGATGAAGTTCCGGCCGGTCGTCCCTTCCCATGGATGTGTTATCAGAACGCAATGCAGTTGGGGGTTTATCCGATGCAAGCCATGGTTAAAGTTGGAGATACTTTACCGGATATCGAAGAAGGTTTGAATGCTGGCATGTGGACCGTGGGAATATCGCTCACGGGAAATTTACTCGGGATGAGTGAAGCCGAGGTAGCTGAATTGTCAGCCGAAAGACGTATAGAAACCTGCAATAAAATTGAAACACAACTTTATCAGGCCGGTGCGCATATTGTAATTGATGGCATTTGGGATCTGCCGGATGCATTGGATGAGATTGAATATCGAATTTCAGCGGGAGAACGTTTGGATTAATAAAACTAAAATAAACTATAGCATATACGGCCCCTTTTGATTTACGAATCGAAAGGGGCCGTTGACATTCTTATCGGTGGAGCGGTTAATACTAGCAGGTAAGCTGGATATTGATTTTAGAGAATTGTTGGTGATTGGGGTTATCGATGAACACTGCTTCCCAACCAGTGTAGCTTGCAGATAGCTGCCAGGAAGTGGTGATCGTTTGGGTGCCGGGGCCTGTGAAAGTCAGGCTGCCACTGGGTCCGGTGGAACCATCGCTGCGAACCCAATGATAGGTGACGGTGCCAGCGGCTGTGGTAGTAATATCCGCGCTGAAATTGAATGTGTTTTTGCAAGTTCCCCCACTCACCACCACACTCGCATGATCCACAGATCCATTGACATGGTTGACTGCAAAATGCGCCGGTGTGGGTGTTCCGGGCCCGGTGGTGGCTGAAGGGGTCGGACCAACCACAATTTGTACCCAGAAAGGTGAATTGGCGTTGGGGTCGAGTCCGAAACTGACCCCATTGCTATCTTGAAAATCCCAATAGCCCTTATAGCTACCGTTGTTATTCGGCGATCTCAGGGTCACCGAGAGATTTATTTGCTGGTTAGGCGCAACTGAGCTTGGCAGGTTGATCGAGGCAGGGCCTCCCATGGAGTCCCCATTGACAAAAACGAGCTTATAACTGGTGGACCAGGTACAGGTTCCGGTGTTTTGCAAAGTCCAGGTCTTAGTGAAGGTGGTAGAGGGCGCCACAACAGAGCCGTCCGGATAATTTACGTCACTTATAAATGCAGCGCGGTTGCAGGGGGTGGCCGCCACTATCGGAATGGGAGTTGAAGAGGCGGCAGAAATTGAGGTGGCTGCGGACGTGGCTGTCGATTGGTTTTGAGGCGGAATGGTCGGTACAACGGTTTGGTTTGAATTGGTCGGAAATGCAGTCGTGGCTGGTACCGTAACCGAGGATTGTGGAGCGAATTGAGTGGTCATGGCGATCACCGTCAACGCTGCTGCAGTATTGACTTCATTTGGACCTGCGGTGGTCGTGGCGCTATTGGTGGGCAGGTTGCAGCCGCTGAGCAACAGGGCAACCACCACCACAATGTTAACTGTTGCCAGGGTTCTTTTCATTTCTTCTCCTGATTTCATCTTTATTGATAATGTCTGGTGAAAGATTGACTCTTATTATAACAAATTCATTTAGAACAAGATGAATGGATCCGGGTTTGTATAATCCTTTTTATGCTATCCATAGACGAATCTGGCGCGCATATCGTTCCCGGATGCGGTAAAATTAGTGAGACGTTCATCCAGAGAGGCAGCTATGCACCCGAAACGAATTAATTCGATCCTGATTATCCCACTGATCATGCTGACTATGATGAGCTGTTCATTTCTTGGCCGGTCGATCAGTATTTTCCCAACCTCATCTCCCTCCCAGACCGCCTTCCCAAGCCAAATGCCGGCGCCTTCCCAGTTTCCGCAGTCCACTCAAATATCGTCTGCCAATCAGTCTACGCCAGTAGTTGAAAACAGCCCTTCTACCGTTCCTATAGTCGGTGATCAAACCTATATCAATGTCTACAAACGGGTAAACCCTTCGGTTGTACATATTCGGGTGGTTCTGAGCACCAGCAGCAGTTCTACCAGTAGCTCGCCGTTTGTCATCCCAAATCTGCCAAACTTCCCCGGTTTTCCCAGTTCAACCCCTCAGGCTCCCTCTGGTGCCATTCCAGACCAGGCGATTGGCTCAGGATTTGTATATGATACCCAGGGGCATATCGTCACCAATAACCATGTTATCAGCGAGGCGACCAGGATCATCGTGACATTTTACGATGGCACTTCTGCAGTGGCCAAACTGGTGGGGGCTGATCCGGATTCTGACCTGGCGGTGGTGCAGGTGAGTGGCTTCCAAAACATGCTGAAACCGGTTACATTGGGTGATTCGACCACCATCCCGGTCGGTGAGATGGTAGTTGCATTCGGGAATCCTTTTGGGTTGCAAAATTCAATGAGCGCCGGGATTATCTCCGGGTTGGGCCGCTTGCTCTCTTCCAGCGATCAGTCAACCAGCACCGGCAGCAATTACAGCATTCCTGATATCTTGCAAACCGATGCTCCAATCAATCCGGGTAATTCGGGTGGCCCACTGGTCACATTGAATGGAGAAGTGATTGGCGTCAATACCGCAATTGAATCACAATCTGGAACCAACTCAGGAGTCGGATATGCGGTACCCTCTGCGTTGGTTAAAAGGGTCATCCCGGAGCTGATCAGCAAAGGCATTATGACCCATTCCTGGTTGGGTATTGCCGGTGGAACGATGGATATCGATCTGGCGACTGCCATGAACCTGGATCCCAACCAGCACGGTGTATTAATCAGTCAGGTCGTCTCAGGCGGTCCAGCCGAGAAAGCTGGTTTGAGAGCCAGTACCAAGACGGTTACGATTGATGGTCAGGACACCCAAATTGGAGGCGATATCATCGTGGGGATCAATGACCATCCGGTGAATGTTTTCGACGATCTATTGGGATATGTAATCCTGCATGGGAACGTCGGACAGACAGTAACACTGCACATTATTCGCGATGGCAAACCAATGGATGTCAGCCTGACATTGCAAGCCAGGCCTAAAAGCCAATAGAAGAATAATATCTATCCAAAAAATAAATTATTTGAACCCTGCCCCCGGTTTTCGAGGGTAAGCTATTTTTAATTATTCATTCTACCTGCACGAATTTTGATTAACATCATCTCCATTACCTTCAATTTAGTTGTACAATAATGAAAAATAAATAAGATTTTGGTTAAATTTGATAAAAAAGGTTAATCCGCCCGCTCTTTCATGGCTTATTGGTGCTGCTCAGCAAGCACCAATATACACGGAGTTGTTTATTTAACAATACGGCAAAGGTAAAGAAATACATGGCTCAACCGGCCCACATGTTATTAATCGATGATGAACCCAATTTACTTCACAGCCTGGCGCTTATTTTAACCGGAGTGGGAAATAAAGTTGATGTTGCGGATAATGGGGAAGCCGCTATTCAGTTATTACAAAACACAGTTTTCGATCTGATTTTTCTGGATATCAAACTGCCGGATATGAATGGTATGGATTTACTTGGCAGAATTCGTGAAATTGACCGGAATACACCGGTGATCGTATTGACAGCTCATGCATCACTCGAGACTGCTATTGATGCTGTACGAAAAGGAGCGCGGGATTATTTATTAAAACCGATCGAACCTGCTGAATTGCTGGAGCGTATCGACGAGATTTTAGCCGAACAGCAGCAACCCAAGCGGCGTAAAGAAATTGCCAATCAAATTCAGAGCTTATTAGATGAAATGACTCAGATCGAAAATGAAAAAGCGGGGCCTAATTTTCCTGAGCCTGTGCCCAGCACTAGTGACCCCGATCGTTTTTTTATTTGTGGCCAGTTGACGATGGATTTGCACACCAGGCATGCCTTACTTTGTCACCAATATGTGCCCCTTCCGCCTACCACTTTTGATTATCTGGTCACCCTGGCTCG
>Ga0209039_10003546_pt1 | contig 12093 bp, 11 predicted proteins | sample BogFormECP12_OM1_FD_188238 | JGI IMG/M metagenome (GOLD analysis project Ga0209039, IMG submission 188238) | Bog forest soil microbial communities from Calvert Island, British Columbia, Canada - ECP12_OM1 (SPAdes) (version 2) | ecosystem: Environmental > Aquatic > Freshwater > Wetlands > Bog ...
TGCTGTTTTCAAGTCGATTTAAGTGTTTTTGGGTTTGAACCCTGTATCTTTGGGACCTGCACTTTCCACTTCAAAATAGAACCCTTATGTCCTGGAAGTATTCAATAAGCAAGGCTTAGCATGCTAGGTACTGGTTCTTTCGTAATGGTAAAGGTATTCTTGAGCATATCCTGCGTATTTTCCGAAGTATTGTCTGCCGAAGGAACTCAGCTTCCCATACGATGTATTGCTTAGCGATCCCTGCGCTGTTACTCTTTCAACGAAGGGTCTTGGAAGTTGTGCTGCATAATATTTTAGAATGGCTCGTTTTATCCATAGATCGACTGGGAACGCTTCGAGTTTTTCCAGGGAAAATAGCAGGACGCAATCTGCCACTTTAGGACCCACGCCGGGCAGTTCCAGTAGTTCTCGTCGGGCTTCATCATAGGATTTCTTTTTCAGGCTTTCAAGGTCTAAGGCGGCGTCGCATATTTTTTTCGCTGTTTCAGAAACGTATTTTGCTCTATAACCTAGGCTGCAGGCTTCTAAACTGTGCAAACTGGCGTTTGCGAGCTTCGTGGGCGAAGGGAAAACGTAGAGGCTGTGATTTTCAAGGTGGGTTTCTTCCCCGAATTTTTGGGAAAGATTGTTCAACATGTTCTTTATCGCTGGAATGTTTTTGTAGGTTGCGCAGATGTACGATATTAGGCATTCCCATGGTTCTTGGCGCAGGATTCTGAGGCCTTTGAATTTGACGATCGCATTTTTAATGTGCTTGTCCTTGTTGATGTCTGAGAGGATTTTCGGCATGTCATCAGAGAGTCGAAAGTAGTTCTTGACTGAGCGGTCGTCTGCACCTTCAAACTCTATGGAGCCAGACTTCTGTCTGATTTTACACGCGTTTTTCCCGAAAATGCCGAACCACCACTGTCCTTGCTTGTCCCATCTGAAAGCTTGACCACAGCACAACGTGGAATTCAGGTCGAAAATGGGCTCATGTAATTCTTTGGGCATAACACTCAACTTCGCGTTCATGTTTCTTCCGCGAACATTTGGGGCTGCGGCACTTTTTCAGGCAGTCCCCTCTTTTCTCGAAGTTTCTTGATGGTTTGTTCTGTCTGGCTGTCAGGAATTTTGCTCCATCGGTCGAAGGTCAATTGCCAAAAGGCGTATCCTGAGGTGGCGGAGCGGATTTCAGCAGATAGACCCAGCGTCTGGGCGACGGGAATGCAGCCGGTGATTGTGGTTTGAACTCCTCTCTGTTCAGTCGAGACGATTTTTCCTCGTCTCTTGGTCAATATGGTGACACATGACCCGAACCATTGAGTCTTGACCTGTAGCTCAATCCTGTAGATTGGTTCCAGAAGTGCAGGTTCTGCTGTCAGATATGAACCTAGAATCCCTCGGCTAACAGCCCGCATTATTTCATCAGGCCTGCGGGAGGCTGGATCGTTATCAAGCTGCATTTTGACCAGATCGACTCTTACTCCCCAGAGAGGTTCCTCACATAAGGCCCCATTTTTGCAGGCCCACCGAAACCCTGATATGATGCTTGCCCTCGTTTCTCGAAGAGGCTGCTCTTCCGTGGCTTTGGCAACAAGTATGTTCTTGTTCGAGTCTATGTCCCATAAACTTCCTTTCTGAATACCTAGGAGCGTGCTCGCTGCTTTCTCTTCAGTTTCAGGTTGATATCCCGCTTTGTTTATCCATTCGAGAACTGTTTTGAGTGGTTCTACTCGTATCCAGAGTCTGTTGCGTTTGTTAGGGCTGTTGGACACTACGGTTCTGCCTGGCTTCATGATGCTTTCTCGGTAAGCGGCCATTGGAGTGGAGGCCGTTATTTCGACTCCCTCAGCGTACTCTCTTAAAGTATTTATCGCAACATCTAAGTGGAGTTCGCCCATCCCGCCGACAACATACTGTCCAGTGCCCGGGTCAATCTTCGTAACAAGGTTCGGATCTTCTATAGAAAGCCTGTTCATTGCTTGAACCAATCTTGGGATGTCGTTTGGGTTCTTCGGCTCCACACTGATAGACATTACAGGTTCTGCGAAGTATTTTACTGCTTCAAACGGTACCATGTCTATCTGGTAGTCGCAAGAGACCAAGGTGTTTCCAGCTCTCGCGGTGGTTAGATCAGACAGAGCCGCAATGTTGCCTGCACTGATATTATGCACGGCTTCTCTGAAGGCTCCCATATAGATTGAAACTTGTTTGATGAGGTACTTGTTTTCTTCGAGTAGGCAGATGTGGTCCCCTTCCGTTATCGAGCCTGAGAACAATCTTCCCGTGACCACCAGGCCTGTTCTTGGGACATTCTGGGCGTTGGTTATGCACATTGTCGTGGGTCCTGTATCGTCACAGTTCAGCATTGCTTGGCCAACGCGAGAGTTCATGTTGCCTGTCCAAATTTTGGGCACTCGGTATTTCTGACTTTCAAGGGGGCTGGGAAGATGTTTTGTTATCATATCCAGAATGGCTGAATGGAGGGGGACCTGTTTTGCAAGTTTCCCGAATTCTCCTTCATCGTAGGCTTCTGTTACGTCGCCAAATTTCAAGTCTTTTCTGTCAGCCGCTTCAAGGCTGAATCCCCACTTGTCGAGCGCTGAACCGAAGACTACGCTTCCCAGAGAAGGATTGACTTTCCATTTGTTCTTGAATTCCGGTTCAGCATAGTTATCTACTATCTGGTTGAAAACGGCGATTATTCGAGCAAGCCTGCTTTGAATTTCTTGTGGGTTCAGCTTCATCTCCTTTGTTAATCGATCCATTTTGTTTATGAAAAGAACAGGCTTGACTCTCTCTTCAAGAGCTTGTCTGATCACGGTTTCTGTTTGCGCCATAACCTCTTCCACAGCGTCAACGACGACCACCGCGCCATCTATCGCCCGCAAAGCTCTGGAAACCTTGCCCGTGAAGTCAACGTGACCTGGAGTGTCAACCAAGTTAATTAAGTAAGGACCAGAACTCGTTTCATGAAGCAGTGATATGTTAGCAGCTTTTATCGTGATTCCTCGTCTCTGTTCTTCCTCCAGATAATCTAATACTCTGGCTGAACCCGCGATACGCGATGACAACAAGCCTGCTTCGACAAGCAACGAATCAGTCATCGACGTCTTCCCATGATCAATGTGGGCAACTACTCCCACGTTTCTAATCGCGTCTTTGTTGCTCATCAATTTCAGAATTTCTTCAGTCTGTCTGAACCTTGGCATGACCTTTGTCCCAACGGCTTGTTTTTCTACTTTACATCATTCCTGAACTCCTTGTTAAGCAGGCATCGTCCATCGTCCCAATTTCAGGCACCATCGCCATTTATCACGAGTGCTCAAGCAGGATGCTGTTTGAAACGAACATGAATCCGTTAGTTTTTATTCGAATTAGCAGGAAATAAACGTGAGGGTTACGCCTTGCAAAGGACGCGTATATACATTGAGGAACTTTCGGAAGATCCAATGCATGCAAGAATGCTGAGTTATCCCAAGCTTCAAAAGCATGAATTGAACAGGCGTCTCAAGGAGCTCCGTAGCCTTGGCATTACGGCTTTGGAGTTCGCAGGTGACAAGCAGATATCAAACGTAAACGTTCTGGGCAAAGGATGTGTCGGAATTGTTCTCGCCGCTCTCATAGATGGTCAAAAGGTTGCATTGAAGGTTAGAAGGTTGGACGCTGACCGAAGCAGAATGCTTCACGAAGCACAAATGCTGAAAATGGCCAATTCCGTTCAAGTAGGGCCTTCATTGCTGGGGTACACGAAAAACCTGCTGCTGATGCAGCTCGTTGAAGGTTCTCTGATTCCAATTTGGCTTGAGAAACGTGTAGGGAGATCGAGGGTCAGAACGGTTCTCCGCGAACTCTTAGGGCAATGTTGGCTGTTGGATAGCATAGGCTTGGACCATGGAGAATTGAGTCATGCACCTAAGCATGTGATCGTCGATAAGGCAAATAGACCATACATAGTTGATTTCGAAACGGCTAGCGTAAGGCGAAGGCCTGCGAACGTCACATCAATGAGTCAGTTTCTTTTCCTTAGCGGCATCTCAGAAAGCGTGGTGGAGAAAATCGGCGCGAGTGACAAGAACAGAATAGTTGATGCCTTGAGGTCTTACAAGATAAGCAGGGACAAAGAAGATTTTCGTTCAGTTCTAGGTGCTTGCGGTCTCTAGATAATGTAGCCTGCGGTTTTCTGCGAGTTCTTCACATCTGCATCGAATTCCCTAATTTCCTTGAGAAGCTGAATTAGGTCAAGCCAAGTTTCCACTTTGAGTTGTTTTGCGACTCTTTCTTTGTCAAAGAGTAAGGGTACGTTTTCTACGAACATCCAAACGCAAGATTCGGACATTCCTGCCTTCTCCCTACAGAAAGACAGCCTGAGACATCTTATAACCACGCATGTAAAAAGAAAATAGAACTTAAATCTAGAAGAATCGTATATGAGACTAGAAGTACTGGGTTCTGGAAGGCTCAGGTGCCCAGGCGAATCTCTCTTGTCCACTCCAATTAGTAGAAAGTGTCCGATGCAAAACCCGTTCTGTTGGCCTTAGCATGTGCTCTTCTGGGTTGAGTCTGCTGTCTCTGTGTGCACAATCGTGAGGGCTACGGTTTCTTTGGCTTTTTCGTCCTGTTCGACTTGTAATAGAAGCCACTCTGTTAGTTTCTCGCATTCATTTGGATTGCAGTGCAAATGGCTTTCCCTTATCGGTTCGGAGAACAAGCATTTGAAACAGGGAACTTCGACTAGGATTTCTATGGCTTTCATGGCTAGCTTCTCGGTTATGAGAAATCCTTGCCTTAACATATAACTTATGAATTGATAGCAATAACAATGCGTAATGATTACGGTTTCTGATTCAGAGTAGCCAAAAAGAATAATGCCGCCCGTCGCTATCGGCGACGTCTCTTTGCGAGTTTTCGTGAGAAAGTGCGCTTTTGATGCGAAGACTTTGCTTTAGTCTTTGTATCGTTCGACTATTTCCTTGAGACTTGGAACATCGAACATGGTCTTGTCGGTTATTTCGTTTGCTACAGCCATATACATTTCGCTGATCGTCCTTTTTAGGCTGTGTTCTAGCTTCGGGGGTTTTGTTCGGCAAAGTTTCTTCCAGTCGGTGACTCCTTCGGTCTCTGCTTTCCTCTTGGCTTCTTCTACGTCTTTGAACCATTCTGTTCTTCGATAGAACTGTCTGGCTATCTCTTTGCTGACGTGTAAGCCGCCGTATGTGAATCGGCACTCATCGAGTGTTCCAACGACATCTACCACCATTAATTTCCTTTGCGGGTCAAATGCAAGTTCTATTTTTCCATCTTCATTCTCCAAATCTGCCTTCAACGCCGCCTGCGTTATTGTCTTGTTTACTCTGAAAAGCAATTCTCTTACGTTCTCGACTTCTTCGACTGTCAATCCAGAGATTTTACGTGCCTCGTCCCACGTCAAATATCGGTCGGTTTCCTCCAGTTTCGTGCTGACATCAAAGATTGGTTTCGATAGTCTTTCTCCAGGTGTGGGATAATGATCCAATCCCAGAGTATCGATAGTGATTATACCTTCTTCGAGTCTCTTGAAGATGGAGGATCCTTCTGGAAGCCCGTTTCTGTAGATTATCTCTAGCGGTATCAAGAAGTTTGTCAGGTTGACCGTGTATTTGCTGTAATCGTAGTGTTGTCTGCTTTGTTTCATATTTGCTTCTGGCTTGAACACGTTGACTAAATCTATTTCCATCACGCTTGATGGTTGCCTTAATTCTTCGACTTTGACGGTGTCTCCTCTCTCATCGATGAGGCCTCTGTAGTGGGTCCTGATTCCTTTTTCGTTTAGTTTCTCAAAACAATAGGCGCCCATCATGCACAATGCGGCACCTTTGTTGTCAATTTGGTCAGGCATTTCTCCCCAATCGAAAACTGAGTACCTGTCTGAAAAGCGGAATCTGCCAAGGCCTAAAACATCTTTGGTCGGTTTTCTGATGATTTCAAGATCTTTAACGCTGCCCATGATTACGCACTACTTGAGTTTGCTGACTGACTCGTTTGCTTTCTCAATCTCTTTTCTTTTGATTTTTTGATATTCTGTCACTTTCTTTTGTAAGGCGCTGTCGCTTAACGCAAGGATTTTCGCCGCGGCAACTGCTGCCCCTTCGGGTTCAATAGTTACTAGTGAGCCTACGCCGCTGGGAACTCTGAGCGACGAGTACAAGTCTGCTCCACTGAATTTCTCTGCGTAAGGTGGGCAGGCGATGACGGGCTGCGAAGTGTTAGCGTCGACAAACGCACTTAGAGCGTTGGATCTTCCTGCGACCGTGATGTAAACCACTTTCTGCTCTTCGTATTCCTTCAGGATTTCTAGTACTTTTAGTGGTGTTTTGTGGGCGGAGGCAACTCGAAACTCGTAATCTAGGCCGAATGCTTTGATGTATTTGGCTATTTCATGGCAGAAATCCAAGTCTTTCTCTGAACCCATTAGAATCAGGATTTTTCCGGTCATGTTTTCACGCCGTTGTCGCTTTGGTAGAAGGTTTTGTGTCCTAATTAATCTTTGATCCTTCTGGTTAGGCAACTACTTCTTTAAGGCGGTTTTTTCGAATACCATTTTTGATTTCGAGCGCGATTCTTCTTCCCGTATACATGTTCGGTCCGTACTTCAGGTAGGCGTAGGGCGACGTGCCTATGCCGACATTGGTGCCTGCAACTATTCTTGCGGAGATTTCGAAAGTGTATATCTCAAGGTTGTCGGTAATCACAGTCTCTAAACAGAACGGCCCGATTATTCCTGGGGGCGCTAGCTCTGCCGCCTTTCTCATGACGCTGTCTCCCATGCGCATCAGTTCTGGAAGCAACGATTCTCTAAGTGTGATTGGAATGTTTCCTACAATCGTATATGTGGGGTTGATTCCTATTTCCAGCTGTTCGCTTGCTGGAATTTTACCGATAGCGTCCACGGCAGATTCATAACGTCGGTCAACACCGAGAAATTCCACATCATTCTCAAGGATGGAAGAGAAGTAGTGCGGGTAAACATTGACTCCTAGCACGTATTGTTGCAAGTGTATGCGATTAACATCTTCGCGCATGAGCAATTTTCTTTTGATCATGTCACTGATTTTTTTCTCAAAGGTCTCGGCTGAGTTTGCCAAGAAATATCCTCTGCCTCCCTTGGCTCCAGGCAGCTTTGCTATGGCAAGGCCTTCGATGCTGCTGGGTTTTTCGAAGGTTTTTGGGAGCCTGAGTCCTGAACTGCGCAGCCATTCTTCTTGTTCTTTTCGGTTAGCTTCCCAATGCAGCAGCTGCCTGTTTCCGAACATTGGGACGAAAAGATCGTTGGCCAATTCCTCCGTGCTGAGATAGGCTGTGAAGGAACCATGTGGAATCAGGATGACGTTTAAATCGCGTAGTTGCTGTTGGAGTTTTTCCTGCAGCACCTTGTTGAAGCCTTTTACTATTATGATTTTGTCGGCTAACGGGAACTTTTTGTAGATGATTGTGTCTTCTTTCTTGCAGATGCAGACGGTTTTGAATCCTTCTTCTTTGGCGCCCTTGAATATGTTCAATGCAGAATGTGAGCCCAAGGTGCCAATCGCGATTTTATCTTGGTCGTATCCTGATAGAATTTTGGAGATTTTTTGCGGAGTTATCAAGTCACGATGTCTCCAAGTCTTTTTTCGTTGATGGCTCGACGAATCTCCATGGCCACTCTCCGTCCTGGGCCCACGGGCATTCCGTATTTGTATTCCATGTATGGAGATGTCGGTTCGACGCATGGGCATCCAGGCACCCTTGGACTGACATCGAAAATGTAGAAGTTCAGGTCTTTGGCCACAGCGCCTTGTAGAGCGAATAATCCGATCATGCCTGGCGGATATTCCTTCTTGCATATTTCTGCAAATTTTTCTCCGGCCGTGAATACTTTTTCAAGTTGACTCTCGCGCATGGTTGCTCCCATATGGCCGATTTCAATGTTCTGTATTGGATTATGAAATTCCATTTGACTTTCTGCGGGCAAATCCAGTAAGCCATCCAAGTCCGTCTGAATTCTCCTGTCAAAACCCAGAAGATCAAGCTCCTCGTTGAGTGGCGACCAGAAGTAGTTAGCGTTGAACTTTGCGCCAAGAACATACTCTTCTATCACAGCTTTATTCAGATCTATATGGCTAATCAGTCCTTCACGAACGCGTTTCTCTGCCTTTTCTTCAAATTCCTTTGGCGAGGAAGCGTAAAAGAAGGCTCTCTCTAGCTTTCGCTTTTTCTCAGGGGCCTTCACGATAACAGGTCTGTCGATTTCATCTGGTGACTTGAATATTTTAGGGGTCAATAATCCGCCTTTTCTGAGAAGGTAGTGCTGGTTTTTCGGCGTGTTCCGCTCTTCCGTCTTCAATATGAATCTGTTTCCCAGCATCGGAACAGCAAATTCTTCCTCGATGTTCTTGTATCCAACGTAGACTGCGAACGACCTGTTTGGAATAAAGATGGTGTTCAGTTTTTGCAGTCTTTCCACGTTAGCCGGTGCGGTTACGTCTGCAAAATCGTCTAACGTAATAATGTAGTCGAACAGGTTGCGGTAGTATTGAGAATAGGCTTTCTCCCGGCCTTTCTGGCATACGACAACAGTTTCAAATTTCTCCTGTTTTGCGCCATAAGCTATCTCCAGCGCTGAATGCGAGCCGAGAACTCCAATCCTGACTTTGTGGGGCCCGTATTTAGAAACTACTCTCCGCATTTCCTCTAACAAGCGAGATCAGTTTCACATATATTTCACAGGATTTAAGCCTGTCCACACGTAGCGCAAAAGATTGCACTGCGAAGGATTCTATTTCACCAATCTGACTCGGATTCAGCACGCTCAAGCAGCAAAAGATGACGCTTATATTACGCAGAAGGAATAATTACGCTAAGAAAATTCGGAACATGCTTCACGTACCTTTCAAGAATGCTGGAGATAGGGTGTCAGAAGTATCCTGGTACTTCAAACTGTTCAATAACATAAAGGAAAAACATGAGATAACCTTTGCTCAACTAGAACTAGCTAGCCTGTTCGGAGACGTACTGCCCGTGAAGAATTTCTCCGATATAATTGATACTGTACCCTTCAACAGATTCAGAACTGACGATGTTAGAATTCAGGATTTCCTTGCGCATGAATTGCCTTACGGAGAATGTCAAGGATTTCAGGCAAAAACCAAGGAAATAAGAAACGTTTCAGACTTGGTCAGGCGACTAGCCTACACTAGGGAGTTCTTCGTAGTCGTTGAATCTAGCGATCCAGAAACTGTTTTACTCCAGATGTTCCCTGAAGGAGTGATCAAGAAGAATGTTAATTATCTTGTCAAAGACGGATTTCTTCTTCTGAGGTTTATTACTAACCAGTACTTCCTTGAAAAATCCCAATACATCTCGAAGCTCAGCAGGAATGAAGAGGAAGCAGAAGACAATGTTGAATCTCTTCTTTCGTTCCTGACCGAGAAATTGTACAGAATCCCAGCAACGGAGACGATGCAGATTGGAAAGAGACTGGAAGATTATTTTGCAGTTAGAGAAGAACCATCACTCTACTTGACGCATTACATGCATCCATACAAGGGAAAATTTCATCCTAAGATGGTCAGAGCACTTCTAAACTACGCCTTTCCCAAAAGTCTAGGAAGAGTCATGGACAATTTTGCAGGGTGTGGCACGCTATTGGTAGAAGCTACTTGGATGGGGCTTGACAGCGTAGGAGTTGAGATTAACCCTCTCTCCGCATTGATGTGCAACGTCAAATGTGATTCACTTAGCTTTCCTGCTGAAGAGCTAAAGAGAGAAATCAAAAACTATTTAGAAAATCTCCACGACAATCTTCTAAGCTTTGAGGCTCAGTCTTCAGGCTCTGCATTGCTCATTTCTCCGTCATATGACCTTAAAGTTGTTGAAGAGAGAAAACGCGATATTCCCCTCAAAGTGATTTCTCTTCTGAACGACTCTAAAACTGTTGATCATATCATAATAGCGCATGAATTGGCAAAGAAGGTGAAGAACGAGAGAGCCAGGGACTTCATTTTGCTTGCTTTGAGCGGGGCGACTTCCGATGTGACAAGAAGGCGCAAAGGAAGGTTCTTGGACGTGCTGAAAGACAGGTTGCAAAACCTCTATCTGAGAATCTACATTTTTGACAAATTGAACATAACAATGAAAATAATGTTGGGAAAATCGCGCACTTTCACAGCAGATACAAGAAATATGAAGACTATTGAAAGCGAAAGTATCGATGCCATAGTAAACTCCCCTCCTTATAGCACGGCATTGGATTATATCAAAAATGATTATCCACAACTCACGCTTCTTGAATTGGCAGATATTTCACAGTTGGAGACAGAAATGATAGGCAATCCAAGGTTCAAAATCTATTCAGAGTCCCTTCTAGATGAAATAAGAGGAAGGAATATGAACTTCACTAGTCTTCCACAAAATGCCAAAGAAGCTATATCGAAGCTGGTGAGCTGCGGAAGAGTGAAAGAGGCAATGAGAACCTACAAGTTCTTCAAGGACATGCGGCTCGCTTTGAAAGAAATGTACCGAGTGCTCAAGCAACATTCAAGATGTGTTATTGTAATAGGTAATAATAGTTACAAGCTTAATGGAGATTATGCCATCGTGAAAAACGATGTTATTTTGAAGGAAATGGCGCTAGAAATAGGTTTCAACGAAGACAAAACAATAGTCAGGGAGCTTGAGAAGAGTCAAGCAGGCATGATTCGGTATGAATCTATTCTAGTCTTGGAAAAGCCAGCTCCTTGATTGGCCCTTGCATATCATTGAGTCTGCCATTCTTCAAATCAATAATGTCAAATTATTAGAAGCTGGCTCCGGTTTTGTTTTATGGAAGCTAAGGGTTTGCACTTCCCTTTCTCTCTACGTAAGGTGACAACCATTCCACAAGTTGTCGATGGGTTGGAGTACAAGTCCCCCTAGACTTCGCGAATTGTTGCATCATGGTGTAAAGAAGTGAAAAATCTATGGTCTTCACATCATTAGCCTTTTCAATGCAGTGAATTACAAATAGAGATGCTTGGTATGGAACTCGAATACATGTAAGTAAAGTGTTTATCCTTCCGACATTCGGATTGTACTTGCTTGAAAATGTGGGTTCATTATTTTCGACATGATATTTCGTGTCTTCGTTCCAGCCCAGTATACCAAGAAAACTGAGGAGCCCCATAAGGCCAATTGGAGACACACCCCTGGCTTTTCTATCTATGTCGTCGATATACGTTGCAATTTCTTGACTGGGCTCGTATCTGACCCTGTCATCTTTTCTTACCACATGGTCAAGAAAGTAAGCGCTCCGGTAGATCAAAGTGAGCGCTATACGGAAATCATCGAAATCTGCGACTGATATGCGGGACAAATATCGCCATACATCCTCGAATTTCAACTTAACGTTCAAGTTCCCTACAACAGGGAGCATATCCTGAGGATTCGGTATCATTCTCTTAGCTTCCTTCCCAGGCTTCACAAAATAAACCTCCAAGCCATTTGGGAGAATGGCGACAAGATACTTTCTTGGATTTTCCTGAGTACCGCCTTTCCAGCTCAAAGCATCGCGGACCCGCTTTGCTCTCTTGACCTCCCACGTAGCGCGCGCATTCGAACTTTGGATTCTCGTTCTAAAAGTGTTCCGGAAGGTCATACGCGAAAATTGCACAAATGCGTTAATCTGCCTTTCTGAATGACCTACTCCATCGTCAACTACTCTATTCGTTCCTCCGACTTGCTCAGTGCCGAATGCGAAAGAATTAGTGTCAAAGAGACTTCAGCGTGTGCCACATTAGGGAATCTGGTATTCACAGACTTACAGGATTGAGTGTTCCAGAAGCAGCACTACACGGCAATGCGCGCTCTCGGAAGAATCATGGAATCGAGTGTCCAAAAACGAGGCTTCAATTTTGATATTGAAGATGCCTAGAATTGGAGTTTCTTGCTTGTGTTATGTTCAAGAAAAGGTCTGGTGGATTCCATTTTCCTTTCTTACGTTTCTTTCTCCCTTTCTCTTGCGGTCTCCTCTTTCTGCTTTCGAAATAAATGTCCCTCCAAGGCTTAACCAACCAAGTTTCGATAGATGAGTTGCAATTATTGAATTCGCTTAGTTTG
>Ga0209039_10003547_pt1 | contig 12092 bp, 10 predicted proteins | sample BogFormECP12_OM1_FD_188238 | JGI IMG/M metagenome (GOLD analysis project Ga0209039, IMG submission 188238) | Bog forest soil microbial communities from Calvert Island, British Columbia, Canada - ECP12_OM1 (SPAdes) (version 2) | ecosystem: Environmental > Aquatic > Freshwater > Wetlands > Bog ...
GAGGGCGCGGTGGATGGTGGCGATCGACTCGTCCCAGTCGGTGGGGGCGTACCACTCGCTCATCCCCATGCAGCCCAGGCCCTGGGCAGACACGGTGAGCTGGCCGAGTTTGGTGGTGCGCATGTGTTGTACTGCTCCTTGTCAGAGTTTGGTGGCTTGCGGCGCGGCTTCGGCCAGGCGGCTCGCGTAGTTACCGATCTTCGCGTCGAGCAGCTTCAGGCACTCCCGCTGGCCGGCGAGGGCCCGGCGCACCTCCTCGCGGTGCCGCTATCGAGCGTATGAGTTAGAGCGCGCTCTAACGCAAGCGAGGCTAATTCAGCTGGCCCGGTTAGCTGCAGAGGCGGCACCGAAGGTAACGGTGACGTGCTGGAAGCCCAGGGACGTCAGCATGCCGTCGAGCATCCCCTCGGCGTTCTTCTGCGCCTCGGTCAGCAGCGGGCTCTGCTGGGCCGCGGTCTGGATCTTCTGCTGGGCCAGGATGTAGACCTGCTGCTGGCTGTTCGGGTTGCCGGAGAAGAAGTTACCGATCCGGTTGAACAGCCCCTGCTGCTGGGCGTACACGTATGACTGGGAGACGTTGAGCACGGCCGGCTCGAGTTGGGCCTTCGGCAGCGCGACGGTGACCGCGGTGCGGTTCGCGTTCACCACAATGGCCTGGCTCTTGTTCAACCGGCGCGAGCGCCGGCGCTGGCCGCGATCGCGGGTTGGGGGCTGCAGTCGCCGTCGGCCCGGATCAGCTTGTCGACCTCCTCGATGGACACCCAGTAGTGCTTGGCGTCGTCGAGCACGGCAGCAGCACGTACAGGTGGTTCAGCGCGTCCGCCAGGGCCTTTCTCACGGGGGCGGGGTCCGCCCGGGCCTGACCGGGTACGACAGGGACGTGACGCGCTGGGTGCTGCATGTGGACCTCGACCAGTTCATCGCGGCGGTCGAGGTGCTGCGGCATCCCGAACTGCGGGGGCGGCCCGTGGTGGTGGGCGGCGACGGCGACCCGACCAAGCGCGGCGTGGTGAGCACCGCGTCCTACGAGGCCAGGGAGCACGGCGTGCACTCGGGCCTGCCGCTGCGGACGGCCGCGCGGCGCCTGCCGGACGCCGTGTTCCTGCCGGTGGACCGGGCCGCCTACGAGGAGGTCTCGGAGACGGTGATGGCCGTGCTGCGGTCGACCGGCGCCATGGTCGAGGTGCTCGGCTGGGACGAGGCGTTCCTCGGCGTCGACACTGACGATCCGGAGGGCTTCGCCCGGTCGCTGGCGGCCCGCGTCCGCTCGGCTACCGAACTGGATTGCACGGTGGGGATCGGCGAGAACAAGCTGCAGGCCAAGATCGCCACCGGGTTCGGCAAGCCGGCCGGCGTGTTCCGGCTGACGTCCGCGACCTGGTTCGAGGTCCTCGGCGGCCGACCCACCGACGCGCTGTGGGGCATCGGCGCCAAGACCGCGAAGAAGCTCGCCGGCCTGGGTATCCGCACCGTCAGCGATCTGGCCGCCGCCGACCCGGACGCACTCGCCGAACAGTTCGGGCCGATGACCGGGCCGTGGCTGGTCCTGCTGGGCCGGGGCCGTGGCGACGCCGACGTGGACGACTCGCCGTACGTGGCCCGCGGCCACGGCCGGGAGGAGACCTTCCAGCGGAACATCGCCGACTGGTCCGCCGTCCAGGCCGAGGTGGCGCGGATCGCCGGGCTGCTCGCTGTTGACCTGGCTTCAGAGCCCCGGCCTGCGGTGCGAGTGGTGGTGAAGGTGCGCTACGCGCCCTTCGTCACCGAGACGCACGGGGTGACGCTCTCTTCGCCTTCTTCGGAGGCGGCGGTGATCGCGGAGGCCGCCGCGGAGGCGCTCAGGCGGTTCACCGGGCGGCGGCCGGTGCGGCTGCTGGGAGTGCGCGCGGAGTTCGGGGCATAGCGGAGGGTGAATTCCGTTTTTATGCGTTATGAAGCTGTTGGCGGGCGGTATGACTGGCGTAATCAGGAAAGCTGCTGTTCACCAGCCGACACCTTCGGGGGTGGGCGATGACGCCTGAAGAGTTTCGGGCGATGAGCAGGCTGGGTGGCCTTGCCTTCGCCGGGCTGGTATCTCGCATCGAGCAGGTACACCACGCCATCGGCGGCCGGGCCTTCGGCTCGATCGGACCGGTCAGCGCCCCGGTTCGGTTCATCCACGACTCCATCGCGCGGGGCGTCTACCGCGCGGTCGGCAGCGCGGGCCCGGCGGCGGGCGTGCTGGGCGGACAGGCCGCGTCCCGGTTTGGCGCCACCGGCCAAGACGCGGCCCGCGGGCCGGCCAGCAGCGTGGCGCTCGCCACGCTGAACGCGTTCGCCGGCGACCGGCTCGGGCCCGACCTGGCTCCGCTGGCCATCCGCATGGCGGTGCGAGTAGATGGCAGCGATCTCGAACTAGCGCCCCAGCAGGTGCGGGACGCGTTCGGTGACGCCACGCCGAAGCTGGCCGTCTTCCTGCATGGCCTGGCCGAAACGGAGAAGTCCTGGCTCCGGCAGGCGGGCCGGTCCGAGCCCTACGGCCGCAGGCTGCAGGCGGAATTCGGCTACACACCGGTCTATATCCGTTACAACACCGGCCGGCACGTGTCCGACAGCGGCCACGACCTGGCCCGACTGCTTGACGAGCTGCCGGCGGCGTGGCCGCACGAGATCCAGGAGATCCTGCTGGTGGGTCACTCCATGGGCGGCCTGGTCATCCGGAGTGCATGCCACTACGGCACCGAGGCCTCAGCGCCGTGGGTGGCACACGTCCGCCATGTGTACTACCTCGGCTCACCACACCTCGGTGCGCCGCTGGCCCGCGCCGCCGGACTGGCCGGCTGGGCGCTCGGCCGGGTGGCGGAGACACGGCCGTTCGCGGACCTGCTGACCGGCTCCAGCGCCATCAGGGACCTGCGCCATGGGTATGTACTAGATGATTGGGCGGCCTGCGATCCGGATGGTTGCATGCACAATCACCGTCGCGATGTGCCGCTGCTTCCCGGAGCTAGCCACTACGCCATCGGTGCCGCCGTCAGCGCGGACCCGGAAAGCCCGCTCGGGGCCGTGGTGGGCGACCTGCTCGTCCAGCCGGCCAGCGCGCACGGGCGGCACGGTCGGCGCCAGCACATCCCCTTCCCCGTCGACCAGACCCGGGGCCTGGGCAGAATGCATCACTTCGACCTGCTCAACCACCCTGACGTCTGGGAGGCGATACGCGGCCTGCTGCGGTCACCTTAGCCACGTGGTCCGGCCCGGAGCGGGCGGTTCATGCCGACCTCGCCGAGGGCCGGGTTGGAGGGCAGCGGCCGGCGTTCGGCGGTCAGCGAGAACCGCAGCGCTCGTAGAGCAAGCGGGCCTGCTTGTTGGTCTCGGTCACCCACAGGTGCACCGAGGCCGCGTCCCGCTCTCTGGCCCACCCGGTCACCGCGTCGATCAGCGCCTCGCCCACGCCGCGGCCGCGGGCCTGCGGCCGGACGAACATGGAAATGGCATACGGCGGGCCCCGGCGACCAGCGCCCGCCGCTCAGTCGAAGCGGCGGGCGCTCGGGCAGATCTGGCCGCCGTCCACGGCGACGTTCGCGCCGGTGATCCACGAGGCCCGCCCCGACAGCAGGAAGGTCACCACGTCGGCGATCTCCTCCGGGCGGCCCAGGCGGCCGAACGGGAACTGGCTGGCCAGGAAGACCGCGAACTCCTCCGGGTGCTCCCGCTGGAAGGTGTCCCATCCGCCGCCGGGGAACATGATCGACCCGGGGCTGACGGCGTTCACCCGGATGCCGGCCGGCGCCAGTTCCTGCGCGGCGGTCGCGGCGAGGTGGATCTCTGCCGCCTTAGCGGCGGCGTAGGCCGTCCGCGGCGCCGGGCGCATCCCGGTAATCGAGGAAATGATCACAACCGAGCCGCCGCCCGCGGCCCGCAGGTGGGACAGCCCGGCCCGGATGAGCTCCGCGGCATGGCCCGCGTTGAGCGCGAAGGTCGCGGTGAAATCGCCGTCCCCGGCACTGGTGAGGTTGCCGCGGCCGACCGTGCCGCCCGCGTTGGCGACCAGGTGATCGAGGCCGCCGAGCGCCGTCGCGATGTCGTTCACGGCTCGTTTAAGCTGGGGCGTGTCGGTGACGTCGGCCACCGCAGTGGCGACCGGGCCGCCGCGGGGTGCCAGCCGCTCGGCGGCGGCGGCCAGGCCGGCCGCGTCCCGGGCGACGAGGCCGACGGCCGCGCCCTCCGCGGCGAGCGCCTCGGCCACCGCGAAGCCGATGCCCCGGCTTCCGCCGGTGATCAGCGCACGACGGCCGCGCAGGCCAAGATCCATGACGTGGCTCCTATCGGTGGGACAAGACAGTTTCCCAGACAGCCAACGGCACCATAGCCCGAGGCCTCGCCGCGACGCTCGCGGGTTAAGCCCGCGACGCCGCCCAGGCACCTGGTGTCCTACGCCGTCCTGGCGGACCCGCGGGACTGGAGCGTGTTCCTGGTGGATCACCGCCTGGCCGGGCTGTGGCTGCCGCCGTGGTCTGAGCCTCCTCAGGTGCGCGCGTAGTTGCTGGCCCCGAACCAGTCCACGACGACGACCGGCTCGTCTCCCACCACCCAGGCGTCATGGCCCTGGGGCAGCGCGGTGACATCTCCGGGCTTGGCGTCGAACTCGGCGCCATCGGCCATCACGATGTGCAGGGTGCCCGCCACGTGGTACTGGAAATGCGGCGCCTCGCACAGATCGGTGCCCGCCAGCGGCTTGACATGGTCGGACCAGCGCCACCCGGGCTGCAGGGTGAGCCGGCCGATTTCGGCGCCGCCGATCTGGAGCAGGTCCAGGGCGCCGTATTCGAAGGCGCGGGTCTCGTCGGGGGCCTCGAAGTTCTTCTGCTCCGCTTTCCCGGTCATGAGGATCTCCTTTCATCGGGCTGAGCTTTCCTGACCAGCGTGGCCGACCGTGCTTGCAGCCACCTTGCACTGACCTGGCGCGCCTGCTGACCTAGCGGGAGGCCAGCCGCCGGGATTTAATACGGGCATGAAGTCGCTGGCCGTGCGGGTGCTCAGCGATTTCGGCGTGGACGGAATCGAGCCGCAGGCGTTCGGCAGCCGAAAGGCGCGGCTCGCGCTGCAGTTGCTCGCGATAGCCGCCGGGCAGGCCGTGCCGCCCGACGTGCTGATCGACGCGCTATGGGACACCGCCCCGCCCGCCCGGCCCGAGGATCAGCTGGCGGTCCTGATGAGCCGGCTGCGTTCGGTCCTGGGACGCGACCGGATCGAGCATCGTGACCACGGTTACCTGCTGCACTGCGACTGGCTGGACGCGACCGAGCTGGCCATGCTCACCCAAGAGGTGGAAACGCGGCGGGAGACCGGTCACGTAATGGGCGCGGTCGCGGCCGCCCGGGTCGCGCTCTCGCTGATTCGCGGCGACGGCCCGCAGCCGCTGCCCGGCGAGTGGGCCCAGCTCAGGCACGCCGAGCTCGAGCGGCTGATCAGCCGGGCCCGCCTGGTGGCAGCCACGGCGCTGCTCGAGGCCGGTGACTGGATGGCGGCCTCCGATGCCGCGTCAGCGGCCGCCGAACGCGATCCGTATGACGAAGCGGCCCTGCGCGTGCTGCTCCGCGCCTACGTGATGGGCGGCCGGGTGGCCGGGGCGCTGGCCACCTACGCCACCGCGCGGGAGCGGATGGCCGATGAGCTCGGCATCGATCCCTCGCCCGAGACGAGCGCGCTCCATACCGCGATCTTGCGCGGTGAGCTGACGGTGCCCACACGTCCGTCCCCGGCCGCCCCCGGCCTGGTCGGCCGGAACGATGAACTGGCCTATCTCGAGACCGTCGCCACGCGGGCCCGCGGCGGTTCCGCCGAGGTCGCCGTCATCGACGGCGAGGCCGGCATCGGGAAGACGACGCTGCTGCGGGCCTGGGCCGACCGGCGCGCGGCGGCCGGTGACACGGTGCTCATCGCGTCGTGCGGGCCGCTCGACCGTTCCCTGCCGCTCGACGCCCTGCTGACCGCCCTCGCCGCCCGGTTGCGCGAGCTCGAGCCCGGCGTGACCGCCGATATCCTCGGCACCGATGCGGCGATACTGGCGCCGCTGCTGAACATGACGCCGGGCCCGCGACCGCCGCCGATACTGGCCGACAGCATGCTCGGTCCAGCGGTGCTGTACTCGGCCCTGGTCCGGGCGCTCAGCCGCCTGGCGGAGCGGGTGCCGCTCGTGGTTGTCGTCGACGACGCGCACCTGGCCGGCCCGGCGCTGCCGGACTGGCTGCGTTTCCTCCGGCGCGAGGACGTATCGGTGACGGTCGTCGCCACGGTCCGGTCCGGCGAGGGAGTGCCGTTGCCCGCGACAGCGTCCATCCATCTCGATGCGCTCGGCCGTGAGGCGGCGGCTGAACTGGTCGGGCCGGGCCGGGTCGATGAGCTTTATGCCCGGTCGAAGGGGCACCCGCTGTTCCTGACCGAACTGGCCCAGCAGGCCGCGGGCGCCGAACTGCCGACGTCGCTGGTGGAGTCGGTGTCCGCGCGGTGCGACGAGCTCGGCACGGCCGGGCTGCTGCTGCGCACCGCGGCCGTGATCGGCCCGGAGCTGGACGCCGACCTGCTGGCGGCGGTGCTCGGCCGTCCCGTCGTCGCGCTGCTCGACGACGCCGAGCAAGCCGTGGCCAAGCAGTTCCTGGTCGAGCACGACGGGATCTTCCGGTTCCGTCACGAACTGGTCAGGGAGGCCCTGGCGGCGAGCGCGACCGCGGGGCGGGCCGCGCTGCTGCACCGGCAGGCCGGCCGCATGCTCGACCGGCGCCCCGGCGCCGACCCGCTGACCGTAGCCGCCCACGCGCGCCTGGGCGGCGACCTCGTGCTGGCCTCCCGGGCCTTGCGGGAGGCGTCGGCGCAGGCCGCGGAGCGCTTCGACCACGCGGCGGCCGAGGCGCTGCTCGATGACGCGCTGCGCCTGTCCCCCGGCCCGGAAGGCTGGCTGGCGCGAGCCCGGGTCCGCACCCTACGCATGCGTTACCCCGAAGCCCTGGAAGACGTCGAGCGAGCTCTTGAGGTCAGCGCCGCCGGGCCGGCCGCCCTGGAGGTCGGCGCCTGGGCGTCCTACTTCGGCCGCCAGTTCGCGCAGGCCATCCAGTTCGCCGAGGACGGCGCACTCGCCGCGGAAGACGCGGCCACCCGGGCCCGGTGCCTGGCGGTCGGCGGCCGGACCCGGCACGCCGCCGGCGACCTGGCCCCGGCCGAACTGCTCCTCGGTGAGGCGTTCTCCCTGGCCGAGGGCACGGACCGGGTGACCGCAGCCGGCTGGCTGGGGGTACTCAGGGCCCATCAGAGCCGGATGGACGACGCCCTGGCGCTGCTGCGCCCCGCGGCCCGCGGGCAGCTGGGAGTGGAGCACACCTCGGCCACCTTGCACTCCCTGCTGTTCACCGGGCACGCCCACGCGCTGGCGGGCCGCCCGGCTCAGGCCCTGGCCGCGTTCAGCCGGTACACCGCCGAGGTGGAACGGCGCCAGGTGCCCCGCTTCGCAGGCCGCGCGGTGAACTTCGCCGGCTGGGTGCTGCGTAACCTGGGCGCCTGGACCGAAGCGCTGGACCATCACCACGAGGCGCTGGAGGTAGGGCAGCGGCAGGGCACCGCGGATGTCAGCATCGCCGCGGTCGAGGACCTGGCCGAGCAGTGCCTGGATACCGGCGACGCCGACGGCGCGCAGGCACGGCTGGCGCAGGCCGGGGCACTGCTCCACGGCGACCTGGTCTTCGGCTGGCGGCTGGCGCTCAAGCACCAGTTCATCAGCACGCGGCTGTTCCTGCTGCGCGGCGACGCGGAACGCGCGCTCGCCGGGGCCGGCGACCTGGCGGCCCGCGCGGCGGCGCTGGGCGTTCCCCGGTACACCAGCGTCGCCCGGCTGCTCGCGCACCGGGCGAACCGCGCGCTGGGCGTGCCCGTGGATCCCGGTGCGGTGGCCGCGGACCTTGACCTGCTCGACCGCTGCGTGGCGATCGAGGCGTGGCGGTGGACCTGCGACGTGGCCACCGACTTCGCGCAGCCCGCCTGGCTGGACCGGGCCGCGGACCGCGCCGCCCGGCTGGCGCGGGGGGCGGGCAGCCATGCGGACGGACTGCTGCGGGAGGCGGACCGCCGGCTGGCCCGCCGCGGGGCGGCCGTTGACTGAGCTCAGCTGGGCCCTCCTCAGCCGGCGGTGAGCACCACCATGGAGACGACCAATGGCGCGGCCCCCGCCGCGGCCGCCACGGCCTGTTCGGCCGTGCGGCGCACCGCGGCCCGGCCCGGTGCGTCCAGCGAGCGCATGAACGGGGCGACGTGGGCCATGCCCAGCCGCCACGACACCAGCTCGGCCGGGGTCGCGAGCCCGGTCGGGACGGCCGTGGTGCGCGCCTCCACGCGGGTGAACCCCGCCGCGGCGGCGCACCTTGCGAGCTCCTTCGGGTCGCTGGCCCGCGACCCGGGCTGGAGGTTGGTGTGCCAGGCCGGCGGATGGTAGCCGAACGAGCGGATGGCATCATCCACCGCGTCTTTGGCCGGATGGGTCCAGCCCGGCGCGAACATGCTGGCGGCGATCGCGGCGCCGACCCGCCGGGCTTCGGCCAGGCCGGCGGCGAGGCTGCCCAGGTGGTTGAGGCAGAACGCCGCCACCACCAGGTCAAAGCTGCCGTCACGGAACGGCAGCGCGATCGCGTCGGCCGCGACCGGGTGCCCCCCGCCGCCACGCCGCAGCATGCCCTCGGAAAGGTCAACCGCCACCACCTGGCGCGCTCCCGCGGCCAGCGCCGCCCGCCCGGCCACGCCGGCGCCCGATCCCAGGTCGAGTACCAGGCGGCCGGCCGGCGGCACGGGCGCAGCCGCCACCAGCACCCGGGCCAGCTGCGCGTACATCGGCCCGGGGCCGTCGGCCCAATCCTCCGCCGCGGCGTCGTAACCCGCGCGCACCCCCGCGGTCAGCCCCGCAGCGGTCAGCTCACCAGCGGTCAGCTCAGCAGGGCCGCCGCCCGGACCGAGTTCGTCTCCCACCATGCGAGTTCCTCGTCGTAGCCGCCCAGTGCCTTCTCCCAGCCGAACTGGACCATGGCGCCCAGCAGGCACAGGGCCAGCTGGCGTTCCCACCATGACCCGGTGTCGATGCCGCAGGCCTCGAGCGCCTCCCGGTAGGCCGTGATCGAGGCCTCCTTCGACTGAGGCAGGCGGCGGCAGTTGATCGCGAGATACCAGGCCAGGTCGCTGAGCGGCGCCCCGCGTCCCGGCTGTTCCCAGTCGAGCACCACTGTCCGCTCCGCATCGTCGGTGCCGAGGTTGTCCAGCTTCCAGTTGCTGTGCACGAACGTCTGCGGGGTCGTGGCCAGCGCCTCCACCAGCGGACCCGGGTCGCGGGCCAGCGGGGTGACCACCGCGGCCGCGGCGGGAGCGACCTCGGCCAGTAGCGGCCAGCCCTTGGCGACCAGCTGCGGCACCAGGTGCGTCGAGCCCGCGGCGGCCTCCGCCGTGGCCATCCAGGGGGAAAGCTCCAGGTAGCGGTGCATGGCGGGGACGACGTCGAACTCGCTCCCGCAGGCCCAGAATTCCGCGTGCAGGGCGGCCATGTGCCGCAGGAACCGGGCGTGCTGGGCCGACGTGATCGGCGCGTCGGTGGCCGGGACCAGCCACGGCGTGACGTCGTGCATCAGCAGCGCGCAGCCGCCCCGCTCCGGGGCCGCGCCCACGATCGGCTGGTTGAAACACTCCGGCAGGCGGGCCAGGATGCCGCGTTCCCAGAGCACCAGCGGTGCGCCGCGCAGGCAGCCCGAGGCCCGCATGGTCCAGTCTTCGGCCAGGTCGAGATGCTTGAGCACGTAATCCCGCCCGCCGATCACCACCCGCTCCAGGGTGGCCCCTGACTTGCCGGGGACCTCGGCCAGCTCCATTCGTTCGGTCGCGCCCGCGAGCAGCTCGGCTACGTCACCGTACCGGCGCACGGACGGCTCAGGCATCGGCGGCCTCCATTTCGGCTAGCAGCGCGGCCGGCCAGCGGCCGCCGCACAAGACCGTGTCGGCGACGATGCGGTCATCGCGCACGGTCAGCAGGTGCATGTGATGGGCGGCGTGGGGCACGCCGTTCTCCGACCAGCTGAGCGTGTACTCGACCACTTCGGCCTCCCCGCCCTCGACGGTACAGCGGCGCAGTTCGTCGAAGTGGCCGGGGTCGGCGAACCAGCGCGCGTACTCGGCGCGGATCGCGTCGGCCCCGGCGGCGTGAAACCGCCAGTTGGGCACGGTCGCGTCGAGCGTCGCGTCCGCGGCCCACACGTCGCAGCCGGGGATCGCCGCAGTCTCGATCGCCTGCAGGAACTTCTCAATCACGGGTATGTTTGCCATCGTCGCCTCCTGACGGACCGGATGCCGCCATCGTGCCCGTCCTGGTTTGCAGCCAGCTTGCAGCCCTCTGGTCCGTCTCACGGGTGAATGATGGCCCGATGGCCAGGCATCCGCCGGAAACGCGCTACGCGCAGTCGAGCGGGGCGAAGATCGCCTACCAGGTATCGGGCGCTGGGCCCCCGGACCTGGTCATGGTGCCCGGCCTGGTCTCCCATCTGGACATCCAGTGGCAGCAGACCGGATACCGCCGTTTCGTGCGGGCGCTGGAGCGAGGCGGCTGCCTGATCAGGATGGACAAGCGTGGCACCGGCCTGTCGGACCCGGTCGCCGAGCTGCCGACGACGCAGGAGCGGGTCCGGGACGTGGCCGCGGTCATGGCCGCCGCGCATTCGTCGCGGGCCGTGCTGTTCGGGCTGTCCGACGGCGGACGGGCCGCGATCGCGTTCGCCGCCACCTATCCCGGCCGGGCCCGGGGCCTCATCCTGTATGGCACCTCGTACCGGGGTCCGCGGGCCGCGCTGCTGCGGCGGTACCGGTCGATGGTGCGCCACTGGGGACAGGGGCAGATCGTCGACCTGATGGCACCGAGCCTGGCGGGTCCGCAGGCGCGCCGGGAGGCCGGGGCGTTCGAGCGGGCGGCGGCCAGCCCGGCCATGGCGGCGGCCCTGATCGAGTCCCTCGGGCTGATCGACGTGCGCGACCTGATGAGCGGCCTGGCCGTGCCGACGCTGGTGCTGCACCGGCTTCAGGACATCGTCCCGGTTGCGGACGCCCGCATGGTGGCAACTCCGGACGATGCCCGCCGACCTGGTGCGGCGGGCGCAGGCGGGCGGCCTGTTCCGGGTCAACCTGCCGCGGTCCCTGGGCGGCCTCGAACTCGACCCGGCCACCACCGTGGAGATCTTCGAGGAGATCAGCCGCGCCGACGGCTCGGCCGGCTGGACCATCGTGATCGGTAACAGCACGGCGTTCTTCGCCTGGCTGGATCCCGCCGTGGCCAAAGAACTGATCGCCGGCGAACCCGACTTCGTCTCCACCAGCATGTGGGCCCCCCTCGGGCACGCCGCACCCGACGGTGCAGGCCGCTTCGCGGTGTCGGGCCGCTGGCCGTTCAACAGCGGCTGCCCGCACGCCGCCTGGCTTCAGGTCGGCGTCCTGGTCACCGGCTCGAGCCGACCCGGCGGGGCGCCGGACTGGCGGTTCGCCTTCGTCCCGGCCCGGTCTGCCGTCATCGAGGACACCTGGGACGCGATGGGACTTCGAGGGACGGGAAGCCACCACCTGTCCCTGCCCGGCGTCCAGGTGCCCGCGGAGCACCTGGCGACGCCGCTCTTCGAGCCCGCCCGCCACGACGGCCCGCTGTGGCGGATCCCGCTCGTCACCCTGGCCGCGATGTTCCTGGCGGCGGTCCCGCTCGGGGTCGCCCGCCGGGCCCTGGACGAGTTCGCCGCCATCGCCACGAGCAAGGTGCGCGGCCCGGCCACTCAGGGCATCGGCTACGACGCGGACGCCCAGGGCCAGCTGGCGCGGGCCGAGGGGGCGCTGGCTTCGGCCCGGTCCTTCCTGTTCGACACCATCGCCCGGATCTGGGCCACCGCGTGCCGGGGAGACGAACCCGACCTCGGGCAACGGGCGCTCGTCCTGCTGGCCGCGAACCAGGCCGTGCGGGCGGGCACGGAGGCCGTCGACCGGGTGTTCCGGCTGACCGGCGCGGACGCCGTCTACGCGCACCATCCGCTGCAGCGCTGCTTCAGGGACATTCACACGGC
>Ga0209039_10003549_pt1 | contig 12085 bp, 10 predicted proteins | sample BogFormECP12_OM1_FD_188238 | JGI IMG/M metagenome (GOLD analysis project Ga0209039, IMG submission 188238) | Bog forest soil microbial communities from Calvert Island, British Columbia, Canada - ECP12_OM1 (SPAdes) (version 2) | ecosystem: Environmental > Aquatic > Freshwater > Wetlands > Bog ...
GGAAACGCAATCATCTTCAGGTTCCGCCCCGTAAAGGTGCGGGGAAAGTCGATGGGAGCGTGCGGCTGCGAAGATGACTTTTCCGCAGCGCTTCCCCCGGCCACCCCGCCAGCGCTTGCGGCACTCGTCTTATTACTTTGGCCGGCGAACGACGGCGCCCCCAAGGTCGACGCCACTGCGCCTCCGGCAGCGACCTCTTTCAGAAAATCCCGGCGCGCGTATTTCCTGCCTTGGCGTTTTCCGGCCATGTGATCCCCCGTGCTTTGCTAGCATTCGCACCCTCGTGCTGAGCTTGGATTCTCGCTCAGCAATTATCCATGTCAAGGGAAAAAGGCGCGCGACATGGAAGTGAAAGCCGATCCCTCGAGGTAGCGCGGGCATCTTGCCCGCTGTGGCGCCGGTGCCCCGCCCGTGCGCTCGAGTTTCGACATTTTGAAGCGCGCGGCTCGCTCCCCAGCGCTCCAACCGTGTCAAAAGCCCGACGGTTTCCGTCCAATACGTGTGAATTTGCGTCAAAGCTCGGTCATATGTACACAAATGTCGCCTTTTTCCTCGGTAAAATTGTCATTTTTTTGTTTGTTTTCATACACATACCAGCTTCGTTCGTCATTCTTTAACATCTTTTTTCCCCGGTTCGCCCCCCGGCGTCACTTTTCCCCTCCGTCGCGATGATGGAACCTTCTCTGCGTCGGGCGGTTTGTCCTGCGTTTTCGGCGTCGGTCTGGGCATTCGTCACTGTTTTTTGTTAAGTACCTTAATTTTCATCAACATAATGGAGGGAAGAGTCTAACCAGTTTGTTTTCATGAACATCGTGGAGAGGCGAAAAACGGGCATTTTTTCTATATGTGTTTTCAATAACTTACAAAATTTTCGCCTCATTTTTAATTCCCCCTTTTTTCACGACCGTGCCCTTCGCGAAATAAGCTAAGCCTTTTATTTTCAGTGACATAAATTTCCGCAGGATTTTCGCGATTCATCGCTAACCCCTTTTGTTTCTAATACATCATGGAGAGCCACGCTCTCTTTTTCTCCCCGGCTCCCTTATTTCGAGATAACTATCTTTATTTGAATGAGATAAGGCTTTCAGACATTCTTACTCTAAACGACTAACTCCTTTTGTTTCTGATACATCGTGGAGAGCCGCGACGATCGGGCCAGCGGACCATCGGATCATTTTCGATTTTCGATTGCCGGCTTTCGATTTGTGATTTTGCAACTTTCATCGTTTCCTTCGGGCGACCCGGTGAGGGGGCCGCCTTCGGCTCCCCTCCCTCCCATTCTAGCCTAACAAAGAGCCCAGGTGTCATGTCAAGAAAATTCTGCGCCGTTTTTCCTGCTGGCAGGAAAGAATCTTACCAAGAGGCTTCACTTTTCCTACCGGTAGGAAACCCGGAATGGCGGGTTTGCGATATTCAACCCTCTTGACGCCTTCTCACCCAGGCCGGCGCGTGAAAAATATGGAAACTCCAGCTTATGTCGCGCCCTAACCCGATTATTCACGAGTCTGCTGGAGGGCTAAGCAAGGCATGCAGTTTCACACAGAGATCACCGAGGCAACTCACAGAGAACACAGAGAGGGCCCCAAAATCTTCTCTGTGCACTCTGCGGCTAACGAGCGCGATCCTGCCTGCGGATAAAAGGCTCCGTGAACTCTGTGGGAAACGCTCTTAAGTCGTCCCGGGGTAATCTCTTTCATAAATAATCCGGGCGAAGCCTTGCACGGGTCAGTGAGCGACGTTTACCGGGCGCTCGCGTCATGCTTCAATTCACCCTTCCACCCCTCGTCCGATCATGTAGAATGTCCACTGGGGCACATTTCAAGCGGGTTCACGCTTGAGGCATTCAAGATCTTCAGAGTTGCCGATCAAGCCAGCGCATCGCGCAGCTAAATTTCTTGTGAATCTTGTTCGTGAGGATCAATGTTCGCGCAGAGGCATAATCGGCACACCACCGCCTTGACGCTCGCGACCCTGCTCGTTTTCACTGCCGGGACCGGCCTGAGCCAGGAAAAAGCGTCAATCCAGGTGGAAGGCATCGTTCACGACGGGACGGGCGCACCCATACCTGGCGCCGAAGTGACGCTGAGCAACGGCGGCTTCCACGTTCGCCAAGTCACGGATCAGGAGGGACGGTTTCACTTTTACGATTTGTCCATTGCGGCGGGGACGCTCACGGCGCAAAGCGGCGGATTCACCCCCATTCAACAGAACTGGGACGCGAGCACCCAGGGCTCGCGGCCGATCGAGATCACCCTCGTCCCCAAAGGCCTCGCCGAACGCATCACCGTGACCGCCACGCGCACCGAGCAGCGTGTGAGCGACACCGCATCGAGCGTGACGGTGCTAAATCATCAGGATCTCGCCACCAGCGGAGCGCTTACGCTCGACGATGCGCTCGGCGAGATTCCCGGCTTCATGCTGTATCGCCGCAACGGCAGCCTGACGGCCAATCCCACCTCCCTCGGCGTTTCGCTGCGCGGCGTGGGGACAAGCGGGGCCAGCCGCGCGCTGGTGATTTCCGACGGCATTCCGCTCGCCGACCCCTTCGGCGGCTGGGTTTATTGGGACCGCATTCCGACGACCTCCGTGGACGCCGTGGAAGTGGTCGAAGGCGGCGTTTCCGACCTCTATGGCGGCGATGCACTGGGGGGGGTCATCAACATTATTCCGCGCCGCACTAATAATTCTTCCCTTTCCCTCGCGACCTTTTATGGGAACGAACAGACACCGGATGCTTCCCTCACCGCCAGCCTGCGCCAGGTCGCCTGGCTGGCCACGATTTCCAGCGAGGGGTTTCACACGGACGGTTACGTTGCCGTGTTGCCTCCTTTGCAGGGTAGCGTGGATAAACCCGTGGCCTCTGAGCACTTTGACGGACAGTTCAAGATCGAGCGGTTGTTCTCCGAACAGGGGCGAGTGTTCGCTGGCGGGTCGATTTTTGAAGATCGTCGCAAGAACGGCACGCCTCTCCAAAACAACGACACTCGTCTGCGCCAGGTCGAGATGGGCGGCGACTGGCAATCACCCGCGGCCGGCGCCATAACCTTCCGGGCTTACGGAGGCCCGGAAGACTACGACCAGTCCTTTTCTTCGATCGCTGCGAACCGGGACAGCGAGACGCTCACCGACATTCAGCGCGTGCCCTCGTACCAAGCCGGACTCTCCTCGCAGTGGACGCGTACGGCGGGCACTCACCAGACGCTTGCGGCCGGGTTCGACGGTCAGGAAGTGCGGGGCGCGAGCAACGAGTTGATGTACTCTTCCGGCAGTATTTCATCCGCGGTGGGGGCGGGTGGTCGGCAACGGCTGTGGGGACTCTTCGGCGAGGATATCCTCCGCATCAACACGCGCTGGCTCATTACCGGCGGTGTGCGCGTGGATGACTGGGGCAATTATGACGCGCTCTCCGTCAAGCGGCCGCTTGCCACCCCCGGACCTTTGCAAGTCACCAACTTCGGCGCGCGCCGCGAGCAAGCTTTCAGCCCGCGACTTTCCACCCTTTTCCGGGCGAAGGAAAACCTGGTGTTTCGGGCCTCGCTGTATCGAGCGTTTCGCCCGCCCACGCTGAACGAACTCTATCGGAATTTTCGCCAGGGAAATACGCTAACCCTCGCCAATAGCGGCCTGACCGCCGAACAACTGACCGGGGCGGAAGCCGGAGCGAGCTACAGTGCGTGGCATGAACGGCTCAGCGTGCGTGGCACCTTGTTCTGGAGTGACATTAGCGATCCTGTCGCCAACGTAACCCTTTCGACCACCGCGAGCCTGATCACTGCGCAGCGGCAGAATTTGGGCAAGACGCGCTCGCGCGGGGCCGATCTCGATGCGGAAGCGCGATTGACCAGCACGGTCACCCTCTCGGGCGGATTGCAATTTGTGGACGCCACCGTGACGAACTTCCCCGCCAACACGCAGCTTGTGGGTTCGCTGGTCCCCCACGTTCCCCGCCATGATCTCACCTTCCAGGCCCGCTACTCGCGCCCGCACCTTCTGACCGCAGCGCTGCAAGGAAGTTTTGTGGGCTCCGCCTTTGACAACGATCAGAATACCCTCTTGTTGCATCATTATTTCCTGCTCGACGCGCTGGCTTCGCGGCCGCTGGGGCACGGCATGGATATCTTTGTGGCGGGAGAAAACTTCCTGGACCAGCGGTACGATGTGGCCCGCACACCCGTGCTCACCAGCGGATATCCCTTCCTCTTTCGCGCGGGATTCCGGATGACGATTCGGTAGCCGCAGCCTTGCGTAACACCGTGGCAGTGAAGACAGCTTGACGTGTACATACGATTCCGCTATGTTATATATATAAAAGTTGAGGGCAGACGCATGGCGGTAACACTCACATCGATAAGACTGGACACCCATCTGGCGGATGAAGCCCGAAAAGTTCTCGGCGTGAAATCCCGGACTGAGGCGGTGCATGTGGCGCTCAAAGAGATTGTGGCGCTGAAGCGATTCAAGGATTTGATGAGGAAGCACGCGGGAAAGCTCTCGTTCGCGGGTCACGGTGAGTAATCTCGTCATTTTCGACACGTCGATCTTCATCGATAATCTGCGCACCGGATGTCATCAGCAGCGGATCGAATCTCTGACCGGTCTCATCCGGACCTCTTCCGTGGTTTTGGCGGAATTGCGGCGTGGCGCGACAGAACCGGCAGAACGGGAGTTCCTGCGAGCACTGGAGAGGAACCAGCGCCTCCTGACGCCCACGGAAGGTAATTGGCTAGAGTCTGGCCGGCTGCTGGGGCAAATTTACACGCATAAAGGCTTCACGCCTGACAAGCTGCGCGATCTGCATTTCGACGTTCTCATCGCGCTCACCGTGCGCTCTCACGGTGCCCGGCTAATCACCTCCGACCGCGGCGATTTTGAGATGATCAGCGCCTACCGGAAATTTCAATTCGAAATATGGTAGCGGGTAGCGGAAGGCCGTAGTTTGCTGGATCGTGAGTTTTTCTCTGTCCGATCGCCCATTACCGAAGCCACCCCGAGGAGGGTTCCTATTCATGCCCTATCGCTTGAACCGCCGCAGATTTCTGGAGCAGAGCGCATCATCGTTGCTCGCCGCCTCGGCATGGACGGCGCGCATTCCCGGCGCCCCGCCGCCGGATTCCAATTCTGACCGTGAGTGGCGCGTCTACGGCGGCAATCCGGCCGGAACCAAGTACTCCCCGCTCGACCAGATCAATCGCTCCACTGTGCGCAAACTCCAGGTTGCCTGGACGTATCACACCGGAGACAGTCGGCTCAAACCCGCCACCACCATCGAGTGTAATCCCCTGGTGGCGCACGGCGTGATGTACCTTACCACCGCGCGACTGAAGCTCTGTGCGCTGGAGGCGGCCACGGGCAAACTCCTTTGGCAATACGATCCGTTCGAAGGCATCGATGAAGACACCCCGCGCGGCGTGAATCGTGGCGTGGCCTACTGGGAAAACGGCAGCGACCAGCGTATTTTTTTCGTCGCCCGCGCTCACCTGTACGCCTTTGACGCCAAGACCGGCAAGCTCCTTCGCGATTTCGGCCAGGGCGGCAGCGTGGATTTAAAACGTGGCCTGGGCCGGGACATCAGCGGGCTCGAGTATGATGTGACTTCGCCCGGCATCGTTTACAAAAACCTGATCATCCTCGGCTCGATGTGCGGAGAAGGCCCCGAACCCGCCGCGCCCGGCCACATTCGCGCCTTCGACGTGCGGACTGGCGTGATGGCCTGGATCTTTCACACCCTTCCCCGCCCCGGCGAGGTCGGCAATGATGCGTGGCAAGGTGATTCCTGGCGCACCACGGGGGGCGCCAACGACTGGGGAGGAATGACGCTGGATGAAAAGCGCGGTTGGGTCTTCGTTTCCACGGGTTCCGCGGCGTTCGATTTCTACGGCGGCCAGCGCCTGGGCTCCAACCTTTTTGCCAATTGCATGATGGCGCTGGATGCTGCCACCGGCAAACGCATTTGGCACTACCAGGTGGTACACCACGATTTGTGGGACCGGGACCTTCCCTGTCCGCCCTCCCTGGGGACGCTGAAGATCGGCGGCAAGCAGGTGGATGTTGCGGTGCAACCCACCAAGTTCGGCCAGCTTTTCATCCTCGACCGCGCCACCGGTACCCCTCTGTTCCCTATTGAAGAGCGGCCCGTACCGCCCTCGGATATTCCCGGCGAACAAGCTTGGCCCACGCAGCAGCTAGTGCTGAAGCCTCCGCCCTACACGCGCCAGGTCTTCACCGAAGACGACGTCACCAACCTCTCGCCGGAAGCGCACGCCTACATTTTGGAAACCTTCAAGAAATCGCGCAGCGGCACCTGGTGCCCCCCCAGCTTGCAGGGCTCCATCGTGTTTCCCGGATTCGACGGCGGCTCGAATTGGGGCGGCGGTTCGTTCGATCCCACCACGGGTTGGTATTACATCAACTCCCACGATGAACCGTGGATCATGACCCTGGTTCCCGCCCCGGAAGGCGCCGGCTACCCTTACTCGCACACCGGCTACAATCACTTTGTTGACCAGGAAGGATATGCGGCCATCAAGCCGCCCTGGGGACAGATCACCGCCTTCGATTTGAACCGGGGAGAGATCGCGTGGCAGGTGGTGCTGGGCGAGTTCAAAGAATTGACGGCGCGTGGCATCCCGCCCACCGGCACGCAGAACATCGGTGGTTCCGTCGTCACGGCCGGCGGAATCGTCTTTATCGGTTCCACCCAGGATGAAATGTTCCGCGCGTTCGACAAAACCAGCGGCAAACTTTTGTGGGAAACCAAGCTCCCCGCCGGCGGTTACGCGACCCCTTGCACCTACGAAGCCGGGGGCAAGCAGTACGTGGTCATCGCCGCGGGCGGCGGCGGCAAGCCTCGTACCCGCTCGGGAGATGCCTATGTGGCGTTTGCTTTGCCGTGAGCAGGTTCGGGTGCAGTTGCGCGGAGGGTGGTAACGGAGCACCAGATTTGCTAGCGAATTCAGAATTGACAGCCTCTGTTTCGGAAATGCCTGCGCCGAAGGCGCATTTTCATTCCTCGGAGCAGAAGTGTACATGGCGAACGGTGCGGAAATTCCAGGCGCTTCGCGCCGGCATCATGGTGGCCGCGATCGTCGTGCTCACGTGGGACGGCGCCTTGCGCGCTCAAGACAAGCCTCCCGCGCCGCAGGCCGCGAAGCCGCAGCCCCTTCCTTTCAGCCACAAGCTGCACACGCAGTTCGTGCAGGAGTGCCAGGATTGTCACCAAGTTTCCTCCGACGGCTGGACCATGAACTATCCCCCCGAGGAGAAGTGCATGACGTGCCACACAACCATCAAGACGGACCGCCCAGCCATCAAGAAGCTGGCCGATTACGCAGCGCAGAAAAAACCCGTGCCCTGGGTGCACATCTACCAGGTGCCCGACTACGTTTACTTTTCCCATCGCACTCATGTGAAAAAGGCGAAGCTCGATTGTGAGGCCTGCCACGGCCCCGTCCGCGAACGGGAGGTGTTATCCAAAGAGAAACCCACCTCCATGGCTGCCTGCATCAGTTGTCACAAGGAAAAAGGCGCCCCGACCGGCTGCCGCACTTGCCACGATACGATTTAATTGCGGAGAGGTCCGAATTCAGGAGTCAGGAGTCAGGAGTCAGGAGAAGAGCTTCATCTGACGGCTGGTGCCATCTCACTTCTAACTTCTGACTCCTGTCTCCTGACTTCTTTGCGCCGGTTTTAAGAATCTTACCGTGGCGGGTAATTCTTGGTCTCCCCGTTCCGGCTATTGGTCACGGTGAACCCGCCATCGAGGTCGGCGGAGACCTTGATCCAGCTCACGCTCGCGTCCTGGTCTACATTCACAATGAAAGGCTCCCGCGCATTATTGTCTGTACCCGCATTCTGAGCGTAGTGTAACTGCCAGACGTCCTCAATGCCTGGGGAAGTGCGGATGGTCTGCATCGCCTCGAGCGAGCCGCCTTTTGTGGCGCCATTATTGGTAACGGCCACACGCGGGTGGAGCGCATCGACAATGGCCGGCGCGTTGGATTGATCGAGGCCGTGGTGCGTGCTGAGGTAAACGTCCACCGTCCCCAGTTTGTTGACCGGGCAGACAAGCGCCAGCTCCTTATTCCAGGTCAGGTCGCCGAGATCGATCATGCGAAATTTACCAAAAGTAATCAGCATACCGAGCGACTGGGCATTTTCAGAAGGATCAACCTCGCGCGGTTTGGTGGCCGCGCAAAATGGATTCGGTCCACCAGCTCCCGCCAGCGGCCGCTGAATTGCCTGCCCAGCAGCGGCCACGACCCGTACATTGGCCCCCTCGAGGGGAATCTGGTCGCCCGCCCTGACGATCAGGTGGGAGGCACGGTCCCTTTCGTGCACGTAGGCGCGGACGAGGTCGTCAGCTTCTTTCCCGGTTTCGACGCATCGCCCGTGATCCACATAGGTGCCCACGGGAATGCGCGCGGCGAGTTGCGGTACGCCTCCCACATGATCCATGTGGTAGTGGGTGATGACCACGTAGTCGAGGCGCGTGACGCCTGCCGCCTTGGCGACGGTCACAATGCGCTCCGCGTCGCGGCCGTTGAACCCCGGCCAGCCTGTATCCACTAACATCGACTTGCCGGAAGGAGTGACGAAGAGCGTGGCTTGCCCGCCTTCTACGTCAATGAAGTACACGTCGAGTGTGCCCGCCGCCCGCAGCGGCGCGCTGAGGAATGCCAGGAAAACAATGAGGAGGAGTTTGCGCATGGAGGGCATCATAACACAAGCTCTGGGATGAGAGGTTCCCGGGTAACGGTCTTTATCGGGTATGGCGAGGGTTTTGTGGCGTTGGCTTCAATCCTGCTTCTGCCCGCCGTTGCCGGACCGGCCGCGCAAGAAACGGTCTATTTGCTCGGTGAGCCGGTCCAAGGCAGCCTGAGTTATGAGTTGACGGTCGCCGAGCTTGACAACGATCCCGACCAGGGCTTCGAGCTGGGCGTCGATTCGCGCGTGGCGCTCTTCGTCCAGTCGCTCGTGCCGGTCGAGCAATTGAGCCTCAACGGTAAGGGCGTCCTCGAGTTTCCTGAACCTTTCTTCCGTGGTCATTTAGAACCCTCAGCGCCAGTATACCGGAATCCACTCACAGCATCTAACTTCCCCCCGCGATATGGGGGGGGTATTAGCCAGAGACCGGGTCAATCGTTATATGCTGACCCGCATCCCAGCCCGCGTAGTAAAGCTCGACGCTCAGCTCCGGCCGGTCTTTAGCCAATACCGCTCGCACCCGCCGCAAGTCTTCTTCCTGGCGCTGGCGCGGCTCCGTGGAAGAATGCAGATGATGCGGCAATTCCTTGTACCAGCCACAATCCTGATGCTGAATCAGAATCAGGCGCTTCAAGTCATGCGCATCCACCAGGAAGCGGAACCACTTCCAGCCCGCCCAGGAAAACTTCGGCAAGTACTCCACCAGCGTCAGGCATTGGGGGCCGCCGGGCAGGACCAAGAGGTCGTAATTCTCATCGAGGTTCAACTGGAGATTCAGGAATTCGTAGAACCCGGCTTGGAAGCGGTGGTCGCTGCAATGGATGGCCAGCACTTCGGCGTCCGTCTCGTGCAAGGTGGAGGAAAGCTGAATGCTCGGCATAGATCCTGTCTCCTGATCGGTTACTTCTTATCTCCGCTCTCTTCCGTCTTGGACGCCGCCGGCTTCAGCGTCGCGGCCAGCTTGTCATCCAGGCCGAGTTGCGCAAGCACCGTAGGAATATCCAGCCCCAACGCCTGGAGTTGCTGGAGCAAGCCAAAGACCAGCGCCGGCCCCGTTTGCGCGATGCGCCCGATTCCACCCGTGCCGCCCGCCGCCCCGTTGCCCTGCTCAATGACCACCACTTTATCAATGTTGCCGAGGGGGGCCGCCACGGCGCCAAATATTCCCGCCGAGGCTTGCAGCACGCTGGGCAGCTTCTCCAGCAGCGTCTGCAACTTTGCCGCGTCGTTGAACTGCCGCCACGCTTCGGCTTTTTTCAGGATGGCCTGCGCTTCTGCCAAGCCTTGCGCTTCAATGGCGCGCGCTTGCGCCAAGCCCATGGCTTCGATCTTCGACGCTTCCGCGTGGCCTTCCGCTTCCACCGCCGCCGCGCGGCCCAACCCTTCCTGTTTTAACTTCTCCTGTTGCGCTTCGGCCAGGGCGATCTGCGCGGACTTCTGGCCTTCGGCTTCCAGGATCGCCGCCTGCTTCTTGGCCTCGGCGCGCACAATGGCCGCTTGCCGTTCCGCCTCCGCTGGCTTGATCACCGTGGCCTCAAGCTCTTGCTGCTTGCGCAGGACTTCCTGCTCTTGCACGGAGATCTGTTCCTGGGTGCGTGTCTTCTCCACACGCACTTCTTCCGCCACCACCGCCTGCTTCGCTTTCGCCTCCGCCAGGGGTCCGGCCTGCGCGGACTTGGCCTTTTCCATTTCGATTTCAGCCTGGTATTGGGCCTGCCTCACCTGGAACTCACGATTCGCGCTGGAAATGTTGGCGTCGGCGTCAAACTTCGCCTTTTCACCTTCCTGCATGGCGAGCGCGGACTTGATCTTGGCGTCGCGCGTGGCTTCCGCCTCGCCAATGGTTCCATCGCGCTTTACTTCCGCGGTGCGCTTCTTGCCCAGTGCGTCGAGATAGCCTTCCTCATCGCTGATGTCCTGAATCGTTAGGACGTCCACGCCAATGCCCATGCGCTCCAAGTCCAGCGCCGCCTCCGAAGTCAGCTTCTGGGCAAAACTGGCACGGTCGCTGTTCACCTCTTCCACCGTCAGCGTGCCCAAGATCGACCGCAAATGGCCTTCCAGGGTTTGAAAGATCACCTTCTGGATGGTGTCATGCGGCATACCCAGAAAGCGCTCCGCGGCCGCCGCCAGCGACTGGTCATCGCCCTTGATCTTCACGTTAGCCACGGCCTTCACAGCGATGGGAACGCCCTTGAGCGTATAGGCGCGTTTGATTTCAAGCGGAATCGTAAAGACGTTGAGGGAGAGGTAATCCACCTGCTCCAACAACGGCCAGCGGAAGGCCGCGCCGCCCCGCACCATGCGATAGCCCACGATGCGGCCGTCAGCCGTCCTGTGTTTGCGCCCACTGAAGATCGCCACCGCGTTGGGCGGCACTTTGATGTAATTCTTGGCGAATCGGGAAATCGCAACGAGCAGCGCAAGGGCGGCAAAGGCCGTCACAATAATAATAAACGGCGAAAAATGCTCCATCATAATCCTCCCGAAGAAAAGTGGCGAATCAAGAGCCCGCACGGGCCGCAACTCGAAAATCGAAACTCGAAAATCGCGGCGAGTTTCGAATTTCGAGTTTCGATTTTCGTCTTTCGGCCGCTCGTCAGTGGTCACTACACCACTATTCCGCGCGGTCCACCAGGACGACCTCGCCGACGAGGGTAGTGATTTTTACCAGAGTGTTGACCGGAATCTCCTGGTTATTTGCCGCGCGGGCGACTTTTTCCACCACCGTGTCTCCCAGTGTGCAGCGCACCTGACCCACTCCTCCTTTGGGAATGGCGACGCTCACCTGCGCCGTGTTGCCCACCAGGTCACCCGTCCGCACGTGGCTGGAGGCTTGCTGGCTGTAAAGAAAACTGGCGAAAAGGTAGATCACTCCCGCGAACAGCACTCCGCCCCCAAAGCCCATCGCCGTGCTCACCCCTACCCCGTATCCGGCGTGAATGCCGATGGCGCCGAAACTTCCAAACGCCGTAACAAAGACGCTCAGGATGCGGCTGCTCAGCAGACTGGGGCCCGCGCCGTGGCCATCGGCGTCGTGGCCCAAGTCTCCATGCTCGAACATGTCACCCAACATGGAACCGGCGATCAGAAAGACAAAACCGAACACCGCAATCGCCAGGAAGGTAACAAACGCCGATGTGCTTGCCAGGAGAATCATGTCGGTGGCCTCTGCACCAGGAGAGTGCGCTACACCTCGCGAGGAACCGTCGAGACGCGGACGATATCTCTTGTGGTGACGCCTACTTTAAGGCCGGTCCGCGGCGAAGTCAAGGCGGGCCGGGGCGCCGTGTCAAGCCCATTTAGAAATGTCCCCATGCTTACCCGGTTAGAAGTGTCCCCTTTTTGCGTTTTGTTTTTCTGGTTCTTCGTCCCTCATGGT
>Ga0209039_10003551_pt1 | contig 12080 bp, 14 predicted proteins | sample BogFormECP12_OM1_FD_188238 | JGI IMG/M metagenome (GOLD analysis project Ga0209039, IMG submission 188238) | Bog forest soil microbial communities from Calvert Island, British Columbia, Canada - ECP12_OM1 (SPAdes) (version 2) | ecosystem: Environmental > Aquatic > Freshwater > Wetlands > Bog ...
TCCACCACCTCGATCCCGTTCATGGCAGCCTTGTACCGTATCATGGACACCAGCTTGAAGATCGGCAATTGCCCGAACGCCTGGTCAAATCTTTTCCCCTGGCTCATGCCTTGCTTTTGCCCTCGATTGTGGCCGATGATGATCTTGCCGATGTTGCGCGACACGGCGAGATCGATGATTTGTTTCGATATCGCGTGAAAGATCTTGCCAATGCGGCGATTTCGCTTCCCGGTGATGAATGCCATTCGCCTCGTGCTCGATACGACATCGTGCCATTCCTTCCACTCGTCACGTGACAACCGTGGATATTTCCGCTGCAATTCGGCAATCCTCGGCCTCGATCTTGTCTTGTCGCTTTCCAATCGAGCCATTTCCTTGCTATACCATTGATTGATTTCTTTTGCACCACCCTTGCATCTCCCGCTGAAACAAACCGGCTGGTCTCCGAGGTTGTTAACGACGGTCGCAAGCTCGTTCATCCCGAGATCGATGCCCATGATGTTCTGCTTGTCCACCTCATGGTGCACGACATCGACATCATGGATGAATTCCACCAAAAAGCCATCGTTTTCCGCAGGAATGACACGAATTTGTTTCACGGCTGCTCGTGAATCATTGATTGCCTGGTCTCCGAGCCGTGGCACGTTGATGGACCTGATGCCCGATTTTCGCGGGAAGATGGCGCGATGTTGCTTGATGGAGAATTGCGTGTACGTGAAATAAATGGCAGATCGTTGTCCTCGCTTGACATACCGTGGCATGCCCGGCTTTCCCGTGTAGCCGCATGTTTGGCATGGCTCGTGAGCGTCACCTTTTAAGAATGTCTTTGCATGCCCCGGAGCCTTGCAGGCATTGAACGCTCTCAAGCTTTTTCGCCACGATTTCCACGCATCGTGCGCCCGCTGGATGGCGGTCATGGCACAAGTCGGGATAGCGTCGCGGTACATGGGAAGCCAGCGCATCATCGCGTTCAGTGAAAAGGAGGAAAGAAAAGTAGGTCCCTTGGTTGAATAATACGCTTTCCAACCGGTTGCCAGATGTTTCCACCAGAAAAAATCATGTCTCAAGAGATAGATGGCTTGATTATAGACCGGTGTTTGCATGCGAGATAGCTGGTCCATTTGCTTGTTTTTGCCCACGAACATGCGTTCTGCGAGTTGCACGAGATCACGAGACGGAATGGTGCTTGGTTTGTTCGTCTCATGAAAATATTTAAATCCCGATAAATATCCAACTTAAAATGTACATACTCTATTAAACTTGATCGCATCGAGTTCAATGCAACCAGAACGAAAAGCATCGCTCATCAAGACCTTGGTGCGCGTTCTAGGCAAGAAAGTGCTCGTCATGCTCAAGTGAAGGCTCGAAGTGAAAGAAAGAAAGAAAATGGTTTATGGCTTCAATCGCGATTCATCATCGCTTTTATTGAGACTTGATCCTCGATGATGAACGTGGGATTGAGCGTTCGAAGGATCGTGATGAAGTCGTCCATGTCTCTTGCCTTCACTAACAATCGTGTGTGTGCGACAAGATTCCTTGATTCTGGCATCTCCGGTGCGTCCAAGGTATGAAAAGACAAGTTCACGAGGAAAGAATTGCGGTACATCTTCCGATTTTGCACGCGAGCGAGAGCAGAAATATCCATGGTTTGCACGTCCTTCTCGGTCATGATGACATGACGAGGCACCCACGAAGTCGATCGTCGTGGATCGAAATCTGGCCCTTCTTCCACGAACGTTGGAAAAGGCACACCCGTGATCGATGCCCTGGATGCAACTTGAATGCTTTTCCTGATGATATGCTTCTCCGTGATGGCAAGAAACTGCTCGTAATGGGCAAGCTCTTTGACTGGATACCATGCCCGGAGCTTGGCATACATCCGCCAAGAAACACGTGCGCTAATGAAAAATGAAGCAAAAACAACGATCCATAGCAGCAGTCCGATAAAGACGCCGAATGACGCAAGAGATGGCCCGCTGGAAAGGATAGTGCTCACGATCGGCACTACTTCTGCTGCTACATAATAGCCACACAAGATCATGAGAATGCCTATCGTGATCGCGCAGCCAATCCTGACTCGGCGTTCCCCGGCTGCTTCATTACTCACCAGCACCTCGCTTTGCCAAAGAACTTTCTCGCCAATCGGTAAATACCTTTCAAGATCACTCACGATCATCCACCTTGATTTTTGTGTAATAAAATGCACAATGATATTACATTAAAGATTATATTATCAAGGAATTCTCATAACTTTACCATCGCGCTCTTCATTTTCTTCAAGAACCACTTTCCCCTTTATTTTTATAATGAAATATTGATTGAATTTTTCTTTTTCACCATAGATACCCCCTGTATGACTAGATCCTTTTTTTGCAATCACATCTCCAGCGTCGTAGGTAGTCGTGCACGAATATTCTTCAAGTCCAAAAGATAATATTGAAGAAAAGGAATCAAATTCGAGAAACCTTTCTGCTTCTCCTTCCTTTTTGCAATTCCATAGTTGCTTGGTTAAATAAAGCCCTATCTCGTCAACTTTCAGGATAAATCCTTGATTTACTATAACAGCTTCAAGAGACGGTAAATTTTCGTGAAATGGATACAAGGAAGCAATTATATCGAAATCATCTTCCGTCATGAGACCTTGATTTTTCAAATCAATAAGTTGGTTAAAGTGATCATGTCTCTTGTCAGAGTCTTCAAAATCATAAGTTTCGGAATGCTTTCCAACAATTATCTTCAATTATCATCATCTCTTGATTAAAGATGTTTCATTCCATTTTTATTTTTAAACATTCATGATGATTATGGGTTATGGACAGGATATCTTCGACTGCAAGAACTACGAGCAGCCGCTCGCGGCAATCCCCGGCACCAAGCGAGAAAATGTGCGTTATCGAGAATGATTATCCCTCATGATCTATGCAAAATTGCACGGATTCACGATAAAGGATCCCGATTGTGTCATGGATTTGCTCGAGATGGCAAATAACGTATGCAAATTTGACAATCGTTATTGCTTTCCATTCGCCATCGGGTCGAGCGTCACTCGCTCCGGCGCTTGCACCCAGTGCTTGACCATGAATCATTCGGTGGCACCGGTGGCTCTTGAATCAAGATGGAGGACATTAGTTCCAACTTGATGGACAAGTTGTAAATTTAAAAACATGTCACTTGAAAAATGGAGAAATTGTGAAATCTTCTTTGCTCGTTTCAACTAGAAGGCCGCCATTCGTTTCCGCAGTTGCCACAAATGAGTTTTTTACCGTAAATCGGTGGATACGCGTTATACATGACTGTTTTATCAGGAACCTCGCGTATCATCGAGCGAAGGTTGTTCCCGCATTTCGGGCACTGCCACCGCGTTCCCGATTCACCAGAACCCTGCGCCGGCGAGGAATCGTCCTTGCTTGGCATCTCGGATGTCTCCGTGGCCGATGCTTCTGCCGCTTCTTCTTTCCTGACCACGGGTTTCAACGACGGTTTCGCGACTGGCGTGGCTACCGGCTTTTTGGCCTGCGGAGGAGGCGATTTCACCTGGATTTTTTGTGGCGACTTGCTCTCGGAAACCAACTCTTTCTCCGGGACAAGCTCTGCTTCCACGAGTAAAGATTCCTCTGGAATAGGTTCAAGGGTCACTGGTGCAGGTTCCTCTCTCGTGGGGGCCAGTTCCACGGACGCAGGCTCCGCCAGCACATCCACCACATGTTCCTCTTCTGCCGGTGGTTCAGGCTCCGCCGGCAATGATTTCATCTCCGCGAGCGTGGGTTCTGCAGGCGCGGGCTCCATTTCCACGAGTGCAATTTCTGCTGGCGTAGGCTCCGCCTCCGTTGATAGTGCAAGTTCCTCCGGCGCGGGTTCCAAGTCCGCGAGGACAGGTTCCACTGGTGCAAGCTCCAATTGTTCTTGATTCTCCTTGCGCTCTGGCTCGGCACCCTTGGCATTTTCTAATTCCTTCAGAACCGCTTCGAGATTCTTGGACGTGTCGCCGAAGTTGGGATCGATGTCAAGAGCTTTTTTATAGGATTCGATGGCACCATCAACGTCATGTTGCTCGAACTTCAGATTGCCAAGATCGTTCCAAGCCCTGCAAAAACGTGGATCGGCCGCTAGAGAATGCTCGTATGCCTTGACGGCTCCGTCTATGTCATTCTGTTCATATTTAACATTTCCGAGGTTGTCCCATGCCCTTGCAGATCCTGAACCCGTTGAAATGGCAGATTCATAAGCATTGATGGCACCCTCGATATCGTGGTGGTCATATAAGGTATCGCCGAGATTATTCCACGCGATCACGTATCCCGGATCGATTGAAACCGCATGCTTGAACGCCTCGATAGCGCCATCCAAATCTTGGTCCATGCATCGGGCAAGTCCCAGCTTATTCCACGCGGTGGCGTCGTCAGCGTCAATAACCTGATCTAATTCTGCATTCATGGTATCGCTTTCGGTAATTCATTACTAAAAATATCGATGCTCGTATTAAGGCTCGTTTTAACAACGAATGATGATTCACCTCTTCTTGTTTTACCTTCCAATTAAGCCTTTGCTTGCACTTCGATGCTGCAATTGGAGTGATCTGCTTTGAAATCTGCTCCAGCCATCTTGCTCAAGTATATATTCGCTCTGTATCGGAATAACCCGAAATTCATTGCAATAATGAGACTAGCGAAACACTTTTTGGGAAACGACGGGGCTCAAAAAATTGCTCGAGATTCGTTTCACGAAGTGGGACCAAAAAGGCTTTTGGACAAATTGGGCCGAAAATGTATGTTTGCGTAAAGGAAGGAATATCGCCCCGGGCCATGGCATGCCCGGATTACGGGGAACGCCTGTGATGCTATTGATTAATGTCGAGATAATCCACAATTTTTCAATTTTTCATATGCAAAAGGGGAGTTGCTACAGCTCGTGGAAAACATCAAGCTTTCCATCCAAACATCGTCTTGCACGGAACCCGATCCACGCCCACTTTGTCTACGTGGACAAGAATGGCACGGTTCGGGGCTCGGAATCGAGCCAATCCATCCAGATCGATCGCACGTTTTCGAACTTCCAGGAACTGGTGAAGTGATGGTCGATGCACGAGGAGAACAATGGCTGAATGGTGCTCCTGCATAAAGCTTGAATTTTCGAAAACACCCCTTCTATCGTGTCGAATATGGGAAAAACACCCGAACTAGCCATGATACAAGAATCGCTGGTTGCTAGAATCTTCTAAAGATGAGCATCTCCTCGCTCTTAATAATAATATACCCGCCGTGTTTAAGGGATTGAACCCGTTAAAAATGTTGAGATAAAGAGGTTTCAGTACCTTACGGTGATAATCGTGATACGACCATACTTGAAATTTCTCATTGCTGGCGGGGTATTATCAGGGGAAGGGGGCAGCGCGCTTGTTAGTGGCTTGGAACTCATCTGGACCAGCCCCCTCTTGAATTCACTATCATCATTGATGTCATCTACGCCTCCTGCCGGTGCCATACTCGTGTGGGAGGGCATCGCGTATCTAGTGGGAGGCATCGTTAGTATAATCATTGGCTTGCCATTATTATTTATAGGAATTTCGCGTCGCAAGCAATATCTTGCATCCCATGCCCAGGAATCAGCACAAGGGATTGCAGAACCTGGTGGATGGCGAAGCGAGCCAACCACGGTGCGACCGGAATCATCTACCGTGATGCAAATGAAATGGGACCTATCATTTTGCATAGCGGAAATCGAGGGTAATGAACTGCTCATTCAATTAAAACAGAAGTATAGAACGATCAAGCAATCATTCAAGTTACATGAAGCACATTTCAAATATCGATCGATACTGGAGAATTTCGGTTATGATATCTTCAAGAAAGCATTAAAGAAGCGAGTAGTGTCTCTAACGCCAGAACGCATCGATCAATTTAAGGTGTTTTTTAATACAATTCAAGCGGACGAGACACCTGCTATCCATGCCGAACCGAGGCCTGCAGACTTATGGCAAGTTAACACAAGTGAAAAGGCAAAGAGAAAAGGCGACGACTTTGCGATTTGCACGAAATGCGGCGCGAAACTGCCGGAAAGTTTTCAAGACTTGAAATTTTGTCCAGAATGTGGTGCACCTATCGTATCATGATAATCCATTATAATCCAGTAATTATTGTAATGACGGGAAATATTAGGAAAAACATGAAAATGAGCAATGTTATCACCAAGATCTTTAAATTGTCTATATAGAAGCGTTCATCGAGCCGAGCGATGAACATCCTATTTGCGAGGAGCATAAGACCAAAAATTGAAAAAATAATGATGCCGAAAATCAAGACTATACTCCCGTTGAAAGATAGAGGGATAGCCGCACTAACAATTAATGTAGCGGCGAGCTTATAAAATCCCCAATATTGCATCATGGTGAAAAGCAAGAGCGTGAGGAAGGCCACCCCGATAAATGCGAGCGCTAAAAGCATTATGTACGTCTTACCTGCGTTACCGATGGTCTTCCGATAATAGCGTACTAAATCGGGTTTCAAGCCCCGATAGATAAGGTACAAATATAAGAATGTCAAAATAGCCCCGATGATCGTGAACGCAATCGCGATATCGATGAATGGAATGCCCAACAAAAGGGAGAGATTGGCGGCGACTTGATATGTGTCCCCTTGATAAATCAAGGTACCAAGAAAATACCCCGTGGAAGTCGTGATTGATGGGAATGTACACCCCCAAAGAATCATACGTGCAAGACTATTATCAACATTGATGCGTCGCTGCAAGATGAAAATGATGACATTCAGTGCAATGAACGACCCGGCTGGACCGGCAATGGAAATAATCGTGCCTTGAACAAGATCACTGGAAGAACTGCTTGCTGAGAATCCTTCTAGAATCGAGATGATGATATTGGTCCCACGTGGTGAAAGTATCATCTCTGCAATAGCATGACCCCCCTCGTGAAAAGGGCCTAGGATGAAACCCCCACTTAAGGTAAACAAGAAAGCCACCATGCACGTGTTGACAAGCATGATATCAAGTGCCTCTTGATTCCCAGCTGCTTGATGTTGTTTCTTTCGGATTATAACTCGTCGCCCGATAGTGATGACAGCTATTACTCCGACAACGATCGCAATTCCGATGGCAATATAAACAAGGTTCATGAAGAATGGTTGTGATTGGCCAAAATTGAATTGAAATAACATGGGCAAGGACCACACCGTGGAATTTCCCACGAATACATGCCCGTTTGCTATAACGGGACCGAACCCAATGCCAATACTCAAGTTATTTGATAAAATTTGCGAGCCTGTCGTGGCATTCAAGGTGTATAAAACGTCCCCGCTCCCAACATAGACAAGATCATCCGCGATCGCGGGAGAGAGTTGCACGTCGTTAAACGCGGTATATGACCAGATTAATTTGCCCGTAATCGCGTTTAAGCAATATACATCGTAACCGCTTCCCACGTATAAGCGTCCGGTCGCGACGGCAGGAGAAGATTCCACGTAATCGCCCGTTGCGAATGCCCAGTCAAGATTTCCATTAGCCAGATATAAACAGTATTCAAAACCATCCCAGCTTCCCACGTAGACACACCCGTCCGCGATGGCCGGGGAAGCGTGCACAATATTGCCCGTGGTATAATTCCAGATTTTCACACCCGTGGTAGCGTTCAAGCAATATATTTCGTGATCATCGCATCCAACGCACAAGTAAGTACCGACGATTGCGGGTGAGGAACGCACGGCATTGCCTGCATTATAATTCCAGATTTTCGCCCCCGTGGTTGCGTTCAAGCAGTATATCTCGTGATCATTGCTTCCTATGTACACGCATTTGTTTGCGACGGCAGGTGAAGATTGCACGGGACCACCCGTTGGATAGCTCCAGACAAGGGTTCCCGTGCTAGCATTTAAACAATACACATTATTATCATTGCTACCCACGAACACGCAATTGCCAGCGATCGCGGGAGATGATTCCACAAACCCGCCTGTTTTAAAATACCAAATCCGATTTCCAGAAGTGGCGTTTAAACAATAGGTATTATTATCATTGCAACCCATGAATAACCTCCCATCTGCGATCGCTGGGCTAGATTGCACCTCACTACCAAACGAATAAGTCCAAGATGATCCTGTTCCTGTTATCGGCACTGTTATTGCTGTTCCCGTGTGGTTGAGCTCACCACGAAACATGGGCCATTCGTCGCCAGTCGGATTGCTACTGCCGGGCATTGTGGATGGATTTACCAAGCCTAGCCGAGAATGCATTGATATGGTGCTCGATTGGTTATGCGAAAATATCGAAGTAATACTTGGACAAATAACACAGGCAATAACCAAGCAAATCGCGAAATGAAAACAATATTTCTGCGCCATATCACGTTTTCCTTCTTTTTTCCAGGGCTTTCACACACCTATCAATATTTGCTCACGTCTACATAAATGTTCCCTATTGTCTACAGCCGAGGCAATAGATAAGGGGAAAGTGGTGGCTTTCAGAATTCCCGTAAATTCTAGCTATTATTCCCGCGAAGTACTAATTTTCCTGGCAAGATCGCGAGCATGCCCACGAGTCGGGAATTATCGAAGGTTGATTTCGAGCGGGTGTTGGCGGCAACCATCACTATCGCAGGCGAGGGGCATCATCACGAGGCGATCGAGCTGGCGTATTGCACGCTGGCGCGAGCATTCGTGGGCTTGAACGAGGACTCCATCGTGGCGGTGACCGTGTACGTGACGCTGCAAGGTCTTTGTCCAAGGTTGATATTAGTGCATGCCTGCGGGAAATCGTGCCAATGGGAAGCGGCATCGTGAAGGATACGCCGGTGCCGGTGGTGCGATAGAAACCCCGGTGGTCGAGGCGATCCATACTGAACCCCAAGTCGTGCAAGTAGAATTGCCGGTCATAAAGACCGTACCTGCACCGCGCCCCACCATGACCCAAACCATCCCGGTTTCGACGAATTAATCACCATCGGGACTTATCATGCGGCGATTCGGTGCTGGACGCCCTCCGAGGAATTATTACACCAATTCAAATGTTATATCAAATGTCTCACGAGAATTATTCATCACGGCGAGACAAGGGCGCGGCAGGCCTCGCAAGTATCCTATAACCCCAATGCAAACGCATCCTCCACGAAGTGCAATACTGTCGATCCTCGCCCAAGGATCGACCGGGCCGCCCGTGATGGCAAGTGCATCCCCTGGATAAAAACACACTTGTATATTAGAAAAATTGTGCTCGTATTGAGATCAAAAAAGAAGAAAAAAGAAAATCTTGGAAAATCGGAGCGTGTCTTGACTCGAATGAGTTAATCTTGATAAATACCGTATCAAGAATCACTATCAGGTATGACAAAGGATGAAAGCTTGCTAGGATCCCAGTCACTTTCGAGTTCGACTTCAAATGCTTCAAGAATGCGGGCGATCATCCCGTAATAACCAGCGAGTAATGTCAGCTCGACGACTTGCTCTTCGGTGAAAAATTCCATGACTACCTTGAAGGTTTCTTCCGAAACGCGAATGTTCAACGTGACCTCATCAACATACTGAAGAACCGCTCGTTCTTGATCACTGAAGGTAGAGGCATCTTTCCACTGGCTCAGCGTGCTGACTTGCTCCTCGGTGAGCCCGCTTCTTATCCCGATGGGAACGTGCTGCGTCCACTCATAGGTGGACCCTGTAAGATTGCCAACTCGGAGGATAGTAAGTTCCCTGAGGCTTGGAGGGAGGCTCCCGTTAAAAATGAGGGCATTTCCCGCCTTCATGAATGCGCTACCGATAATGGGGCAATTAGCCGCGACCTTGAATATATTGAGAATTGGAGCATTATGGTCCTCGATGTATTGGTAAATCTCTTGAAATTCTGGACCAACTTGATCCTTTGAAAGAAGTGAAACTCTTGCCATATGTGCATCTTCTCTTTTTTTTCGTGACGTTACAAAAAGATCGTCCGATTTGAAATATCTTTTTCGTTTTATAAAACTTGCGAAAAAAGATTTGTTTCATCGGAGCGAAATCATATTATATTGCCTTCAAATATTATGCCATATGTAATGAAAAAAAGAGAAATCTATACATTTATCAAATCAAGCAAGTCCCGACATATCTTGATCGCAACTTGCTTGGAAAGTCTAACCGAGCACGGGCCGATCGTGGCGACAATCGACGCTCCGCTCGCTGAGAAGCTTAAGCTAATCGCTGGTGTTGGAGCAGGCATCCGCTTCACTTTTATAACCGAGGCTTTGATGGCTTCGGGATGCTGCTATAGCGCGCCGTCCTCTACTTCCTTGGTTTCGCCCTTAACCTTGAATAAGGCATAGAACGGGCAATCACCGTCGTTGATCTTGAAGCCGTCCTTCGTGACGTGGCCGGGAATCTGCTTGCCGGTCTTGGGATTCGTGATCTTGAAGTCCCAGGACTTGAAATAGCCGCACTTGTCGCAATTTCCAGCATTGATGCGATACTTGCGGGTATCATCCACCTTGATAGCGGGATCTTCGTGTTTCGTGACTGCCATTACCATATTCGTTGCACCTCGATAGCCATCTCGCGCCAATCTCATTTAAACCGAAATCGAGAAAGCCTTTTCATGCCCAAATGAATGCTTATATCAGCTGCCGCAGAGGATCACAGAAAGAAGGTGATAAAGGTGAACATTCAAGGAATTGACGAAACGAAATGCAGTTCATGTAAAACATGCACGGAAGAATGCCGTCGGTTTACTTTTGACGAGAATGCTAACAAGATAATTTTTTCAGATCCGGAACATACTTGCCATGATTGTGGCCATTGCATTGCGGCGTGTCCCGAAGACGCGATCTTGCACAGTGATTTCGGGGATATACCAATAGAGATAGATTCGATACCAAAAGACCAAGCCACGATCCAATATGAAAACCTGTTTAACACGATGCGCACGTGCCGATCGATTCGTCATTACAAGGCAGATCCGGTTCCGAGGGATATATTGGAAAAGGTCATTAATGCGATGCGGTACGCCCCGACAGGCTCAAACGCACGAACTGAAAAGTACGTCGTCATTTCAAACCAGGAATTCCTTCAGCAAATATCCGAGGCTGTCATTGATGAAATGCTCCAGAACCCGGGAACACGTGCTGTCTATGAAAAATCGTTCGAATATTATAAACCACGGTTCAAAAGCGCCGCGTATTTTGATGCTCCGCACTTGATCATCGCCTATTCGCAATTCGACATGTACATCGAGGACACGGATATCGGCATTTGCTTGACGTATGGCCGGTTAGCCGCCGAAGCCTTGGGATTGGGCACGTGTTGGAATGGCTGGACGCAAATGGCATTAACAAACAACAAGAACCTCCAAAAATTGACGGGTACTAAAGGAGCGCGATTCGGGGCCATTACAATCGGTTATCCGGACGAGAAATTCTACCGGACCACGCCACGGTCAATGCCGAAAGTAAAATGGGTCGATTGAAGAAATCCTGGTTTTCTAGCTGGATCAGGAGTTACAAGCTCCATCGCGATTAAATCTAGGCCAATTGAACGATACATCGAATCCACTCGAAAGGATAAATTTATGAAGAATTGCTGTGGTGAGGGTGTCAATAAAAGCGAGTACTCTTTATGAATAATGCACTCAGGAGTGGTCTTATCTGTAGTCTCGGATGTTTAGCCATGATCATCGTGATCGGGATCGCCAGCATGATTGGCAGGCTAAACTGCCAACCAGGGAGTCCCGAGGAGTATCTCCAGGGTGATTTTTGCGGATTCGGGGAAGCATTAATAGGATTGCTGATAGATCTGGGTATTTTTATCGCTTGCATCGTCATTATCGTCGCATGGAATCGTCGCTCCCAGGAACGATGAGAAGCAAAGGCGATTGAGAGACTTGCGGGGGTAGCTGGTTGCTACCCCGCTATATAGAAGCGTTCATCGAGCCGAACGATGAACATCCTATTTGCGAGGAGCATGAGACCACGAACGATGAACTTCATACTAAAAAAGTTCTATTCCAGCTTTCCCTCCTTGGTCTCGGTCTTTTTATCCCAGCTCGCGAAGGCATTGTCCAGCGACTCGATGAAGTCATCCTTGTTGCCCACGCCGAAGATCACGACGTCTTCG
>Ga0209039_10003552_pt1 | contig 12079 bp, 7 predicted proteins | sample BogFormECP12_OM1_FD_188238 | JGI IMG/M metagenome (GOLD analysis project Ga0209039, IMG submission 188238) | Bog forest soil microbial communities from Calvert Island, British Columbia, Canada - ECP12_OM1 (SPAdes) (version 2) | ecosystem: Environmental > Aquatic > Freshwater > Wetlands > Bog ...
AAAAACCGCGCAGAATTCTCTTGACAGGCAACCTGGGCTCATGGTTAGCCTAGAGGGAAGGGAGGGGTGCGGAAAGCGGCGCCCTCCCCAGGCCGCCCGGAGGAGATGACGAATGCCCAGCCCGACGCGGAAAATGCGGGACAAATCATCCCGCGCCGGGGAGGTTGCATGGTCGCGGCGGCGGGGAAAAAGTGGCGCGGGGGGCGAGCCGGGAAAAAGAAATTAATCGCGATCGAAGCCGGAATCTGTATGAAAACAAACAAAACGACGACAATTTGCCCGGCAAAAAAGCGACATTTTTGCAAAACAAAACGACATTTTATGCAAAGGCACACGTCTTTTGCAGAAATCGGCGGCTTTCTTGTCACTTTTCGAGCGCTCAGGAACGCATTCTTCGCTTCAAAATGTACAAACTCGAGTGCCGCGACTCGTCGCGGCGAATCAGCCACCGCTGACGAGTCAGCGGTAGAAAATGCGGGAGCAAGCTACCGCACTCCGAAATTGGCGTCCGTGTGCCCGGACAAGCGGTTCGAGCGTGGCGGGTTAGCGAAGTCCCCGAGAGTAATTTCCATTTCGAAGCATTCTGACCTTGGGGTACAATCCTGTGCGCTGCGAAGGAGGCCCGTCAGGGTCCATTTCAATCGTGTTGGCCACCCCACGCCATGAACTTAGGAGATGAGGAACATATGAGAGAGAAAAGAAGCGCCGCGACGAATCGTCCCTCGAGGAAACTGATCACAGCCATCATGGTGCTTTTACTCGGCGTCTGCACCGCCCTAGCGCAGAATAAACCCGATCCACTCAAGAGTGGATTTGAGAATCCACCGCAAGGGGCGCGTCCGCGGGTGTGGTGGCACTGGATGAACGGCAACATCACCAAGGAAGGCATCAAGCTGGACTTGGAGTGGATGCACCGCGTCGGTCTGGCGGGCTTCCAGAACTTCGATGCTGCGCTGCAAACGCCCCTGGTCGTGGATCATCGCCTGGCTTATATGACGCCCGAGTGGAAGGACGCCTTCAAGTCCGCGATCGTCCTCGGCGATCAACTGGGACTGGAAATGGCGATTGCCGGTTCGCCGGGCTGGAGCGAATCGGGCGGCCCCTGGGTTCCGGCGTCGCAGGGAATGAAGAAGTATGTTTGGAGTGAAACCTTCGTGGAAGGCGGCCAGCCGTTCACGGGTACGCTGGCCCATCCGCCATCGAACACCGGGGCGTTTCAGAACGTGCCCATTCAGGACCTTCTCAACGCGCCCGAGGGTTCGAAGCCGATTCCGCAGTTTTACGCCGATGCCGCGGTCATCGCCTACCGCGCGGCAGCAAGTGATGTGCCCGTCGAATCATGGCACCCGAAGGTTACGGCGAGCGGCGGCGCAATTGACGTGGCGATGCTGACCGACGGTGACTTGGAAAAAACCACCAAGCTCCCCATCCCCGCCGCTGCCGGCGAAAGCGCTTGGATCCAGTACGAATTTGCCGAGCCGCAGACGATGCGCGCCATTACCCTCGCGACGAAAGGTGTGAATTTCATTGCCGCGATGCTGTCCGGGATGGGCAGCCCGGAGATCTCCCTGCAAGCGAGTGACGATGGGCAGGACTTCCGCTCCGTCGTGAAGCTTCCGGGCGGTGGCGCTCCCGAGCATACCGTCTCTTTTGCTCCGGTGTCGGCGAAGTTTTTCCGCGTGGCCTTCAAGAGGACGCCCGCTCCCCCTCCGCCTCCTTGGGCGGGCGACCTCAACCCCGCAGACTTCGGCTTCAAAGTTGGGCCACCTCCGACGGACTATGAGATTGCCGAGCTTGTGTTACACCCGGGAGCCCGCGTCAACCATTTCGAAGAGAAGGCGGCGTTTACTTCCCCGCCCGACCTCTATGAATTCGCGACGCCCGCTGTCGCTCCCGCTGACGCTATTGCCAAGTCTGATGTGATCGACCTGACCCGGCAAGATAATGCTAAGGTGCAAGCCGACGGTACGCTCGAATGGACGCCTCCCGCCGGCCATTGGGTCGTCCTCCGCTTCGGCTATTCCCTCCTGGGAATCACCAACCATCCGGCGACCGCCGAGGCCACGGGCCTGGAAGTCGACAAGCTGAACCGCACCTTTGTGAAGAACTACATGGAAATCTACCTGGATAGTTACCAGCAGACGGTAGGCGCGGACTTAATCGGCAAGCGCGGCATCCGGTACGTGGTTAACGATAGTTGGGAAGCCGGGTCGCAGAACTGGACCGACGACATGATTGCGCAGTTCAAGAAGCTGCGGGGCTATGATCCGCTGCCCTGGATGCCGGTTCTCGCCGGGCAGGTGGTGGAAAGCGCCGAAGCCAGCGACAAATTCTTGTGGGACTTCCGCAAGACCATTGGCGATTTAATCGCCAACGAACATTACGGCCAGTTGGAGGCCACGCTGCATGAGTGGAGTATGGGCCATTACGGCGAGTCGCACGAGAGCGGACGCGCTTTTGTTGCGGATGGCATGGAAGTCAAGAAATTCAACGAAGTGCCCATGAGCGCCATGTGGACGCAGGTTCCGGGGATGAACAACGAGCAATACGGCTACAACGCCGACGATCGGGAATCGGCGTCGGTCGCGCATATCTACGGTCAGAACCTGGCCGCGGCCGAGTCGCTGACGGCGGCTGCCGCGCCTTGGGCATGGTCGCCGGCAACGCTGAAACCGACGGCGGACCAGGAACTGCTGAATGGGATCAACCGCTTTGTGATTCACGAATCGGCGCACCAGCCGCTGGTGGGCAAGGCGCCCGGCTTGACCCTGGGACCCTTCGGGCAGTGGTTCAACCGTAACGAAACCTGGGCAGAGCAGGCGGGCGCGTGGGTGAATTACATTGCCCGCAGCAGTTATATGTTGCAGCAGGGACACTTCGGCGCGGACGTGGTTTATTTCTACGGCGAAGATTCCAACTTGACGGCGATCTTTGCGGATAAGTCGCCGGATGTTCCAGCGGGCTATGGCTTTGACTACATCAACGCCGACGCCCTGATTCACGAACTGAACGTCGCCGGGGGCCGCATCACGACGAAGAGCGGCATGAGCTACCGGGTGCTGGGGCTTGATCCATACAGCAAGCACATGTCGTTGCCCGTGCTGCGTGCCATTCACAAACTGGTGGAGGATGGCGCGGTTGTTGCCGGCCCGAAACCGACCGACGATCCCAGCCTCGCGGACGACCAAGCGGAGTTCCAAAAGCTGAACGACGAGCTGTTTGGCGACGGCACGGGCGTCCACAACGTGGGCAAGGGCACGGTGTACGCAGGCCAGAGCCTCACGGATGCCTTTAATGCATTGAAGGTGGCGCCGGACTTCGACTACACCAAGCCGGAGAGCGACACGCGGATTCTGTTTGCACATCGCAAGCTGGCGGATGGCGATCTTTACTTCGTGGATAATCGCAAAGACCGCGACGAGACGGTGGACGCAACCTTCCGCGTAACCGGGAAGGCGCCGGAACTCTGGCATCCGGAGACGGGCAAGACGGAGCCCGCCTCTTACCATATCGCCGATGGCCGCACCACGGTGCCACTGCACCTGGAGCCCTGGGGCACGGTGTTCGTGGTGTTCCGCACGCCTACAAAGGAAACCTCGCGCACTTTGCCCAAGGTGGTGGAGACGGAACTCGCGACCGTGGACGGCTCCTGGAATGTGAGCTTCCAGCCGGGGCGTGGCGCGCCGGCGTCCGTTACTGTGGACAAGCTGATCTCGTGGAGTGACAGCGCCGATGCGGGGGTGAAGTACTTCTCCGGGGTGGGCACTTACACCAAGACCCTTCAGGCTTCGCCGGACTGGTTCAAGAAGGGCGCGAAGCTATGGATCGACCTGGGTGACGTGAAGAACCTGGCGGAGGTGACGGTGAACGGCAAGTCGCTGGGCATCGTGTGGCATACACCGTACCGCGCGGATGCCACCAGCGTCCTGAAGCCCGGCGCCAACGAAGTGACCATCAAGGTCATCAATGCGTGGGTCAACCGGCTGATCGGAGATCAACAACCCGAGGCGACGACGAAATATACGTTCGCCGATGTGAAGCCCTACAAGGCGAACTCGCCCTTGCTGCCTTCGGGACTTCTGGGGCCGGTGCGTGTTTATTCCAGTGCCATTCAGTAAGGAAACCGGCGCGTAGCGCGGACCCGCAAAAAGGGACCGCGGCTTTTCCTTGCCCATCGGGCACGAGCCGCGGACCTACAGAGCAGCGCTACACCGACTGATGGCGGGCGAAGCCCGCCTTGGACTGCGGTAGCAGCAGCTACCGCCTTCCGCCTTCGGTTCATACGGCGACGGCGCGAAGGGCGTGGGAAGAAAGGCGGTAGCTGCTGCTACCGCCGTCCAAGGCGCTTCGCGCAAGTGCACATGAAAACGTGTGCTAAGTGACCAGTGTTGACTTTAATCCACCTTCTTGAGCTTCCCTTCCAGATCCGGCACAAACTCCGGCTGGACGTCAACTTCCAACTCGTGTGCGGCTACCAGCGCGGCCTGGTAAGCATGCCGGGCCAAATCCTTCTGGCCGAGCGCCGCCGCCGCATCACCCAAGGCCGTCTGCGCCAGAACGCTCCCGGGTTCGAATTGTACCGCTGCCTGCGCCGCTTGTAGCGCCTCCGCCGGCTTGCTCTGCCCCAGCAAAAGCTGCGCCCGTTGTGTGGCGCTTAAGGCCGCAACCTCCGGCAACTGGAATTCTCCGCGATACACGAATACGCCGTGTTCGATCTGCTCCGTCATGGGAATCGACCGCAGTCGCCGGTAGGGATTCAGCCGGACGCTCGGCCACTCGCAGGCTTCGAGGTCGTCCCCACTCACCAGCAGATTGCCCCGGATCACGGCGGGCCCATCCGTCGGCGGGCCCATCCAAGAGGTATCCGCCGTGGGCAGGTGGTGGCAGTTAATCCCGTACGCCTCCGGCCGCAGCAGGGGAAAACACACATAGGCAAACCAGCACTCCTCGCCGGGATGCGCGTCCACCCATTTCTTCACGTCCAGCAGTTGCTGCCCCCACTCCACGTTGGCGTCGCTCAGGTATTTATGGGCATTGCTCGGCCCGCCCCAGGCCTCATTGGCGTAAGCCATCTCCGCCGGAAACGCCGCCAGCGCCGAAACCATGTGGAACCCCACCAGCGCACCCACCACCCACGCCCAGCGGCGGTTCCGCTGGATCAACTCCCACGCTCCAGCGCCCGCCACCAGGGCCGCGAGCGCATACAGCACCAGCACATGGCGAGTGCCGATATTCAATCGGCCGTGCATCGCGATACCCAGATAGACCGCACCCGGTAGCACGATATACGCCACTTCCCGCATCTGTTTGAGCCGCCCCGTAACCACCACAAATGCCGCCAGCGCCACCAGCCCCATAAGCCCCAAGGTGCTCTTGATGGTTAGAGCCACGGGGAAATACCACCACAGGCCGTGGGCATAATTTCGTCCCAGAATGAAGGCTGGCACTCCCTGCTCCGCGTAGCGCACGTCTGTCAACCCCATCAGGTAGGACTCCGGCAGCAACCTCCAAGCCGCCAGGTGGTCGATCACCCAGTGATCCAGCCCGTGCAGACCCGCCGCATAATCCGCGAGCGAAGGAAGCATTGCCAGCCCCGCCGGTCGCGCGGCATAGCGAAATCCGTACGTCGCCCACAGCACCCCCAGCGCCACCGCGGCGATTCCAACCAGTCCGCCAGCGATAGTCGCCGCCGCGCGCCACCGTCGTGCGCGCTCCGCCCATAGCACTTCGGCGAGCGCCACAACCAGCAACATCGGCGCCAGCAAGATCGCGTTATGCTTGGCCGCCAGCGCACCACCCGCCGCCAGGCCGGCCAGCAACACTCTGGCCACCGTGGGCCGCCGCGCGTAGCGCCAGAAGCACCACAGCACCCCCACCAGGAAGCAGGCGACTCCTACGTCGGTTGTTACAAGGTCACTGTTGGCCAGGAAATTCGGCTCGAAGACCACCAGCGCCAGAGCCAGCAGCGCCGCCTCTGAGCCAAACCACTCCAGTCCCGCCAGGAACACAAAAAGCGAGAGGCCCACGGCAAACACGCCTGCCGCCAACCGCATTTGGAAGACCAGCCGCTGCCCCGGAAGATCGTTGCGTTCGAGAAAATCGCGCCCGCCGAAGTACGCTTCGACCTTGAACATGCGGTTCTGCATCGGAGGCAGCCACAAGGACCTGCCGAGCAGCGGCAGCGTCGCCACCAGCTTTACCAGGGGCGGGTGCTCGGGATTCAACCCATAATCCTTGGTGTGCCACATCATGTATCCGGCGTAGATGTGGTCGCCTTCATCAATGGTGAGCGATTCGCCGTGAACGATCACCGCGACCAATACAACCTGCACGGCCAGTAAGCCCGCGGCCACCCGCCAAACCCAGGGCCTAAGGTTCTTCATCCTCTGCAAACCTCCGGCAGGATTGGGGCTAGTGCGCCGAATTCGACTGAATGAAGCTGGCCACGTTGCTCTTGAGCTTGGCCAGGTCCTGGTCGCGCAGGTACATCATGTGGCCGGCGTCGTAATACTCCAAATGAATGTGGCTCTGAAGATTCTCCGGCAGCCGGAGGTGGCGCATGGTGTACTCGGTGCCGAAGAACGGCGTGGCGAGATCATAAAGGCCGTTCTCCACCTGCACCTGAAGGTGCGCGTTGGAGATGAGCGCCTCGGTGAGATCGTTCTCGACGTTGGGCGAGCCGGGAAATCCATACCCGCGGCCGCCCTCACGCTTCCAATCCCATTCGTTTCCGGCCTTGCTGCTTTCGATTTCGTAGGTCTGGTCCTTGCCGAATTTCAGATCCTCGCGCACGTAAGTGTTAAAGGCCGCCGTAAAGGCACCGGTGATGGCGGTCTCCTGCGGGTCATACTCGCTGTACTCGGCCAGAGGATCGAAGCTGGGGCCGGTGAAGCGCGCGTCGAGGCGGCCGGTGACCAGGCCGCGAGAGCGCTGCAACTCCGCCATGAACTGGGGGAGGTTCACCCTCAGTTCAGCCTTCTTGACGTAGTCTTCGCCGAGGCCGGTGAAGTGCGCCACCTGTTTGGCCACGTCCGCCTTCTCCACCTCGCCGAGCGATGCGCCCTTGATCAGCGCGTCAGCGTAAGTGGTGGCGGCGAAGTGACGCGCGTCGGTGAGAAACGCGTTGAGGTCGGCGGGCGGGTCTTTGAGCATCTTGTGATAGTACGCGGTGGCGGCGTAGCTGGGCAGATAGAGAATGTAAGGCCGGTCGTCGCCCGGGTTGAAGGAGATGGTACTGAGGTCGAGGACGGTGGAGATCATCACCACGCCGTTGAAATCCATGCCGTCATGCGACTGGAGATAATCGACCAGTGCGGCGTTGCGGAAGGTGCCGTAGCTTTCGCCGATGAGAAACTTGGGCGAGTTCCAGCGGTTGTTGCGGTTGACGTAGGCGTTGATGAACTGGGCCAGCGATTTCACGTCCTGGTCGATGCCCCAGAAGTCCTTGTTCTTGGCCTTGCCCACCGCCTTACTGAAGCCGGTGCCCACCGGGTCGATAAACACCAGGTCAGCCAACTCGATAAGCGAGTTGGGGTTGTCCACCACGCGATAAGGCGGCGGCGGAGTGGGCAGGGCGTTGGCGGTGTCGACCCGGCGCGGGCCGAAGGCGCCCATCTGAATCCACACCGACGAGGAGCCCGGCCCGCCGTTGTAAAGGAACGCCAGAGGGCGCTGGCTCGGGTCTTTCACGTCGCTGCGCGTGTAGGCGATGTAGAACAGGCTGGCGTTGGGCTTACTCTCGTCATCCTTGAGCAGGATGGTGCCCGCGGTGGCCTTGTAAGGAATCGTCTCACTGCCCATGCGAATGCTGTGGTCGGTGACGGAGGACTCCTCCTTGGGCGGGGGCGTGGCCTCCGCGGCGGGCTTCGCCTCCGGCTCTTTCTTGGACTCTCCCTCGGGCGCCTGCGCCGTCGCACCCAGCACTCCGGCGAAAATCAGCAACATGGCCGCGGCCACGAGTCCCCCAAACTTCTTCATGGTTTTACCTCCTGGTAGAACCTGGAATTTCGATTTTGCAATCTTGAGCCACAGCAGTATACAACCCGTCAGCCCGTTGGCAACCGCAATTCTGCACTCCCAACGCCGGCGCGCCATTCGGCAGCCAAGCGCTGCGCGACTCGCTGCAAAAAGATGCCGATGGTTATACCGAGGAATATCATCTTGCCCATCATTGGGAATTCTTGATCAACACTGCGTCGGTCGGTTCCGTGCCGCGGGAGAGGGCCAGTCGGCCATCTGGGGACCAGTCAAACCAGAAAATCTTGTCCGAGGTGAAATGCGTCACCGGCTGGGGCGGGCCGCCCGCTACGGACTGCTCCCAGATATTACCCACCCCATTCACGCTGTTAATGTCACCGGTTGCTCGTGTCACCGTTGCTTGCCGTCTCGCCAAAGTGAGAATAAACTGGTCGAAGTTGCGAGCGCGGCTCAGAAATATGGGGAGAATGCGGGGCGGCTCGCCGGAGAGGGGGCATTACGCCTATGGTTCCAAGGGTTGGGGAAACGGCCCCGTCGCGGTTTTTACGAGAATTCAGAATTTCGAAGTCTATCGCCTGTCTGGCCGTTCTGGCGGCCGTCATGTTTTCGGCTCGCCATCTCCGAGCCCAGGATGAGACCCAACCCATCGATGACATCACGGCGAAATATCATTTTATTTCCGCCGACGATACGCTGGCAATCCTCGACGAGGAGGGTAGACTTAAGGGTTACATCGAGGTCGCTCAGCCGGAAGAGGAGTCCGACGATATTCTGAGCTACGACATTCTGGAAGGATCCCGCAAGAAGTCCCACGTGGAATTCCGCACCAACCGGATACATGGAAAGTTCTATCGCTTCTCGGGAGCAGTGGAACGTGGCAAAGGCCACGAGCAGAAGGAGGCGGATTATTTTCGCCTCACCGGGAACCTGGATATTGTCACCGTCAAGGCGGAGACCGGCAAGGAAACCGTCCAAACCATGCGCGTCACCCTCAAGTCCATCGGCAAGTCGGAAAGACCGGATAACTGAACCGCAAGGTTCCAATTTCATCCTTCTATTTCGATCGACAAGCATATTTGCTCATGCTCGTAGGTTGTAGTCTGGGGTGAGTATGAAGAGAGTGATCATTCTGTGGCTAGTTGGCTTTGCCCTATCAAATCTCAGCGCTGCCGCCCAAGATCGCAACTTCACTTTCACGGGGGAAGCTTCGGAAGGGAAGAGCTTCCGCAAAGACATTGGTCATGGGCTCGACTTTGTGCTGACACCGGCTTCGATGGGGGGTGGCATTACCGGTTGGACGATTGAGATCTCACCGCAAGGCAAGCCATCCGATCCTGAATGCGGTGACTTTGTCTGGGTGGTGACGCCGCCATATCATTCTTACAACGATCGTTACATCGACACCTCTTACGGTACCACGGCCCAGGAGGCGGTGCACATCTCGCCAAGAGAATTCAATTTTGTCCTAGTTTGCAAAGATTACTTGAAAGAGAACGAACGAGTCGAGCGGGTACTGGGATCGTATAGTTACTCCAAGCAGGAAGTGGACGAAGCCATGGCGATGCTGGGGACATCTCCCTTGGGAAAGGGACGGATGTGGATTGAAGACTCCAAGATCACTCCCGGCCATGACTCCGGCACCGGCGAAGGCCTGGGAGCGATTCACTGGATAAAGTTCAAAGTCGAAATCAAGTTTCCCGCCGCGCCTCAGCCGCGGCCCAAACCTTGAAGGCCTGTCGGAGATCAGGAGTAGGCGAACCGACCCGATGAATCGGTTCTTCTCGAGCCACGCGCTCCCAAACCGCGGGCAGGCGCCGGTCTTGGGGATTTGTGGTTTTGCAAAGGAAGAGCTATTCTACCGTACCGCGGCTGGCATCAAATCTACACTCGGTGAATTCATCTCCCATAGGCAAGCGTAGCGCGGACCCGTTTTGATGATTCCGCGGCCATTGGCCACGGCCGGTGAGAAGGCACTTGGGCATGGTCGGCAAGACGAACCGCAGACCTTGAAAAACATATCTGCGGTGGCCCTGAAGTGCGCCTCTACAAAGACATCCCGAAAACGTGGCGATGCCAGCAGGACGGTAGTGTCCTAATTCTGTGTTGGTCGCTAAGAAGTATCTTTGGGAGGAGTCGGCATCTTCTGAAGCGCTAGTGTAAGAGTCCCCCCCTGAGAGGACAACAATGAGCGAGTGAATTCTTCCCCATTTCCTTGTGGCGCACCGGGAAGAGAAACAATGAACAGGCACTCCTCAAAAGTGAGTTGTCCGCGAAGTATAGCTGGACTGCCGGGGGCGACGATGACTGGAATCAAGACAATTAGGCCACCACTATAGAAAACCGCACAGTGTTTGAAGACAATATCGGCCAAACTAAGGTCTTGACTGAGATTCGCTGCGGTACTCGGAGAATCTAAGACGATCTTGCAATCTTGGATTTCTACCGGGCCATGGGTAATTACAGGTGAACCTTCCTTGAATGAGACTTTAAAATGGTGAAATTGATCGTCACAAGTAGGCATATTTGTTTCCCTCCATCCCAACGCCATTTGTGAACGATACGTAATAAACTCTGATGCCGTCTGCCAGAATTCTGGAACGTTGGTACTGACTTTAAGAAGCTTTTGCTGTAAACCATCCATAACATTAGAGGGGACTCTGACGTTTTCTTTTCTTGCAATTTGTATTGAGGACTTTAGTTCGGGAAGCGTTGACTCGAAATCTGACAACGGCAAGGTCGCATGGTTTGCTAGGCTTTGCTTGGTTAACCCTGCCTTTATGTCCTTCTCATCTTGTTCAATGTCTTTCAACCTGTCGTTGGCGTTAGTTCGGAATGCCGTCTCTTCCCTTACGTGTGAAAAGGCTTGGTATAGAGCCCCTAAGGTAATCCCGAATAAGGCGACGAAGACGCCGATAATAGCGACCAGCGGTCCAAGCTGCCGCAAAGCGGCAATGGCTTTTCCCCAACCCCTCGGCCTTAAGCCTTCAATTGCCGCCGCAAGTTGAGAGGTCACTTCTTGCGCTATTTCTGCCTTGGTTTCTCTTCGTACGGCCATTTCTTCGGGAATCTCCACAAGAAGGGATTGCATCGAACACACTCCCATGCTACCGTGAATTTGACTCCCTCACAGTTACAGGAATGGTCCGACCGCGAATCGGGCCTCTTCTTGTCAGTTGGATACTACTCCTGAAAAACTACGCGAGCAACTCTTGAAGCGCCCAAACGTGTGTAGCTATTCCAGCCTCCATCGCAGGAGTTACTCTCAACGTTTGATGTACTCGGCAGAAATTGTAGAAGGCAAACCACAGAGCGTAGGCCGCCTTTAGGTTCTCCCACTTCTTACTGAAGGCGTTCGTTAACCGCGTCATCCGACGCATCCCCATACGAATCGAAAGGTTCTGCCACTCGACGTGCGAAGTGCAAATCTTATCCGGGTTGGGTTGTCCGATGACTGGGACCACCTCCGTTGAAACTACTTCTGCCGGAGAGTATCGGCGCTCTCCTTCGGGGGCTGCTGCATAAACTTTGATGAGTTGCGCGAAGTCAACGCGGGTTCCCAAGTTGTAGCTGACCGCATCGCGATAAGCCGCAAAGCCATCCGTCGTAATCTGAAAAATTCCTGCTGTGGCTTTGTTCAACTTCTAAGTGAATGCCTCAGTGTCGCGGGCCGTACGGTGTCCAAGGTGCCATGTCAGCACCAGTTTTGTGTTCCGCTCGATTGCGACAAAGCAGTAGGCATCCCCGAGCGTGGGGTCACCGCTCACATTGCGCTTTTCCTTGCAGCCGACGAATCCCCATATCTCATCGCATTGAACGTCTCGCACAGGCAGCCTATTGACCATCTGTTCCAAAAGGCGCTCGCAGCGCTCGCCAGCAAGTACCAGAATCTTCATGATCGTGTTTTGATCGATGCCAGTCAGCCGTTGAATTGAACGGATGGAACAACCTTCGACTAGGAGATTAATAACGCCTTCGACTTTCTCGGGGGCCGTGTACATTCCACCTAGATGCTCATTGCACGGGTCGGAGTACGTCTTGTAGCACTGGCAGCAGCGATAGCGTTGCTGGCCCTTACGAGTCTTCCTGAATTTTCGGCATTCGA
>Ga0209039_10003553_pt1 | contig 12078 bp, 9 predicted proteins | sample BogFormECP12_OM1_FD_188238 | JGI IMG/M metagenome (GOLD analysis project Ga0209039, IMG submission 188238) | Bog forest soil microbial communities from Calvert Island, British Columbia, Canada - ECP12_OM1 (SPAdes) (version 2) | ecosystem: Environmental > Aquatic > Freshwater > Wetlands > Bog ...
TCGGTGAGCCCCGGGTCAACGTCCTCTCGCTGAACCTTGCCCTCGACGACCTTTCTGCGCATACGATCTCCGTGCCGCAGGCAGGATCATCGCCCCCCCCCTTAAACCACCCGCCCGACCTGGTCTTTGGTATGCGGATCGCGGACTGGATCCAGGTGATCCTCTTCATTGTCATCGTCGCACTCATTTCAATACCTCTCGGTGCATGGATGGCAAAGATCTTCACCGGTAAGCCGAACTTCCTCTCCCCCGTCATCGGATGGTTCGAGACAAAAATCCTTACCGTATGCGGGGTTGCAGCCGGAGAGGAGATGGACTGGAAGCAGTTTTCCGTCGCTGTCATGGTCTTTGCCATTCCCTGTATCGGCGCTGTTTTCATCCTCCAGGAAGTCCAGCAGTTCCTGCCCCTCAACCCGGCAGGACTCGGGGCAGTTCCCTGGGATCTCTCGCTCAACACCGCGATCAGTTTTGCGACCAACACCAACTGGCAGGCATACGTGCCGGAAGTAACGGTCAGCTACTTCACGCAGATGGCCGGCCTCGTCGTCGAAAACTTCATTTCGGCGGCAGTCGGGCTGGCGGTCCTTATCGCGCTCATCTACGCGTTCTCGCGGAGATCGGCCACGACTATAGGAAACTTCTGGGTGCTCCTGGTGCGCAGCGTCATGATCCTCATCCCCATCGCCCTGGTAATTTCCCTTGTGCTCGTCTCGCAGGGAACGCCCCAGACATTCTCCGGGCCGGCCACAGTACCTCTCCTTGACCCGGTAAAGGACAGCACTGGTGCGCTGGTTACCACCCAGACCATTCCGCTGGGGCCGGTCGCCTCTCAGGTCGCGATCAAGATGCTGGGGACGAATGGCGGCGGGTACTATAATGCCAATTCTGCCCACCCGCTGGAAAATCCCACTCCGTTTTCAAACTTTACAGAGATGCTTGCGATGATCATTATCCCCGCCGCGCTCTGCCTCGCGTTCGGAACAATGATAGGATCGAGGCGCAAAGGCGTCGCACTTATCCTCGCCATGACCCTGATCTTCCTGCCGCTCCTTGGCTTTGCCATCTGGTCCGAGCAGGGCGGGAACCCGGTACTTACTCCGCTCGGGATCGACCAGACCCCCTCCGCGCTCCAGTCTGGCGGGAACATGGAAGGAAAAGAGGTGAGGTTCGGGATCGTTCCCTCCGTCCTCTTTGCCGTGGTCACCACCAGTACCTCCTGCGGCGCGGTCAATTCGATGCATGACTCGTTCATGCCCGTTGCCGGTGGGATTGTGCTCTTTGACATACACCTGGGTGAGGTGGTCTTCGGCGGCGTCGGGTCCGGCCTCTATGGTATGCTCGTCTTTGTCATTATTGCGATGTTCATTGCCGGCCTGATGGTGGGCAGAACGCCGGAGCTCTACGGCAAGAAGATCGAACAGTACGAGATGAAGATGGCGACAATCATTATCCTCATCCCGATTGTCATGATCCTCGCCTTCACATCCCTTGCGGTTCTCACGACTGCCGGCCAGGCCGGCGTCGCAAACCCCGGGCCGCACGGCTTTACCGAAATCCTGTACGCGTTCACCTCGGCCTCGCAGAACAATGGCAGCGCCTTTGCCGGGCTGAATGCAAACAGCCTTTTTTACACTATCACCACCGCTATCGCGATGTTTATCGGGCGCTACGTGATCATTATCCTGACTCTTGCCCTCGCAGGATCGCTGGTCACAAAAAAGATCGTCCCCCCCAGCGAAGGGACGCTCTCGGCCCACCGGCCGCTCTTTATTTTGTGGCTGGTCTTTGTAATCCTCATTGTCGGCGCGCTCAGTTTCCTGCCCGCGCTCTCGCTTGGCCCCATAGCGGAGTACATGGGGATGGTCGCAGGAGGACTGATCCATGTCTGATATGAAGAAGGCCCGGAACCCGGGTGCCGTCCCGGGCCTCTACCAGCGTGCGATCGTGGATGCTATCCTCAAGCTCGACCCGAGGACGCTCATTCATAACCCGGTGATGTTTACTGTCGAGGTCGGCAGTGCGATCACGACCGTGCTGTACGTCCAGGCGCTTTTTGGGGCCGGGGAGGCACCGGCCGGGTTCATCGGTGCGATCTCCGCGTGGCTCTGGTTCACCGTGCTCTTTGCAAACTTTGCCGAGGCTCTCGCGGAAGGGAGAGGCAAAGCGCAGGCCGAGTCCCTTCGGAAGATGCGGCAGGACACGACGGCAAAACGGCTGGGAGACCGGTACCATATCACCAAAGGGAGCGAACCGCAGGATGCCGATTTCAAACTGGTCTCCTCTTCGGAGTTGAAAAAATCCGACCTCTTCTATGTCAAAGCCGGGGACACCATCCCGGTTGACGGCGAGATCCTTGAAGGTATCGCTTCAGTGAACGAGAGCGCGATCACCGGGGAGAGCGCACCCGTTATCCGTGAATCCGGGGGGGACCGTAGTGCCGTCACCGGCGGGACGGTCATCCTCTCCGACTGGCTGATCGTCCGCGTAAGCGCAAATCCCGGCGAGGGTTTCCTCGATCATATGATCAGCCTCATCGAAGGAGCAAAGCGCCAGAAGACGCCCAACGAGATCGCGCTCAACATCCTGCTTCTCGGCCTGACCACGATCTTTATCATAGTCGCCGCAGCCCTCTACGCATTCTCCGCATACAGCGTCCAGGCCACGGGTGCCGGGACCACGATCACCGTCACCGTGCTCGTGGCGCTCTTTGTCTGTCTTGCCCCGACCACCATCGGAGGGCTGCTCTCTGCCATCGGTATCGCAGGCATGGACCGGTTGATCCAGAGAAACGTGATCACGACCTCGGGCAGGGCCATCGAGGCGGCAGGGGATGTTGATGTCCTCCTGCTCGATAAGACCGGTACTATTACCCTTGGGAACCGGCAGGCGGTTGAGTTTATCCCGGTGGACGGGACATCCATCGAGGATCTTGCCGGGGTCGCCCAGCTGGCATCGCTCGCCGACGAAACCCCCGAGGGGCGCAGCATAGTGATCCTCGCAAAGGAGAAGTACGACCTCCGGGGCAGGACGGTCGGGGCCTCGGGGCCCGATGCCGGTATGCAGTTTGTTCCCTTCTCCAGCCAGACCCGTATGAGCGGTGTCGATCATGGCGACCTCCACATCCGGAAAGGTGCGGCAGACGCAATGTTCAGGTACATCGGGTCCAGTGGAAATGCCATATCGGATCAGCTCAGGGAAGCGGTCGACACCATAGCACGGGCGGGAGGAACGCCCCTTGTCGTTGCGCAGAACGGGAAGGCACAAGGGGTCATCCACTTAAAGGATATCGTCAAGGGTGGGATCAAGGAGCGATTCGTCCAGCTCCGTAAGATGGGTATCAAGACCGTCATGATCACCGGGGACAACCGGCTTACGGCCGCGACGATCGCAGCGGAGGCCGGTGTCGATGACTTCCTTGCCGAGGCAACACCCGAGAGCAAGCTGAAACTGATCCGGGAGTACCAGGCAGGGGGGCGGATGGTGGCGATGACCGGCGACGGGACGAACGACGCGCCGGCGCTTGCGCAGGCCGATGTCGCGGTCGCCATGAACACCGGCACGCAGCCGGCCCGGGAGGCGGCAAACATGATCGATCTCGACTCCAACCCGACCAAGCTTATCGAGATCGTGGAGATCGGAAAACAGCTCCTCATGACCCGGGGGGCGCTCACCACCTTCTCCATCGCAAACGATATCGCCAAGTACTTTGCCATAATTCCGGTTGCGTTTGCCTCAACCTACCCCTCGCTCTCCGCGCTCAATATCCTCGGCCTCCACGATGGTATCCTCTCCGCTGTGATCTTCAATGCCATCATCATTGTAATCCTCATCCCGCTTGCCCTGCGAGGGGTTAAGTACCATGCGATGTCGGCAGAGGAGGCACTGCGCAACAACATCCTGATCTATGGGGTCGGTGGGATCATCGCCCCCTTTATCGGGATAAAGATCATTGATATGCTTCTCGTCTTTTTAGGAGCGTGAACCTGACCCATGCCAACTCCCGCTGAATGTCGCCAGGATCAACGTCCTGACCCCGATACCCTGCTTGCCTGCGTCCAGAAAGAAGAGCTCCAGAAGAAGAAGGGAAATCTCAAGATCTTCCTCGGGTATATAGCCGGGGTGGGAAAGACCTACGAGATGCTCAAGGCCGCGCACCTGCGAAAGGACGAAGGGATCGACGTCAGGATAGGGTACATCGAACCCCACGGGAGGCGCGAGACCGAGGTGCTCATGGAGGGCATTCCGATCATCCCCGTCCGCGTTACCGAGTACCATAACGTGAAACTGACCGAGATGGATCTCGATGCCATCCTCGCCGCACGCCCGCAGCTGGTCCTCGTGGATGAACTTGCCCACACCAATGTCCCCGGCTCCCGACACCTGAAACGGTACCAGGATGTCGAGGAGCTGCTCGCGTCGGGGATCGATGTCTATACAACCCTCAACGTCCAGCACATCGAGAGCCTCAACGATGTAGTGGCCCGGATCACCGGAGTTATCATCAAGGAGAAGATTCCCGACCGGGTGATTGATGAAGCAGGCGAGATCGAGGTAGTGGATCTTGCGCCCCCCGAACTCCTCCAGCGCCTTCGCGAGGGGAAAGTGTACGTACCCGAAATGGCGGCCCGGGCGATCGAGCAGTTCTTCAATGAAGGGAACCTCTACGCCCTCCGTGAACTGGTATTGCGCCGTGCAGCAGAGCGCGTCGACACCCAGATGCTTGCATACATGCAGACCCGCTCGATTCCCGGTCCCTGGCCGGTGGGCGAGTACCTGCTGGTCTGCATCGGCCCCGGTCCGCTTGCAGAGCGCCTGATCCGTACGGCCCGCCGTCAGGCAGACCGGATCAATGCACACTGGTGCGCTATCTATATCGAAACACCTGCACATCACCGGCTCTCGCGGGAGGCAAAGGAGCAGGTCGACCGGTCGCTCCAGCTGGCGGAAAAACTGGGGGCGACAACAGTAAGCCTGTTCGGGCTCAATGTCGCAAACACGGTTATTGAATACGCACGGCAGCACAACGTAACACGGATTATCATCGGGAAGACCCTGCGCCCCCGGTGGCAGGAATTTGTCTTTGGTTCGGTGGTTGACCAGCTCATCCACAATAGCGGGCCCATCGATGTGTACGTGATCAGCAGTGGAAAGGACATGCCGGAAAAACCGGCAGATGCAGAACCCCTGCTCCCGGCATCACCACCACGGGATTACGTGGACAGCCTGACTCTGGTGGTTGCGATCACCATCTTCGGATGGGTTTTCCACCCCCTCATCTCCCCGGTCAACCAGCTGATGTTCTACCTGCTTGCCGTGGTCGTCATCGCGTTCAAGAGGGGCCTGCGGCCCGCTATCTTCACCTCGATCCTCGGTGTGATCGCGTTCGATTTCTTCTTCGTTCCGCCGTACCTGACCTTCCGGCTCTCCGATACACAGTACCTGGTAACGTTCGTGGTCATTCTCATTGTAGGATCCCTCATCAGCATGCTCGTGGCCAGCGCCCGCCGGCATGCCGATGCGGCACAGATCCGGGAGAAAGAGACGGGGACTCTCTATGCACTTTCGCAGGACCTCGCCGGGGCCGTAGACGCAGCCACGATCATGAATGCCGTGGGCCAGCACATACGGGAGATCTTCCAGTGGGAGAGTGTCTTCTTCCTCCCGGAAAACGGCCTTCTGGCGGTACATGCGCAGAGCCCGGGGCTTGTCATAGACGGGGACGACATCGCCGTTGCGACATGGACTTTCCAGCACGGAACGATTGCAGGATATGACACCGACACCCTGCACGGGTCAAAACTCAGGTACATTCCCCTCCTGAGCTCCCGGGGCGTCCTCGGGATCATGGCAGTCCAGCCGGCCGAACCAAACGGCGTCATCACCTACGAACAGTCCCGTATCCTGACCGCGTTTGCTAACCAGGCTGCGCTCGCACTAGAACGGGTAAACCTGGCAAAACCTGCCTGAGCCCGGGAGCGTCCCACCTCCAAAAAAATCATTTTTGGTACAGTTTTCCGCGCCGGGCATCCAGAACGATCAGATGATCTCAGTCCGGCGCAGCCACAGCCCGATCAGGATATAGATAATGACTGCACCCACAATGCCGGCAAGAATCCCCGAGAGAAACAGGTAATTGCCGGTAACAACCGCTTCAAAAACCCCTGTGAGCACCCGCAGGACACCGTATATTACGAGAGCAATGCCGGCATAGAAAACGATCAGGGCGACGGTGCCGGAAACGAGCAGTTCATCCATGGGTGCACCTCATTCGAGATATCCCGCCAGCAGCTCGTCATAGAGCCGTTTTGTATTATCCGCGGTCCTGGGCATCGCCGGGAACCCGGCGTACTTCTTTGTCCTGGCCACATCCTCTGCGAGATCCAGTTTGTCCTGGTCTTCTGAATAGAACCAGCCTTTCTGCCGGTAGTACCATGAGAGGTACTCCTGCTCGGTCTGGCCCGGGGTCGGGATCAGGAGAGCCTGTGTTTTTCCCAGTTCTGCCAGTTCCATCAGGGTTGTGTATCCCGAACGGCAGATCACGCACTTTGCCCGGTTCATCAGCTCGGCCTTTACTTCGGTGGGGACATAGGGGATACAGATCCAGTCCCCGCGCCGGGCCGGGGTTTTTGACCCCTGCGGGCTTCCGAGCAGCACGACACCGGAGCCATCGAGCTCCCCGATCCGCGCCAGAATGATCTTTTCAAGGATACTCCGCTGCGGTTCCGGCCCGGAGATGATAATAAGATAATCAAGGTCCCGGCTGCACGCCATCTGCCTGGTGCCGGAAAGGATTCCCGAGAAAAAAACCCGATCGCGTGCCACGTCTGTCTGGGGACGGGAGAGTTTTCCTGCAAGGGAAAGGGGCCCCGGAGAATTGTCGGGGACGATGATGCGGTCGTACTGTTCATGGAGATACCGGTTGGCCGGGATGGCGAGGATCTCTGCCGGCCAGTACAGGAGCGGCAGGTGGTAGTGGAGCTGGTGGGAAACAAAGATGGAGGGGACGCGTGACGAGAAGACACCCAGCCGGTTGTCGCTGATGACAAGGTCGTACTGGTCTTTCGCGAGGATCGAATCAAGGGTCGCGTGCTCGCGGGCGACTGCCGTGAGCATGAAGGGCAGGGATGCACAGAACTTCGGGACAAACAGGTGCCCGGAACTGAACGGGACCGGGTAATCCGGGTACTCGATAAAGGGAGCGTCCGGGAACTCCTGCCTGAGTACCGAAAGGGCATTGCCGCACGCGGCGATCGTCACCTCGTGGCCGTGATCCCGTAAGGTCCGTATCACCGGGATGTCGCGCGTGGCGTGGCCAAGTCCCCAATTCAGTGGTGATACGAGCACGTGCGCCATCAGATCCTTCCCTGAATTATCATTGCCCTCATAAAGTATATTGAGGTGATGTGCAGCGGGACCCGGGCAGCTTTCAGAAAACCGGCTGCTCCGTTTTCGGATCTGTCTGCCTGGTCAGATCGCAAGCATACGTTCATTCTCGCGCAGCCATTGGCGGTGCTGTTCGTAGTCCGGCATGGCCTTTTTCACTTTTTCCCAGAAACGGTCCGAGTGGTCCGGCTGGCGCATGTGGACCAGTTCATGGACGATCACGTAATCTATCACCTCGGGAGGGGCAAGGACAAGGCGCCAGGAAAATGAGAGGGTCCCTGTCGTACTGCACGAGGCCCAGCGCCGCCGGGCATCCGAGATCCGGATCTTTTTTGGCACGTAATCGAGAATGGCAGCAATGCCGGCAACCCGGGCCGGCAGGATCTCGGCCGCCTTTTGTGCATACCATGCAACAAGGAGCGCCCGGCATTCTGGCAGCCGCCGGTCGCCGATATAGAGCCGGTCTCCCAGCGTGATCCCGGCGTCACTTCCTTCCAGTACCTCAAGAGTGCACGAGCTTCCGAGAAACAGGAATTGTTCACCGGGAACGAAGCGCCGTTCACCGGGAGACGGCCGGTTCTGTGTCTCAGCCATCTTCTTTTCGATCCACGCCCGCTTCTCTTCTACCAGTTTCAGGATCCAGGCTTCCGATGCCCGGAGCGGTGCCCGGACCACAAGTGCAGCATCGGGCGTGATCTCAAGCGAGATAGTCCTTCGGCGGGAGCGGATGATCCGGGCGGGGCGGAGGCTGGCCATGGATTTAGTTCATTTCTCATGTTTGCCTTCCTGCCAGATGAGGCTTTAGTGTGCCCGGCAGATAGAGAGTGAGACCCCTTCCGGTCCCGGCCGGTACCGCCGGGCACTCCCTCTGCTATGCCATACCTATATTGCATGATCCCGCGAAGATTAGTGCGAATGGCACATGAGCCGGTATTCAGGTATAAACAGTGCCTCATCGTGCGAAACGATATAAAAATGAGCTGCGGCAAGAAATGCGCACAGGCAGCACATGCTTCCATCGGCGCATTCGAGAGTGCAGACAAGACGTTGCGCAAGGCATGGCAGGTCGAGGGGCAGAAGAAAGTGGTGCTCAAAGCGGATAGCGAGCGCGTGCTTTTTGAGATCAAGGTGATCGCGGAACGCTCCGGGATATCAACGTCACTCATCCAGGATGCCGGCATGACCGAGATCCCCCCTGGCACCATCACCGCGCTTGGCCTTGGACCGGCAAAGACCGAAGACCTCGACAAGATCACCGGATCGCTCTCGCTCTTATGAAGGAGAGCCCGTATGCGCTCGAACGCGAGCTCGGGATGCAGTATTATTCCACCGATACCCCCGGCATAGGGGGAACGCTCCGCACGGTGCCGGAAGATTTTATCGTCGATGAGATCCCGCTCGACAGAAAAGGCGGTGCATCCGGCCCGTACCTGATCTGCCGGCTCACGAAATCCAACTGGGAGCTCCAGCACGCGGTAAAAGAGATCGCCCGCCGGCTCAACATCAGCCACCGGCGCATCGGCTGGGCAGGGACCAAGGACCGGAATGCCCGGACCACGCAGCTCATCTCGCTCTACAAGGTGACACCGGAAGAGATCGCCAGGCTCCATATCAAAGATATCTCCCTTGAAGTTATCGGGCAGTCAAACGAGCAGCTCTCGCTTGGAGATCTCGGGGGTAACCGGTTTGAGATCTGCATCCGGGATGCGGACCCGGAGGAACTGGCCGGCCGGGTTGCTGCCGTTACCAAGACCACGGCACAGGCCCTGCCCAATTATTTCGGGCTCCAGCGCTTCGGTGTCATCCGCCCCCTGACGCACCGGGTCGGGGAATTGATCCTGCGTGGCGATTACGAGCAGGCAGTGGCAGTGTACGTGGGCCAGGCATTCCCCCTCGAAAGAGAGGAAATTCGTAACGCCAGGACCACATTCCGGGAGACCCGGGACGCGGCTGTCGCCCTCCGCGAACTCCCCGTGCAGATGTCCTTTGAACGCTCGATGCTCTCGTACCTTACGGCAAACCCCGGAGATTATCCCGGTGCACTCCGGCAGCTGCCGCCCAAGCTCCTTTCCATGTTTGTCTCTGCGTTCCAGTCGTACCTCTTCAACTATGCGCTCTCCCACCGGCTTGCTGCAGGCCAAACCCTTGCCGATCCGGTCCCGGGTGACCGGCTGATCTTTGCGAACGGGCGTACTGACATGGCGACCGCAGCAAACCTTGCTGCGGTTACTCTCCACCTGGCCCGGGGCCGGTGTTCGATTGCGCTTTTCATGCCGGGCAGGGACGAGCCGGGCGCTCCCACCGGGGATGAGGCCACGCGGTCAATGCTTGCCGGCCTGCGGATCACCCCCGACGATTTCCGCAAGGCTTCGGTCTTTGTCCAGACAAAGTTTGATGGGGCGTGGCGCCCGATCGCCCTCAGGACCACGGTCGATGCATCCATTCAGGGTACAGATGTCAGTCTCCGGTTCACCCTGCCCCCGGGCCATTATGCGACCACCGTCTGCCGGGAATACATGAAGGCCGATCCGATAAGGATGGTCTGAAAACTTTTTTTTATCCCGAAAAGGACACGTTTTCAATGAATTATTTTTAAGCCGGGTATCGGGAGATTTTCATTCATCCATAAAAAGAGAGAAAATACCGGGGGCGGACTTCCCCGGAGACTGGCTATTTTAAAAAATCCAGGGGATGGGAAGAACCGGGTGCGATTGTTTTTGTGCATCCGCCAGTTCCTGTGCACCCTTGATTGCATCGTTCAGGTTGCCCAGCTTGTCGACAAGGTTGATCTTGAGCGCATCGGCGCCCCGGATCACCCGGCCATCAGCGATATCTGATCGTGCGATCATCCGCTGGGTTGTCACATCGGTAATAAATTCGTCGAAGCTCTCGTTTACGATCTGCTGGGCGTAAGCCTCTTCAGCAGGGGAGAGCGCACGGGAGGTTGACCCCATATCCTTGAAGGCCCCGGATTTGACGACCGTGACGTTGTAGCCTTCCTGGTTCAGCCAGCCGCTGATATCGGAGAATGTCCAGATAACACCAACAGCACCGGTCAGCGTATCGGGGTCTGCATAAATTTCGTTTGCGTGGGCGCTCACGTAATACGCCGCAGAGGTAGCTATGTCCCCCATGGATACCACCACCGGCTTCTTGGTCTTGGCGTACTCCATATCATTGATGATCTCCTCTGCCGCTGCCGGTGATCCGCCCGGGCTGTCCACGCGGAGCACGATGGCAGAGACCGTTGGGTCATCGGCAGCCTCGCGGAGCTGGTTACCCACGTACTCGCTCCCGATACTGTCATCGGTCGAGAAATCGCCGGTCGAGAGCGTGCCTTCCATCCGGATGACCCTGACACTGGAATGCCCGTTCCCCGCGATAAAGTACACAGTAACAAAAATCCCGATCACAAGAAAAAGACCGACAATAATAACAATCAGCCATTTCAGGCCGGCCCGGGGTGCCGGGGCCGGTGTCAGCATTGCAGGGTAGATTGCGGGAATTTCCATAAAGGTGAGCTCTTTTAAGAGTACAGCACGTCAAACTCGGAAACGAGATTGCTGCCGCACATATAATATTTCTTGAGATTTAACCGGATCATCTCGTCCTCGGTATTGATATGCATTCCGCCGACAAGGGACGGCGTATCCGATCCTCCGACAATGAACGGGAGATGGATGAGCCTTATTTCATCGACAAGCCTCTCGTGGAGCATATGCCAGTTGAGGGTCGGACCCCCTTCTATCATCAGCTTCTTGATCCCGAAGTCGTCGTACAGGATCTGCATAAGGACCTGGAGATCTACATGGTCTTTTCCTGCGGCGACCACGGTCACGCCCTTTGCCCGGATCGCGGCTACACGGTCCTTTGGGGCCCGCTCCGCCACCGCAATCAGGGTGGGTGCATCGGGCCCGAGTACGTTTGCATCGAGAGGGATATCGGCCATGCTGCACGGGATGACGCGGAGCGGGCTTTTGCCGGGGATGAGCCGGACCGTTAAATAGGAATTGTCGATCCGTATGGTATTTGCGCCAACCATGATCGCATCGTAGGCAGCCCGGGTCTCATGGAGCAGGATCTCGGTCTCGTGCGCCATGTATTTCATCAGGATCTTGCTGGAGGCACCTTTTTTCAAGGTGAGCTTGCCGTCAGCGGTGATCTCGGACATCATCAGCACGTGAGGGCGGTGCGTCGCTGCTGCCATTGCAATCAACTCTCTTGCTTCATTGGACGCGGTACGTAAATAATATGGTGGATTCCCTTTTAGAGAATAAATACCCCGGTTAATGCCCCCATTCACCGGAATCATCCCGTAACTATTAATGGTTCGTGTACCCATGATGTGAGCTATGAACATTACCGCTCTCCGCCCCCGGTTCAAGCAGTACCTGGAGCCGGTTGCCGGGGTTTTTGTCCGGTGCGGTATCACGCCAAACCAGTGTTCGTTCCTTGCCCTCGTCGCCGGGATCGCCGCAGCGGTGCTCTTTATGGAACGCTGGTTCCTTGCCGGGAGCCTGCTGTTGCTCCTCTCCGCGCTCTTCGATCTGGTCGACGGCAGTATCGCACGCCGTACCAACTCCCATACCAACTTCGGTGCGGTCTTTGACTGGATCGTCGACAAGTACGTGGATGCGCTGGTTATCCTTGGTGTCGGGCTCTCCGGGATCGCAATCGTAAGCGGTGTCCTGCCGG
>Ga0209039_10003554_pt1 | contig 12072 bp, 10 predicted proteins | sample BogFormECP12_OM1_FD_188238 | JGI IMG/M metagenome (GOLD analysis project Ga0209039, IMG submission 188238) | Bog forest soil microbial communities from Calvert Island, British Columbia, Canada - ECP12_OM1 (SPAdes) (version 2) | ecosystem: Environmental > Aquatic > Freshwater > Wetlands > Bog ...
AAGGAGCAACCGCTTCCGGGACACCGGCAAAGCGCCCTGCATGGTTGATCTGCAAACAGGCAATTGCTCCCTGTTCTTTGATCGTCTCAGCCAGACGTTTCAGTCCGTCAATATTTTCGTCAGTGTCGGCCCGTATGGTTCGCTGAGAACCACTACCGCGCAGGTAATCAATAGTGGCGTTTTCAACAACCACCATCGCTACACCGCTCCCAGCCATTAAACCGTAATGCTCCAGAAGCAAATTGGTTACCGATCCTCCTTCACCGGCATACCCCAGGTACAGGGGAGCCATCGTGATCCGGTTCCTCAACTTCAGGCCGCCAACCTCGAACGGTTCGAAAAGACTAGCGTACATGCTGACTTCCTTTCCTGTCGCACTTCTTCTTTTGGGGTCTTGTCATCGTCCTCTCACACGAAGACAAGAGGACTGAGCCCTGCCGTGAGAAGATCCGGGCATCATAACCCACGAGTCGCCGTGCCTTCATCTTACCAGTTTTCGCCGCGTGGAGAAAATTGGTAAATGGGCGAAGGAACGGGAATAATGAGCGGTGTCGTGAAATCCACGCTGATGAATGACAGCGGTGCGCGGTGACAGCCTTCTTTGTTCATCCCGGTTGGACTCGGCAGATTGACGGCACGTGCGCGAGATGGGGCCTATTTGATACTTCAGATTACCTGAGAGAAAAATACCGGTGGGCAAGCGGAGCATGAATCCTACCTGTCCCATAGTGGTACCGGTAGGTCCTTATCCTAAATGAAACCCCAACAAAAATCCTCTTCAACTCCAACGGAGGCTTCATACTCTATTCTCGGAAGTCAACGCCCGCTTTCGGCTTCTTCTTGCGTGGCGCACCACATCCCACACTGCGTCTGGATGGGCAGCAGCCTCTTACCTAATCCATTTGTACCCATTCGGTGCTACGATGTCGTCACTGACAATCAAGACTTCCCGGGATCGTTTGTCTTTGCTCATGCCGTAATTCCATTGGATGGAATCAATTCTGCGGTATCCCCGGTATAGCTCCTTCACAGTCTCAACGTTATCGTAACAGAGAATCCATTTGTCGTGACGCCGGAGAAGGTCTCTCAATTCCTCGTGAGGGAATCCTTTGTGGCAATCGCCTCTGTCACCGTACAACTTCGTTGCAGACATATAGGGAGGGTCTAGGAGCTTGTATTTGTTTGGGTTAGCCGGGAGAGAATCCCTAAAATCTACGCACTCAATGGTGAGGTTGGGACAAAAGAATTCTCTGAGCCTCTGCACAGCCTTCGCATTGAATCGTTGGCCGGAGTAACCACCCGAAAGGGTAGTCCCACTATGAGAGTTCCGATTTGCAACGTAAAACTTTGCCGCGGCCTTAAAGCCAGTAGGGAAGATTCTCAGCTCTGCCTGGAGATTGTAGAATAGTTCCTTTGTCATTCTCCCCAGGTAAGTGCCTTCAACATGATCAGCGAGGTCCCGGGCTTCGGTCAGGGCTATCTTCCAAAAGTTCACCAGAAGAGGAAAGGCGTCAAAGGCTGTTATCTTATGATCTTTGTCGCCCAGAAATAACTCAACGTGACCACCGCCAAAGAAACCACTGTAAATCTCAGATCTTTCGGGAAAGAATTTGGCGAGTTCCTCTCTTACTTGATATTTACCACCTGGATACCGCAAAACGGCTCCTTTTCCTGTTGCGCGCATTTCTGTCCTTTGCTGGACAGGCCAATCCCAGTTCCTGGAATCGGACTGTCTGAAGCAAAGCAGAGAAATAACGCGTGTGGTTTTTGATTACCTGCTGATCCGCAGGCGATTGCACAAGCAAGCTTTCTGCTACTTTGGAGTTGTTGAATCGACCAATTAAGGTTGGTTTTCCTTAATGGAAACGAGGCGGGAGAAGTTCACCTTTCCGCCGCTGTTAGTGGTTGGCTTGATCTCCTTTCAAATGTAAACTACGGCCCATTGATTCGGACAATGGTCGGTTAAATCAAGCCTCTCTTAACCCGACTCCCCAAGCTGTGCCAAAAGATGTGAGCATCTCCTCGCAAGCTTAGGTGAGTTCTATTCGGGGGCCTATTCGAGTTGTTCCCCCGCTTCATAGGAATCGAGGAACTCTATAACTTCCCACTGTTCAAACAAGTCAGCCGACATCCGTGCGGTCCAGCCGTATTCATCCGTAGCGTTGACATCAGCCCCATATTTCAAGAGCCGTTTAACTATTGCCAAGTGACCTCCCTCAGAAGCAGCCATGAGGGCTGTCCAACCATCTTCCGACGTTGCATTGGCGTCAGCTCCCTTTTTCAACAACGATTTCACCACCTGTCCGTCACCGCGTTTTGCGGCCAACATGAGTGGGGTGACACCGGCCGTTGCCCGGGAAAATGAAGCCGCTCTGTTTTCTGAACTACTACTCATTGAATTTCTCCTATCTATCCTTTGTGATGACCCTTCTGGGAGGGTATTGAAAAATTTGGCTGATATTCTCCCCGTTATGAGTGCAGTTGTCGTGAGGAGTCTTATGGCTCCTGACTCTGCTGAAACAATGTTTCTGGAGATAGTTGCTCCGGGATACGGATCAACTTATATTTCTATTGCTCTTGAGCGGAGTTTTCGGTTAAAATACCCCTTAAGAGGTAAGGTTATAGGGTGTTGCAGCAACCTCTAACCTTAATCGCCGCTAAGCATTGGCGCATTTTGTCCAACGGGTTACAGGAGTACCATCAACGAATTTTGTGCCGACTACGAATTCTCCATCTTCAGAGTAACCGGCATAGACGACGTTATGGTACTTCTGAACCACCTGTTTCACGTTACCGTCCCAGATCTCACTTCTTACAGGAACCCTGTTACGGAACAGTCTTTCGTGATACAGCCGCTCTACACTATTCTCGTCTACATATTTTACGAGGAAGTCTCCGTAGGTAGTGGGCTCCTGCCCCTCCTCTAAGCCGGATGCTACTGAAATATCTACGTTACCATCGTCGTCTCTGGTGAGGTCACGATTTGACCAGCAGTCCATATTCTTGTTGATGGCATCCGTCAGGGGGTCAGTGGTCTCATTTGTCAACGTGGTTGAAACATCGACCTTCTCTTCAGACTCACTCTCCTGCTCCGCCGCCTTTTCTTCTTCCAACTTCTTCCAAGCCATGAACCTGTCCCAGGAGTCCTGATTGGCGAACCATATTTGGAAATTGTTGAAATCATAACGGGACATACCGTCCATGATGATCCGACCCTTTGCCTCAAAGAAGTCGGCTTTCATTCTCCCATTGGGAGATATTGCCGAATCGTCAGCAGTGGTAATGGATTTGAGTGGCGGCACGTAGTTGGGATTCAATATCTTCTTCACTTCATTCGGCGTCCTTGCTTTCACAAGGTCTTGGTGATGGTCTTTAAGTGCCTCTGCTGCGCCGACACCCTCTGCGGTCGCCAGCGTATACAGCGTTTTCTTATTCACGCCGTGAGCAGCCTTAATGTCGTCAAGGGAGTAATTCTGAGCAATCTTGATGTCCTGGTAGACCGACGTGTGGGTAAAATCAGTGAGAGCTATGAATCCGCGAAACTTGCGGATACCGTGCTTCATCATCACGTCTTGAACTGCCCCGTAAAACTTGCCTCTCAGAAAAAAGCGCACGTTTGACTCACTGGTGCTACGAGCGTTCAGCATCAGACCGAAGCGGACAGGGGGAATAAGGACTTCTTTATCCTCGTCGGTAAAATCCTCATATTCGTGTTTGCCTTTCTGGCAAGACTCTTTGAGGATTTTTGTCTGCTGCTTTACCGCCTCCATCTGCTCGTTGACCCACTCCTGCTGGTCTTCAGTGAGAGCCAGTTCCGCCTTGTACGTGTTTTCGATCTCCTTGAGGATCGGCTCTATCTCATCCAAAAACGCCCTGCGTTTCGCCGCCTCTGCCTCAGCCATCTGGTTTTCCACCAGGTCTTTTTTGTTGTCTGTCATTTTAGTTCCCTCTCTATTATTAAGTGACATAGAATCTGGCGATGCCAGTTATATCTACAATACTTGAATTACCTGTAAATGTCAAGATATTTTTTTATGGGTAGCAAGATATGATGTTAGCTTCCGGATATCAGGCCACATATTATTCAATAAAAAATAGTGAGTAATTTTAGAGTTACCTTATGTACCATCAGATATTGGGATTAGATTTGAGCAAAAAGAGGGTGATTTTCGATATTGGCAAGACTTCAGATTAGTGTGGGAGCGGCTTTGGCAGGAGAATAGCAAGACCGCGGAGGCATTTGGGTTGCCTCCACGGTCGGAGTCGAGTTGGTTTACTCTTGAGAATCTGACTCTTCCTTCAAATCTACTTTGATGGCTTCGTTATCCTTATCCCACTCAACAGGGAACTGATCTGTTTTCCCCTCTGGACTGTACCAACCCTTTTCCTCCAAGGTATTGAATAGTGATTTAGCGCTTATCATCCGAGTATTTCCCATTACATGGACTTTGAGGGCCCCTTCATCTCCCTGGGCACATGGCTTAATCCAGAATGCCTTCGGGTGCTTGTCTGTTATCCCGAGTCTAACGAACTTCGGATCCTGTCTTGTCTTTTCCTTTATTAAATTGAGCGTTTTTTTGTAGATCACGATCCTGCCCATCTTGGGGTTCATTGAAATAAGTTGGTCACCCGTTCGTCTTGATCCGCCAATCCAATTAAAATCTAATCCCATTTTTCGGCACCTCCTTCTACGGTATTTCTCATACCCGAGTGCATCTTTACATCGATAGATACCTTTGTCAAGCTAAAAAGACCTGCACGTTAGAAAATACTTGACAGTTACCTGTAAATGTGTTATTGAGTAAAATACCTTGAGAATCTCGTTAGGAATCGGACGAGGTGGTAAGCAGACCCTGACTATAAGGAAATAAGAGAGAAGGCGGTCAACAGAAGAGAATCAAAGGCTAGTTACAAAGGCAGCGATAGGAAAAAATAGGTTCAGCGCCGATTTGAAGCACACAGCTTGCTGGGCGCAGTAGAAATACAGTCTAAAGCGTGCATGGACCCGTCCAGCCGCTAGGCTTGGGCGGGTTTTGTTTTTGAAGGGTTGTTCAGAAGACGCCGATGATTGATCGGCAAAGAGAGTTCGTGAGGGAGATACCCGGTGATGATTCAGGCAGCACAGAAAATTTTGGATGAAATATCTCCTGCTGCCGGAGATCGTGCTGGGATTCGGTTGTTCACTCCCGAAGAAGCGGCTGAGATGTTCAGCGTGGATAAAAGAACCGTGCTGAAGTGGGCAAGAGAAGGAAAGTTGGAGAGCGTGAAGATTTCCAAAAAACTCATACTCTTTACCCGTGAATCCATCAATAGCTTTGTCAATGGGCGGATCCAGGGTATAGAATCTGTCAGCGCCCCGAAAACCAAACCAAGGGTTCGGGCGGAGAAATCTGTAAAGAAAGGAGGCGTTCGGCAGTCTTCAAGGAAATCATCGTGGCGTAGCCTTCGAGAGGAGGTTACCAAATGGGAGTGAGAATGAAGGGAAGCAAATTCTACATTGCGTTCCGTTGGAAACACCATCGGATGGATACTGCGACTTCTGCCACCAGCAAGGCTGAGGCTCAGAAGGTCGAGAAGGCAGTGAAGAATGCTTTCAGGATTAACCGTTTTGACCATCTGGAACCAGTGTCCTTGGAAGTGGTTATGAAAATCTTCCAGAACAAGGGATGGGCTCTACCGGCGGATTTGGTGTCCTTTGAACCGCGAGAAGAATTGACGCTTCTCTCTGCTATTTCAGATTACCTTAAGGCTAACGGAAGACACAGAACGGGAAGGAATCTTTATGCGATAGATCGGTTGGCCGAGTACCTCGGGGAGTCCACTCCCTTGAAAGACTTCAAGGTAGCTCAGATACGATCCTATCGAGAGCGTCGCCAAGAGACTGTGGAAAACGGCACTATCAATCGTGAGATTTCTGTCCTTTCCGGTATATTCAGAGTCCAGATCGAGCAGGAGAAACTGGACTTGAATCCGTGTCTTATGTTGAAGAGACTCCCCGAGAATGAGAGGGAGACTTATCTTAGTTGGGAGGACTTTCAAAGATTCCTTCAAAACTCTTGGTGGATCCGGGACATGCTCATCATGCTTTATTACACAGGCATGAGGTTCGGCGAAGTAGCACATCTCAGATGGGAAATGTTTAGACCAGAACGCAGGATGCTGATTCTTCCCCCAGAGTCGACCAAGGAGGGCAAGAGCGAAAACAAGGCCACCCTGAGACCCAAGAGGATACCACTTCGTAAAGAACCCTTTGACCTCTTGATGGAGCTTCGTAATCGTGGGGGCGAAAAGGTTGTGAAAGCGGTGGGACCCGTGTTCACGTACGTGGGGAGATATAAGAACCATTGCGGCACCTACCAAGGGAAGCCGATCACGTATGGGATGTGTAGGAAGGCGTGGAGGTTAGCTGTTCAGGCGGTCGGTATCGAGGGTCTCCAGATTAAAGACCTCAGACACACGTGGAAGACTAATGCTCTCGAATCGAAGATAGACCCCAGTGTTCGTGATGGAATAGTGGGTCATTCTGGACACAGAACGGTCTCGGAGCGTTATTACAGGCTCTCCGACAAGGTGTTGCTCGATGCAGTCGATTCCATGAGCTTCGACCACGGTTGGACTGAGCTGAACTCGGTCGCGGGGATCCCTGAAGATGGGTGTCACGAAAAAAGCGACGCCAATTTGACGCCAATTTTGGCGAAAACAGAAAAAAATCAGAGCAACACAGATGTGCCCCTTGACAAAAAGGGCTATTTAAGTGTAGTTTCAGAAAATCTGGGCGGGTAGCTCAGGGGGAGAGCACTGCCTTCACACTCCTGTGAAATTTCCTCCACCAAAGCGGTCGTCAAGCGATTCCCCTGAAAAATCAAGAGCCATTGAACACGATGGAACCTTATGAATCCTTATAGGGATTCGAAAAGGTATGCAAAGAGTATACAAAGATTTTCAGTCATCGTACCATTAATTCCTCCTGCCCACACAACTCACCAATTCTCTTCACTCCTTTGGCAAGCCCTTCTTTCAACCTCTTCCAAAACTTTCGCTTCCGATGGAGACCATTTGGACACCAAAAGCAACCAGGATCATTGACCAGCGATGGCAAACGGTTTCCACGGGAATCTGGCCGGAGATCCAAATGTACTAAAATCAGGCTCTTCGCGTAAGTGCGTACCTGGCCATAATGACTTGAAAACGCATCAGATTTCACGCCCGGTGAGGAAGGCACGGTCCCTACTAGAAGTCAGAAGTGGCAAATGATATTAGGTGGTTGGAATAGGCAAACGGGGAAAGATCTGTCCTTTCGGTCGCTAACCCATTCGGATTCGGAGAGGTAGAACCGAATCGCCGATTCTACCCTGTTTCTCAGATTCCCGGCCATGCTAAAGGGGAATGTGAGGTACGCACTTACGCGAAGACCCTAAAATCACCCATGCCTTTCCTTTTCCCATTTCAGATAATTGCTCTGCCCCGTTTTAGCCCTAATTATGCCCGATTTACTTTATACCCGGCCGTTGTGCACGTCCTTTATAGAAAGAAGCCGTCGGACTCAACCGATTTTCTCCACCATGAGAAGCATTCAACCCTTTACATGTCGGCTGGCTGAAGGAAGCGATTGCGATTATCGATTGCGATATATCCTTATTTGATGAGCCGAACGCAGCTTATGCTGCCCGTCCGGGTCAATGGCTGGCAGATACAGTAATGCCCACCCGAGTCGGCGAAATACTGTGGCAGTCAGCTTGGCACGATGGGATGGCCGGCCGTTACCGCCCTGGTTCGAATCTGAGGTGAATTCCTGTAAGATGAGTGACGTTAGCGAGCGTGCGGTGATCCGGCATGAGCTCGATCCTGGCGACCCGGATCTCCAACGTCCCGCAGCGCTGGTTCAATCGGCGACACTTGACAGCGGCCGGCGGAGAGTCATAATTCCTCTGGTTCACGTGAGGCCAGCTTGTGGCTAGGCAAAGCCTTCTAAATAAAGGCGGTAAGGCAATCCTGATGAGTTACCCTCTGCACAATGACCTCAAAGTGATCGGACAAGGCGAAGCGGATGACATTTAATTTGATCGAGCAGCCATGGATTCCTGTGCGCACTGTCAGCGGCTTGCGTAAATCTATCGCTCCCTGGGAGATAACGGACAGATATGCCCAAGACCCTATCGTGGCGCTTGAGGCTCCTCGTGCCGACTTCAGAGGCGCTTTAATCCAGTTTCTCATAGGCCTTGTCCAGACCGCCGCCGCACCTAGAGATCATGGTGAGTGGTTGTCCGGTTGGCACAATCCACCAAGGCCGGAAGATTTGCGCAGTGCATTTTCATCGATAGCCCATGCATTCGATCTGGATGGTGGTGGACCCCGATTCATGCAGGATCTGGAACTGAGTAAGGGACAGGGAAAAGGGGTAGAAGCACTATTAATCGAGTTTCCAGGTGAAAAGACCGTCCGGGACAATACCGATCACTTCATCAAGGCTGGTAGTGTAGCGGGCCTCTGTCGTGAATGCTGTGCCACCGCCCTCTTTACTTTACAGACAAATGCGCCCAGCGGTGGAGTCGGACACAGAACATCCCTCCGTGGAGGTGGACCGCTGACTACGCTGGTGATAGGTAACCAGGACCAGCTCTGGCAGACTGTATGGCTAAATACTCTCACACTTCCCACTTTCCTGAACTGTACGGGCCCCAGCCCACAGAATATGAAAGATGAGGATCAGTTCCCTTGGCTTGCCCCGACTCGTACCAGTGAACCCGACAGAGGTGGTACTACCAGGCCCGAAGACGTTCACCCCTCCCAGGTCTTCTGGGGGATGCCCAGACGCATTCGTCTGGACTTTTCCACAGCCCGATCAGGGTCGTGCGATCTCTGCAGGGCTGTTACCGACAACTTGGTTCAACGATATTTTACGAAGAATTACGGGGTAAACTATGAAGGCTCATGGAGACATCCGCTCACCCCGCATTTTAGTGACAAGAATGGAGCCAGGCTTCCAAGACATGCACAGCCTGGTGGGGTGAGCTATCGCCATTGGCTTGGCCTAGTCCAGGAGGACGCGGAAAACATTGCTGAGCCCGCTTACGTAGTCCATGAATTCCGTACACTCCGGCAGTTGGGCGGTCTGAATTCCCGTCTGTGGGCCTTCGGATATGACATGGATAACATGAAAGCTCGGTGTTGGTATGAAAGCATTATTCCGCTCCCTGGCATAATTAAGGAAGTGAGGGAAAACTATGATTACGAGATTGCAAGATTTATACGGGCCGCGGAACAGGTCGCCCGCAACCTGAGGAGTAGTGTCAAGAAAGGCTGGTTTGAACGTCCTTCCGACGTCCAAGGCGATTTCGGTTTTCTGGATGAGAAGTTTTGGCACGCTACCCAGTCCGATTTTTATGCCATCTGTGTGGACCTAAAGAATGCACTGGAGTCGACAGGCGGCGCCAGTTTGTTACGTCTCAGGTGGCATCAGTTTCTGTGCCGCACTGCCCTGTGTATTTTTGAAGAACTTGTCGCAGGCGGACCCATTCAGTATGCCAATCCCAAACGAGTCGCGCTGGCTCGAAACGATCTCGATAAATGGAACCGTGGGAAAAAGATTACCGGCATTCTCGATCTTCCGAGATAGAAAACTCATTCATGAACGGTCGGCTGGACCATTTGAAAGTGGGAAAACCATGGTAGCGAAAGGGCCTTTGAACTTCTCGCCAGAGGGTGCTGGAAGTGCGGAGTTGCAACGATGGTGGCAATCGTTGGAAGAAGCGCGCGGAGACCGGGCAAAGTTGCGTCGCTGCCGCGAGCTTGTGTCTGTGGTATTCATCCCATCTTATTACCGCCTACGGAGTGTCCTGCTGCCACTGGGACGAGTGGACGATGAAGCGCTGGCTGCAGTTGCAGGAATTTTGGCTCATGTCAAGAATCACGTGCCCGGCCGTGCCTTCGCCGAACAGATGGCGCAGCCTAAGGGGAGGGGGGCGAGCGCTCGTGTAAGCGGTCTTCGCTTCCGTCGCCTTCTACAATTTCAGAATCATAATGAACTGTATCCCGCGTTAATTCGGGCAGTCCGCCTGCTTGACGGAGCCGTCAACCTGCACAGTCTAGCGAGCTCCACCTACTGGTGGAATGATTCGGTTCGTAAACAGTGGGCCTACGACTATTACGGGACCGCCCCGACCGAAGATTGATTCCATTCCAACGGAGATTGTTATGACCAGATTCGTTCAGATTCACATGCTTACTTCTTACCCTCCGTCGAACCTCAACCGAGATGATTTGGGAAGGCCCAAAACAGCAACTATGGGAGGAAGCATTCGACTGCGTATTTCTTCCCAGAGCCTCAAAAGGGCCTGGAGAACTTCCGAAGTCTTCGAGGAGGGCCTCAAAGGCCACATCGGGACCCGCACAAAAGTCATGGGAGTCAAAGTGTTCGAAGCTCTTTTGTACACTGGTGTTCCCGAGGCTCATGCCAAGATGTGGAGCAAGCAAATTGGTGAGATTTTCGGCAAACGTAAGAGAGCCAACCCGCAGAAGCCATTGGAAGAACTCGAAATCGAACAACTGGTTCACTTCACTCCTGAGGAAGAAACGGCCATCGATAACTTGGTCCGAAAGCTCGCAGATTCTAGAAGCGCACCAACCGAGGAAGACCTCAAACTCCTTCGGAAGCAACACACGGCAGTGGATATTGCTCTGTTCGGGCGCATGCTGGCAGCTAAACCCGAATTCAACGTTGAAGCGGCAGCACAAGTAGCGCACGCGATTACTGTCCACAAGGTTGCAGTGGAAGACGACTTTTTTACCGCAGTCGACGACCTCAATCGCGTAGAAGAAGGTCTGGGTGCAGGGCACGTGGGGGAAACAGAGTTTGCAGCCGGACTGTTCTATCTGTACCTATGCGTTGACCGACGTTCGCTCCAGAATAACCTTGGCGATCAAGAGGAGCTTGCACGCCAAGCCCTCTCAGGCCTCGTGAAATCGGCGGCTCTGGTCTCACCACGAGGCAAACAGTGTAGTTTCGCGTCGCGAGCATACGCCTCGTATATTCTCGTGGAAAAGGGCGACCAACAGCCGCGTTCTCTGTCCGTAGCCTTTCTTAAGCCCGTGACGGCGAATGACATGCTGGCGGATTCCGTAATGAGACTCGAAGACACACGGGAGAAAATGAACAAGGTGTATGGTCCCTGCGCGGATGAACACCGAATTATGAATGCAGTAACGGGCCAGGGAAGCCTGGAGGAAATCATCAAGTTCGCTACGGAGTGATCCCCATGAGAGATTACCTGATTTTTCGACTATACGGCCCCATGGTCTCCTGGGGCGACATTGCCGTGGGCGAATACCGTCCGAGTTTTGCCCATCCTACAAAATCGGCTGTTTTGGGACTGTTGGGGGCGGCTCTAGGGATCAAGCGGGACGATGAAGAGTCAATCGCTCGTCTAGCGGACTCGTATGGTTTCGCTGTGCGGGTCGACGCAGCTGGAACCGTATTGCGTGACTACCACACTGCTCAGGTGCCACCGACCCGACGCGGTGTTCTGCACTTGACTAGAAAGGACGAACTCAACGCTGCCGAGATTAAGACTGTCCTGTCCAGCCGCGATTATTATTGTGACGCTCTGTCCCTTGCGTGCCTGTGGATTGACCGCCCTCCGGCACCTTTTACACTGGAAACTCTCAAAAGCGCCTTGCAGTGCCCTCGTTTCCCACTTTATCTGGGCCGCAAATCATGCCCTCCCGCGCTGCCACTAGATGCGCGGATAGTTAGTGCGTCGGATCTTCGTCATGCTTTGGTCACAACTAAGTTCCCGGACGCAGATATTCTTTCCGCCCTGCCCAGCAGTGATATTGTTTTCCTCTATTGGGAAGAGTTGCCCGATGCGGGTATGCGACCTCATCACACAACCAGACGCCGAGATATCCCTCTGCATCGTCGCTCTTGGCAGTTCTCGGATCGCGCTGAGCATTGCCTGGGGCTTGCCCAAAATGAGGATAGGTAGCCAATGTTTTTCAGTAAGATCGTGCTGTGTCCAGATGTCACGGACATAACAAAACTGTCACAAGCCCTGCGCGGAGACGGTTACTTTG
>Ga0209039_10003556_pt1 | contig 12070 bp, 8 predicted proteins | sample BogFormECP12_OM1_FD_188238 | JGI IMG/M metagenome (GOLD analysis project Ga0209039, IMG submission 188238) | Bog forest soil microbial communities from Calvert Island, British Columbia, Canada - ECP12_OM1 (SPAdes) (version 2) | ecosystem: Environmental > Aquatic > Freshwater > Wetlands > Bog ...
ACGGTTAAGGCATCACCCGCTTGAGCGTTCGCGCCTTCCTGCCGTTCGCGCTCGCGTACGCGCCTGCCCGCGCGTTGACTTCACGGAGAGCGCCAGTTAGTATGGCGGAAGGGCCGTTGATTCACATGGTCGGTAAAACCGTCTCCCATTATCGTGTCCTAGAGAAGCTCGGCGGCGGTGGCATGGGGGTGGTCTACAAGGCGGAGGACAGGAGGCTGCATCGTTTGGTAGCCATCAAGGTCCTGGCCGAAGACCTTGCGAAAGATCACCAAGCTCTGGAGCGTTTCCAGCGCGAGGCTCACGCCGCGTCGGCGCTTAGCCATCCCAATATCATTACCATTCACGAGTTCGATTGCGTGGACTCGATTCCTTACATCGTCATGGAGTTCGTCGAAGGGGTAAGCCTGCGGCAGGTGCTTTCGAACGGGCCGCTCTCAACTAAGAGGCTCTTCGATCTCGCGTTGCAGGTAGCCGAGGGCCTCGCCGCAGCCCACAGCAAGGGTATCGTGCATCGTGATCTGAAGCCTGAAAACATCATGGTCGGTGCTGAGGGACTAGTGAAGATTCTTGACTTCGGCATCGCCAAGCCTGCTGCTGCCGTTTGCTTCACTGGGGAAACCATGGGGAGCACGATGGGCGCGCCACTGACCACGTCCGGAGCCATTCTGGGAACCATCGGCTACATGTCGCCGCAACAGGCAGGCGGCCAACCTGTTGACTTTCGCTCGGATCAATTCTCCTTCGGAGCAATTCTGTATGAGATGGCCACTGGCAGGCGCGCCTTCCAAAGGGCAACCGGCGTAGAAACGCTGGTGGCGATTATCCGCGACGAGCCGGATTCGATCGGCCAGCTCAATCCGGAGATCCCTCCTCCTCTCGAGTGGGTGATGAAACGCTGCCTCGCAAAGAGGCCGGAAGACCGTTACCCTTCGACGCAGGCCGTGGCGGACGAGCTGAGGATCATTCGAGATCACTCGGGGGAGACGGCTCGGCAGGTCCAGACTAGCCGAGCCGGCCGAGCCGGCAATCTGCCCACTTTGCGCGCGCCACTGATCGGTCGCGGTAGAGAACTTGCAGCCGCCAAAAGCCTTCTGCTGCGAGAAGACGTGCGTCTGCTCACGTTAACAGGTACCGGCGGCGCGGGAAAAACCTCGCTCGGACTAAAGCTGGCGGCGGATGTGGCGAGCGAGTTCTCCGGGGGGGTGTTCTTCGTCCCCCTGGCGGGGATTAGCGATCCGGCCCTGGTTCCCTTGGCGGTCGTGCAGAGTCTGGGGATCCGGCTGAGCGGCTCCCGGCCCTTGAATGAGGAGTTACTGGAACAGTTGCGTTATGCAGGTCCGATGCTGCTTTTGATCGACAACTTCGAGCAGGTGCTGGAGGCCGCGCCCTTCGTGTCGGAACTGCTAGCCTTGCCCGCACTGAAGGTTCTGGTGACGAGCCGGGCAGCGCTGCGCCTGTACGGCGAACGTGAGTTTCCGGTTCCATCGCTGGAACTGCCGGATCTCGACCGATCAGCGTCGCCCGAGACACTGCTCGAATCTCCAGCGGTAGCCTTGTTTTTTGAGCGGGCCACGGCGGTGAAGCCGGATCTGCGGCGGAATGAGGAGAACGTGCGGGCCGTCGCTGAGATCTGCGCCCGTCTGGACGGTCTGCCGCTGGCCATTGAGCTCGCGGCCGTCCGCATTAAGATGCTGACGCCGGCCGCCATGCTGGCACGTTTGCAATCAAGCCTGCATCTGCTGACTGGCGGCCCGCGTGACCTGCCCGCCCGTCAACAGAGCTTGCGCCGGGCCATCGACTGGAGCCATGACCTGCTCAGCGGGGCGGAACAGAAGCTCTTCCGGAGGTTGTCTGTCTTTCCAGCGGGCTGTACGCTGGAGGCGGCCGAAGCGGTTGCGAATAGCCGGAGCGACCTGGAAATCGACCTCCTCGACGGTGTGGCGTCGCTCGTCGACAAGAGTCTGCTCCGGCAAGTCTCGGAAGGCAGCGGAGAGGCGCGCTTCCGGATGCTGCAAACCATTCGCGAGTATGGCCTGGAACGCCTGGAAGCGAGCGGCGAGGCCCAATCCACGCGTCGCGCCCACGCGGCGTACTGTCTGGTGCTGGCAGAGGAAGGCGCCCCCTACTTCGGGGGGACTGAGGAGCGGGGTTGGCTGGAACGATTTGCGGTGGAGCAAGACAATTTTCGCGCGGCGCTGGAGTGGCTTACGGAAACCCGCAACGCTGAGTGGAGCCTGCGCCTTGCCGACGCTTTGCTGCCATTTTGGTTCATTCAGGGGCTTGACATAGAGGGACATCGGCGATTCATGGCTATTTTGGCTTTGCGAGAAGTGCAAGCGAGTACCAAGCTGCGGGCGAGAGCGCTGCTCGGTGCGGGAAGCATGGCCGCGTATTCGACACGCGCATGCCTCCCCACCCCAGCGCCTGCGACCGGAGTTCCCATGGGGGCGAAATCCGACCAGCGACCTTACCCGCATCGCGATGTGGAAGCCGGCTGCTCTCTTCTGGAAGAGGCGTTGAGCCTGTTTCGGCAACTGGGCGACCGGCCAGGCACTTTGGCGGCCCTTAATAACCTCGCTGTTGTGAGCCGCGACGCCGGAAATTATGCGGCAGCACGCTCGTCGTACACGGAAGTCTTACGGATTTCGCAAGAGATCGGCGATCAGGTCTCAGCCGCCCGTGCGATGAGCAACCTGGCCGACGCCCTCCGTTGGGAGGGCGATTATGCGGCGGCGCGCTCACTGTATGAGGAGTGCTTCGAGGTTTTTCGACGCTTGGGGGACCGTGCAGGGATGGCCTGGTCCCTCAACCATCAAGGCGATGCGGCGCGCGAGCAGGGCGACGCCCCAACCGCGAGTTCGCTTTATGGGCAGGCTCTCGCCATATTTCGAGAACTGGATGACCGCCCTGGGATCGCGCGGTCGCTGGCCGATCTGGGTGGCCTGGCCCTCAAGCAGGGCGACTACGTGGCGGCGCGAAGCCTGTGCGCCGAAGCCTTGGGGTTCTTTCACAAGCTGTGCAAACCGCGGGAGGTGATCGGCGTGCTGGCGGAGATGGCAGCATGCGCCTCGCAGGAGGAGAGGTGGGATCGGGCCCTTCGCTTGGCCAGCGCGGCGCTCGGCTTGCGTCAGAGGGAAAGTGTCGAGCTTCCGGGTCCCACCAAGGACAAGCTGCAACGCGGTTTGGAGTCCGCCCGCAAGGGGCTCGACAGCGCTGTCGCCGCTCGCGTCTGGATGGAGGGGTCGAGAATGTCGCTGACGCAGGCGATCGAGTACGCGCGGGCAGGAGAAGCCGGCTGAAGTCTATTCAGCCGCTGTCGGGTCGAGCAGGCGCCGAACGGCCGAGACCCGATTGGCTGGGAAGCCGGATCGCCTGGCGTGCTCCAGAATCATCTCTTGGTCGGGAGCGAGGTAGATGCAATAGACCTTATTGTCGGTCACGTAGCTGTGCAGCCACTGTATCTGCGGGCCCAGGTTCTTGAGGACCTCAATCGACTTCAGAGCCGCATCATGCAGTTCCGAATCTGTCATGTTCCCGGCTCCCGGGATTTCTCGTTCGATCACGAATTTTGGCATAAGAACTCCTTCTTGATCGCGAATCGGTCGGCCAGCGCCGGCATCTTCCAGGATCTGGTAATGGGAACCCGGCCTACCATGATGGTCGCCCCAACTCTGCCCGAACTCCTATCGTACAAGAATCGCAGCGAACTTAACAGTGCCGAGCATTACTCTTCGTCGACGATCAGTTGTCGCTCGTCGCGAGTTGACTACCGGAACTGACCACTGACAACTGACGACTGACAACCTCTTGAGTTCGCTCTTGCCCACCCCACCGCATTTAGGCTAACGTGGAACGCAGATTGATGGATCGAAGAACGCTGTTCAAGTGGTTGCTAGGGGCGGGCGCGACAGGCGGGCTGGGTGCAGCTTACTACGGCTACCGTGCTAACCTCCACGCACGCGGATCGACTGCCGGCAAAGGCGCGGAGTCCTCTCCGGGAACCGGCTTCGGCGGCGGACCGGCCGCCTCGGTCGCGCCCTCCGACAAGGCCGGTTTCCCCATCCAATTGACGGATGTAACGCACGACGCGGGGATTGCGTTCCAGCATAACAGCGGCGCTTTCGGCAAGAAGTACCTGCCGGAGACGCTCGGCTCCGGCTGCGCTTTCTTCGATTATGATAACGACGGCTGGTTGGATCTTCTGCTGATCAACAGCATGGACTGGCCGGGCCATGTTCGCGGCCGAACCACGATGACGCTCTATCGCAACGACCGGCGCGGCGGCTTCACCGACGTGACGCATGCGGCCGGTCTCGACGTGGAGATGTACGGCATCGGTGTGGCGGTGGGTGATTACGACAACGACGGATTCGCCGACCTCTATATCACCTGCTACGGGCAGAATCACCTTTTTCGCAACAACGGCAACGGAACGTTTACCGATGTCACCAAGCGCGCCGCGCTGGGCGGTTACGCAAGTCTGAGCACGTCCGCTCTCTGGTTCGATTACGACCGTGACGGCCACCTCGACTTGCTGGTGGCCAACTACGTACGTTGGTCGCCGGAGATGGACATCTATTGCAGCCTCGACGGCAAGACGAAGTCCTATTGCACGCCCGAGGCCTACCCCGGCACGACGTGCTGGCTGTTTCGCAACCGCGGTGACGGAACGTTTGAAGATGTCACCGGCAAGGCGGGGCTGCACGACACCACTTCCAAGTCGCTGGGCTTGAGCATGCTGGACTACGACCTCGACGGCTGGCCCGACGTTTTCATCGCCAACGATACGCAGCCGAACAAGCTGTATCACAACAACGGTCACGGGGGATTCGCGGAGTCGGCAGTATCGGCGGGCGTGGCGTTCAGTGAGGATGGCGCCGCACGCGCGGGCATGGGCGTCGATTCCGCCGACTACGATAACTCGGGCTTGCCCAGCCTGGTGGTCACGAATTTCTCGCAGCAGATGGTGGGGCTCTATCGGAACCAGGGGCACGGATTCTTCATCGATGAGGCGCCGCAATCGGCGGTCGGCAAGTCCACCCGCCTCACGCTCGGTTTCGGTGTCTTTTTCTTCGACGTCGATCTCGATGGCCGGCTCGACTTGTTGGTCGCCAACGGCCACATCGACGAGACCATCCGCCGCGTGGAGTCGAACATCGCCTACGCCGAGTCTCCGCACCTCTTTCACAATGAGGGACACGGCCAGTTTCGCGACGTAGCCACCCTGGTGGGCGCTACCTTCGACCGGCCCAAGGTGGCGCGCGGCTGCGCCTACGGGGATTACGATAATGACGGCGACCTCGATGTCCTTATCACCACCAACAACGGACCCGCCTATCTCTTTCGCAACGACGGCTGCACCAACCACAGCATTCGCTTCCGCACCGTTGGGACCAGATCCAACCGGGATGGAATCGGTACCAATGTGCGGATCTGGACTCCGGAAGGAATGCGCTGGCTGACGGTGAAGAGCGGGTCCAGCTACCTGTCGCAGTCGGATCGTTGTGTGACTTTCGGTCTAGGTCAGTTTCGCGGCATCGAACGCGCGCTGCTCGAGTGGCCGAGCGGATGGAAGCAGGAGCTCGGCAAGCTCGACGGCGACCGCACCTACGTTGTTGATGAAGGCAAGGGCATCGTGGCGGATGTGGCGCATCAGAAGAGGAGCTAGAGAAGGGTGAGAGATAAAGGTTAAGGGGTAAAGGGTAAAGGGTAAAGGGAAAACGAAGACAAGAAGCACTATAACGGTAAGAAGGGTGGAAGGGTAGGGGTAAAAGGGGTAGGAGCAAGATACGAAGGGTAAAAAGGAAGAGGGCAAAACCTCTTTTCTTCGTTCACCCTTTACCCTTCACCCTTTACCCTTCACTCCTCACCCTTTACCCTTCGTTCCGGCCCTACTCCTTCTCGTCAAATGCAGACTGAGCCACAACACGACGTTCTGGGCCAGATTCCGTCGCCCTCCAAACGCCTATGGGTGGGGCTGTGCATCATTCTTTCCATTTTCATTGTGTTTGCGGCCTATACCATTCGGGAAATCCGCTGGCTGGAAGACTTCCAAGTGAACGTAGTGCAGCGAAACCGGAAAGCGTCGCTGCAGTTACTGCGGCTTCAGAACGACGCCTACTCACTGGAGATCACGTTGCACCAGATGACGGATCCGGCGGCGCGCTACCCTATTCCTGAATGGCGGGCCGAGTTTGACCGTCTACATCGGGACATGGACGACGCGGTAAAACAGGAGAGCAGTTTCGCCTTGCGCATGCCGGCCGCTGACGACAAGCGCGCGCAGCTCCGCACGGTGTTGCCCGACTTCTGGGAGGTTATGGAGACGGTGTTTACGCTGGCAGAAAAGGGCCACGAAGCAAGCGCGCGCGAACTCGCGCAGACGGAAGTTGAGAACGAGCGCGCCGTGATCTCGGAGATCGTGGCCCGTCTGCTGCTCTTGAACGATCAAGCGCAAACCGAGGCGGCCGAGACCATCAGTTCTGTCTACGGCAGAGTCAAGCGCGACATCTTGATCGTCATCGGCGCCCTGTTCCTGCTGGCGTTGGCCACCGGGCTTTACACCCTCCAGGCCAATCGCAAGACCTTTGAAAAGCTGCAGCACCTGGCGGAGCAACTCCAGGTGCAATCGGAGCAATTGCGCAAGTTGTCGTGGAAGCTGATCGATGTGCAGGAAGCGACGCTTCGGCAGGTGGCGCGGGACCTGCATGACGAATTCGGCCAGATCCTGACAGCGCTCGGCACGATGCTCAGCCGCGCCAGTCGCCGTGCCGGCGAGGCGGATTTGTCGCTGCTGTGCGACGTTGAAGAGGTCCGGAAAATCGTGGCTGAGACACTGGAAAGCGTGCGCGACCGTTCGCAAATGTTTCGCCCTGCCATCCTGGATGATTTCGGGCTGCGGCAGACGCTGGAATGGTTCGTGGCGCAGTTCTCGCGGCAGACGGGCATCGACGTTCACTTCCAGGCCCGGCTCACCGACGGCTTCGTCCCCCCCGAGGCGGCGATCCACCTCTATCGCATCGTCCAGGAAGCGCTCAACAACGTTGCCCGCCATTCTCGTGCCCACGAAGCCTGGGTTACACTTGATGAGCACGATCAAGGGCTGGACCTGGAAGTCCGAGATCAGGGAGCCGGTTTCGAGGCCGGCAGCGAAGCCGCCCGCTCGAGTGGCGGTGTCGGCGTGATGGGAATGCGCGAGCGCGCCGAGCACCTTGGTGGTACTCTGAGCATCCAGTCGGCGTGCGGAAGTGGAACCACCGTCCGGGCGTCGGTCCCGCTGACGGCGGAGCATAAAGTGACAAGAGTGACTGGTGGTTAGTGGCTAGTGGCTAGTGCTAGTGAAGAATTGCCGATTGACCCCGCCTTGCGGGGTCGATTGACGATTGGAAGACAGACCCGGACTGCGTTAGAGTCGATCGGAGCGTTCTTGCAATCGACAATCGTCAATCGGCAATTCCTCACTAGCCACTCGTCACTAACCAATAGCCACTTCTGAAGAGCGTAGGGGAAGCCCGCGCAAGGAGAGAATCATGGCGGTCACGACGGAAAAGAAGGTTCGCGTGTTCCTGGCGGACGACCACACGCTGGTGCGCCAAGGCTTTCGGCGCATGCTGGAGGACGACCCGCGCATCGAGATAGTGGGCGAGGCGGGCACGGGGCTGGGTGCGGTGGACCAGTGCGCGAAGCTGAAGCCGGACGTCGTGGTCATGGATCTTTACATGCCCGAACTAGGTGGCCTCGAGGCCATGGCGGAGATTCTCAAGGCGAACCCGGAGACGAAGGTACTGATCTTGAGCATGTATTCCAACGAGAACTACGTGCGCAAGGCCTTCGAGCTGGGCGCCAAAGGCTATATTCTGAAGAACGCCATTGAAGTGGACCTGACGCGCGCCGTTATGGCGCTCATGGAAGGCGGCGCGTACATGAGCCCGGGCATCTCCAACATCGTCATTGAGAGCCTCAAGTCCGGCAGCCTCCAGGATACTTCGCAGGACCCCTACGAACAACTGACCCTGCGCGAGAAGGAAGTCCTGCACCTGATCGCGCAGGGAAAATCGAACAAGGAAATTGCGACGCTGCTTAACATCAGCGTCAACACCGTCGCGGTCCACCGGGCCCGGGTGATGGACACACTGAACATTCACCGCACGGCGGAACTGGTGCTCTATGCCGTCAAGAAGGGACTGGTTCGTCCCTGAGCGATTGAGTGAAGCGATCGGCCATTCTTTGCCAAAAAAGAGGTGAAGCTCTTAAGTCGGCCGGCCAGAAGATGAAGGACACAGCAGCGGTATTACTTCCCGCTTATTCCGCCTGTAAATACGGAAGTCGTTCGAGTCCACGGTGATTACAACGTGATGCGGATAGAGCTCGCTCATCCGAATCAAACACAGATCAGCAAAGTCCGGTCGGCGGTCTGCGTATCGCACAGCGAGCTCCAGTAGTTGGCCCAGGTTTCGATTACAGTCGAAAGCCAGCCGGAGCATCTCACGCTCCAAGAGCGAAAGCACATAGGCGCTGGAATCGAGATGAAAAGCAGCCTCTGCCAGGACAGCTTCGCAAGTCAGGAGCGGCTCGCTGATACCTTTGGCCACATCGAGCGCCCACCGGTGGTGCGTGTCGTTTGGATTGGCGAAGGCCACGATGAATCCTGTATCCGCGATTCCTTTCATCGGCGAGAAAAGCCCCTTCGTGAAGACAAGTCAGGGGGCCCGCTAATCTTTCCGGCGAGTTCCAGGAAGCGCTGCTTGCCGTGTTGAAGCCTTGCCTTCTCCAGTTGCTCGCGCACAATTCGACCGGCAGGCAATCCAGTCCGGCGCGCCGTTTCCTTCAGCCACCCCGCGAGCTCGTCTGTAAGACGTATGGTTATCGTGTGACTCATACTTGAGAATTGTAACACATCACTTTGAAGCCGTCACGCCCGGCAAGCGAGTTTGATAGCGCATGGATGCGCTCTCATTGCTGCTGCTGATCAACAGGCTCCGCTCTCGGCTGAACACGCCGCGCCCGCCGCACGATCGAAGCCGGCGGCAGTTCCTCCGGTAGCGGGGCATCGGCGGGAGACACTCGAACCGCGACCCGCATCTCCTCATCGGCGTTTCCTTTGTAGATGCCCCGGGTGGGTGGCACGTCCGCATAGTCGCGGCCCACGGCGACGCGGACGTGGTGCACACCCGAAACCAGTCGATTCGTGGGATCAAACCCGATCCAGCCCGGACCCGGCAGCCAAGCTTCCACCCATGCGTGCGTGGCGCTTTCCATCGAGCGCGGCTTCGACTCGTCGCGATGCGAGAGGTAACCGCTGACGTAGCGGCACGGGATGCGCAAGTCTCGCACCATGGCGATCATGATGTGCGCCAAGTCCTGGCATACGCCTTGTCGACGGCGTAACGCTTCATCGATGGGTGAATCCACCTTCGTACTGTTGGGCACATACTCGACGGCCATGGTGATGGCGTCGTTCAGTTCGCGCAGGACCTCCAAGGGCTGGTCGCGGCGCTCGGCGCGGAGGTCGCGCGCCAGTTCGCGCAGCAAAGGCGTGGGCTGAGCGAAGCGGCTTGGAGCCAGCATGTCCCAGTAGTCGCCGCCGGCCACCTGAGCGTCAAGGTCTTTCCAGTCGCCGATGCTGATCGTATCGAGGTCGGGCAGGGGCTGCACCTCGACCAGGGCTTGGGCGGTCACGGTCAGTTCCGAAAAGGCTCCCGGGATGTCGAAGTGGTGAACGATGTTGCCCAAAAAGTCTTGATAGGACATCACGCGGGTCGGCGGGGTGACAATGAGATCAAACGTCAAACAGCGCTGGTGGGCCTCGCTGCGCGGTTGCGTGCGGACTTCCATCACGCCCTCGCGGACGGGGTGGCTGTAGCGAAACTCCGTGCGATGCCGAACGGTGTAGAACATCCTTTAGCTCTCAGCTCTCAGTCATCAGCTAGCTATCAGCTTTCTCTCTTGCTGAGAGCTGATAGCTGATGGCTGACGGCTCCCTTAAACCGCGGCCCCCACCATCGACGCGATCGGATAGTCCACGTACACGGTGTGGATGTCCGAGTGAATCTGGGCGCATTGCTCCCGGACCTTTTGCAGATAGTCGTGTAGGCTCCCGGCAATGATGTCGTCCACCGAGCTGAAGCTCAAAGTCGCTTGCAGGCGGCCGGCCAGGCGGTTGAGAGCGTCGGCCTTCGCGGTCGCCGTGATCTCTCCGATCTGGCTGAGGGCGCTCTTGATCCTCTCAGCAGAGAATCGCACCGAGTGCGGGAACTGCGCGTTCAGCACCAGAAACTCCGCGATCCGCCGCGGGCTCAACTGGGCCGTATAGACCTTGCAATAGGCCTCGAAGGCGGTGCAGCTCTTCAGCAAACCCACCCATTCCAGGTGGTTGGTTTCCTCGATCTCCTGGTCGAAGGGATGAGGAAGCCGACGGAAGTGGACATCCACCAGCGTGGCCGTGGCTCCGGTGCGCTCGAGAAAGCGCCCGAGCCAAATGAAATACCAACCTTCGCCGTGGGTCATCGTCGAGTCGGTGATACCTTGGAAGAGGAACGCGCCCTCCTTGACCAGACGGAAGAATTCGTGCGGCTGCGAATACCAGATTTCCTCCGACCCGCCTTGTGCCACCTGCAAGTACAAACGGTTAAGCTGCTCCCACATTTCGGAGCTGATTTGCTCGCGCACGTGACGGAGATTCTCTCGCGCCGCCGCGACGCAGCTCACAATCGAGGCGGGATGGGTTGCATCGAAACTCAAGGTCCGCGTCAGACTGGGCGCATCCGCCTGCCCGCCGGAAACCGGGAGGATCTGCAAGCCTTCCAGCAGGTGCCCCCAGCGTCGGACTGCTGCGTCCGGCGACTGGTCGAGCATCAGGTGCATGCCTACGTCGAGCAGGCGCGCCGTGTGCTCCGCCCGCTCGAGGTAGCGGCTCATCCAGTACAGATTGTCGGCAACGCGTGAAAGCATGTCTTTGAAGATTGTGAATGGTGAATAGTGAATAGTGAAAGAAGACATCAGCCCGAGTTCATCTTCAATTCACTATTCACCATTCACCATTCATTTCCTTGTTCATCGTTCATCATTCGCGTAAAACCCATGTATCCTTGCTTCCGCCGCCCTGCGACGAGTTCACCACCAGCGAACCGCGTCGCAGCGCCACTCGCGTGAGTCCGCCCGGCACCAGGGTCACCCGCTCGCCGTAGAGAATATAGGGCCGTAGGTCCACGTGCCGTGCTTCCACTTGGCCTTCGATGAAGCACGGGGCGCGTGAGAGCGTCAGGGTCGGCTGAGCGATATAGTTGCGAGGGTCGGCCAGGATACGATGACGGAACTCCTCGCATTGCTCGGTGCTGCTGTGGGGCCCGATCAGCATGCCGTAGCCGCCGGATTCGCCGACCGCCTTCACCACCAGTTGCTCCAGGTGGTCGACCACATAGTTAAGCTGGGCCTTGTTTTCGCAGAGATAAGTTTCGACGTTGGGGAGGATCGGATCCTGACCGAGATAGTAGCGAATGATCGCCGGCACGTAGGCGTAGATCGCCTTGTCGTCGGCCACGCCGGTGCCGATCGCATTGGCCAGCGAAACCGTGCCGGCCCGATAGGCGTTGAACAGGCCCGGCACGCCCAGGGATGAATCGGGGCGGAAACTCAACGGGTCAATAAAGTCGTCGTCGATGCGGCGATAGATCACGTCGACGCGGCGCAGGCCGGCCGTGGTGCGCATGTAAACCACGTTGTCGTGTACCAGCAGGTCGCGCCCTTCCACCAGCTCGATGCCCATCTGGTGAGCCAGAAAAGCGTGCTCGAAGTACGCCGAATTAAAGACGCCCGGCGTCAGCAGCACCACCGTAGGCTCGGCCCGATCGTCCGGCGCCAGCGAGCGCAGAGTAGCCAACAGCGCTTGCCCGTAGTGATCGATGGGCAGGACGCCGTAATTCCGGAAAAGATTGGGAAAGACCTTCTTCAAGACCTGACGGTTCGCCAGCATGTAGGATACGCCGCTGGGCACGCGCAAGTTATCTTCCAACACAGCAAAGCCGCCATCGGGCAGGCGAACCAGGTCCGTACCGCACACCGACACGTAGGT
>Ga0209039_10003557_pt1 | contig 12064 bp, 10 predicted proteins | sample BogFormECP12_OM1_FD_188238 | JGI IMG/M metagenome (GOLD analysis project Ga0209039, IMG submission 188238) | Bog forest soil microbial communities from Calvert Island, British Columbia, Canada - ECP12_OM1 (SPAdes) (version 2) | ecosystem: Environmental > Aquatic > Freshwater > Wetlands > Bog ...
GCGACGACGCGCACTCGGCTCTCCGGCACCCGCAGAATCTGCGACAGCTCGGCGCGATAGCCGTGGATTCGCTGCAGGGTGGTGTAGATCGTGTAGCGGCCCTCGGCGGCGTTGTAGTCGCCGATCGAGCCGCGCGGCTCCATCGTCGCCGCGGTAACGCGATTGATCACGAATTTGCGCCGGACGATGTGCGCGGCGCCGGCGAAGGCGGCGTCGGTCGCCGCCTTGTCGCCTTCGAGATAGACAAAAGAGATATTGTCGGGGGCCTCGTCCCACACCGGCGGCATGCCCGGCTTCACTGCATCCTCTGTCGAGACGACTGTGGGCAGCGGCTCGTACTCGACCTCGATCAGCTCGGCGGCGTCCGCCGCCAGATGGCGGGTCTCGGCGACGACAAAGGCGACGTAGTCGCCGACCCAGCGCACCCGGTCCTTGACCAATGCCGGGAAACGCGGCCGATAGGCTGACGAGCCGTCACGCCGCCTATTCCCCGAGGCCGAAGGCAGGTCGCGCCAGCCCGAGGCCTCCCACTCCGCGCCGGTCAGCACGGCGAGCACACCGGGTGCCGCCTTGGCGGCCGACGTGTCGATCGAACGCATGCGCGCATGGGCGTGCGGCGAGCGCAGGACATGGCCAAAAACCATGCGCGGCAATACCATGTCGTCGACATAGCGGCCGCCGCCGCGCAACAACCGCGGATCCTCAAACCGCGATACCGGCTGACCGAGCGCGAATTCACCCATTCACACCTCCGGATCGAATAGCGGTCACGACAACCTTTATCGTGGACCGTGAGCATGGAGCCTTAACGCCTTGCGGCACTCCCCGCCAGTCTATTCCCGCCTGTGTCGCGGTATCGGTCAAGCCCAGCACCCGGTCAGAATAGCGCCCGACCCCACAACAGATCGGAGCCCTTCGGGGTCTGTCGCAAGTTGTCCCGACCCCTGTAAAAGCCGGGAAACAGGGCGAATAATCAATTCGATACTGAATTTTGCTCAGACCACCTTTGATAAAGCCATCCAGATCAAATAGTTGAGAACCCATCTCCGGTTCGGGCGAGCAGGGGCGAATCGTCGCCGAGCAGGGGGCGGAATCGGCCTATCAGGGGGCTAACAGGATAGGCAGCCGAGCGCCGATTTTCGCCAGTCTATTCCTGCACTGTCCTGCTGTCGGCCAGGCAAAGCACTCGGTCGCCATAGCGCCCCGACCCCTGCCTCGCCACCTTGCGCCCCAGGCTCGCGTCGGCGGTAACACATCAGACCCCTTCCGCTTCGGCGAGGGCAATGTAGATATGGCAGCCCGGCGCAATTGCAACACGGCGAGCGAACCACCGCTTTCTCTCCTCCGATGTCACCGGAACGGGTTGACGATGGTGATCCCTTCGACCTCCCGGCCGTGGCTCATGTCTTCGGAATAGAGCTCGCGGCAACCGAGTGCACGCGCCGCGGCGATGATCGCACTGTCCGAGTAAGAGAAGCCGTGAGCCGCTTTGATCTGCAAGGCGCCGGTCAGGATCGAGAGCGTGATTTCCTGGACCTTGAACCGCGTCCAAGCAGAAACGAGGCCTACGGCGGCCTCGTGAGTCAGCGGATGGGGCCGCGTGCGCCGCGTCGCCCGGACGTAGAATTCCTGCAGCACTTGAACCGACAACGCGCCATCGTCTCGATCCAGCAGCGCGATGGCTCGCTCTCGTTTGACGGCATCGGCGGGGTTACGGCTGATCGAATACAGCAGAATGTTCGTGTCGAGGAAATGCGGCACCGCTCAAGCGTCGCGGCGGTGCACGTCGTCGCGGGACAGCCGGTCCGATGCGTCGAAGTCGACAATGCGCTCGCGAAGCGCACGCTCCTCGCGCTTCAGTCGCTCGGTTTCGCTTTCTCCGGAGGCAAGCTCGACGAGGAATTGCTTAACCAACGCGGACACAGACGTGTCGCGCTCGGCCGCTATGACACGGGCGCGCCCATAGGTCTCGTCGTCGAGTGATACTGTGATGTTCTTCATATTCCCACAGCATCATTTCCTGACAATACCGTCAAGCGTTTTGCGTCCGGGGGCACTCTCGTCTCGTTTGCTAAAAGAGCGGCGCGCGCAAAACCTTGAATGACACTTTGCGGGAGGCGCGCCGACGACCTGACCGCGGCCTTGGATCTGCGGCGTTAGCAACAGGAGGCGAACATGCCGGCCTATTTCGTCGTCGAACTCGAGGTCACTAACCCCGCTGGGATGGAGCCTATCGGGCGGCAGTCCCCGCCACGCTCGCGCAATATGGCGGCGGCCGGTACCTGACCCGGGGCGGTGCCACCCGACTAATCGAAGGCGGACCGGAGCCAAAACGGATCGTCATCCTCGAATTCACGGACACCGCGGCGGTGAAACGCTAGTACAATTCGCCGGAATACCTGAAAATACTGCCGATCCGGCTCGCCAACTCGACCGGCCGCGCCTTGATAGTCGAAGGCGTGAGCTAACCAGGCGCATCAGCCAGAGCGTACCGCCTTGGATCAGAGGGCACGCGCTCACCGCAGCGAAGGCGGATAGGGGCCACGTCATAGAACGGGTGGTGGGTTCCCTAAAAGGGGATAGGTTCAGGATACGTGTAAAAGGTGGTCACAAGCCTCGTCCGGTCATTTCAATGCCAAGGGCCGTGCCTTCAGCCACAGAAATAAGGGAATTCGGGTCCAGCGTTGCATGCGATTCCGCCCATCGCCGGCCTGAGGAACGGGTTCGCGGAGGGACGTGATTGCGAGCCCCGCATCCTCCAACGCAGTCGCGTAGGCTTCCAGCGGCCTCGACCACCTGGCGAAAGGCATTCGCAGGCCATCGCGCTCTTCCGTCTCTTCAAAGCGCTTGCAGGCAAAGTAACCGTCTTGGATGACAAAGGGGGAAGTGGCCTCCGTAGTGGCGAAGCGCCCGCGATCGGAAAACGGATGCACGATCGAGATAACCAGCGTCCCTGCGGGTCGCAGGACGCGCCTGATTTCTTTCAGGGTTGCCGGAACATCTTCGAGATGCATCAGCACGTTATAGGCCATCACGAGATCGAACCGGGCGTCATTGAACGGTAGACCGGTCTCTGACGCGATGGCGTAGTCGTCGGCCGATCGCGCCTCCTTGGCCTGGCGCAATTGCCGAGGAAATCCGCCAAAATGACGCACGCCGGGTCGCCGGCGTCGGCGCCCGGTGCGGCTCGGCGCGGTCGCGGAACTCTCAGGGGGCGGTCTTGAGACAGACCGCCCTCCGTATAAATTCGAGCGCGCGTGGGTTTAGCCAATCCGGGTGATCGTCGGAGTCCCTAAAAATGTCAACCTAGTGTGAGCCAGATCACATGCGGTTGGGATGACATGGCGGATAAGTACCTCGCTTGAAGGGCATTCTCTAGATTTCGCGGCGGCGGATGATTCGATAGCCGCCGTCACACGGAAGCATGTTAACCTTAGTTTGACATACGTAGGGTAAGGCGCATTCGACGGGGCCGAAACGCAAACCAAGTGGCATCCACAGCACGATTTCTCGCATAAGGAGGAGCGGCATGGGCCAATCACATCACAACCGCAAGGACGCAGGCTTTGAATGCGCGCCCACAATTTAGTTGGGACGGCCGTGCTGTAACCGGCTCAATGACAATGTCGCGGTTTGCAAGTCTCGCGGGTGTCTATCTCCTTGCACTGAGCAGTTGCTCGGCGTCTCCGCCGGCCTCCCCTCCTCAAACAGCCGTCGAGACTCAAGCAGCTGTCCAAACGCATGTCGCACAACCAGATCCCCTGGTGCAGTCGGCGCAAATTGCTTTGATACGGCAGGGCTATCTGCGAGGCGCGGCGGACGGCTATTGCGGGCCGCAAACGCGCGCGGCAATTGCCGATTTCGAACACGCCCACGCATTGCCCGCGGATGGCCGCTGTTCGCCGTCCCGGCTCCATATGCTGAATTCGCACACCGCTTTGGCGGGGAAGACGCCGGCACCACAAGCAGCGCCCGCTCCTGTCGCGGTGATGGATGACCCGGGGAATACAAGTGCAAGCTCAACGGGTGTCAATCCGCTTGCGGCGACTTCCACAGGAGGTCGCCGAGCCGTCACGCCCGTTGCACCCGCCCAAGTTGAGTAAGTGATGGCGGCGTCAATTTACGCTGCGCGGACTAAAGCTGTATCTGACGTGGTGGCAACGCCCGACATGATGCAGCGGTAACACCTTCTCTAGAAAGGGGGAAAGGGCAGCATGGACCCAATCACAGCCGCCCTCATGCCGAGCCTTACCGATGCGGCCAAGTCCGGTATTAAGGACGCGTATGAGGGCCTGAAGTGGGGCGATTCCGCCCCCATCGGCAAGGCAATCGCCGCGGTCGAGGAGGCCCCAAACCCCAAGGCGCGGGCCGCCGTGGTCGAGGAGGAGGCTGCCGCGGTCAAGGCGGCTGACGATCCCGACGTCGCCCAGACGCTGCAGAAACTGGTCGAGCAATTGAAAACGAATGGCGTCGGCGGCGAGGCGGTGGCCAAGATCCAGTTCAACCCAGATCGCCGACGCTGTAAAGCTGGCGGCGTAAATAAATGAAGACCGTCTTCATCAGCTACCGAAGGGAGACCGTTTCTGGCGAGGCGAGGCTTTTGTTCAACGATCTTGTAACGCGGCTGGGTAAAGACTCCGTATTCATGGACGTGGATAGCATCGCTCTAGGTCGCGACTTCCGCGGCGTGCTGCACGATATGCTGACTTCCTGCGACCTCATGCTGGTGCTGATCGGCAAAAACTGGGCTGACATCAAGGACGAGAGTGGACGGGTCCGCCTAGAAAATCCCCATGATTTTGTCCGCCTAGAGATCGAAGCGGCGCTCAAGCGAGACATAGTGATCATGCCCATCCTGGTCCAAGGGGCGCATATGCCTGCCCCCGAGCAGTTACCGTCAGAAATCAGCAACTTAGCGTATCGCAATGGGTTTGAGCTCAGTCATATTCGCTGGGAGTCGGACGTCCAAGAAATGATGCGGCGGCTGGCTCTTGATGTTCCCGAAAGAAACGGAGAGGCCGCGACCGACCACCTGCCGATCGCCTCGGAAGGAACAATACACATCAACATGAACGGCGGCGTCGTGCAGGGCGTCGCCGGGGCCGAGAACGTGACGATCGGCTCGATGAGCTTCGGGACGCCACCGAGAGCCTAAAGCTTAATCCCAAAAACAAGGGAGGTTCGCGATGCCGAACGGTAATGACCTCGGCGCCATTGGCGTGACCTTGACCGGCGGTCAGATCCAGGGCGTCGCCGGCGCTGGCTCAGTCGTCATCGAAAATTTTACGATCTACAACCGCGCGCCCGAAGAGCCGGACGCGCACGCCGCCGACGGCGAACCGATCGGACCCTGTCCCTATCCGGGGTTGGACTATTTTGGGCCGGACGACGCGGCGCGGTTCTTTGGCCGCGACGCGGCCATCGACCGGCTGACGACGGCGGTCAGCCGGCAGAGTTTCACGGCACTCGCCGGCGCGTCCGGCAGCGGCAAGTCGTCCGTCGTCCTGGCGGGCCTGGCGCCGCGCCTGCATGGCCTAGGCGGCTGGCGCTTCAGTCGCTTTCGCATCGGCAACGAGCTGGAGCACAACCCGTTCCTCGCGCTAGCTCGCGCCCTTGCGCCGCTCTTCACGCCGAGCACGGACGACCTCGACCGCCTCACCGAAACGAGGAGGCTTGCCACCCTGCTCCAGTCAGGTGAGCTGGCTCTGCGCGATGTATTCGCCGCAAGTCGGGGCCGTGACAAGGGCAGCTGCATCCTGCTGATCGCCGATCAGTTCGAGGAAACCTTTACTCTGGTTGAGGATGAAACCCTCCGTCATCGCTTTATCGACGTGCTGCTGGCGGGGTTCCCCGACCCGGCGCGAAGCAGCAGCCCGGACGTCTCCCTGATCCTGACGATGCGCGCCGACTTTTATGGCCGCGCCCTGCTCTATCGGCCGCTGGCCGATGCTCTGCAGGGTCACGTGGAGAATCTCGGCCCGATGAGCCGGGACGAGCTGCGGCTGGCGATCGAAACGCCCGCCAAAAATGAAAAGGTGTCGTTCGAATCCGGCCTCGTCGAGACCCTGCTCCACGATGTCGAGAGCAAGCCGGGCAGCCTGCCGTTGCTGCAGTTTGCCTTGCGGGAGATGTGGGGGCGGCAGGAGAGGCGGAAGATCGCACGCAATAGCTACGACGCGATCGGCGGAGTGCAAGGCGCCCTGGCGCGGCGGGCCGAGGCGATCTTCGCCGAAATGACCGAGAACGGTGCGAATGCGCGCATCGAGGCGTATTTTCAACGCCTGTTCACCCGGCTGGTGACACCTGGCGAAGGCCAGGAGGACACGCGTCGCATCGCCGAGCGGCGCGAGCTGGGCGATGAGGTGTGGTCGCTGGCGCAGCGCCTGGCCGGCGAGGCGAACCGGTTGATCGTCACCAGCGTATCGGGCCCGACGCAAGAGACGGCCGAGCTCGTGCATGAGGCGCTGATCCACAACTGGCCGACCTTGGCCGGCTGGATTAGCCGGGACCGGGCGTTCCTGTTCTGGCTGCGCCAGATCAAGCCGAACCTCGAACTGTGGTTGGCCGACGAGGCGGACGACGGAGCGCTGCTGCGCGGCGGCATGCTGGCTCAGGCCAGGGACTGGTTCGCCCGGCGGGGGGATGATCTCAGCCCGGAGGAGCGGCGTTATGTCGAGGCGAGCCTCGCGCTGCGGCAATGGGAGGACGAGCAAAGAGAGGCGGCGCGGGAGGCCGAGATCGCGCACGAGCGAGAACTGGCGGAAGCCGCCGGCAGACTGGCACGTGAGCAAGGCCGGCGCGCGAAGATCGCGGCGGTTGGAGTGGTCGTCGCGTTTTTGCTAGCGGCTTTTGGCGGATGGAAAACACTGGAAGCCAATCGCTCAGCCGAGCTAGCTCAAGCCGGGCACCTGGCCGGGCAGGCGCGCCGAGCAGACTTGGAGGCAACATCCGCTGATGAAGTCGAGCGTGCCGCAGCGCTCGCCTTGGAAAGCATTGCGAAGTCGGACGGGAAAGGAACTGCACTACCCGAGGCAGACGCGATCGAGGCCGCAAGGAGCACATTAAGCCGCCTCCCCCTTGTGGTCCTATTGCAAGGCAGCCGGGTCTCGTCGATGGCATGGTTGCCGGATGGGCGTCTTGCCAGCGGCGGCGACGACGGCACAATCAAGCTTTGGCCCAAGGATGGTACGGGTGCACCGATAGCCCTTTTCCAAGGCAGCCGGGTCTCGTCGATGGCGTGGCTGCCGGATGGGCGTCTTGCCAGCGGCGGCGACGACGGCAAAGTCAAGCTCTGGCCTAAGGATGGTAGCGACAAGCCAGAGAAAACTCTCTCGCTTGGCAGCCCGATCCTGTCCATGCTGCTGCTGCCGAACGGGGGACTGGTCTGCGCCGGCAACAACCATACTGGCACGATCAAGCTCTGGCCCAAGAATGATGGCAAGCCTGTGCTTTTCTCGCAGGGCAGTCGGATCTCGTCGCTGGCGGTGCTCGCGGACGGACGGCTGGCAAGCGCCGGCAACGACGACAATGGCACGATTAAGCTTTGGCCCACGGATGGGACGGGCACGCCTTTGATCCTTCCGCATGGCGGCCCGGTCTCGTCGCTGGCGGTGCTTGCGGACGGGCGGCTGGCAAGCGCCGGCGACGACGACAATGGCACGATCAAGCTTTGGCCTACGGGTGGGACGGACATGCCTGTGGTCCTATCGCATGGGGCCCCCGTCTTGTCGCTGGGGGTGCTGGCGGACGGGCGGCTGGCCAGCGGCGGCGAAGACGGCAAGATCAAGCTCTGGCCCAAGGAGGGTACCGGCGAGCCGGTGATCCTATCGCACGGCAGCCCAGTAAGCTCACTGTTTGTGCTGGCGGACGGACGGCTGGCCAGCGCTAGCGACGGCAAGATCATTCTCTGGCCCAAGGATGGGAAGGGCGAGCCGATGGTCTTGTTCGGAAACGGGGGTATGTCGCCGCCAGTGCTGGCGAACGGACGGCTGGTCAGCAGCGACGAGGACGGCACAATCAGGCTTTGGCCCAGCCAGGATACCGCCGAACCGTTGGTCCTATCGCACGGCAGCCAGGTCAATTCGCTGGCTGTCGTGAGGGATGGGAGGCTGGCGAGCGGCGGCAGCGACGGCAAGGTCAAGCTCTGGCCCAAGGAGGGGGCGGGCATGCCGGTGGTCCTTTCGCAGGGCAGCCCAGTCTTATCGCTGGCGGTACTGGCCGGCGGACGGCTGGCGAGCGGTGGCAGCGACGGCAAGATCAAGCTCTGGCCCGAGGACGGTAAGGGCGAACCGGCGATCCTCTCCCAGGACAGCCCGGTCTTGTCACTGGTGGTGCTGGAGGACAGCCGGTTGGCAAGCGGCAGTAGCGACGGCAAGATCAAGCTGTGGCCAAAGGAGGGTACTGGTGAGCCGCTGGTCCTCTCGCAGGGTAGCCAAGTCAGGTCACTGGCGGTGCTGGCGGACGGGCGGCTGGCAAGCGGCGGCCGCGACGGCAAGATCAAGCTCTGGCCCAAGGACGGTAAGGGCGAACCGGCAGTCCTCTCGCACGGCAGCCCGATCTTGTCGCTTGCAGTGCTGGCGGACGGACGACTGGCCAGCGGCGGCAGCGACGGCAAGATCAAGCTCTGGCCCAAGGAGGGGACCGGCGCGTATGTGGTCCTCTCCCATGGCGGCCAGGTCTTTTCGCTGGCGGTGCTGGCGGACGGGCGGCTGGCCAGCGGGGGTGGGGATGGCAAGATAAAGCTCTGGCCTAAGGATTTTACAGGCGAGCCGGAGATTATCTCGCGTGGCAGCCGGGTCATGTCGCTCGGAAAGCTGGCGAACGGGCGAGTGGCCAGCGGCGCCGAGGACGGCGAGATCAAGCTCTGGCTTGTTGACAAACAGAAACTAATCGCCGCTCTCTGTCTTCGCGCCGGCCGCAACCTTTCGAGGGATGAGTGGGCGCGCTACATCGGCTCCGACTCTCCGTGGGAGCCGAGCTGTCACGCCATCTCAAACTGGCGGACGGTCGCCGAGAAGGCCGCCCCGCCGACGTTCCCGGCACCCACCTTACCGTCCGCGAACGAGAAGCCGCCGCTCGCGCCGGAGCCGCTGGTCGCGCCCAACTTCGACCCATCGGTCAAGACGCAGGTCGATCGGGCGGCGTCGCTCAACAAGATGGGGGACGCGAAGCGGGCGCAGGGCAATCTGGTAGAGGCACTGACGATCTATCTGGCCGCCCACGACATCTGCCACCGTCTGGCGAATGAGGACCCCAGCAATGTTGGCTTGCAGCAGGAACACTCGGTGTCGCACAACAAGATCGGCGATGTATATCTGGCGCAGCACGATCTGCCCGAGGCGATAACTGCCTATCAGGCCGCCCTCGGGATCAGGGAGAGTTTGGTGAAGGCGGACCCTGGCAACGCCGGCGGGCAGCGCGACCTATCAGTGTCGCACAACAAGATCGGTAACGTGCTGGAGGCCCAGGGCAATCTGCCGGCGGCGCTGGACAGCTACCGCGCCGGGTTGGCAATCATCGCCCGTCTGGCCAAGACGCAGCCGGGAACCGCCGGGTTTCAGCATGACCTTGCGGTGAGCTACAGCCATGTGGCCATGGTCGAGGCGCGGCAAGGCGATCGTGCTGACGCGCTGGCCAAATTCCGACAAGGCCGAGACAGTATCACGTGGCTTATCCAGCAGTCGCCGGACGACCCGACATTTTCCAATGAACTCGCCTGGTTCGATCAGCAAATTGCGGATCTTCCAAAGTAAGAAGGTTGCATGATTCGCAGCCGAGAGGTGGGACGCATTTGCAACTCAGGTCAGCCCATCAGCTCATCGGCGAGCCCGCTGGCAAATTCCGGGTGGGGATACCCTTGGGCCTGAGCGCTATTGCTAACGGCCGTTGCCATGAGGGACATTTGGTGTCCCACGTTCAAGGCTGCTTCGATTCGACTGACGCGATCGCGTTCAACCTATTCACGGGGAGTGAGGCGGCGCTTACCGCCCTGGTAGCAGGCGGCGCCTTTCGCGCTGCAGAACGTATTCGGACAGGAGGTGCGCTCATCCGACATCCTGGCCAACGGGCCGTTGGTCCTGACGGTGTTCCGCGGTACCTGGTGACCCTACTGCGTCGCAGAGCTGTATGCTTTGCAGCAAGTGGCGGGCTCCCTGAAGGAACCTAACGCGACAATCGTGGCGATCACCCCGCAACTGGCGGAAGCCAGCCGGTCTCTGATCGAAAAGCAGAAGATTAGTTTCGACCTGCTGTCCGACCCGGGCAATGCCTACGCCGCGAAGCTCGGTCTCAGGTTCACATTGCCCGATGATCTAAAGGCTGTCTATCTCGGCTTTGGCATTGACCTCGCGGTTCGCAATGGCGAGGCCAGCTGGACCTTGCCGATGCCGGGACGGTTCGTGGTCGACCGCGGCGGCATTGTTCGCGCGGCCGACGTCAATCCCGATTACGAGCGCCGCCCCGAACCGCAGAAGACCGTCGACGACGTCAAGGCTTTGGCATGAGGCGGCTCATCGTTCGCGATCGAGAAGCGGCGACTATGGCCAGCTCCTGCGCTTCCCACGGTAGCCATCGGGAGGGCGAATGCGTTCGATCATCAGGACAAACCCGCTGGCCGGCGCGGCTGCGGCGTTTGTCGTCGGCGGGCTCGCCCTGCTCGTCGTTCACCAGCCCGTGGTTGCGCTGCTGCATGCGCTCGGCTCCACGCCGATTACGCCGCCGTATAGCCTTCGAGCAACACGGCCTTGGGGCATTCCAGTGTTCCTGTCGTTCGGGAGCGCCCCGCGTGGTACGGCGGCCGCGGGTCTCAAACACGAGGGAAACCGCGTGTGACCATGTGAGAACGCGATCCTGCCCGTTTATGTGGACTCGTCGTATTCCCGCCATGTACCGGTGTCTACGCCGTAGGTCGGTTCTGCGAAGCTAAGATCCCATAGGTCGTCAAGGGGTAGCTGAAATTCACACTGAAAGGGAAAGGACTGACCTAGTTCCACACCGTCGCCGGGTCGAACGTCAGAGTTCGATCCCCATTGTAGAGTCACGTCGACTGAGCCGGTGACCCGATACGTGATGGTATCGAGTCCTATCTTATGCACGGTGACACCGGCGATGCGCCTAAGGCGCGGGAAGCCTAATGAGAAGCTCGTCACGCTGGCGGTCGCTGACACTGACCGCCCGGAACTGGGCGAAGTCAAAGCCTTTCTGGCGAACTGAGGCTCGCTGCCCCTCACCCTCCCGCTACGCGGGCCCCTCCCTCTCCCGCAGTGCGGGAGAGGGAGACCAAATAGTGGGCCCAAAGCCCCTCTCCTGCATCGCGGGAGAGGGGGACCAAGCCCGCAGGGCTTGGTGGGTGAGGGTCGCGCGGTTAGTTACCGAGCTTGAAGTACTCGACCGCGTTGCCGGCCCAGATCTTGCGCTTATCCTCTTCCGGGATGTCGGCGTAGATCTTGTCGATGATCGGCCGCGAGTTGGGCCATTCGTTCTCGATGTGCGGGAAGTCTGTGGCGAACATGATGCGGTCGACGCCGACATGCTGGCGTTCCTCGATCGCCACCCGCTCGTACTGCACGCTGAAATAGACGTGCTCGCGGACATAGTGGCTGGGCAATTCTTTCAGCGGCTTGAAGCCGAGATATTCTTCGGCCCAGCCGAGATGGCGCTGGTACCACAAATCGGCGTGCTCGAGCCAAAACGGGACCCAGCCGAGCCGCGTTTCGGCGAAGAAGATTTTCAGCTTCGGAAAGCGCTCGAACACGCCGGCGAGGACCAGCTGAGCGACGCTGACGGCGGGCGGCAGACCAAAATTGCAAATCCATTCGAGGAACGGACGGCGCAGGCGCTGGACGACCTCGGGGATCTCCTTCGGGTAACGGAATGTCGGCTGCGAGGCGCGCGCCCCGGTGCGGTTGAACGCTACATGCACCGTTATCGGCATTTCCATGTCGATTGCCGCGGCCCAGAACTTGTCGTCCTCCGGCGTCGGATACCCTTTGGCATTGGGCAGTGCGCCCAGCTGGACGCCTTTCAGGCCGAGCTTCTTGCAGTATGCCATCTCGGCGATCGCGTC
>Ga0209039_10003559_pt1 | contig 12056 bp, 10 predicted proteins | sample BogFormECP12_OM1_FD_188238 | JGI IMG/M metagenome (GOLD analysis project Ga0209039, IMG submission 188238) | Bog forest soil microbial communities from Calvert Island, British Columbia, Canada - ECP12_OM1 (SPAdes) (version 2) | ecosystem: Environmental > Aquatic > Freshwater > Wetlands > Bog ...
GATGATGAGGAGCACCTTGATGGTGTTCTCCATCTCGGGGGAGTTCTCGACCGAGCAGCCCCAGATGATCCGAGCGCGCTTCGAGATCTTCCCGCCGACGAGGGCCGCGGCCTTCTCGGCCTCGCTGACCGTCATGGTGGGTCCGCCGATCACGCGCACGAGGGCGCCGGTCGCGTCCTTGAGCTCGACCGAGCCGAGGAGCGGCGAGGTGAGCGCCTCGGTGACCGCCTCGGTGACCCGGTCGGTCGCGCTCTCGCTCTCGCCGAGCCCGATGAGCGCGACGCCGCCGTCCTTCATGACCGTCAGGATGTCGGCGTAGTCGAGGTTCACGAGGCCGGGCTTCGTCACGATCTCCGTGATGCCCTTGATCGCGGTCATCAGGACCGCGTCCGCGAGCTTGAAGGCGGAATCGAGGGGCATCCGGGGGACGAGCTCGAGAAGCTTGTCGTTCTGGATGACGATGGTGGTGTCGCAGACCCGGCGCAGGCGCTCGAGCCCATCGCGGGCCTGCTCCATCCGGGCGGTTCCCTCACCGGCGAACGGGAGGGTGACGACGCCCATCGTGAGCGCGCCGGCCTCCTTCGCGAGGCGGGCGACCAGGTGCGCGGAACCGGTTCCGGTGCCGCCGCCCATGCCGGCCGTTACGAAGACGATGTGGGCGCCGGTCACGAACTGACGCAGCTCCTCCTCGTTCTCGCGGGCCGCTTCCTCGCCGATCTCCGGACGGGCTCCGGCGCCGAGACCCTTCGTGGTCCGGCGGCCGATCAGGATCTTGCGTCCCGAGTGGATCGTGAGCAGGTGTTTCGCGTCGGTGTTGATGGCGCACATCTCGGCGCCCTGGATCCCTTCCTCGACGCAGCGGTTGATCGTGTTCGACCCGCCGCCCCCACATCCAACGATCCGGATGTTGACCTTCAGGGTCTCCGCCAGCTTCGCCAGCTCGGCATCGTCTTGGCTGCCGTAGACCGGCGCGGTCGGCTTCTTTTCTTCGACCAGGGTCTGGTTTTCCTGGTGTTTCGCGATCGCTTCCTGGATGATGGACTTCATCGTTGTATCCCCGTCACGTTTGTCGGACGAGCGTCATACGCTCTGCACAAGCAGTCGGGAGAATCGTACATAAACGTTTGCGTAGAGCGGAAGGTGTCGAGAGGAAACTACGGCGCCAACGCGTTCGCACGAGGTGCGCACGCGTCCGTCGACCGCCGGGCCGCTCACCCAGAGCGCGCGGTCGGTTCGAGCTCGAACGTGGCGTGCAGGATCCCGAACTCCTCCTCCATCCTCTGCCGGAGGGTCCGGATCACGTCGGTCGCCTCCCGGAGCGACATCTCCTCGACGGCGACGAAGGCGGTCATGCAGACGAGCGTGCTGCAGACGGACCAGATGTGGACGTCGTGGACGTCGGTGACGCCGGGCACGGTGCGCGCGGAGTTCGTCACGGTCTCGACCGAGAGGCGCCGAGGGGTACGCTCGGTCAGCACGTCCCATCCCTCGCGGAACAGCGGCAGCGATTCGAACCCCAGGATGAACGCGATCGCGATCGCCGCCAGGTCGTCGAACCAGGTCCACCCCGGACGCACGAGCAGCGTCACGCCCGTCACGAGGAGCGCCCCGGTGATCGCCACGTCGCTCGCCATGTGCACGACGACCCCGGAGAGGTTCAGGTCCCGCACCCGGCCGGGGATCCGGCCGAGGATCGTCAGGCTCACTCCCCGAAGGACGAGGGTCGGGACCGCGGCGATGAGCAGCCAGACCGGGTCGACCGGTCCCGCGAAGGTCGCTCCGGACCTAAGCGCGGTCAGCGCCTCGTAACCGAAGACCGCGCCCGTGCCGAGAACGAGGGCGGCGTTGAGGAGTCCGGCGAACACCTCGAAGCGGTGCGTTCCGAACGTGAACCGTCCGCGGGAGCCCTTCGCGGTGGCGCCCAGGGCGGCGAGCGAGATCGAGAACGCCACCATGTCGGGAACGTTGTGCACCGCGTCGACGGTCAGGGAAAGGCTGCGGGAGAGGTACGCGCCCACCGCTTCGACGACCAGCACCACGAGCGCGAGCTCGGTGGCGATGCGCAGACCGCGCAGTACCTGGCCCTCGGCCTCCTGTTCTCCGTGCGGGTGGACGTGCATGTTCCGTTCGCGTCCGGGAGTCCTCGTCGCTCCCCGGGGCGCGGGTTCGCTGGACGCAGCGCAGGATAAGGCGGCACATTACCGCGACCGGGGGCGTGGAGCTGGTTCGACCGCCCACTTATCCGAAAAAGGCGTGTTCGCGCGAGCGGAGGGACCGTAGCGGTGAGCGCTCCCCCGTCCTCGGCCGGTCCGCCGAGCGAACGACCTTCGTCCGCCTCGGCCGCCGGGGTCCCGCCTCCGGCGATCTCGGTCCGGGAGCTGGTCAAGAGGTTCGGTGAGGTTCCGGCGCTCGACCGGGTGACACTCGAGGTCCCGTCCGGTCAGGTCCTGGGACTGCTCGGACCGAACGGAGCCGGGAAGACCACCCTCATCCGGATCCTTCTCGGTCTCACCCGGCCCACGGCCGGGGAGGCGAGCGTACTGGGGCGCCCCCCGAGCGACCCCGCGGGCCGGGCCAGGGTCGGGTACATGCCCCAGGACCTCGCGGTCTACATGGACCTCTCCGTCACGGAGAACGTCGAGCTGTTCGGCCGGCTGTACGGAGTATCGGGAGAGCGCCTTCGCGCGCGGGCGCGCGAGGTGCTGGCCCTCGTCCGCCTGACCGAACGCCGCCACAGTCTCGTCGCCGACCTCTCGGGCGGCATGCGCCGCCGCGTCTCGCTCGCCGCCGCGCTCGTCGCCGACCCCGAGCTCCTGCTCCTCGACGAGCCAACGGTCGGCGTGGACCCGGAGCTTCGTTTCGAGTTCTGGGAGTTCTTCCACCGTCTCACCCAGGACGGCAAGACGGTCGTGCTCACCACGCACTACCTCGAGGAGGCCAACCGGGCGGACCGGGTGGTCTTCCTGCATGCGGGCACCGTCCTCGCCACGGGGGCCCCGGCCGAGGTGAAGGCACGGACCCAAACCGAGACCCTTGACGACGCGTTCCTCCGCTTGGTGCGGGACCGGGCGCACGGGAGCGGATAGATGGCGCTCCTCCGCGTGCTCGCCGTGGCGCGGAAGGCCCTCGGTCAGCTCGCGCACGACCGTCGGACAGTGGCGTTCGTCCTGGTCGTCCCGCTCGTTCTGATCCTCGTCTTCGGGTACGGCTTCGGGGGACAACCCACCCACATCGCCACCGTCGTCGTGAACGAGGACCGCGGTCCGGCGGGGAACGCGTTCCTCTCCGCGCTCCCCGGGGGCGTCCTCGACCTGAGCTCCGTCGGGAGCAACGTGAGCGCGTGGTCGGCCGTGAACTCCGGAAGCGACCGGGCGGCGATCGTCATCGGGCCCAACTTCACCGCGTTGGCGAAGGCCGGCACGGTTTCGCTCACGCTCTACCTCGACGGAACGTCCCCCACCGTGGCCGCCGCGGTCGTGAGCGCCGTGCAGGCGGCCCTACAGGGCGCCTTCGCCTCCAATGGCACCGGCCCCTCGGTTCGGGTCGTCTCCGACTACGTATACGGGACTTCCACTACGCCGTTCATCAACACGATCGCGCCGGGGATCATGGCGCTCGCGATCCTGTTCATCACGACCGTGCTGTCGATCATCGTCCTCGTCCGCGAGCGGTCGGCCGGCCTGCTCGAGCGGCTGTTCGCCTCGCCGCTTCGCCCGTCGGAGTTCGTCGCGGGCCACGCGCTCAGCCTCACCGTCGTCGCCCTCGCTCAGGTCACGGTGCTGTTCGTCTCCGCGCTCCTCATCTTCCACGCGACGTTCACCGGGAACCTCCTGTTCGCCTTCGGCGTGCTGCTCCTGTTCGGGGTGGGCAACCTCGGTCTCGGCATGCTGCTCTCCGCCGCGGCGCGCAGCGAGTTCCAGGCGATCCAGTTCATCCCCCTCCTCCTGATCCCGCAGATCCTGTTCGCCGGCGCGCTCTTCCCCCTCGAGGCGATCCCGGTCGCGTTCCGTCCGATCTCGGAGATCCTCCCGCTCACGTACGCCGCGCGGGCGCTCCAGGACATCCTGCTCCGGGGCTGGGGCGTGGCCGGGGTGGCGGTCGACCTCCTCGCGCTCGCGGTCTACGCCGCGCTCATGCTCGGCGGGGCGATTCTCCTCGTCCGGCGCCAAGCGTAGCTCGAACGCGTGCGGTGACCGCGAGGGTTATCTCGGCGTCCGGGTGGGCCCACCTCGATGGCGACCCGCCGAGCGACCCCGGTCCGCCGCCGCTCTCGACGGCCGGCTCCGGGGGACCACGTCCGGCACAACCGTGCCGTCTGGGACCGGCAGAGCACCGGGTACGACCGCCGCCACAGTTCGGTCCTGGGCGGTCGCCATGCGGCCGCGTGGGGCGTGTTCCGGGTGCCCGAGAGCGACCTTCGGCTCTTCGGACCCGTCCGCGGGAGGCGCGTCCTCGAGCTCGGCTGCGGAGCGGCGCGCTGGTCGATCGCGCTCGCACGTCGGGGCGCCCGGCCGACCGGTCTCGACCTTTCGTCGAGCCAGCTCGCGAAGGCCCGCGGACTCCAGGACCGTGCGGGCGTTCGCTTTCCCCTGGTTCGCGCGAGCGCCGAGCACCTGCCGTTCCGGGAGGGAGCGTTCGACCTCGCCTTCTGCGACTGGGGGGCGATGACGTTCAGCGACCCGACGCGCTCCGTCCCCGAGTGCGCCCGGGTCCTCCGGAGGGGAGGCGAGCTCGTCTTCGCGACCGCGAGCCCGTTGCGCCACGTCGCGTTCGATGTCCCGAGGGACCGCCAGGTCCGCCGCCTGGTCCGGCCGTACTTCGGGATCCATCGGGTCGAGTATCGAGGCGATTCGGCGGTCGAGTTCCACCCGCCGTACGGTGTGTGGATCGACCTGTTCCGCCAGCACGGACTGCGCGTCGAGCGCCTGGTGGAGACCCGCCCAGCGCCGGGCCAGCGTTCGAGCTACCTTTCGAAGCGCGACGCCGAGTGGGCGCGCTCCTGGCCGATCGAGGCGATCTGGAAGCTGGTCAAGGAGTAGGGTCCGCGCTCGGACGGCTCACTTCCGTCGGGTCGCGCGCTTCTGCTCTAGGATGTACAGTACCGAGATGGGGAACTCCCCCTCCCCTTCCACCCCCTCCCACGTGCGAAGCGCCCGGAACCGGCCGCGTCGCAGTCGCGCGGCGTACTCCCGGGAGAAGAAGTGGAGCACCGGGCCGTGGGGGACGAAATCGAAGCTATCCGGCGCCGTCCGCCGGCCCCGACCGTACCACTGGTCCGCGACGGAGCGCACCGAGTAGGCGTGGTATCCGCCCGGGGCGATCACCCGGTGGATCTCCTCGAACAGCCGTTCGTGCTCCTCCTCCGAGAACTCCATGTTGAGGAACAGGTTGGAGAAGACGACGCCGACGGACCCCGGCTCGACGCCGGCGAGGAAGTGGAGCGCCGGAGCCCGGACCGCGTCGAGCCGCGCCCGGCGGGCGAGCGCGGTCCCCACGTCCGAGACGTCGACCCCGCGGGCAGAGTGACCCAAGCTCCTCAGCTCGGCGAGGTCGCGGCCGTAGCCCGAGCCGAGTTCGAGCCACGTCCGCCCGACCGGCCGGTCCCGGAGGGCCGCGAGCGTCCACTTGAGGAACGGGCTCGCCCCGGTACCGAAGAACGTCGGGTCCGACCGGTACTGGGCGTCCCAGAAACGGGCCTGCCGTTGCGGGGCGGAGACGGGATTCCGGGCCACCTTGGGTCGGCGACGGTCGGGAGTCACAACCGGGTCCTACCGGCGGGACCGGCTCGACGTACTTAGCCTTCGAAGCGTCGGTCCGCGCACCGTTTCCGCCGCAGGCGAGCGACGGGAGCGCGCGGGTTTATGACCGACCGCTCTCTCGCACGATTGTGGACACATATTTTCGGGCGATCGAGTCCGAGGTCGACCGGGCCTACTCGGTCGCCGAGAAGGCCCGTCGCGTCGGCTACGACCCCGAGGTCGTCCCCGAGATCCCGCGGGCGCAGGACATGGCGATGCGGGTCGAGAAGCTCCTCTCCCATCTCGGGATCGAGGGGATCTCGACGGAGATCCGGGCCCTCGCCGCGACCCTTCCGCGCGAGGAGGTCGCCCTGACCATCGCCCGCCGGATCGCCCAGGACCCTGCGCGGGGGGACTCGACGGCGGCGCGCGTGGACGCCGCGCTGAGGGTCGGTCTCGCGATCCTGACGGAGGGGATCCTTGTCGCTCCGCTCGAGGGACTCGCCGAAGTGCATGTGAAGGAGGGCCGCGACCGCGCCCCCTACATCGAGCTCTACTACGCCGGCCCGATCCGGGCCGCGGGCGGCACCGCCCAGGCGCTGAGCGTGCTGCTCGCGGACGTCGTCCGGCGGGACCTAGGGTTCGCCGCTTTCGTGCCGGAACCGGACGAGGTGGGACGCTACAAGGAGGAGATCCCGCTCTACAAGTCCCTCCAGCACCTCCAGTACGTGCCGACGCCCGAAGAGATCGACCTCGTCGTCCGCCACGTCCCCGTGGCAATCTCGGGGGAAGCAACCGAAGGCGACGCGGAGGTCAGCGCGTTCCGCAATCTCGAGCGCGTGCGCACGAACGGGATCCGGGGCGGCGCGTGCCTCGTCATCGCGGAGGGCCTCTGCCAGAAGGCCGCGAAGCTACGGAAGATCGTAGAGAAGCTCGGGCTCGACGGATGGGAGTTCTTGTCCGAGCTCGGTCACCACACGAGCGACGAGGAGGAGGCCCGGACCCCGAAGTACCTCCAGGATTCGGTCGGCGGACGTCCGGTGCTCGCCCACCCGAACCACCCCGGGGGGTTCCGGCTCGTCTACGGCCGGGCCCGCACCACGGGTCTCGCCTCGTGCGCGGTCAATCCGGCTACGATGGTCCTGCTCCAGAGCTTCGTCGCGATCGGGACGCAGGTGAAGCTCGAGTACCCGGGCAAGGCGACGGCGATGGCCGTCTGCGACACGGTCGAGGGGCCGATCGTTGAGCTCGACGACGGCACCGTGACGGCCGTCCACGACCTCGCTCGCGCGGAGGAGCTGCGCCCGCGCGTCCGCCGGATCATCGACCTCGGGGAGATCCTCGTCTCGGTCGGGGAGTTCCTTGAGAACAACCAGCCGCTCGTGCCCTCGGGCTACTCGCGCGATTGGCACCTCGAGGAGCTGCGCGAGGTGGGAGCGCCGGAGGCGGAAGGGATCGGGGTCGCCACGTACGACGACGCCGTCCGATTCGCGCAGACGTACCGCGTCCCCCTGCATCCGCGCTGGCTGCTGTTCTGGCACGACCTCACCCCGGCGCAGGTGCGGGCGCTCTCGGAGTTCGTCGAGCGCAGCGGGCGCTGGGTGGCCGGGGGTCTCGTGCTCCCCGCGGACCCGCTGTGGCGCGAGGTGCTGGTCCGTCTCGGCTTCCTCTTCGTACCGGTCGAGGGAAGCGACCTGCACGGGGAGCCCGACGCGTCCGCCGCCCTCGCCGGGGGTCTCGGTTTGGCCCCGGAGGGAGAGCTCCTCGTCCGGCGCCAGCCGCTCGACCCGGTCGAGGAAGATACGCTCGCCTACGTGAGCCGGCTCGCCGGCGTTCCGGTACGGGCGCGCGGTCCGTCGCGGGTCGGCGGCCGGGTGGGCCGCCCGGAGAAGGCGTACCACCGGAGCATGCAACCGAACGTCCACGGGCTGTTCCCCGTCGGGGCCGCGGGGGGCCCCACGCGCTCGCTCCCCGAGGCGGCGCGCCGTACGATGCGGGAAGGTGTCAAGGTCGACCTCGGGGTCCGGAACTGCCCCGCGTGCCACCGCTCGACGGTGTGGACACGCTGCCCGTGCGGGGCGCACACGGAGCCGACCGACCGGACGATCAGCGAGCCGCTCCCCGTCGCCCGCCTCTGGAGCGATGCGCTCGACCGTCTGCATCTCGCCACGCCCCCGGTCGTGAAGGGCGTCAAGGGTCTCACCTCCCCGAGGAAGGTTCCGGAGGCGATCGAGAAGGCGATCCTTCGAGCCTCGCACGCGATCTCCGTCTACCAGGACGGGACCGCCCGGTTCGACCTCACCGACCTACCGCTCACGCACTTCCGGCCGGCCGAGATCGGCACCGACCTCGCGACCCTAGCGCGGCTGGGCTACTCTCGCGACTGGTCCGGCGCCCCGCTCACCGACGAGGAGCAGCTGGTCGAGCTCCTGCCCCAGGACCTGATCGTCGCGCGCACCTGCGGGACGTATCTCACCCGCCTCGCCCAGTTCGTCGACGACGAGCTCGTCCGGCTGTACGAGGCCGAGCCCTACTATCGGGCCGAGCGGCCCGAGGACCTGGTCGGCCAGGTGGTGGTGGCGCTCGCGCCGCACACCTCGGGCGGCGTCGCGGGCCGTCTCCTCGGCTTCACGAACGCGGAGGCGTGCTTCGCCCACCCGGTCTTCCACGCGGCCAAACGTCGCAACTGCGACGGCGACGAGGACTCGGTGACGCTCCTCCTGGACGCCCTGCTCAACTTCTCCCGGTCGTTCCTGCCCGATAGCCGCGGCGCGCTGATGGACAAGCCGCTCGTGCTGACGACCCGCCTCGAGACCGCCGAGGTCGACAAGGAGGCGCACAACGTCGTCGTGTCGACGCGCTACCCGCTCGCCCTCTACCGCGCGGCCACGGAGCGAAAGACACCGAAGGAGGTCGAGCCGCTGCTCGACCTCGTGGGCCACCGCCTCGGCTCGTCCCGCTCGCTCTCCGCGTACGGGTTCACCCACGACACCCACCGCATCGCGGGCGGACCGGTGCGCTCCGCCTACCGGGAGGGCCGACCGATGGCCGAGCTCGTCGAGCGGTCGATCGTCCTCGCCTCCCAGATCCGAGCGGTCGACCTGGCGGAGGCGGTCACGCTCGTGCTCAACGCCCACTTCCTTCCCGACGTGATGGGGAACCTCCGCAGCTACGGGACCCAGAAGTTCCGGTGCAAGGTCTGCGGTACCTCCCACCGACGACCTCCGCTCTCGGGTCGATGCGGAGCACCCCGTTCCGGCGGTCGGTGCGACGGGGAGCTCCTGTCGACGGTCTACGAGGCGTCGGTCCGCAAGTACCTCCTCCTCGCCCAGCGCCTCGGGGCGATGGAGGGGATCACCCCGTACGTTCGGCAGCGCATCCAGCTGCTCGGGGACTCGATCGCGACGCTCTTCCCCGGGGCGACCTCCCAGACCACGCTCGACCGGTTCCGGCGGGACGTCGAGACCGGCCCGGGCGGTGGCGAGAGCCCGTCGCTCCCCGACCCCGACGAGCTCACGGTCGCGGTGGACCCGGACTCCGGAACGTCCAAATAGCCGGCGTCCCGTGGAAGGGCGGCGGGCTTGTGGGGTAGTCTGGACTATCCTGCTGGCCTTCGAAGCCAGCGACCTGGGTTCGAAATCACGGAGTCCCTCCGTGGCGGAACTCCCAGCAAGCCCGTCCTCCGCCCGCGTCGCGGACGACCGTTCCGACGGTCGCCCTCCCGAGAGGCTTCGCTAGCGGAAGTATCCGGGGGATTGCGGCGGTTCGCTCCGCTTCTCCTCGTCGGCCTTCGCGGCCTCGAGGATGTCGATGGCGAGGATGGCGGGGACCGGCACGATGCGGATCAGTCCCTTCTCCTCCCCCGCCGAGCCGTCGAGCTCGATCGCGAGGGCGTTGTCGCCGCTGATCGAGACGACGCCCCGGAACGTTCCCGACGAGACGATTGCCTCGGTCTCGGTGCCGGCCGACCGGACCTTCACCTTCGAGCCCGGGGTGAGCGAGATCGTGGGTCGCTTCCCCCCGCCGGCCAGGTCGCTCACCGGCTCCCTCCTCGCTCCCGGCCGGCAGCGCGGGGCACCGGGGCGGCTTTCGGCGGTGGCGCGAGCGCGTTCTTCTCGATCAACGTCTGCAAGTGGTTCACGGTCTCCCGATAGCGGCGGAGGGCGTTCTGAGCGTTGGCCTCGGTGAAATCCCAGGCGCGGGCGAGGTTCCCGTAGCGAAGCCGGTACCCTTTGCGACCCTTGCCGTCCGTGGCGCCCCCCACCTCCTCCAGAAGGTCGAGCGCCTTGAGCTTGTTGACATGACGGTAGACGGTCGGCTTGCTCGTCTTGAGGACCGCGGTGAGCTCGTCGACGTACCACGCCCGGGTCGGGTCCCGCAGGAGGCAGTCGTGGACCAGGCGGTAGGCCAGGCTCTGCGCGACCGGTCCCTCGGAGCCCCGTCCCTCCTCGCCTTCGGGGAGATAGCCGACCAAACGCAGGAATTCGCGGAGCACTTCGTCCAGGTCCGCGATCGGGGTGAGGGGAGTGCTGTAACGCAACGCGAGTTCGAATGGCATGCGGTCCGGTTGCCAAAACCGCTCATTGGATAAAAAAGAAGATGTGCCACCTCCCCGTACGACACGAAACCGTTAGCTCTCCTTCGCCTTGCGCGGACGGGATGACGATGCCGTTCACCCTCGTGACCCCGCCGACCGTCGACGCGGCGATCGCCGAGCTCACTACGGGGGCCCCCGGCGAGGTAGTAGTGCTCGCCGGCGGCACGGACCTGATCTTCGACCTCGATGCGGCGAGGACGGCAGCGCGTCGGGTGGTCTCCCTCCGTCGCCTCCCCTGGCGCACCCTCGATTGGAACGGACCGGTCCTCACGGTGGGGAGCACGCTCCCGCTGCGTTCGCTCGAGCAGGACCCCGAGGTCGCGCGGCAGCACCCGGGCCTCTTCCAGGCGGTCCGCGCGGTCGGGGGGGTTCCGCTCCGTCACCGCGCCACGCTCGGCGGGAACTTGGGACGCGCCGCGCCCGCTTCCGACCTTCTCCCCGTGCTGCTCGCGCTCGACGCGGAGGTCGACCTCGTCGGGCCGACCGGCGAGCGCACGCTCCCGGTCGACGCCTTCCTGCTCGCGTCGCGCCGCACCGCGCTCGCGCCCGGGGAGCTGATCCGTTCGGTGCGGTTCCCCGAGCCGCGGCCCTCGGCCTACCTCTGGCAGCGCGTTCGCCCGGCGAACGACATCTCCCAGATCGCGGTCGCCGCGGCCCTCTCCCCCTCGGACGGCCACTGGCGGCTCGCGGTCGGCGGGATCCCGCCCCGTGCGGCCCGGTTACGGGAGGCCGAGGCCCGGCTCAGTTCGCCGGCTCCGTCGCCGACCGAGGTGCGCACCGCGGCCGAACACGCCGCAGGGGCGCTTGCGATCACCTCGGACCGACGGGCCTCCGAGGAGTACCGTCGGCATCTGGTCGCCACGCTGCTCGAGCGCTCGATCCTCCAGGTAGTGTCACTGCCCCGCGGGAGGGCGTGATGCCGCGTCCCCTTTCCCTCACGGTCAACGGGCGGCCCCGCCCGCTCGAGGACGTGCCGGATTCGGAACGGCTCCTCGACACGATCCGCTGGCGGCTCGGCCTCAAGGGGACCAAGGAGGGCTGCCGCAGCGGCGAGTGCGGGGCGTGCACGGTGCTCGTGGACGGGGTGTCGACCCTCTCGTGCCTTACCCTCGCTCACGAGGTGGAAGGGTCGTCCCTCACGACCATCGAGGGCGTGGCCGACGACCCGCTCGGCCGCACCGTTCAGGAAGTGTTCGCCCGAGCGGGGGCGCTCCAGTGTGGGTACTGCACGCCCGGGTTTGTCCTCGCCCTGGTCGGTCTCCTTAGGGAGCGCGGACGGTCGGCGCCGACCGAGGAGCTGCTCGAGGACCTGGGAGGGAACCTCTGTCGATGCACCGGGTATCTCGCCATCGCCCGCGCGGTGGCGTTGCTCCCGAAGGAGGAGGCGTGATCGCTTCGTCGCGTTCCGACGCCCGTACGAAGCTCGAAGGCTCCGCGGTGTTCGGCATGGACCTCGAGGCCCCGGGGATGCTGTGGGGGGCGCTCGTCCCCTCCCCGGTCGCCCATGGCCGTGTCCACTCGGTGGACGTGAGCCCCGCCCGCGCGCTCGAGGGGGTCGTCGCCATCGGCGCGGCCGACCTGGCCCGACTGCTCCCGGGCGCGTCGGGGGACCCCGAGCGACCGGTGTTCCCGACCGACACGGTGTTCTACCGCAACCAGCCCGTGGCGGCGGTCGCGGCGCCTACCCGGGAGCTCGCCCGGCAGGCGGCCCGAGCGGTCCA
>Ga0209039_10003560_pt1 | contig 12056 bp, 8 predicted proteins | sample BogFormECP12_OM1_FD_188238 | JGI IMG/M metagenome (GOLD analysis project Ga0209039, IMG submission 188238) | Bog forest soil microbial communities from Calvert Island, British Columbia, Canada - ECP12_OM1 (SPAdes) (version 2) | ecosystem: Environmental > Aquatic > Freshwater > Wetlands > Bog ...
AAGCACCAAGTTGCGAAGCCGCATTATTCTGGCTCCACTGTTGATAAACAAAATATCCAATCGCCGCTACCACCAGTACGACGATGATCACAATCACTGGGGATGGTCTTCTGTTTTGCATATCTTTACTCCTTGGTATATTCAAAGATCTAGATCTTAATTTCAAATAGGAAAAGACAGCTAATTCATCTCGACAGGAGCTTTAACCGATGAAATAAAAACATCCTCCAGGGTTGGAGCAATCCATGCAATTGAATTGACTTGGATGTTCCCCTCCACAAGTATTTGTTGAATAGCATTTTTATATTCTTGATCACCCAGCACAACGGCATGAATTTGCGCGCCATACAAAGCTACCTCATCAAGCGGAACCTGGTGGTTCTGCTGAGCAGCTTTCAATATTCGAACCGCTTTTTCAGGATCAGAAACATTAATCTCAAGCACCTGACCGCGCATCTGCGTTCGCTTGAGTTGGCTTACGGAATCAAGAGCCACCAATCGTCCGGCACTGATAAAGCCCACGCGCTGACACAGCTCTGCTTCGTCCATATAATGAGTCGTTACCAACACCGTGACGCCTTCTTTCGCCATCTGGTAAATCAATTCCCAGAATTGGCGTCGGCTGATTGGATCAACTCCGGCTGTTGGTTCATCCAGAAAAACAACTTTCGGATGATGAACAATGGCGCAGCCCAATGCAAGTCGCTGTTTCCATCCGCCGGATAAACTACCGGTCAGCGTGTTCTCACGCCCTTCCAATCCCGCCATTTGAATGATCTCCGAAACGCGTTGACGCAATTCATCCGAAGACAAACCATGAACGCCGCCATAAAAACGGATGTTTTGCGTAGCGGTTAGATCGTTATACAAAGTGAATTGTTGCGACATGTATCCCACCTGCGCATGGACAGATTTGGTTTGGGTCGCGGAATTGAAACCGGATACAAACGCATGACCTGACGTCGGCTTGATCAACCCGAGCAACATTCGAATGGTCGTTGTTTTGCCCGCTCCATTTGGACCGAGCCAGCCAAATACTTCGCCCGCTGGCACGCTGAAGCTGACATCATCCACTGCCGTGAATGTTCCAAAACGCTTAGTCAGGTTTTGTACCGAGATAGGAGATTCTTGATTCTGCGTGGTTAACGATTCGGCGCTCATCGAACATCTCCGAGGATCTCAGACTTTTGAGGCAGCGCCCCCTTCAACTCAACGCTTTCCTGGTGCTGGCGAATCAAAGTGATAAACGCTTCTTCCATACGAACCTCGATCTCACGCAAACGATCCTGAGTGATTCCCCGGGAAGTCAGTGCCGCTTCAATTTGTGTTTTGCGCGTGGCCACATCATCTACAAAAACATGCAGTTTCTCGCCATAAGTTTGAACTTCCAGCACGCCTTCCAGCGCCGTGCAAAGCTTGCGTGCCGCATCAAAATCAGATGGCGTAAATTCCAGCAAGTGTCCTGGAATCAATCGCTTGATGTTGGCGGGCGAATCATCCACGATCAATTTGCCATCGTAAATCAATCCAACCCGCGTACAACGTTCGGCTTCATCCATGTAAGGCGTGCAGACAAAAATCGTCAGCCCTTTTTCCGCGCGCAGGTTCCCCAGCAGATTCCAGAACTCCCTGCGGCTGACCGGATCCACTCCAAGAGTCGGCTCATCCAGCATGACCACTTGCGGTTCATGAATCAAACTGCAAGCGAGCGCCAACTTTTTCTTCATCCCGCCCGATAACTTTCCGGCCAGCCGCCCTGTAAAGTCACTCAAGCCTGCAAATTCCAACAACTCTGGGATGCGTTTCTTCTGTTGTTCACTGCTCACAGAATGAATGCCGGCAAAGAAGAGCATGTTTTCCATGACCGTCAAGGTCGGAGGCAGGGAAAACTGCTGGGCGATATAACCAACCCGTTTGCGGATTTCATACATGTCATTCATGGAATCGAATCCAAGCACACTGCTTTCGCCGCTTGTTCTGGATAGCAAACCCAGGGTCACGCGCATGGTCGTTGTCTTTCCGGCGCCATCCGGACCGATCAAGCCGTACGTCTCACCGGGCGCGACCTGCAGCGAAAGTCCATTCACTGCCGTCACAACACTTTTGTTGGCTTTAAATTCTTTTACAAGGTTCGTAGCTGATATTGCAAATTGATTCATTCATTTACCTCTATTAATCGAGTCGCATCTTAAAATTTTTGGCTGAAATAAAAACCACTATCAACGTATAGATAGCGAGGATCAACGCGTCGCCCCAAACAAATTCCAAGCCCACGCCTTTCATATAAATGCCGCGCGAGATGCGTAGGAAATAGGTCAATGGAGCGATATCTCCGATCAATTGCGGAATCAACGGCATGCCGGTTCGCGGATAAAAGAGACCGGTCAACAATAGACCAAATAACATGAAAATCAGACTCGATGTTTCCGCTTCAAATTGTGTTCTGGCGCGTGTTGAAATGACCAATCCAAGTCCGAGACAGGAGGCGAGAAAAAGCAGAGCCATCCAAAAGTACAAAAATATATTTCCATGAAAAGGAACTCCAAACCAAAAGATTCCAAGACCAACACTGATCCCGAAGGCCAGCAAACATAAAATAGATAATGGAATCATTTTGCTGAGGATCAATTCCAACTGGCGGACAGGCGTAGCCAGAATTTGCTCCATGATTCCCCACTCGCGATCCCGCACCAGAAATATGGCGGCTTGCTCAACGGCCAGGGTTTGCAAAATCATTCCGATGATGCCTGGAATGACAAACCACTTATCATTCAGATCCGGGTTATAGAGGATTTGGGTCGATGTATTTATCGGCAAACCGCCACTCGTTGAAGGGATCGCTCCGGTCAGCGCGACACTCTCGGCAGACATCTGCAAACCAAAACTCTCTGCCACCAAACCTGCGGCGCTATATCCAGATCGGACGGCAAACTGATCTGAGCCATCCAACAGCATCAGAAAATTCGCGGCATGTTGGTCCACGCTGGCGGCGAATTGAGGCGGAATAATCAATGCGGCTTTTACCTGACCTTTAGCAATCGCATCTTTCGCCTGCACCTCATCACCCAAATACATCGTCGCATCGAAATACTGCGAGTTGACCAATGCCCGCACAAAGGCGCGGCTGGTGGAATCTTGGCTTTGATCCACCACAGCCAGCGGAAGATGATAAACCGTGCGAGATGCGGCGTAAGAGTAAACAAACAACTGGACGAAGGTCAGACCCAGAAAGAGCATGATGAAGCGCCGGTCACGCAGTATCTGAATAGTCTCTTTGCGAATTAATGCACCCAAACGCTGAAAATCAAATTGCATTCGATCTCCTTCAATCTAAATTTTGTCTGAAAGAACGTGCGCTAAAGTAAAAGATGATTATCGTCAGCGCCGCCAAAGATAGCACCGGAGTCCAAAGGTCGTTCAATCCAACTCCTTTTGTGATAATGCCATTTACAATCGGCAGGAAAAAAGTCATGGGCATGATGTAACCAAACGCGCGGAGTATCAGCGGCAGGTTGTACACAGGAAACATAAAACCGCTTACGAACATAACGGCAATATTCGTCAAGGATGCCAATTGATTCGCCTGCACCTGGCTCTGAGAAACGGAAGAGATTGCCAAACCCAGACCCAGACTTCCGATTGCAAAAAGACTGGCCAACGCCGAGAACAAAAGGAGGCTGCCGCGAAATGGGACGCCGAAGATCAACATTCCAACGGAATAGGTCAGCACCAAATTGAGGATGGCGACACACAGGTTTGGAATCATCTTGCCCAACATCAACTCAATTGGGCGGATGGGCGTAACCAATAGGGCTTCGATCGTTCCCGCTTCGCGTTCACGCACAATCGCGAAGGCCGTTAGTTTAAGCGCAATGCCATATAAAAGAAATGCACCAAAACCAGGCACGATAAACCACATGTCTTCCAAGTCGGGGTTATAGAGGATTTGGATATGGGACTCCAAGGGGCTGAGTTGCTGAGGAGCAAGGCTGATGGCGTATTGCTGCGAAATCGCCGCGGCATTGCCGTACGCCGATTGGGCATCAAATGAATCCGAGCCATCCACCACCATTAAGACGTTCGCATCTTTCTGCTGGACGCGGGTTGCAAAATCCACGGGAATCACCAAACCAATGCTGGCCTGCCCGCTATCAATCGCGCGAATCACGCCTGCCTGATCAGGAACCATGGCGACAATGTCGAAATCAGCAGAGTCCGTGAAAGCGTTCAAATACGAACTACTCGCCTCGCTCCGACTTTGATCGGATATCACCATCGGGACATGAGTTACATTATTGTGAATGGCAAAGGCAAACAGGATCAATTCCAATGCCACACCCACCGTCAACCCGATGAGTACGATTGGAAAGTGAAGGAGTTGAATAAACTCTTTTTGTGTGATCGCCCAGGTGCGTCTCAGCATAAGTTATTTCTTTTCAGGCCTTGCCTTTGCAGGTGTAATGAGAAGTCCATGTACAACAAAATCAACAACAAACTCGCGCGCATGCGCTAGTTCGGCGGGAGAGGAAAAATCGTTATTGGGTAGCAACGTCTTGTAGAGTGGCGGTAATGCCAAATAGAGTGCGCACGTAAAGAGTGCGGTGGATAACTGGAGTAAAGTATTGGCACCTGTGCGGAGTAAACCCAAGCTTTGCAATTTGGCGAGGATAGGCGCAAATTCATCTACATCATCGAAATCCCGCGGCGTGAAGACCTTGGACATCGTCTGCCAACCCTCCGCCATTTCCCACATATAGATGCGTTGGATACGCGGATGTTCCACTAAATAATCGAAGTACACACCTACATACATTCGCAATACATTCTTGATCTGACCAACGCTTTTAGTTGGTTCAGCCGCGGATAACGCGTTAATAGCCTCATTCTGCCAGGTGCGCGTCTGTTCATCGGCGCGTCGAATCACAGCCGCATACAAGCCCAGCTTATCGCCAAAGTACTGAAAGATCAGGCTTTTGTTATAGCCTGAAGCCTTGGCAATGGCGTCAATCCGCGCTCCATCGAAGCCGTGTTCCGCAAACACTTCTTCTCCAGCGTTCAAAATTGCCTCGCGTGCACCTTCTGCATCATGCATTCTTCCTCTTCGTTTACTTCCAGGCTTGGCCATCTTTTCCTTTCTAATAATCTAACTGGTTGGATTTCTAACCAACTAGTTAGATTATAATAAGCTAAACGAATGTTGTCAAGGGAGAATGCTCCCGCCCCACAATTTGAGAGGTGATCACAAGATGCCTGCCCAATTCGCACATTTCACTGCTGAAACTCCCGTTGCAGGTTATACTCGTTAGATGCACCAAACGATCGAACTGTCCTTTACCAAAGAAAACTGATCGTGAATTTGAATGGACGAATTTTGTAGACAAAGAAAGGTTAATTGCGGGCGATTCGTAATCCAAAAACAATGATGGACGGCTATTGCCAAAACGAAGAAAATTTTTGATCATAAAGCATAACCACACAAAGGAGCAAAAATGCCAACTAAAGTCAAAGCAAAAAAGTCTGTAAAAAAGAAAGCCGCGGGAAAGAAGGCAATGATGAAAAGAAAAGTCGTTCTCAAGTTCGCCCCGAACAAACTCAAAATACGCCGGCCAGTTCCCTCCGATATCGAGATCGCGCAGGAAGCCAGACTAAAGCCGATTATGCAGGTGGCGGAAGAACTTGGCATTCGTCCCGACGAGCTTGAACTATACGGGCCCTACAAGGCCAAAGTCAAGCTTGGAATTTTGGATCGTCTTGCAAAGCGGTCCAACGGCAAATATGTTGATGTGACCGCCATTACACCCACTCCGCTTGGCGAGGGCAAGACTACAACTACCGTTGGTCTTTCACAGGCGCTCGGCGTGCACCTCGGAAAGAAAGTCATCACCGCAATCCGCCAGCCCTCGCAGGGGCCAACTTTCGGAATCAAAGGCGGCGCAGCAGGCGGCGGTTATTCGCAGGTTGTCCCAATGGAAGACTTCAATCTCCACCTGACGGGCGATATCCACGCCATTACCGCTGCACATAACCTCGTCGCCGCCGCACTCGATGCGCGTGTGATGCACGAAACGCAACAAGATAGCGCGAAACTTTTTGATGGACTCTGCCCTCCTGATAAGAATGGCAATCGCAAATTCTCATCGACGATGCTTCGCCGCTTGAAAAAACTTGGCATCAACAAAACCGATCCCAACGAACTTACTCCTGAAGAGCGCAGTCGCTTCGCGCGGCTGGATATTGATACAGCAACCATTACGTGGCGACGCGTCATTGACATCAACGACCGCATGTTACGCGAGATCGAGGTTGGACTTGGACCGGATGAAAAAGGCTTTGAGCATCGCTCCGGTTACGACATCACGGTGGCAAGCGAAATCATGGCAGTCCTTGCCCTCACAACTGGTCTGGCAGATATGCGCGAGCGATTCGGCAAGATGGTCGTCGCCACCGACAAGCGCGGTGAAGCTGTCACTGCGGAGGACCTCGGTGTCGCTGGTGCCGTTACCGTGTTGATGAAAGACGCGATCAAGCCGAACTTGATGCAGACCCTTGAGGGTACCGCAGCTTTCGTTCACGCGGGACCTTTTGCCAATATCGCGCATGGAAACAGCTCGATCCTCGCCGATAAGATCGCTCTCAAACTCGCTGATTACGTGATCACTGAATCGGGCTTTGGAGCGGACATCGGCATGGAAAAATTCTTCGATATCAAATGTCGCTTCTCGGGGCTGATTCCGCAAGTGGTCGTGATGGTCGCAACCGTGCGCGCGTTGAAGATGCACGGCGGCGGTCCTAAAGTTGTGGCAGGCAAACCACTAGCTTCCGAATATACCGAAGAGAATCTTGATTTGCTTCGCAAGGGTTTGCCGAACCTGGAACGCCACATTCAAAACGCATTGAAATATGGCGTGAATGTGGTTGTTGCAGTCAACTCATTTTCCAACGACACGCCTGCTGAAGTTGAATTGATTCGCAAGTCCGCGTTGGAGTTCGGCGCGATGGATGCGATTGTCTCTACGCATTGGGCAGAAGGCGGTAAGGGCGCGATCAAACTGGCAGAGGCGGTGGTCAAAGCCGCAGAGAAGCCAAGCAACTTCAAGTTCCTGTACCCACTTGAAATGACCATCAAGGAAAAGATCGAAACCATCGCGCGTGAAATTTATCGAGCCGATGGTGTGGATTACAGTCCTGAGGCCGAGGAACAAATCGTGCGCTATACGCGCCTCGGCTTCGATAAACTTCCGATCTGCATGGCGAAGACGCATCTCTCCTTCACCACCGATGTCAGCATCAAAGGCGCACCGACCGGCTTCCGCATCTTGGCACGCGAAGTGCGCGCTTCCGTTGGTGCAGGATTCATCTATCCTTTGTTCGGAAAGATGAGCACCATGCCTGGCTTGCCGACTCGCCCGGCATTCTACGATGTTGATCTGGATCTGGAGACCGGCAAAGTGATGGGATTGTTCTAAACCAAGTGAAAGTTAAAGTGAAAAGCTGGAAGAAAATCTTCCAGCTTTTTTACTGTCACGGCGGTTGAACATAAAAAACTTCCCCACTCTTGCTCTGATAGAGCATCTTTAAATTTGCAATCGCGTCAAGATCATCGGGACCTGCGATGTTGTGATATTGATTCGGCTCATACCAAATGATGTATCCGCTTTGCGGGGGCCAATTTGGATAATACTGTTGGAGCGAAGCGATTCGCTGGTCTCGTGGCAAATTGGGATTTTCAAATGGAAGTTCCTTCACCGGATGCCCATCAAAGAGAAACCAAACGATATTCACATAATTGGTATAAAGCATCGCTGTTGGCTGGTTAGCCAATATCTTTTGTCCCTCAACAGTCACAGCACGCGTTCGGAAATCCACTGAGTTGGCGATGTTGTAATTACTTGGCTCGCCAAGCACTAATGCATCACGCAAATATCCTTGCATACTATAAGCCGGATAAATAAAATAAAGCAGAATCAAAAAGGCTTGAGCATAATTAGAAAACGGCTTTTTAAGATTGAAATGGCTAAAGACCAATGGATCCAATGTAATAAAAAGTAAAATCAAAACTACCGGCAGAATGACGACATAATAGCGGTCCGAGGTGAGATCAAGATGGTCGGCGGTGACAACAGTAACGGCCAAAGTAAAAAAGTAAACGATTGAAAAAACCATCGCGGGCCAAACATATCCGTTCGCCATGGACTTCAGCCAGTTCATCCAATGAACTCGCCTATTGATAATGATCAGAAGCAGAACAAATGCACCGAGCAAAATCCACGGACGCATCATCAGTTGATCAAGCGGCGGCGTGAGTGGCATGAACCACCACAGAATCTTCGTCAGTGAGAGATTGATGTTTTCAAGTGGCAACATCGTTCCAAAATTGCGCGGACCAAATAATCCGCCGCTGAGAGGAAGATTATGGAATACGCCCCACAGCGCAATGGGCAGGGCCGCTGTCAGCGCGGGAAGAATCGCTCGAGGCAATCCCCGCCGTCCATCCTTGAAAAGAACGACGAGTCCTCCGACACCGATCAAGATCACGCCGAGATAACGTTGCAAAGTCGCTAATCCCGCCGAGACAAACATCAGCCACAACGCAGAATGCGAATCATCTCTTAAATATCGCCCCGCTGCAAAAAAGAAAACCAGCGCGAATGTGACGAACAACGGCTCGGAGGCGACGTTGGCATAGATGCGAAGCGTGGAGCGCGAAAACAATAAAGCCAGCGCAGCGATAACGGCATAAAGCGATTTCTCTTTGAAGATCAAAAAAAACAGCCAACCGCACAGCCAAAGATTGAGCGGATAAAGAATGACATTCAAATACCACCCCGCTTGAAAGGCACTGCATTTGGAAAGCCAACTTAATCCCGCTAATAACAGCGGATATAAGGGCGGCCACAAAACAAACGGCCCGCCGAGCATATCGACAAAGCCTTTGTCTTTCAAAAGGCTTTCGGCTGTCGAGAGATTGCGTGCCGCATCCGACGAAACGCCCGCCCCATATTTATGCGTGACCATCAAAATGAATCCCAATCCAACCAACGACAGAAGCGTGAGATAAGTTTTGAATTTAGATTCCTTGGAAAGATTCTTAAGCATATCCGGAATTATAATGGATAGCGTGCCGGAAATAGATTTACTTTCCATTCATGAAGCCTTACAACAAATGCACGGTGGAACGCTCTCGCCTCAGGCCTTGACCGAAGCTTGTTCCCGTCAAATCGAGCGGCTCAACCCGAAGCTGAACGCGTTCATCACTGTGTGCAACGATGTCATTGCGAGGAGCGAAGAAGGCCCGACGAAGCAATCCTCTCATCAACAGGAGATTGCCACGCTACAAGAGACGCGGTTTGCAATGACATTAAATCATATTCCATTCGCCGTCAAAGACTTATTTGAAACCAAGGGAATTAAAACCACTGCTGGTTCATTGTTCTTCAAGGATTACATTCCCAATGAAGACGCGGTGGTGATTCAAAAGCTCAAGGCCGCGGGTGCCGTCATCATGGGAAAGACAAACACGCATGAGATTGCCCTTGGTGTCACGACCAACAATCCGCATTTCGGAACGACGCGTAATCCATGGGACACAAAGCGCATTCCCGGCGGATCATCCGGCGGAAGCGCGGTCGCAGTGGCAACGGGCATGTCATTAGGCGCCCTCGGTACCGACACCGGCGGCTCGATACGAATTCCAGCTTCCCTATGTGGCGTAGTCGGACTCAAGCCAACCTACGGACGCGTCAGTTTACGGGGCGTGTTTCCCCTTTCGTGGAATCTCGATCATGTGGGGCCGATCACGCGCACAGTTAAGGATGCCGCGCTGGTCTTGCAAATCATCGCGGGATATGATGCGGAAGATCCGGTGTCGATCAACATTTTGTCGGGCGATTACTTAAATCATCTTGAAGATGAGATCAAAGGCAAGAAGTTCGCGCTGGCGGTAGGTTCTTATATTGAAGAAGCGGACGACGAAGTGATTGCAGCTATGAATGAAACGACCAAAGTCTTTGCTTTGCTCGGCGCGAAAATTGAAAAAGTCGAAATGGATTTCCTACTCGAGGCCGCGATTGCCAATTCTTTGATAACTCAAGCCGATGGCGCTGCGTATCATCGCGAACGATTGGCGGAGCATCCTGATCAGTTCGGCGCGGACGTACGCGCACGTTTGGAATCAGGACGCAGTTCTCCGTCAACGGAATATTCGCTGGCGCGGCGCACACAAGCGGAGATGAGCCATCGCTTCGTCCAGTTCTTTGAACAATACGACTTCCTCCTGCTCCCCACCACACCGATCCCTGCGCCGTTGATCGTGGGCAACGATGCCGTGGAACAAGCGCAGCGTCTTACGCGCTTCACTGCGCCGTTCAATCTCACAGGACTTCCAGCGATTTCCATTCCGTGCGGATTCAGCAAAGAAGGTTTGCCGATTGGTTTACAAATCATTGCGAAGGCTTGGAATGAAGCCGGAGTCATACGCGCCGCCCAGGCCTACGAACACCAAACCAATTGGGGAATGCGCCGCCCGCTTATACTTCAATCATAAAACAAAGCAGCCTCTATATTGTTTATGGAGGCTGTTGCTTTTTATTTAACTGGCGCCATTTGGCAAATAGCTTGCTTTCCCTTCTCGTTCCAATGACATCCACTGCGGATACAAACTGCCTCGCTGTTACTCCATTGGTTGCACACATCAACCGCTGGTCCGCACTGCAAAGTATTCACCTGGACTGTGACGCAATCACTACTACTCACTTGCACTTGCGAAGGAAGACATGTTTTCTGGGATGAATCAAATGCGAATCCAAGCGGGCAGCCTGGATAGGTTCCGCCAGTATTCGCCTGACAACATTGATATGTAGAACTGTATGTATATCCCGCCGCACAACCCTGATAATTCTTCGTTGCCAGGTCAGGATTGTTGATCCCATACGGCGCATCGGCCTGATCGGTTGCGGAAACACACGCACCATATTTCGAATCGAAATATAAACCTGTCGGGCATTGACCATTTTGATTTTGTCCGATCGCGCAAACTTCTTGTCCGCCGCGGTCGACCATGATATATCCCTGCGGACAACCTGCAACGCCGGGTTGTCCGCTGATCGGCGCATATATGCATGCATTGCTCGAAGCATCGAGGTTATAGCCAGGATCACAGACTGGCGCTAAACTGGCCGAATTCGTTGCGCCGTTACAAGCTGGATTGCAGATTAGCACATCCGTCGTTGAATTGGACGGTCCCGTGCAGCTTAAACTCCGCTGGCCATTAACCACTGCATCCGCACAACTGAAGCCTTTTGATTTCACCTGAAACGTCGCTCCTTGAGGAAGATCTACTATGGCAAAATTGCTCGGACCCTGACAATAATTTCCGCCCACTTGCACATCCGGCAAGGAACATGTTGCATTCTGTGTCTGCGTGCCACCAATGGGAAGATAAGAGGCACTCTGGCAATATGGCGCATAAGCCATAGGTTGAGGCACCACACAGCGGAATCCCAAATCATAGTTATGATAATCCTGCGGGGAAGGATGCCGGATCGCAGAAAGAATCTGCGTAAGATCGGTTTCAAAACTGCTACCGCGGATCATACGGTCATTGCCGGTTGTTGGACCAGTGGGATTCGAGGAAGGTGCACTGGCATAATAATTTGGATCATAAAAATCGTTGACCCATTCATAGACGTTACCGGCCATATCCAGCAAGCCATAAGAGCTCTTGCCATTCGGATAAGCATTGACCGGGCTAGTATGACCACCACACGTTTTGAGATTAGCAAGATCGCATTTTGGGCTGTTGTTACCCCATGGATATTTGTTTCCATTCTGACCGCGTGCGGCCTTCTCCCATTGAGCCTCAGTGGGCAACTGACCGCCGATCCACTGACAATATTTGTTGGCTGCATCCCAAGTTATACCAACGACGGGATAATCGCCAAATGGTATGGCGGTAAAAACCGGCGCCCCCACCTCCTGTACCGGAGCGCTGCAATTTCCGCTCGCCGCGCATTGGGTATACATTTTGTTCGTCACTTCGGTTTGTTGAATCCAATAAG
>Ga0209039_10003561_pt1 | contig 12055 bp, 12 predicted proteins | sample BogFormECP12_OM1_FD_188238 | JGI IMG/M metagenome (GOLD analysis project Ga0209039, IMG submission 188238) | Bog forest soil microbial communities from Calvert Island, British Columbia, Canada - ECP12_OM1 (SPAdes) (version 2) | ecosystem: Environmental > Aquatic > Freshwater > Wetlands > Bog ...
CGAATGCAGCGTCAACTATTTGCCCGGATATTTTGTTGGTACTGTCCGGGATCTGGTTCTTTTTTGGGTAATTGTTCATAAGACATTATCGGTAATAAACAATATAACTTTTTATCATAATTATGTAAAAAACATTTTAAGAATTATTTTATTCGATTATTAATTGTTTATTCCTCACCAGTGTCCCAAAAAAACTCTGTGTCTCAGGAAACCCAATAAACCTACTCTGTGTTCTCCGAGACTCAAATATAAAAAAATCTGTGTCTCTGTGATACCCGAAAGGAAGGAGAGGGCATTTTTAAAATAGGAAATAATTAAATGAATCTAACCTGCGGAATATGGGATGAAATTTTCACTATCAGGAAAAAATATGTACCATGAAGGTATGTTCTACTTAAACCGGAGGAGCATTGTTAAGGATAAAGACGCCTTCCCGCATTCATTTGACACTCATAGACCTGAACGGATCTATCGGCCGGGTAGACGGAGGCATAGGCATTACGCTGGAAGAGCCGTGCATCGACATTACGGCTGAAAAAAGCGATGCGATCGAGGTACGGGGCGATCCGGACCTCATGGAACGTATGCAGAAGGCGTGCGAGCTGGTGTGCCCTGGAAAAGGCATTACCATCGACATAAAGAGATCCTACTGGAACCATATTGGCCTTGGCTCGGGGACCCAGGCGGCGCTTGCCGCGGGCATGGCTATCTCGAAGATCTATGGGCTGGACCTCACGCCCAGGGAAGTGGCGGGCATCGTGGGCCGGGGCGGAACCTCAGGCATCGGCATAGGCTCGTTCGAAAGAGGCGGTTTTTTACTCGACGGCGGGCACCGGATGAAGTCTAAGAACGCGTTCCTGCCGAGCTCATTTTCAAAGGGAGTCCCGACGGCGCCAATATTATTAGGTTATGATTTCCCGGACTGGGACATCGTGCTGGCCATACCGCCCTTTAGAGGCGCCCATGACCTGTACGAAAAGGACATATTCGCAAAAGTATGCCCGATCCCGCTGCAGGAAGTGGAAAAACTTTCCCACATTATTTTAATGCAAATGCTCCCCGCCATACTGGAAAAAGACCTGGACACGTTCGGTAATGCCGTTAACGCCATACAGGAGACCGGCTTTAAGAAGAGGGAGCTCGACCTTCAGCCCGGCGCCAGGGAGCTGATCGAGGTGATCCGTGAGTCGGGCGCCCAGTGCGCGGGAATGAGCTCCTTCGGCCCGACGGTCTACGCTATCACCGACGCCCCGGATAAGGTAGTATCGGCGGTACAACGTTATCATCCGGAATGCGCGATCATCCGGACGAAGGCTAGAAATGCCGGCGCCGAGATAACATATGAGTGATATGCATGAGGACATGGTTCGGCAGGCTCGAGGAGAAAAACGTCATCCTTGCGGGCAATTCCGTCAATGAATTGGCCAAATGGGCAGAGTCGTCGGACAGTAAAGAGTTGACGCGCATGGCGGACCTGCAAAGCCTGGCGATGAAAAGCGGACTATGCCCGTCGCCCGAAGAATATAGGCGACTTTTACACGAAACCGCCATGCAGGTCGCCCGGGATCATATATCCATGAGCCTGGCGGGAAAAGACGCTTACCTTATGCAGGCCGTGAAGTCGCTCGACGACCTGAATGAAGCCTATAATATCTTAACTTCGCGCATGGGGGAATGGTATGGCATTCATTACCCCGAGCAGCGCTTGAGGCCTAATGAGCTACTCGATTTTATTTTACAACACGGGTCGAGAGAAACGATACCATCTATTGGAGCGGCTATGGACCGGGACGATGTTGCCGCCATACAGGGACTTGGGCTGGCGGCAAAAGCTTTATTTTACCAGCGGAAGGCCCTGGAAGGCTACATCAATTCCGCTATGGAGGAAGTGGCGCCCAACCTTTCTAACTTGCTTGGCCCGCTACTTGGAGCCCGGCTGATAGCCAGGGCGGGAAGCCTGGAAAAGCTGGCGAAGATGCCGGCCAGCACCATACAGGTGATGGGAGCCGGCGATGCGCTTTTTAAGCACCTGAGGACCGGCTCGCCCTCGCCCAAGCACGGGCTGATCTTTAAACACCCGCTGATCAGCGGCTCTCCCAAATCGGCGAGAGGTAAAATATCCAGGATGATCGCGAGTAAGGCCGCCATCGCCGCCCGGGTGGATCATTATTCCGGCGATGCAATGGATTTCGACGACTTAAATGAAAAAGTGGCAGCCATAAAAGCCCGGATGAAAGAGAGGAAGAAAACATGAGCGCCATCGAAAGCATTGCCCCGGCTGGAATGAATAATGTATTTTTCATTACCACAGAAGGCAAGAAAATGATCGGCACGCTCACGAGTTTTTCCGGGGAAGACACGTTTGAGCACGAAGATAAAATATACCGGCTATGGAATCCGAATACGAGCAAGCTCGCCTCCATGCTCATGAAAGGCATGAAGGCCCCTTTGACAAAGGACTCGAAGATCTTATATCTTGGAGCAGCCAGCGGCACTACCGTTACCCGCGTAGCGGACATAGCCGATGAAGGCATTATTTATGCAGTGGAATTTGCGCCAAGGCCGGCACGGGACCTATTAAAAGTAATTGAAGACAGGGAAAATGTGGTACCGATCATCGCCGATGCCCGGTACCCGGAGCTATATCCCCCGTTTATCGATAGCGTCGATATCATTTACCAGGATGTCGCCCAGCCCGGCCAGGCCGGGATCGCCATCGCCAATGCCGATAAATACCTGAAAAAAGACGGCGTATTGATCATAGCCATCAAAGCGAAGAGCATCAGCGCAAGCGAAAACGTCGGCGATATCTTTCGACGGGAGCTGGAGACGCTGGAAAAACGATTCGAGATCCTGGATAAAATGTCCCTGGAGCCGCTGCACCATAACCATCTGGCGGCTTTTTGCAAGTACAAGGGCAATATTTAAATTTCGAGCGTGATCAGCTCGTTCGCCGAGAGCCGGTTAATGAACTTGATGAGGCGCTTTTCGATGTCCTTTTCATCGCCCTTGCTGCGCTTCATGATCACGCTTTTGATCTCCTCGATGGAATGGCTGCCGTCGCACAGGTCCCAGACCATGGCACCCAGCGGGTTGAACCGGAAGCTGCGTTCCTCGGGTATATCCATGAAACGGCTGAGTAACTTCGTAATGTAAGTTTTCTTATATGGAACGTAGATCTTTAGCGATTCCACGCCATCGCCGTTGGCTTCGGCGCTGTCGCTCTTTTTTGGCTTTGCCTGCAGTAGTTTTTTGTAGGGTATTTTTGCCTTTTTACCCTTCAATGTGATGAACGCTGGCATACACTTAAAAGAGGGCTTATTATATCTTATAAGTTTCGGGCTTTTTCGGAAAAATCGGCCATCGGAACAGTTATAGTTCATATTTATTAATAAAAGGCCAAAATTATGCATTTATACGATTAACGCCGGATATGGCCAGCAAAGGTTATTTCCTCGTATCTAACGATTAAATAATGATCGTTATGAGTGATATCCTGAAACTGATCCAGCAAAGGCAGTCGACCCGAGTCCCCTTTGACCCTGATCGCCAGGTCCCAACAGAGGACCTGAAGCAGATCATAGAAGCCGGCCGGTGGGCGCCCACCGCACACAACATGCAGAACTTTGAGATCATTGTCATTGATGACAGGAATGTCCTGAAAAAAATTGGGAATATTAGATCCCGGATATCGGGGGATTTTATCCGGGAGAACTTCGAACAGCTTTCCTTCTCCGAGGAGGAACTGCGTAAAAAGAAAGTCGGCATCCTCGGCGCCATGTTTCCTCCTGAATGGAGAGATCCCTCTAAGTTTGAGGACGCCATTCGCAACAGCGTGCCTTCGCCTCTGGCCCAGACCATCCGGGATAGCCCGGCGATTCTGATCGTGGTCTATGATCCGGGTAAAAGAGCGCCCGCTTCGGAAGGGGATGTTTTAGGCATGTTCAGCCTCGGGTGTGTAATGGAGAACATGTGGCTTATGGCCCAGTCCCTGGGGATCGGCTTTATGATCATGAGCGTTTTCAGCAGTGAAGAGATCGAGGAAGGGCTAAAACGGGTCCTTAAAATTCCCGCCAACATGAAAGTAGCATATGCCTGCCGCCTTGGGTATCCCGTCGCTAAACCTAAATACCTGAGAGTTCGCCGGGACGCGGAAGAACTCACTCACCATAATGAGTATGGAAATAAAGGCCTTCGCTGAGTAAATATTATGCCTTACCTGCTTCGGGTACCTGGGTTGCCTTGTTCGAGACGGCTGTATCGATCTCCGCGAGCAATTGCTCTTCGCTCTTGCCTTCGGCGGTAATGTTCATCTTGCGGGCGATCTCGATGACCGTTGGCGAAGGCGGCTTCGGTGGCTCGGCCGCGACCAGCGCAGCCCGATTGAACTCGAGCTCCAGGTCTCGCTGGGCTTTTTTAAACTCGGCGTAAAGCTTACCGAGCTCCCGGATGTATTCGGGCAGCTTATCCGGCCCGAATAGGAGTAAGGCCACGACAGCTATCATGATGATCTCGGTAAAATCGACCACGGAGGCACACCAAATACAAATGAGGGCTTATGGGTAAATACTTTTTCAGCCAATGACCACCAGGTATAAAAAAGGGTAGATAAGCGCTATCGCTTATCCATTAAATGGCAGGCTACGAAGTGTTCCCCGCCAATATCAAGCAACTGCGGCTCTTTCTTATCGCAGATGTCCATCTTATACTGGCACCGCGTGTGGAACCTGCATCCGCTGGGGGGGTTGATCGGCGTCGGGACGTCGCCCTCCAGGATGATGCGGCAGCACTTGTGCTTCGGGTCCGGCACCGGTATGGCCGAAAGCAGCGCCTGGGTATACGGATGCAGCGGCTTTTCGAATAGCTCATCGGTAAGCGCCGACTCGACGATCTTCCCGAGATACATGACCGCCACCCGGTCGCTCAGGTATTTCACGACGATCAGGTTATGCGAGATGAACAAGTACGTAAGCCCGAGCTCATGCTGTAGGTCCTCCAGCGTATTGAGGATCTGGGACTGCACGGAGACGTCCAGCGCTGATGTCGGCTCGTCCAGCACGATAAATTTCGGATTAAGGGCGAGGGCCCTGGCTATGCATATCCTTTGCTTCTGGCCGCCGCTAAACTCGTGGGGATAGCGGTACGCATGGAGCGAGCTAAGGCCTACCGCCTGGAGCAACGACTCGACTTTTTCATCCAGCTTAGGCCCCTTCTTCCAGCCGTTCACCAGGAGCGGCTCCGCAATGATGTTCTTGACGAGCATGCGCGGGTCCAGCGACGAGTTCGGGTCCTGGAATACGACCTGCATGTCATGGCGGATCTTTCTCATTTCCCCGTGTTTATATCGGGTTATGTCCTCGCCGTTGAATATGATCTGGCCACTCGAAGGCTCGATGAGCTTGAGTATCACTCGGCCTACCGTCGTCTTGCCGCAGCCGCTCTCGCCCACCAGGCCGAGCGTCTCGCCTTTCTTTATGTAAAAGTTAACGCCGTCGACGGCCCGGACGTTTTCCACTGTCCGGGATAAGACGCCCCCTTTGATGGGGAAATATTTTTTAAGGTCCTTGACTTCGATAAGGTTCGCCATCTACCCCACCTTCTTCGTATACAGATGGCAGGATACCATATGTCCCTTCTCGATCTCTAACATTTTTGGCTTCTCCACCTTGCAAATGTCCATGGCCTTACTGCAGCGTGGGTGGAAACGGCAACCCGGCGGAGGGTATATGAGGTTCGGCACTGAGCCGGAGATCGTATCCAGGCGCTCGCTCTTTTTCTGGTTGAACTTCGGTATGGCACCGATCAACCCCCTAGTATAGGGATGCAGAGGATGGTCGAAGATATCGATGACATTACTGAGTTCCACGATGTTGCCCGCATACATCACGCCCACGCGGTCGCACACTTCCGCAATGATGCCCAGGTCGTGGGTGATCATGAGGATGGACGCCCCCGTCTTGGTCTTCAAGTCTCGCATGAGCTCCAGGATCTGCGCCTCGATCGTTACGTCCAGTGCCGTCGTCGGCTCGTCCGCGATGAGCAGGACAGGCTTGCAGGCGAGCGCCATCGAGATCATGGCCCGCTGCAGCATGCCGCCGGAAAGCTCGTGGGGGAAACTTTTTGCCACTCTTTCGGGCGCCGGTATGCCCGCGAAGGCCAGCATCTCAATGGCTTTATCGTGGGCCGTTTTTTTATCCATGTGCTGGTGAAGCATCAGCACTTCGGATATCTGGTCGTCGATGGTAAAGACGGGATTGAACGAGGTCATCGGCTCCTGGAAGATCATCGAGATCTTATTCCCCCGGATATTCCGCATATCATCGTTGGAAAGCTTCAGAAGGTCCTTTCCATCGAAGGTTATAGTACCTTCGTCGATGCGCCCGGGCGGCCAATTAATGAGCCGTATGATCGATAGGGCGGTGACCGACTTGCCGCAGCCAGTCTCGCCGACCAGCCCCAGGGTCTCATTTTTATAGATATCCAGGTCAATGCCGTCGAGGGCTTTGACGACTCCCGTATACGTGTAGAAATTTGTCTTTAAGCCCTTGATGCTAATGAGAATTTCCGACATTTTTATACCTACCGTCTCATCTTCGGGTCCATAATGTCCCGCAGGCCGTCGCCAAAGAGGTTAAAGCCGAGGCACGCGATCAATATCGCCAGCCCGGTGAAAGTCACTATCCACGGAGCGGTCATCATGAATTGGGAGCCGTCGGATACCATCCGGCCCCATTCAGCCGCGCCCGGTTGGGCCCCGAAGCCGATAAAGCTGAGGGCGGCCGCTGTGAGGATGACGCCTCCGAGGTCCATGGTCGACTGGACGATGACCGGCGAAAGGCTGTTGGGAAGCAGATGCCGGAGTATGATATGGCTATCGGATCCCCCTACGGCCTTTGCCGACTCAATATATTTTTGCTCGCGTATGCTCAGGGCCTGTCCCCGGATAATACGTGCATAGGACGGCCACCAGGTGATGGTCAGGGCGATCATAATGTTCTGTGTACTACGGCCCAGGGCCGCACATATCACCATAGCGAAGATAAGGTAGGGGAACGCGAGGAAGATATCGGTGACCCTCATCATCAACTCATCGATGATACCTCCGAAATATCCCGATATTCCTCCGACGATCGCACCGATGACGATAGCTGATAACACGACGACAAATCCGACGTAGAGCGATACCCGGCTTCCCCATATGATACGGCTAAAAACATCGCCGCCCATATCATCAGTGCCGAAGAAATGCGTCGCACTGGGGGGCTTCATGATCTCATACCAGTTTCTCTGCGAATCGCCATAAGGCGCTATGTAAGGCGCCGAGATCGCTACGAAAACGAAAAATAGGATTATAAAAAGGCCCAGTACCGCCAGAGGGCTCTTACTAAAGAGCTTTATCGAGTACTGAAGGTCCTTTATCCGTGAATCGTTTTTTACCAGCCACTGGCCGACACGACCCTTCTTTTTGATCTCAGTTATCGTTATTGCTTCAGTTGCCGCCATGGTGATCACCCGTACTTGATGCGAGGATCAAGATATGCATAGATTATGTCCACCAGCAGGTTCGAAAATATGTAGATGATCGAAATGAGCAGGGTCGTGCCCATGATCGACGAATAGTCCATCGACGCTATGGCGCCCGTCGCATACCTGCCGATGCCCGGCCAATAGAAGATCGTCTCGGTCAGCACGGCCCCCGACAGCAGGCCGCCGAACATGAGCCCGACGACGGTCGTCGTGGGTATAAGCGCGTTCCGCAGGGCATGTTTAAATATGACGACGCGCTCGGATAGGCCTTTCGAGCGGGCGGTCCGGATATAGTCCTGGGTCATGGCTTCCAGCATACTCGAACGCGTCATCCTTGCGACGACCGCGAGAGAAATAAATGCCAGACAGAACGAGGGCATGACCAGATGAAGGAGCGCCTGTCTTAGCGTTTCAAGATTACCGCCTAAAATGCTGTCTAAAACATATAGCCCGGTCGAATGAAACGGAATAAAAGGTATATTAAATGTAGGCGCTACCGTACCTATGTCTAGCCTGCCGCCCAGAGGAAATATATTAAATTCTTTATGCAGCACGTACTGCATGATGAGCGCGAACCAGAACACGGGCACAGAGATGCCGGTCAAGCTAAAGATCCGGACGATATGGTCCGGCCACTTATCCTTTTTAATGGCCGATATAATGCCGATAGGTATCCCTATTACGATACAAATAAGCAAACTCGTAACGGTCAATTCAAACGTCGCCGGGAAAAAGGTCGCTAAAACGTCCGCGACAGGCCTATTGGCCTCGGACGCGGATAAACCTAAATCCAGATGGCTCAGATCTGATACATAATAGAAATATTGTATTACGATGGGGTCGTCCAGATGATGCTGCTGGATGATGAGTTGCCTGGCCTCGGGGCTGGTCCTATCCTTAAGCCAGGGAGTCGCCGGATCATAGCCGGGGATATTATGGGTCAAAAAGAAAGTAATGAAAGTAATACCGATAAGGACTGGTATGAGCAGTAATAATCTCCTCAGGATATAGTCGCGAAGCTTCATGGTGACCACGTTTTATATAAATATTGAAAAGGGCTGTATTAAACAGCTACAGCCCTTTTTACTTCATTCTATTTATAGACTGTGTAGTAATTGACCGTAATACCGCCGTTGAGCGGATTATAGACAATTCCCTTCACATGGTTGTTGTAGGCGAACAGGGCCGGCGACTGGAACGTGTAGATGTACGGATAGTCCGAATCCACGATGTCCACGATCTGCTTGTACAACGCCGCCTGCTTCGCCGGGTCGGTCTCCTTCAGCGACTGCTGGTAGAGAGCGTCCGCGGTAGCGTTACCCGGGTTGTTGAACAAAGTCATGTAATAGCCCTTCGAATAGCAGAAGCAGCTAATGAAGTTGTCCGTACCCGGATAGTCTGCCTGCCATCCGACGCTGGCATATGGAAGTTTACCCGAGCTCATCAACGGGATGTACTGGGCCCATGCGACTTCCTGGATGTTCACGGCCAAGCCGGTCTCGTTCGTGTAGCTGTTGACCTGGTCCGCGATCATCTGGCACATGCGCTGACGGTTCGTGTTACCCTGGTTGTAAGTAATGGTCACGGTCGTTTTGTTCGCCGGCGTGAAGCCCGCCGCTATGAGCAGATTCTTCGCGTCTGTAGGGTTGAATTGCTGGGGCGTGAAGTTGATGTCGCCGCCTATCAGACCCATGGGTATCGGGCCGTTAAGAGCCGTTGCATACCCGTTCGTCGCGGTCTGTATGTAGAGCGTCTTATTGAAGGACTCTACGAACGCCTGCCTTACCTTTTCGATGTTCCAGGGCCAGATGTTGTAGTTAAACTCGACTGCACCGACAGTGAGACTCGGGTTAGCTACCAGGGTCAACCCGGATTGGTTGGATACTTCGGGGGCGTGGAGTGAGTCTACGCCAATGAAGTCAGCGTCACCGCTCTCGAGAGCGAGGAGCCGGGTGTTCCAGTCGTCGGTCTCCTGGATGATGATCTTGGCCGACGCTGCGGGTCCCTTCCAGTAGTTGTTGTACCTGTCGAGCGTGATCGACTGCTTGGGCAGGAAGGATTCCATCGTGAACGGTCCGGTACCACACTCGTGGTCCACCATGTAATCGTTGCCAGCGTGGCCAGTCGCGTTGTATCCGCCATGGGCCTTGTCGAATGTCGGGCTCATGATGGACGTAGCCGAGAACGTGAGCATCTTGATGAAGTTCGAGTTCGGGCTCTCAAGCGTTATCTGCACGCAGGTGTCATTGATCACCTTGACACCGCCTGCGGCAATGTACGCGTCGACATCGGCCTGAGTCGTGTTCGCCAGGTTATTGTTATAAGCCGCAAATCCCTTGATGGTGCCGACAAAGTTGCTGTATGCCTGACCGTTGTCGATCAGCATCAATCTGTCGAGCGAGTACTTAACTGCCGATGCATTGAAGGCGGTACCATCATGGAACGTTACATTCGGCCTCAGGTAGATCGTGTAAACGAGGCCATCCGATGATAGGTCGTAACCGGTGGCAAGCACAGGTATCGGTGTCGTAACATCGTTGCCGTTAAAGTAGAACAGCGTCTCATAACATGCCTGGGTCGGTTCCTGGCTCGCGGTATCATAAGCATTATCAGTCTGGTAATCCATGGATACTGCCTGACCGTATTCCATCGTTACTATAGTGCTATTGGTGACCGGCATAACAGACGGAACCGGTGTAACACTTGTAACGGGAGTAGTCGAAGGGGACGTGCAGCCTGCCAAAACAATGGCGGCGGTCGCTATAATTAAAACGACCCCTACTATAAATTTGCTCCCAAATCTTTTATCCATATTTTCACCTCATATCATAATTAATATTGTTGGCACGCTATTGTATCGGCGACCAACAGCTTACATAAGATATCAAATTCTTCTTATTTATTAGTATCGGGGGTAAGAATAAACTATTCACGCCAATGTTGTATTATGACAAAATTTGTATTCGATGGGTTGTTATCGATAAATTTTACATTGTCGGGAAATTGTAATCTAGGATATTTACTATCGGGGGAAAAGCAAAAGTTTTAAAACCCTTCCCGCTATTGTATACGGCGGAACAGGAGTATTACGGGATGTATCACCTGGAATGCATCAAGTGTGGCGCCCGCTATAAGGCGGATGAAGTCATCTATACGTGTAGAAAATGCGACGGTCTACTCGATGTAGTCTACGATTATTCTCAGATCCATTTAACCCGGGAGGACCTGAAAGGCCCGCTGTCGGTCTGGAAGTATAAGGCCCTGCTGCCTATCAGCCGGGAGCCGATCACGCTTAAGGAAGGCGGCACTCCCATTTATCATATGAAGAGGATCGGCGAGCGGATAGGCATGAAAGAAGCCTACGCCAAGCATGAGGGCATGAACCCGTCGGGCTCGTTCAAGGACAGGGGCATGACGGTCGGCGTGACGAAGGCCCTGGAGCTGGGCATGAAGAGCGTCGCCTGCGCCTCGACCGGTAATACATCGGCCTCCCTGGCCGTTTATGGTGCCCGCGCCGGAATTCCGGTCATCGTATTATTGCCGCAGGGTAAAGTCGCCCTGGGCAAGGTCGCACAGGCCTTGATACATGGCGCCAGAGTCATCAGCATCAAGGGTAACTTTGACGATGCGCTGCGCCTGGTGAGGGAACTCTGCATCGAGAATAACATCTACTTATTAAATTCCATTAACCCGTACAGGCTGGAAGGCCAGAAGACCATCGGCTTCGAGATCGCCGATTTCTTCGGCTGGGAAGTGCCCGACAGGATCATATTGCCCGTCGGTAACGCGGGTAACATTACAGCGATCTTTAAAGGCTTGAATGAGCTGAAGACGCTGGGGATCATCGACCGCATACCGATGATGACCGGCATCCAGGCGGAAGGTAGCGCGCCCATCGCGAAGGCGATCAAATCGGGCGCCGCGGCCATAACGGTGGAGGAGCACCCGGAGACGGTCGCGACCGCGATCCGGATCGGCGACCCGGTCAACGCCGTCAAGGCGCTCAACGCCATACGAATGTCCGGAGGCACGGCCGAGACCGTCACGGACGATGAGATACTGGCCGCTCAAAAGTTGCTGGCGAACACGGAAGGTATCGGGGTCGAGCCGGCATCGGCCGCTTCCGTCGCCGGCCTCATCAAGCTGAGGAAGATGGGCGTCGTCGGGAAGGACGAGCGTGTGGTGTGCGTAGTGACCGGACACCTTTTGAAGGATCCGGAAACGGTCATTAAAATGTGCGATAAGCCCATTGAAGTCGAGGCGAATGAAAAGGCGATCGAGCGCGTTCTGGGCATTAATCGGATGGCCGGGATAAAAGCAAGATAAGCATAAGGCATCTGATCTTATGATTTTTACATTTTTTAGTAATTTTCCAAATGTTGAATAATGGGTTTATTGTTGAAAAACGTTTTTGGGTTTGGTGTGTAGGTGTTTGTTCTTTTATCCTGTGACACGTGGATGGAGTCAGTTTTTGAACCACAGAGCCACGGAGACACGGAGGACGCACAGAGACTTTTTTTAAATGTGA
>Ga0209039_10003563_pt1 | contig 12054 bp, 11 predicted proteins | sample BogFormECP12_OM1_FD_188238 | JGI IMG/M metagenome (GOLD analysis project Ga0209039, IMG submission 188238) | Bog forest soil microbial communities from Calvert Island, British Columbia, Canada - ECP12_OM1 (SPAdes) (version 2) | ecosystem: Environmental > Aquatic > Freshwater > Wetlands > Bog ...
TGCCGGACGCAGCGAGCTCCTCCAGGAACACGTCGATCTTGCTGTCGAGCCACGTACGTCTAGGCACGTGGCAAGTCTTCCATCCTCCCGCCACGGAGCCCGGTCTAACATCTGAACGGCCGGTGGCGGTAACCCAGCTGTCTTCAGCCCGCTATCGCCACTGGCCGTTCCGTTGTTGCTCAAGCCCCGCGGCGGCGCTGGTCCGCCACAGCCGGGCGTCGGAGATGTCGGCGATGCGCGGGGAGAACTGGTAGCCGCAGATCGCAAACAGGCCGAAGACGATGTCGGAGTACGAGGCGGTGTCGGTGATGACCGTTTCAGGCCTTTCACCGCCGTCGCGGGCGTGGATGGCGTCCAGGATGAACAGCGAGTCCCGCAGCGTGCCGGGGACGACGACCCCACCGAGGCCCATGACCTGGTCGTTGATGACGTTGAGCCAGGTCGCGCCCTTGTGCCGCAGTCCGAAGTACTTAGGGTTCGGGCCCGCGTATAGGGTCTGGACCGGCACGGTGAAGCGGATGCCGTCGGCGGAGGCGACCAGGCCGCCGCCCCACGCCCGGACGACGTCGATCTTCGGCTGGGCCTCGATGAGCCTGGCGTTCGCTGCGGAGATAGTCTCCGCCCGGAAGTAGCCCTGGTCGACCTGGACCAGCCGGCCGCGGGTGAGTGCGGGCACGTCCGGTTTGACCACTGGGGTCAGGCCAACGTTGCACGCCTCGGACAGCCACACTGCGCAGATGCTCGTGGCGAAGTCCTCCATGGACGAGCCGGCGCCGGAGATGTGGGTGAAGGCATCGGCCAGGCCGGTGAGCTCGGAGACCTCGAGCAGCAACTCGGGGAAATCCACCGTCGGCAGCATGTTGTTGACCAACTGGCGGAACCGTGGCATGAGGGCGGGCTCGTCGGCCTTGCCGAGCCTGCCCAACTTCAGCGTGCCGTCGCTGATCTGCACCGCAGCATTTCCCGGCAGGCCGTCGGCGACCTGCACATAGGCGGCGTCCAGCATGGACGCGAGCTCGGCCAGGTGCCTGGCGGGCTCGGCCTCCAGTCCGAGCGCCTTAAGTACCCTCGGCTCGGCGGCGATCCACCGCTCGCCGGCCAGCAGCCTGGCGCGCGGGTCGCCCCACCGGTCGCGTCTTTGGCGAACACGTCCCGGCGCGGCAGCGCCCGGTGCAGGTGCTCCAGGATGCAGAAGGAGTACGCGGCCTTGTCCACGGTGCCGCCCGCCGCGGCGGGGCTAGCGAACACCAGGCGCCGCCAGGAGCCGGTGACCAGGTCAGAAGCGACTTCTTCGGCGCCGATCCTCTTGCGGCCGATGAGCTCCGGCAGCCGGCTCAGTGCTCCCACGACCGGGGCGCTGGCCTCGACCGCACCGAAGTGGATGACGTCGACCAGGAGCCGGATGAAGCCGCGGACAGTGCCGTAGCGGGCGACCAGCTCGGCTCGCCACTCGGCGTCGCCGTCCCCGTCGTCCTCGGGTACAAACGCCGCAATGGTGGAGAGCGCGTCGGCCAGTTGGTCGCGCGGGACGACCTGCTCGATCGCCGACCAGATGTCGGCCACCGAGACCAGCTCGCCGTCCTCGGTGGCCGGCGGGGTGCTCATCAGCACGTCAACCGCCGCGGCGACCTTTTTCGCCGCCTTGCGCAGCTGCGGCAGCATCTTGAGCCTGGCGTCTTTGCCGAGCCGCTCCGCCTTCGCCAGCAGTTTCGTGGCCATCAGCACGTGCAGCAGGTCCAGGGCGTCATCTACCGTGGCGGTCTCCAGATGCCGCACCGTGGCCAGCAAGGTGGCCGTCTGCCGGGTGATCTCCAGGCGTCTGAGCGTCGGCGCCTTCGAGGTCAGCCCGTACCGGGCCAGGCCCGTCATCCGCGCTGCCGGGACGTGGGCGGCATCGACCGCACCGGCGCCCAGCGCGCGTACCTCCCTCGCGCGCTCCAGCGCATGCTGCATCGCCTTGGAGATGCGCCTCGGCGGTGTCCGCAGCCGCTCCAGCTCCGAGACCCGGTGGTTGCCGGGGACTTCCAAGAGCCGGGCCAAGCCGGTCCGCAGCCCGTGCGGGACCGCCTGGTACAGCGCGGCGTACAGCCGTTCGTTCTCCTCCTGACGGATGCCTGCGACCGCCCGGGCCAGCGTCGTGATACCCGGCAGCAGCACCCGGCTGCCGATCAGCCACACCACCGCACGGTCGAACAGTGCTCGCGCGCCCTCCAGCGACGACCACACCCGTGCGGCCAGGAACTCCCGCAGCTCGTCCTCGCCGTCAGCGAACTCGCGGTAGCCGTACGTGTCGCGGATCTCCCACGCATGCTCGTACGCCGTCTGCCGGCGGGCTGCGTAGCCGGGGAACTGAGCGCGGTCTTCGCCGAGCTGCTCGGCGACGAACCGCACCACACCGGCCGGGACCGCCGTCGGGTCATCGGTCAGGAAGGTACCGAGCATCCGCACCGTGCCCCACTGCACCCAGCCCAGCCGGGTTGCCGGACGGCGCCTGGCCCGCGCTCGCCCCAGGGCCTCGGAGTCCAGGCGGAAGAACTGCTCAAGCTCGCCGGGTGACGGCTCAGCGGCGAACCGGCCGTAGCGGGCTCACCGAACCGGAATCAAGATCGCCCCCGCAACCGCTAATTCCCGTTCCGATACTCCCGGGAGGCCGGACAGTACCAGGGTGCCGAGGAAGCCGGGCAGCGCGGGCAGGAAGGTGACCGCGGCGGCCACGGTGACAGGTAGGTCCTGATTCTCGTAGGACTCGGGCGGTTTCGCCATGCTCAGTAGGCGACGCTGAATCGTTCGCGGTGATGGGCTGGCTTATCGATCTCGTTGACGAAGGCGATGGCGAAGTCTGCTCCGCTGATGAACGAGTTCCCTTCGGCATCGTAAGGAGGACGTCGCCCCCGCTCCGGAAGGTTCCCGTGCGTTCACCGGGGGCGTAGGCGCCGAAGCCGGCCGCCGGGCTCACGTAGAACCAGTCGGCCGGCGAGCCCGAGGCCCGGAGTGTTTCGAGGACCTCAGCGTGCGATTCGGCCTCGACCTTGAACATCGCCGGGAACTCCGGCGTGTCCACGAGGCGTGGTCCGTCGGGCGTGACGAGGAGACTGCCGGCACCGCCGGCGAATCCGATCCGGGTGCCGGAGGCCCCGGATATCTCGAGCAGGGAGGGGACGAGTGGCAGGAGGAAGGGTGCGTTGCCGGCAGATCCGTGCACGGCAATGACGAGGGTCGACGCCTGCTCGGCCAGCTGCCGCATCAATGCCTGGTCTGTGATGTTGCCTGAGCGGACGGTCAGGCCGGGCTGCGGATCGGGAGGTGCTGATCGGGAGACGCCGATCACCTCGTGTCCTCGGCGCAACGCCTCGGCGGCGATGTGGCTTCCGGCAGATCCGGTGACGCCCACTACTGCGATCGTACTCATCCGCTTCTCCTTGATCTGTAACGTCCTGCAGGTTCCGGCGCCGGTCGCCGCTGCGGCCGCCGGCTTCCATCACACCGCCACCCAGCGCCAGCGCGCCGCCGGCGGCACCTGGAACCGCTACCCGCCTACCCGCGCCGAGGGCTGAATGCGACCCACGGTCAGATCCGGCAGCGCGGCGGGCCGGCGAGTGCACGCCCTCGGACTGGTCATGCGGGCTGCGCTGGCGGGCCATTACTGGTCAGCTCATGATCACTTGGGGAGGCCAGGTGAGATGCCGGGGTGGCGGCGATCGGGCCATCGTCGGCGGGCTGCTGGTCAGTGCGGCGACCGGGATGGCCGCTGAGGATCTCGGTGTCCGGCGAGACCCGCCGGGCGTGCATCACCTTGCTAGCGGGTGCGGGGATGGGCGGGGCGGATGGCTCGGTGGCAGGTTCGATCGACAGGTGCGGGAGGATGCGGTCCAGCCAGCCGGGCAGCCACCAGTTCGCGCGGCCGGCCAGGTGCATCAGGGCCGGGACGAGGAAGGTGCGCAGGATGAAGGCGTCGAGCAGGACCGCGGCGGCCAGGCCGAGGCCGATCTCGCCGGTGATCTGCTGGCCGGACAGGATGAACGAGCTGAACACGCAGATCATGATGGTGGCGGCGGCGATGATGACCCGGCCGGTGGTGGCCTGGCCGGTGCGCACCGCCTGGCGGTTGTCGCCGCTGGCGGCCCATTCCTCGCGGATCCGGGAGACCAGGAACACCTCGTAGTCCATGGACAGGCCGAACAGGATGGCGAGCATGAGGACGGGCAGGAACGATTCGATGGGGCCGGCCTGGCCCAGGTTGAGGACGTGCAGTCCCCAGCCGTACTGGAAGATGGCGACCATCACGCCGAAGGAGGCGGCGGCGGCGAGCAGGTTCATCACCGCCGCGACCGCGGGCACCAGCAGGCTGCGGAAGGCCAGCATGAGCAGCAGGAACCCCAGGACGAGGATGACCCCGATGAACAGCGGCAGCTTGTGGCCGACGACGGTGGCGAAGTCTCCGTTGCTGGCGGTGACGCCGCCGACGTAGACGTGCAGCGTGGTGCCGTGCTCGGCGGCGGGGATCACGCTGTCGCGCAGCTGGCTGATCAGGGTGCTGGTGCCCTCGGCCTCGGGGGAGGTCGTGGGTGTGACGCTGATCAGCGAGGCGCCGTGGCCGGGGACGGGCGCGGAGACCGCGGCGATGCCGGGCTCGGTCCGCAGGGTGCCGGCGAGCCGGGTGAACGCGGCGGTGCCAGCGGGGGTGCCGGTGGTGCCGGCGAGTTGCAGGGGCCCGTTGAAGCCGGGGCCGAACCCCTCGGAGAGCAGGTCGTAGGCCTGCCGGGTGGTGGTGGAGGCCGGGTCGTTGCCCGCGTCGGAGGTGCCCAGCCGCAGCGATAGCGCCGGGATCGCCAGGATCACCATCGCGGCCGTGGCGGCGACGGCGAGCTGGAGGGGGTGGCGCTGCACGAACGCAGCCAGCCGGGCCCACCAGCCGGCTGTGCCGTCAGGCGCGGGCCCGTCGGCGGCCAGCCTCCGGCGTTCCCGGCGGGACAGTACCCGGGTGCCGAGGAAGCCGAGCAGCGCGGGCAGCAAGGTGACCGCGGCGGCCACGGTGAACAGGACCGTGATCGCCGCGGCGATGCCCAGGCCAGAGATGAAGCCGATGCGCAGCACGAGCATCCCGAGCAGGGCGATGCACACCGTGGTCCCGGCGAACAGGACCGCGCGGCCGGAGGTGTTCAGCGCGCGGACTGCGGCGTCCTGGGGGGACATCCCGGCCTTGAGGTTGCTGCGGTGCCGGGTGACGATGAACAGCGCGTAGTCAATGCCGACGCCCAGCCCGATCAAGATGCCCAGCGTCGGGCCGATCGAGGGAATGCTGACCGCATGCGAGAGGAGCCCGACCGCCATCAGGCCCGAGACCAGGGCGGCGATCGCGACCGCCAGGGGCAGGAGCATGGCCAGCAGCGAGCCGAACGCGATGAACAGCACCACCGCCGCGGCCAGCACCCCGACGGCCGCGCTGATGCCTATCGACGGCCGCAGCGCATTCTCGACCGCCGGCCCGCCCAGCTCGACCTGCAGGCCGGGTGCCCGGGCCGCCTCGGCGAGGTTGATGACGCGGCTGACGTCCTGCTTGGGCAGGGCCGCCCCCCGGGCATCGAAGACCACCGTCGCGTAGGCGATCTGCCCGTTGCGGCTGACCTGGGCGGCGCCGCTGGCGGCGTACGGGCTGGTCACCGAGGCCACCGCGGGCGCGGCGGCCACCTTGCCGAGCATGGCCGTGATCCGGGCCTGGACCGCCGGGGCGCGCACGCCGCCCGTGCTGGCCCGCCAGACGATCGTGTCCTGGTCTCCGGCGTGCCCGGGGAACGCCTGCCCGAGCAGGTTCTGCGCGGTCGTGGAGCCGGTCCCCGGCAGGGTAAGCGCGTCGGAGTACGCGGACCCCGCCATCCGGCCGCCCGCCCCCAGGATCACCAGCAGTGCCAGCCACCCGGCCAGAACCCACGCTCGGTGCCGGAAGCACCAGCGGGCCATTGCAGCCATGTCAGTCCCCTGTCCTCAGATACGGTGAAGTTTAGTGATGAGACATTGATGTCTCATCCATGTATGTCACTGTACGGCAGCGGGTCGATGATGTAAAGTGTGGTTCGTGACCAGAAGCACGGCTATCCAGGACCGGGTCGCCGAGGCGATCCTCGACGCGGCCGCGGGCCTGCTCGCCCAGGGCGGCGAGCCGCCCAGCATGAACGACGTCGCCGCGGCGGCCGGCGTGGCCCGGGCGACCCTGTACCGGCACTTCCCCACCCGGGAGCGGCTGCTGCAGACCCTGACCGACGCCGTCATCGACTCGACCGCCACCCGGCTAGCCCAGGCCGACCTGGACGCCGTTCCCGTGACCGAGGCAATCGCCCGCGTCGCGCGCATGACCGCCGCCGACGGCAGCAGGTACGCCGCCCTCCTCGGCCGGTTCGGCCCTTCGCACTCCCCCGGCGACGCAGAACACCAGATCGGGATGCTGCTCCAGAAACTGCTGCAACGCGGCATCGACGACGGGACGTTCCGCAGCGACCTCACCCTCGAGGAACTGTCCTTCCTGCTCGGCAGCCTGCTCCAGGCCACAGCCCGGATGACCGCCGAGCACCTAGCCGGCGCCGAGAAAGCCGCCGCCCTCGTCACCTCGGTCTTCCTGCACGGCACCGAGAACCGCACGGATGCCAGCGCACAGGGGGTGGGACCTGAATACGTGAGAAAGGGGCCATGACCCGATCTTGAAGAGCCGGGGTGCGTGTTTCATAGGTGAGCGCCTGTGAAACACCCCGGTGTCACGAGGCCGAGCAGGGCGAACCGTGTTTCACGGGTTGTTGCATACGGCCGGGCTGATGACACACCCCCATGAAACGGTCTTCGGGTGAGTGCCGACGACTTCATGAGCGTCGAGGCGAGTGACTGCCCGATGTCATCCTGTGCGGCCCCGGCCGGGTCGCCGTGCCGGACCGGCAGGGGCAGGGTGGCTGCCTAGTACCACACCGCCCGGTTCCGGCTCGTGCCCCACCTGGCCAAGGCCCTCAGCGTCGATCGCCGGTGCGTGAAGGGGCGTTCTGCTTCAAGTCCTCAAGGTGCCGGAGCATCACGGAAAATCCGAGGTGGCGTGAGCATTGCTGTGTCGAGAATCGAGCGTTACCCCGACACCGCCGCCCGGCGCGGCGCCCCACGACGCCCCGCAGGTCACGATGTCGGGAAACCATGTCGGGAAAACTATGCCGCCTGACCAGCCTGGCATCACCGTTTACGCTACAGTCAGGGGTATGACAGCGGCCCGGCTCCTCACCCCAGCGCGACGCCGGCGCGGGCAGCCCCCGGCCGCCCGGCCGTGCATGCCGCCCGCCCGGCGGGCCGGGGGCCGGTGATGGCGAAGATCGGGTACGCGCGGGTGTCCACCCGCGGCCAGAACGACGACAGCCAGGTCGATGACCTGACCGCCTGCGGGTACGCGCGGGTGTCCACCCGCGGCCAGAACGACGACAGCCAGGTCGATGACCTGACCGCCTGCGGGTGCGAGAAGATCTTCACCGACACCGCCTCCGGCAAGAACGCCGCCCGCCCCGAGCTCGACAAGGCCCTGGCCTACCTCCGCAAGGGCGACGTCTTCGTCATCACCCGCCTGTCCCGCGCGATGCGGTCGCTGAAGCACCTCCTCGCACTCGCCGACGAGCTGCGCGAGCGCGGCGTCGGCCTGGTCGTCCTGAAGCAGCAGATCGACACCACCACCCCGACCGGGCGACTGGCCTTCCATATTCTCGGCGCGATCGATGAGTTCCAGCGCGAGCTGATCGTCGAGGGCACCCGGGAGGGCCTGGCCGCGGCCCGGGCCCGCGGCCGCACCGGCGGCCGCAAGCCCAAGCTGAACGACCGGCAGGCCGCCACCGTCCGCCGCATGTACGCCGCCACCGGCCCGGACGGCAAGCGGCAGCACACCGTCGCCGAGATCGCCGAGGCCGTCGGCGTGCACCGCACCACCGTCTATGACTACCTCAAGAGGGAGAGCTGACATGGCTGACGGTCTGCAGGACGCGTCCCGGCACGCCGGGCAGGTCGTCCGCCGCGTGCTGCTGCGCCGCAGCATCGCCATCGACGCCGAGACCGCCCAGCTCGTCGCCGACGCCGTCCAGGCCGCGCTCCAAGCCGGTACGCCCTCCCGGCCACCGCGCCGAGGCCCACGCGTTCCCGCCGACTGCGAGCCGCTGTTCTGACCCAGCCAGGCGACCGGGCGTCGACACCGGGCTTGTTTGGGGCTAGTGACACGTTCGTTGTTCATACTCCGGGTGGTATCGCCGAGCTGATCAGCTTCTTAGAGCTTTATCGACCTTCGGGCTATTCACTTGAGCGGACCAGATGAGCACGGACCGCTAGATGCTGTGGTCATGACAGCTAGGCGCACCAAGATCTTGCGGCTGGTCCGGTTAACTGAATACCCCCTATCGACCTAATGACAAGCGGGACGGGAAACAGGACCCATGTTGACTCTGCTCGAAAGTGCGTACGTTCAGCCCGCAAGCGTTAGATCAGGCTTTCGCCTACCGCGACAACGGGATACCCTGGGCATATGGAAATCGCGCAGCCTTCGGTGACCAGGAGCCGGCATCAGGCCCGGCCTGGGCGCCGCGCGCTCGTCGCCCGGGACCTGGACGTGCTGCGCGGCCCGGATACCGGCCAGGTTGAGTTGCCGGTGCGGCTGTTCTGGTGCAGCCCGGATCGGTATTTCGACCTTGACGACGATGACCAGCGAGCGTGGCTGTATGAGACCGTCCTCCGCGAGGCCAGTCGTCCTGAAGACCTCACGATTTACCTGAACTCCGCCGTCCTGCTCTCTCTATGGCCGCAGATCCGGAGCCGGCTGCCGCGAGGCGTCCGGCAGGCATGGGAAGAAGAGCACCCGCAACTGCGGAACTACGCCACCGCCCCGGGTGCTGCCGTCAGCGCAGCTTGATCCCATGCCCGTCAACGAATTCCACCACCAGGTGGCAGCCATCGTCTTGCGAGTGGCTGCCGAGTACGGGTTTGCGGTCGGGGGCGGGACGGCCTTGATCGCGCACGGCATCGTGGACCGCTACACCGCTGACCTTGACCTCGTTTCCCCCCAGGAGGGAGCCGTCGAGGCCGCGGCCGCCCGGGTAGAGGCCGCGTTGCGCGCTGAGGGCTTGCAAGCAGAACGGCAGGACCGGGCAGACGGCCTGATCGACGAATGGCCCGAATGGCAAGACGACCTCGGCGGGGGACTGGGGGAGTGGGTCATCACGGCGCCCGGAGGCGAACAGATGGTCCTGCAGATGGCCTACTTCGATCGTTCCCGCTCCCCAGTGATCATCGACGCTGTCCCCGTGCTGGACGTCGAGGATGCCGTTGGCTGGAAAGTCCACGCGTTCGTCACTCGCGTAGAGCCACGCGATGCGTATGACGTCGCCATGGCGCTGGACCGCTACAGCGTCGAGCAGCTGGTCGGCTTCGCGCTCCGCGTCGAGCCCAGCCTGCTCCCGGAAGAGTTCGCCGACGCGGCCCGGAACCTGGACGCCACAACTGATGCCAGGTTCGCCCGCATCGGGCTGACCCCGGACGTCATCGCGCTAATACGCCGCCGCTTGGCCACCTGGCCCCGTGACCCGTCTCAACTGCCTGGCGCTACAGGGAACCAGCCCCGGCCACACGCCGGTTTGCGTTCCGAGCGGTATGCGTCAAGGCCCCAAAGGTATCCTTCCGGCGGCGGCTCACCACGCCGCGGCCCTGGCTTTTAGCATCGGGCATTCCACGTCCGGGATCCCCGACGCCGATATGTCAGCTATCGGGGTCAGGGAGGAAAACGGGACAGGCGCTGCCGGCTCCGGGCGCGTGACTGCATGGGTTCACCGGGCCTGCAAGACAGTCAGTTCAGGCGATGATCCTTCATGTTCCCTGAAACTTCCTCAACAGTGAGACCAGCCCTGCTGAAGCGGAGAAAGCCCAGGTCCAGGGGCTATAGAAGCTATTGAGACCTCAGGGAACTCTGAGGTTATTTATTACACCTCCGGTCCCCGCCAAGCCCGCCAGCGCGCGCAGCCAGCCGACCACCTGCGCTTGCGTGATATGCGCGGCTACCGAAGACAGATCGGCGGCTGGAAGGCACGGCGCCAGCATTCGGGGCGCCATAATTCTGGCGCGCTGCCAGGCCCCCAGCGCGGATCTGCCGGATGGGCCGGGCGCTGGCGCTGGCCCGCGCCCGCATGACAATCGGTGAGGGCCGGTGCCTGCGGCGGGCCGCTCGTAGGATGCTGAACCATGACCCAGGCCGCTGACAGCACCGACCGCGCTGGGCGCGCGCTGACGACCCGGCGCACGGCCGATGAGGCGCGGGCGAATCTAACCTCCGTGCTGCGACTGTGTCAGGAGGGGAAGCTGCGCTGCAGCGAGAAGAGCCGCCGGCCCGGCGCCGCCACGGTCGCGCTGGTCACCGAGGTGCTGCAGGACGGGGACTTCTATCCGGGCCATGCGATCGCGGCGTTCGCCTGGCCGCTGCTGGTCCAAGCCGGCCGGCTTGCCGAGCTCGCCGGCGGTCGCATGCAGCTCACCCCGCGCGGCCGCGCCATCGTGGCCAGGGCGCCGTCAGATGCACTCACCTTGCTGTGGAGCCGGTGGCTGGCCAGCGCCCCTATCGACGAGCTCAGCCGGATCGAGCACATCAGGGGCCAGAGCAGGCCGAACACGCTCACGGCCGCGTCGAGACGGCGCCAGGCAGTCGGCCGGGCGCTCGCCGCGCTGCCACCCGGAAAGTGGGTCCAGATCGACGAGCTTTTCGCGTCGATGCAGCTCGACGAGCCGCCCCTGCGGGTGGCGCGCAACGACAGCAGCATCTGGCACCTCTACATCGCCGAACCGCGCTATGGCAGCCTGGGCTACCGGGGGTTCCACGACTGGCCGCTGCTGGAAGGCCGGTACACCCTGTGCGTGCTGTTCGAGTACGCCGCCACCCTCGGCCTGATCGACGTCACGTACACCGACCCGGCCGGGGCCCGGGACGACTTCCGCGGCAACTGGGGCACGGACGACCTGGACTACCTGTCCCGCTACGACGGGCTGACCGCTATCCGGCGGGTCGCCTCGTTATGAAACCGGTGGGCCAGGCTCACCATGGTCATGCACCGCCGGCAGGGGAGCCAGAAACGGGAGCCACCGTATTGGGGTGCCGGTAACAACGGCGCCAGGAACCACGTCACGCCGTCCAGTTTGCTGAACACCGCTGGCAAGGGCAGGAATTATGCGTACGGCCCCTGCTGACGGTGACGGAACGGGTTGTAGGCCCTCGAGTAGCAGTGGACCGGAAAGTCCCGCCAAGCCGCCGAGTTGATCTTGCTTAGCGGGACTTCTCGTTTTAAAGCTCTAGATGCGGTATCGGCACTGGCTGACCTGGACCCGCCGGCCGCGCTCTACAGGGACCGGCAGATCGGTCCACGCAAGGTCGGGTGCCGCGGCGCCGACGGCAAGTCCAGGCTTGTCTTGTAATCACCCAACTCTGCCGCCGCGGATCCTCAAGCTCTCTTCTGCTCGATGCCGTCGTGGCCTTCATCCTGGCTGTTATCGCGGTCGCCGGCAGGCGGTGGCCGTCCGGTCCGTGATCGTCACCCGCCCAGCCTGCCAGCCGCGTTCAGGAAACTGGACGCCGCGGCGGGCGGCCGCGTTGCGGTGCCGGGCCAGCAGCTCCGGTGCCCCGGCCAGGAACGCATATCGGTCCCACCCCGGTGGCGTCGAGCCGGAGCCGCCTCCCCCAATTTGTCCCGCTCTCCGGCGCCGTGCGGCGCCGAGCTGGGCGGCGGTGTAGGGGTAACGGTCGTTTCCCCTACATTGAGACGACCTGCAGTCCGGCCAAGCTCATCGCTGGCGCCAACGGCTGTACGGATCTTGATCAAGCCCTGGTTCGGCGGGGAGGTCATCGGCCGCAACGATCCCGACTATCAAGAAAAGATCGTGAAGTTCAACGAGCTGCTGGCGAACTGCGTGATCTAACAGAACGCCTGCGACATCACCGCCGCGGCCAACGCCCTGGCCGCCGACGGCCACCCGGTCGACCCCGACGACCTGGCCACCATCGCGCCCTACATCACC
>Ga0209039_10003567_pt1 | contig 12041 bp, 12 predicted proteins | sample BogFormECP12_OM1_FD_188238 | JGI IMG/M metagenome (GOLD analysis project Ga0209039, IMG submission 188238) | Bog forest soil microbial communities from Calvert Island, British Columbia, Canada - ECP12_OM1 (SPAdes) (version 2) | ecosystem: Environmental > Aquatic > Freshwater > Wetlands > Bog ...
TCGTCCCAGATGCTGTAGTAGGGGTAGGTGAGAACGGCATGACGAACGTTCCGGGCGATGTCGGAATCGCTTTGGGGCAGGTTTGCGCTCCGCTTTGTGGAAGCCGCCGCGGCGCCTGCCAGGAGGGCCGCGGCCATCAGAAACCGGCCCAACATTCTGGTTTTCATTTGTTTTTCCCTCCTGCCTGTTAGAACGCAAAGGAGGGCTGTTGGGTGTCATCGGCGATTGTAAATAATTTGTAAATCGAGGGGGTCGTCAGTGAACGAAAGCGCTCTTCCCTGCCTCCATCGCCGCCGTCAGCGCGCCGTTGACCGCCGTGAGCGCACCGTTGACGCGCTTGATACTTCCTTTCGCGGAATGGCGGACCTTGGTCCCGCCCCTCGCGAGCAGTTTCTTTCCGCGATAGACCCGGTGGGCAATCAACTTGCGCGTTTCCCTGCCGGACTTGGGAGCAAAAAGCGCGAGTGCACCGGCGCCGGTTGCCAGACCGATCAGGAAGTAAGACAAACGTTTCTCCAGCATGTGACTCCTCCCGCTGCGAACGGTGCAAGTTTCCTGCCAATCGGGCCGGGCGTGCCCGGCCCCTACACTGCGCCCCTGTAGGGGCGAGGCTTGCCTCGCCCTCGCGTCGCATGGTCCCACGGGGGTCGGCAGGTGGACTGCAACCTGCATTCCAAACGGGAAAAACCATTACCGTTCAAAGATGTAGCGGGCGGCAACCGGTAGATCTTTCCGGGGGTGTGGGATGCCAACAATCCTTTTTACCGGGCGAAACGGTCCCTGGCAGGTGTATCCTGGAGAGGATAACTCAGAGGAAGGGATTCGTCTGGGGACGCCTAACCGCTCAGCCAGAATACTGGTAGTCGATGACGAGGTCAACCAATGCTCGGCGCTCGCCAGCGTAGTCACGCGCTGGGGGTACCAGGTAGAGACCGCCTCGGATGGGGCCGACGCGCTGGCCAAGCTCAAGGACTTCGACGCCGATGTGGTGATCACCGACCTCAACATGCCCAACATGGACGGCAAGGAGTTGCTGGATGAACTTCGCAAGCTGCCGTCGCCACCCCCAGCCATCGTGCTGACGGCGTTCGGCAACCTGGAGACGGCGCTCGAGACGGTCCACCAATTGGGAGCGTTCTGGTTCATCGAGAAGCCGTTGCAGCCGCAGGTGCTGAAGATGGTGGTGGAGCGGGCGCTCGACCGCCGGCGCCTGGCCACCCACGCCGGGCGACTGGAACGCGAACTGGCTTCGCGCGGGGTGCTGGGCGAGCTGATCGGCGAATCGATCGCCATGCAGGAAATCTTCGCCCTGCTGCAGCAGGCGGCGCCGGCGAAGGCCACCATTCTGATCACCGGCGAAAGCGGCACCGGCAAGGAGATTGTGGCGCGCGCCATTCACCAGCTCAGCCCCCGCCGCACGGGCCCGTTCTTCGCCGTGAATTGCGCCGCCATGCCGGAATCGCTCATCGAGAGCGAACTGTTCGGCCACGAGAAAGGCGCATTTACGGGAGCCGTGGAGCGGCGCGCGGGGTGCTTCGAACTGGCCCGCGGCGGGACGCTGCTGCTGGACGAAATCGGCGACATGCCGATGAACACACAGGCCAAGCTGCTGCGCATCCTGGAGGAAGGGCGCGTGCGCCGGCTGGGGTCGGCGCACGAGATCGAGCTGGATGTCCGGGTGCTGGCCTCCACCAACAAGGACCTGGCCAACGTCATCGGCAAAGGCGCCTTTCGCGAAGACCTTTTCTTCCGCCTCAACGTCTTCGAGGTGCACCTGCCGCCGCTGCGGGAAAGGAAGGAGGACATCCGGCTGCTGGTGGGCGAGCTGCTCACGGGCCTGAACCGCAAACACGATTGCCGAGTGACGGAGATTTCGCCCGAGGTGCTGGCGATTTTCGACCGCTACGATTGGCCGGGCAACGTGCGCGAGCTGCGCAACCTGCTGGAGCGCGCTGTGATTCTGGCGGGAAGCGGACCCGTGACGCCCGCCCACCTGCCGCGCGGTTTCGCCGGACGTCCGGACCCGCCGCCGCGCAACGCCGAGGCGCCGGTGGTGCTGGAGCCGGGCATGACCGTGGACGAAGCCGAGCGCTCCCTCATCGAACTCACATTGCGCCACACCGGCAACAACCGCACGCGCGCCGCTGAGATCCTGGGCATCAGCAGCAAGACGCTTTTCAATAAGCTGAAGGAGTACGGCGCAAGCGAATGACACTGCGGGCGCGGCTGCTGTCGCTGACCTTATCGATGGTAGCAGTGGTGGTGCTGACCCTGGTTGCGCTCAACGTCAACGGCCTGGTGGCGACGTGGCTGGAGGTGGCGCTGGACCGGTCGGAAATCGCCGGGCGGCAAGTGCAGTCGTTCATGGTGCGGCGCATCGAAGAGCGCACCGCGCAGATGCAGGGGGCGCCGCCCGGTACGCTGGAGGCCACCAAGCGCATGTGGTCGGGCATCGTGGCCGGGGACGCCGATCTGAGCGCCCTGCTGGAACAGACGATGGCGCAATCGCGATCCATCGTGGAGATCGACGTTGCCGATGAGAACGGCATGATCCTGGCCTCTTCCAGCCCCGTGCGGCGCGGCACGGAAATGATCTCCAAGCAGGATCTGCGCCTACTGCGCGAGGCGAGTCCGGTGGACCGCATCACGGCCATCCTGACCTCGCACGACGATTACGAGACGCGCGTGCCGCTGGGCATCGCGGGCCAGAAGACGCCGGTGTTCACCATCCAGATTCTGTTTTCGCCGGTGCTGTTGCGCGCCGCCACGCTGCCGGAGTTGCGCAATGCCGGCATCGTGTCGGCAGGGGCGCTGGCGTTGGCGTTCCTTCTGGCCTATTGGTCCGCCAGCCTGGCGTTGCGGCCGCTGGCCCGCATCAGCCACTCGATCGACGCCATCGTCGGCGGCAAGATGCCCCTGCCGTCTACGGAAGCCCGCGAGGGCCGGGAACTGGCCGCCATCGAATCCAAGCTGAGTCTGTTGGGCGAGCGCTTCCGCGACGCTAGGGAAGACGCCAGCCAGTTGCGCACCAACCTGGAAGGCGCGCTGGAGAAACTGGATGCCGGGACGCGCCGCCAGATCGAGGGCCAGATCGCGCTGGCCCGCCGCCTCACGGCCATCAATAGCCTGACCGGACGGGTGGCGCACGAAATCAAGAATCCGCTCAACTCCATCGCCTTACGGCTAGAGATGCTGCGCTCCCAGGTGGCCGCGGGGGAACCGGGCGCCGAATCGGAGATCGCCATTTTGTCGGAAGAGGTCACCCGTTTGGATCGCGTGGTTCGCACCTTCCTGGACTTCAACCGCCCGGTGGAACTGGAGCTGCGGGACGTCGACCTGGCGGAGGTAGTGGCGGAGATCGTGCACCTGCTGGAGCCGGAGGCGGCGCGCAGCGGCATCCGCATCCAGTACGCCAGCCCATCCACCGCCGTGGTGGTAAATGGAGACCCGGGCCTGTTGCGCCAGGCGGTGGTGAACGTGGCGGTGAACGCCATTGAGGCCATGCCCGGCGGCGGGAGCCTCACCTTTGAGATCGTCCCGAGCCCGGCAACCTGCACACTGGCCATCGCGGATACCGGTCCGGGTATCCCGCCCGAGAGCCGGGAGAAGATTTTTCAGCTATACTACACTACCAAGGCCCACGGGAGCGGGATCGGACTGGCCATGACGTTCCGCGCCGTACAACTCCATGGGGGAACAATCGACATTGACAGCGAGGCCGGGCGGGGCGCCACGTTTCGCCTCACCCTGCCTCTGACCGGAACGGACAGGACCGCATGAGACTCGCCACAGTTCTGCTGACCATCGGCCTGACCCTGAGCTTGAGCGGATGCTGGTTCCGAAAGAAGACCCCAGTCGCGCCGCCGCCGCCCGCTCCGCAGGCAAAGCAGGCGCCACCGCTGCAGACCCCAGCGCCGAAGCTGCCCGCGCAGAAGCCGCTGCCCCCGCCCCCGCAGCCTGGAATCCAACAGCCTCCACCGATCACCCTGCCGGCGCCCCAAAAGTCGCCACCTCCGCGGCCCGCGGCCAGGAAGAAGACTCAGCCCACTCCGCCGCCGCCCGTTCCGCCGGTGGAGCAGCCGCCCGTGCAGCCGTCGCCGCCGCCGCAACTCGGCGAGATCCTCTCGGACGGAGAGCGCCGCCAGTACGAAGCCGACTACACACAGTGCCTCTCGCGCGCACGGTCGGTACTGCAGCAAGCCTCCGGCAAAACGCTCACTCCGACGCAGAAGGAAACCGTGGAACGGATCAAGGTATTCATCCAGCAAGCGGAAGAAGCCAAGGGGAGAGACCTGGCGACGGCGCTGCAACTGGCGCGTAGGGCCGACGTGTTGGGGCAGGACCTGCTGAAAGACTTACAGTAAAATGACAGGCGAGGCGGTTTCTCACGAAGCCACCTCGCCCGGGAGCATGGCGCTTAGCTTGAAAAGCAGCCGCCCCTAACTTGCGGATTTCGGTGGAGCGGAAGTCCCGCAACTCCCGCTCCACCATCCCCTCAAAAACCCCTCCAAACTCAAGAACCACTCTCTCGCGGTCGTGGCTCGGTTCAGGCTACTGGTTGCCGCCGGCGTTGCGCGAAACTGTGACTTTCGGCGTCGCCAGGTAGCCGATGACTTTGTCCTTCTTCACTTCGTTGACCACGAACTCATATGGCTGATGGGCTCGCGCGGTGTAAAACTGTACCGGCTCGTTGATGCTCTTGTCGCGCTTCTCCACCAGCTTGTCGTCGGCGCGGACATCCACGGTGTAGCGATTTCGCTTGGGGTCGGCCTTTCTCAGCATCACCTGGATGTCGCCCACCTTCTGCATGCCGGCGATCTTGTCGATGGTGAACTGGTAGATATTGCGATCCCCAAGGTCGCGCAGATACTGGATCTCCTTCGAATTGGTGGCGATCAGGCCGCTCATCACGCCCATGTCGCCTTTGGTTCGCTGGAGGTCGCCCCGGGTTTCCTCGATGTTCGACTTGGCCGAGGCGACATCCGATTCGACCGTGCCCACTTCGCTCGAAATGCCATTCAGCTTACCGTTCAACTCGGTTGCGGTCTCACTGGTGGACTCCTTCACCTGGTTCAACTCGGCCGAAAGCTGTTCGCCCTGCTCTTTCTGCTGCTTCGCGATGCGGCCGGCCAGAAGGTCGGCGTGCTTCCTGACCGCGGCCTGCGCCTTGGCTACCGCCGAACTGGTGTCCTGGCGGGTGCTGGCGAGGTCCGCGCGGACCGCTTCAAGCGCCGATTGCAGTTCGGCATCCGACTGCGTCAGGCTCGAGCGCAGCGCCGCATTGTCCTGCTGGGACGCCACCATCTGGCGCCCGAGGCCGTCTATCTTGGCGTTCTGATAGACGAACGCGAAGACTGCGACGGCTAAAAACGCGGCCGCGAGGACGGCCGTCCAAGGAGACATTCGGGCCTGTTCAGGCTCATTCGTTGAATTCGATTCTTCATTCATGGCGAAACACCCTCCGCTGCACAAGCTTGCAAGACCGATGCCAAACCAATATCGCCCGTTTTTCCAGTAAAACTGGCGGCGAACCGCGGCCGGCTCCGGTAGTTATTACCTGCACCCGCGCTGGTCGGACTTTCCTGCCGATTCCTCCAATGGCGCCAGGCCGCGCTCACGGCGTGAAACACTTCGCTCCCGACAAAGGGCCTCGCCAGCACGTCCCAAGCGCCAAGGTTGAGGGCCTCCGCCCACAACCGATCATCCGCCAGCCGGGAACTCACGATGACGGCCGGGGCGTTGGGAGCGTGGATGATTTCCTCCAATAGATCCCTCCATGTGCCCGGCAGCAAGTCGGTTTCGCACAGAACCACGGGAGTCTCCTGGGCGCGCAAGATAGCCAGCGCGGACGCCAGGCTACGAGCCCTTAGCAGCTTCCATTTCGAGTGGTTGAAGATGTCTTGCAGCGAAAAGTGAACCTCTTCCGTCGGGCTGACGGCGAGAACGGTTACGATTTCCGTTGCTGTGGTTTCGATTGCGGGCGGCTTTCTCATGCCAGTGCATCTCCTCTCTGCTGGGTTAACGACTCTTCATGGAGCAAGTGAATGGCCGCGGATGGTGTTTAATAGCACCACCGGGCAGTGGCACCAGAGAGCAGCGGGCGAGGCACGCCTCGCCCCTACGAGGGTCGGCCCGCGCCCGTGATGAGGCGTGCGCCACGGTTGCGCGTGAGGTAGTTGTACACCCACTCGACGAACACCAGCAGACGGTTTTCGAATTCCACCAGGTACATCAGGTGAACGAAGACCCAGACGAACCATGCCAGGAAGCCGGCGATGTGGACCTTGCCGAACTGCGCCACGGCCTTGTTGCGGCCGACTGTGGCCAGGTTGCCCTTGTCGAAATAATGGAACGGCGCGACTGGCTGGCCGCGCAACTTGCGGACGATGAGCCGGGCCACGTAGCGGCCCTGGGCCATGGCGACGGGCGCGACGCCGGGCAGCGGTTGAGCGTCCTGGTGGCTGAAGTTGGCCAGGTCGCCGATGACGTGGATCTCGGGGTGCCCTGGCAGGCTGAGGTCCGGGGCGACCAGAACTCGGCCGGCGCGATCGAGCGGCGCACCGGCGCGTTCGGCCAGCACCTTGCCCAGCCGCGATGCCCGCACGCCAGCCGCCCACAACACGGTGCGGGCAGCGATGCGTTCCTGGCGGCGTTCCTGGCGGCCGCCGCACTCGATGGCGACGCCCTCGGGGTCGATGTTGGTGACCCTGGCGCCGGTGAGCGAGCGAACGCCGAGGCCGATCAGTTGCTTCTCGGCCTTGGCCGAAAGGTCCGGGGGGAATAGCGGCAGCACGCGGTCCTCACCCTCGATCAGGAGGATTTGCGCTTGGGCGGGATCGATGCGGCGGAAATCGTGGCGCAGGCTGTCGTTGGCGATCTCGCCCAAGGCGCCGGCGAGCTCGACGCCAGTCGGGCCGCCGCCCACAATCGCAAAAGTCAGCCACGCGCGGCGTTGCTCGAGGTCCGGTTCGCGTTCGGCGCGCTCGAAGGCCGCCAGCACGCGGCTGCGGATTTCGGTGGCGTCCTCGACGGTCTTAAGGCCGGGCGCGAGCGGCGCCCACTGGTCGTTGCCGAAGTAATGATGGGTGGCGCCGGTGGCGACGATCAAATCGTCGTACGCCGCTTCGCCGTCGCGCAGAATGACCCGGCGGCGATCGGTGTCGAGATCGACCACTTCGCCGAGCAGCACCTCGGTATTCGGGTTGTGGCGGAGCACCACGCGCAATGGCGATGCGATTTCACCGGGCGAAAGCGCGCCGGTGGCCACCTGGTAGAGCAGTGGTTGAAAGAGGTGGAAGTTGCGCCGGTCGATTAGGGTCACGGCGACGGGGGCTTTGGCGAGCGACTTGGCCGCATAGAGGCCGCCGAAACCGCCGCCCACGATTACCACGCGATGGGGCGCGCTCATCAGTTGTTGGATGCGGCGATGGGCGAAGCCGGTGCATGCTAGAACCCTGCTAGACTATTCCTAGGAGTGTTCTATGCCAACACTGTACGTCGAGAACGTACCAACAGACCTGTACGAGGCCCTGCGGATGCGCGCCAGCGAACGCAGAAAATCCATATCGGCGGAAGTGATCGCGCTGTTGGAGGAGAACGTTCCAACGGCGAAGGAACTGGCCAGCCGCAGAGAACTTCTGAATCAAGCGCGGCGGATACGGGCGCGGCGGCCGCGTGCAAGCGGCCCCTTTCCAAGTTCGGAGGCGATGCAGCGCGAGGACCGCCAGCGGTGACCGCTTGCGTCATCGACGCCAGCGTGGCCGCCAAGTGGTTTCTGCCGGCATCGGGCGAAACTCTCACGGCCGAGGCACTGCGGATGCTCGAGAGCTACACCGAAGGACGGCTGCGGCTGTTGGCGCCGGACCTGTTCTGGCCGGAGCTTGGCAACATACTCTGGAAAGCCGTGCGTCAGGGGCGTATATCGCGAGAGTCGGCCGAAGAGGCCATCCAAGGCCTGGAAGACAGAAGAATTGCGACGGCCGCTTCCCTGCCCTTGTTGAAAGACGCCTTCGCCATCGCGGCGGCGACCGGGCGCACCGTGTACGATGCGATGTATGTGGCGCTGGCGATCATGTCCAATGCGCCGCTGGTAACGGCCGATGAACGGCTGGCGAATGCGCTGGCCGCGCGGTATCCGGTGCGGTGGTTGGGGTCGGTGTAGGAAGGGGGGCAGGCCGATTGGAAATCGGCCGCAGATTACAAATCTGCCCCACATGGCGGCAAGCCGCAAACCGGTCGTGGCGGGCGCGGCGCGCGAAGAATATGATGGATAGTATTACAAACAGGGGTACAATCGGCCTATGAAACGACTGGGAACGGTTATGGTCCTGACGGGCACGGCTCTGGTTGCGGCGGCGCCCGAAGAATTCTCTACCTCCGCGGGGGCGCTTCGGCTGACGCCGATCCAACATGCCAGCCTCATGATTCAGGCTGGAGGCACGGTGCTGTACGTGGACCCGGCATCGGGCAGCTACGATGGGCTGCCGCGGGCCGACTACATCCTGATTACCGATATCCACGGCGACCACATGGACCCGGCACTGGTCGATAAGCTGAGGAAGCCCACCACCGTGATTCTGGCGCCCAAGGCGGTGGCGGAGAAGGTCAAGGGCTGCACGGTGATCTCCAACGGCGAGACGAAGACCGTGGGCAGCTTCAAAGTGGAAGCCATCCCCATGTACAACATGAAGCCCGCCGCCGATGGGCAGATCTACCACGAAAAGGGGCGCGGGAACGGCTACATCCTGACTTACGGCGGCAAGCGGTTTTACTTTTCGGGCGACACCGAGGGGATACCCGAGATGAAGGCGCTGCGCAACATCGACGTGGCGTTCGTGTGCATGAACCTGCCATACACCATGACGCCCGAAGCGGCCGCCGAGGCGGTGCGGGCCTTTCATCCAGCCATCGTGTACCCGTACCACTACCGCGGGTCGGACACCAATGCGTTTGCCAAAGCCCTGGCGGGCACGGGCATCGAAGTGCGGTTGCGCGACTGGTACGGGAAGTAGGGAGACGGCCCGGACCAGAGGACCCGGGGACAGACACCAGCGTCCGCGGCGGCGCAAAAAACGCGCCTTGGGACGCGGGTGGCTGGCCCCTATTTGCGAAGTAGGGAGACGGCTTCGCGCGACTTCTCGAGCAGGAGGGCGTGCTCGGCGGCGGCGCCTACGAAACGCATGCCGCGCTCGACCCAGGCTTTGGCCATGGCCACGCTGCGCGTCTGGATGCCGGGGACTACGCCGTGGCGGTTGCATTTCTCGATGAGGCGCTCGACGGTCGAGACCAGCAGCGGGTTCTCCAGTTGGCCGGGGATGCCGAGCGAAATCGAGAGGTCGGCGGGGCCCACCATGGCGATATCCATGCCTTTGACGGAGAGCAGCTCGTCGGCGCGCTCGATGGCGGTAGTGGTTTCGAACTGCACCACGGCCAGAGTGTTGCGGTTTTGATGCTCGACGATCTCGGGGAAGCTGTGGGCTTCGTAATCGACCATGGTGGCGTTGACGCCGTAGCCGCGCTTGCCTAGGGGCGGGAATCGCAACCAGCTCAGGGCCTCCTGGAGGAGCCTGGGGTCCTCGACGCGCGGCAGGATGATGCCCTGCGCGCCGGAATCCAGAAGCCGGGCGACCAGTGAATAGAGCAGCTCAGCCACGCGGACGATGGGAGTGATGCCGGCGGCGGCGGCGGCGGCGATCATGTCGTGCACGGTTTCGAGATCGAAGGAGCCGTGCTCCATGTCGATGAAGACGTAATCGAAGCCGGCGGCGGCGAAAGTGCGGGCGATTTCCGGGGACCGGTAAGCTTGTATAGCGCAGCCGAGGACCGTTTCGCCCTTGGCCAGCCGTTCGCGGGTATGGTTGACGCGCATCTGGATCGGCTCCTTGGCCGATACTCGAATCTTAGCGCGCGTGGCATAATCGCAGGTATGGAAATCACCTGGCTTGGACATGGCACATTTCAGTTTCGGCTCTCCTCGGGCCAAGTCATCCTGATGGACCCGTGGATTGACGGCAACCCGGCGTACCCCAAGAAGTACAAGATCGAGCGCGTGGATACGATTTGCATCACGCATGGCCACTACGACCACGTGCACGACGCCATCCCGCTGGCGCAGCGTTTTTCTCCGGAAGTGGTGGCTATTTTCGAGACCTGCGACTGGCTGCAGTCGAAGGGCGTGGCCAACACCCGTCCCATGAACAAGGGCGGCTCGCAGAAGGTGGGCGGGGCGACGGCGACCATGACCCACGCGGTGCATAGCTGCGGGATTCTGGATAACGGCAAGATCATTTACGGCGGCGAGGCGGCGGGCTACGTGCTGCGGTTCGCGGATGGGCGGGCGCTGTATTTCGCCGGCGATACCAACGTGTTTTCGGACATGCACCTGATCGAACAGCTCTACCATCCGGAGCTGGCGATTCTGCCGATCGGCGACCTGTTCACCATGAGCCCGAGGGAAGCGGCGCTGGCGTGCAAACTGCTTCGCGCGCGCAGGGTGATCCCGATGCACTTCGGCACGTTCCCGGCGCTCACGGGGCGGCCGGAACAGTTGGGCGAACTGGTGACGGACCTGGAGACGGAGGTTTGGGCGCTGGAGCCTGGGGAAACGGTGGAGTGGTAGAGGGCGGACGACACGCCCTGGTCGAACTGCTCGAACAAAGGAAAGAGTCGGACCAGGGGGGCCGGCGCGGACGTGAGCATCCGCCCCACAAAGCAGCAGAGCCGGTAGACAGGGAGGCAGGCCGAGTACCACTCGGCCGCAGGATACAATCCTGCCCCACAGAGCGGCAAGCCGCAAACAGTCGTGGCGCGCGACGAAAATGATGGATGGTAGTACAATTCGCTACGGCGCTACGAATTTCGCGATGTCATCGATGACTTCGGGGGCCACGTGGCCGGGCTTGCGATATTCGGCCTCGGTGCTCTTGCCTTCGCCGGCGACGAGGAGGTGGTTGAGCGCGGGATAGCTGTGCATAATGACGCCCTTGCTCGCGCCCACGGCCGTCTTCCAGAGAGCGAAGTCTTTCATCGTGACCTGGAAGTCGCGCTCGCCCTGCAAAATCAGCATGGGGATCGCCAGTTTCTTCGATTGGGCGGCGGGATCGTATCCCTTGAGATCGAGCCAATAGGCGACGGGCAAGCCCATGACAGGCGGAGAATCCTCGTCACCGGGTTCGAGGCTCTTGACTTTGGCGGCCACGGCCTTGGCGGTCTTCAAGTTGTCGGCGCTTACGCCCAGATACTCGGCTTGCTCCACGACCAGGTCTTCCATGGGCCGCACATTGCCGGCGAGGATGATGAGGCCGGCGAGCTTGCCATCTTCCTCCGCGATGCGCGGCGCCACATACCCGCCGAGGCTGTGACCGAGCAGGAAGACGCTCTTGGGGTTCACTTCCGGCTGCGCGCGCAACAGGGCCGCGGCCTTGACGGCGTCTTCCTCGGTCTCCTGTTCGACCGTGAAGCTGGCCAAGGCGGCCATGGCGGAGCCATACTGCCTGGTCCGTTTCTCGTAACGCAGAACCACCACACCACGGGACGCCAGGCCCTCGGCGAGATCCTTGAACACTTTGACTCCGCCGACGGTTTCATCCCGGTCGTTGGGTCCGGAGCCGTGCACCAGCACGATTGCCGGGAACGGTCCTTGCCCGGCCGGCACGGTGAGGGTTCCAGGGAGCTTCCACTGGCCGTCGCCGACGGTGACGGCGCGTTCGCGGAAGGAGTCGGGCTTGCTGTAGGCCGGCCGATCCCAGGCCACTTCGCCGGGAAGGAAGAACATTCCGGCGACCAGGCCGTCGCGGTTGATGTTGAAGCGAACCACGAGGTTCTGCGAAGCGGCCTTGACCGGGAAATCCTCGAGGGTGTTGGGGCCGACCTTGCGCGGGGTTGGGTCGCCGATCTTTTCCACGGCGCCCCAGGACTTGATCTGAGCGCCGACCTTGCCCAGGGCTTCATTGGGCATCGCCTTCTTCATATCGGCGGTGAACATCTGGGAGAGCGCGGGGTAGTCGGCGGCAAGCAGCAGGTCGAGCGCCTTCCGGGCGAGA
>Ga0209039_10003568_pt1 | contig 12038 bp, 10 predicted proteins | sample BogFormECP12_OM1_FD_188238 | JGI IMG/M metagenome (GOLD analysis project Ga0209039, IMG submission 188238) | Bog forest soil microbial communities from Calvert Island, British Columbia, Canada - ECP12_OM1 (SPAdes) (version 2) | ecosystem: Environmental > Aquatic > Freshwater > Wetlands > Bog ...
GCCGCGGCGGACCGTGGTTTCCGTGAACAACTGCAACAACTGCCATGCGCGGCTTTCGCTTCACGGGGAGAATCGCAACCAGATCGAAATGTGCGTGCTGTGCCATAACCCGACCGAGAACGACAGCTCGGTGCGGTCCAGCGCCACTGTGGCATCGGACAAGACGCTGCCTCCGCAGAGCGTGAACTTCGCGCTGCTGGTTCACAAGATCCATACGGGCGTGAACCTGGCCGGCCTCAACCAGACCTACATCGTGGTAGGTTTCGGCGGCAGCCACAACGACTTCAGCGGCGTGCTCTACCCAGCCATGGGGCCGACGGGAGCGACCGGCGACACGACCAAATGTTACATGTGCCACGTGAACGGGTCCGAGCAGGTCTTGCCGATCGGCAAGAACGCGGTTCTGGACCCGCAGGGACGGCTCAGCCCCGTTCCGGCGACCACCTCCGCGTGCACGGCATGCCACCTGGACGTGGCCTCCCTGGCGCACGCACAGCAGAACACCGACGCGAAGTTTGGTGAGTCTTGCGACGTTTGCCATGGCGCGGGCGGCGCCTATGCCGCGACACAGGTGCACGCGGGGAAGTAAGCTGGAATCATTCTGAATCTGGAGGCGACCTCTATGCCCGGACCGCCGCGACGCGCCTGGACGCGCCCGGCTCCCGTTCCGCTGCGCGGCCCACGGGCCGCGCGCCTGGGAGTCGCGGCGCTGCTGGCCGTTCTTGCCTCTGCGGGCGCTCAAGAACGGACGGCCGCCCCCGCCGTGCCGGCGCCCGCCAAGCCGGCCGAATACATCGGCTCGGAAATGTGCGCGGCCTGCCACGAAGACATCAGCAAGGCCTTCGCCAGGAACCCGCACCACGCGGTGGAGACCGATAAGAAGCGGGGCTTCGAAACCCGGGCCTGCGAATCCTGCCACGGGCCGGGCAGCAGGCACATGGATTCCATGAGCGCCGCCGATATCCGCAATCCGCCGTCGATGAAGCCAGCCGAAGCCGACCGGCTGTGCCTCGCCTGCCACCTCAACCAACCGGCGCACGCGGGACGCATCAACAGCAGCCACGCGCGTAACCTGGTGAGCTGCGTGGCGTGCCACTCCATTCACAAGAACGGACCCAGCGGCCTGGTGCCGCGCAAGCCGGCGGAAGTGAACGCGCAATGCGCCGGTTGCCACGCCGACGTCTGGGCCAGCTTCCAGCAGCCCTACAAGCACCGCCTGCCAGAAGGGGCGATGAGCTGCGTGGACTGTCACAATCCGCACGGCAACTCGACCGCGCGCACGGTTCAGGCCGCCATCGGCAACGAGCCCGGATGCATCAAGTGCCACGGCGATAAGCGCGGCCCGTTCACCTTCGAACACCCACCGGTGCGCCTGGAAGGCTGCACCGCCTGCCATATGCCGCACGGCTCGGCGAATCCGCGAATGCTGGCGCGGGCGGAAGTGCGCTTCGTCTGCCTGGAGTGCCACTCGAACCTGCCATCCACCGCGCCGCCGGCCAACGGCACGCTGGGCACCTCGCCGCCGGCGTTCCATAACCTGAACGACCCGCGCTTCCGAAACTGCGACCTGTGCCACCAGAAGGTGCATGGCTCATACGTGAGCCGGGACTTCCTCAAATGAGACTGCTACTGCCATTACTCCTGGCGGGCTTCGCGTTTGCACAGGACGCGCCCGCGCCGGCGCCGCCAGCCCCGGCGGCCAAGGCGGATGAGGCTGCGGCGCCGAGCCCCAAGCCGTCCACCGAAGCGTGGTTCACGGGAAGCGCCGATTTCGGCTATCGCTGGCAGTTGAACCTGGGCGGGGACATCGCCGAGTACCGCAGCGTCGTCAACCTGGGCGAAGGGCCGAAACTCACGGGACTCGACTTCAGCATCGTCGATCCCCGGAAGCGGCTCTTCGACAAGCTGGACGCGCGCGGTTACGGATGGGGCGGAGACCCCTACAGCACGGCTCACGTGGACGCGCGGAAGGCGGGCGTGTACGACCTGACGTTCGATTACCGGAACATGGCGTACTTCAACGCCACGCCGTCCTTCGCCAATCCAATCGCCCCGGCGGGTTTCGATGAGCAGTCTTTCGACGTCCACCGCCGGAACCTGGGCGCGGACCTGGAGCTTCGGCCGGGGAAGCGCATCGTTCCGTACGTGGCTTTCGACCGCAATTCGGGATACGGGCACGGAATCACCGATTGGGTGCCGGACCAGAACGACGAGTTCGCCGTGCCGACGCTGCTTCGCGACAGCACCAACAATTACCGGGGAGGGCTGCGGTTCGAGTACAACCGCTTCCACGCGACGCTGGAGCAGGGCGGCACCACCTTCAAGGACGACGACCTGGCGAGCGAAAGCGGCGTCACGCCGGGCGACCGCACCGGCACGCTGCTGGGCCAGAAGCTCACGCTGAGCAGTCTGCGCGAGGCCTACGGCATCCGCGGCGACAGCGTCTACAGCAAGGCCATGGCCACGGCCAACCCGCTGCCGTGGCTCGACCTGTACGGCCAGTTCGTGTTCAGCGAGCCCCGGACTACGGTGAATTACAGCGACGCGGCCACCGGCAACTTCGCCCTCCTCAGCTCGCTGCTGTTCTACAGTGGGCAGCAGAACCTGGGCACCGGCGCCGCCAACCAGCCGCACACCACCGGGAGCGCCGGTCTGGAGGTGCGGCCGCTCGCGCGGGTGCGCATTATCGAATCGTGGATGACGGACCGCTACCACGACGCAGCCTCGCCATTCGTCACCGAGAGCTTTTCCGGGGTCACGCCGCCGGTAGCGCCACAGGTCACGGCGCCGAACTACACCCAGGCGGTGAACTACAACCAGGAACAGATCGACATCATTGTCGCGGCCACCTCCAGGCTCACGCTGCGCGGCGGGTACCGCTGGGTGTGGGGCGACGCCACGGTGCTGGCGGGGCAGTTGAGCCAGACCGGCAGCCTGGCGAGCGGCCAACTGCACCGCGGCGTGGCGCTGGCGGGGTTGGTGTACCGCGCCAGCCGGAAGCTGTCGCTGAACCTGGATTACGAAGGCGCATCCAGCGACCGCGTCTACTTCCGCACCAGCCTGAACGACTACCACCGCGGGCGGGCGCGGGCGCAATACAAACTGACCGGAACGCTGTCGCTCCAGGCCCGCTTCCAGGTGCTCAACAATCAGAACCCCGATCCCAGCATCCGTTACGATATGCAGAGCCGCGACAACGCCCTTTCGATCTTCTGGAATCCGAACGGCGGCAAGCGAATCTCTCTGATGGGGGAATACGACCGCTCGACGATGCGCTCCAACATCGACTACCTGGGGAATTTTCTGACGCCGGGGATTTCGTCCTACCGCGACAACGCGCACACGGCGACGGCGGCGCTGACGCTGCCGGTGCCCGGCTACGCGGCGGCCAAACTGGTGGTGGGCGGCTCGCTGCTCCTCTCGAATGGCAGCCGGACCACGGAGTATTACCGGCCGCTGATGCGGCTCTCGGTGCCGATCGGGAAACGTCTGAACTGGAACACCGAGTGGAAGTATTACGGCTACGGGGAAGACTTCTACATGTACGAGGCGTTCCGGACAAACATCTTCATGAGCGGGTTCCGGGTGACCCTATAGGAGATCTGCGATGTCCATGGCACGGTTGATCGCGGCGGTCGTACTGGTATGCCGGGGCTTGGCGGCGGCCGCTCCGCCGGCGGGCGATGCGCGCCGGGGCGAGGGGCTTTTCCGGCAGGAGCAGTGCATTCAGTGCCACAGCGTCGATGGAAGCGGCGCCAAGCCGGGCGGCGACCTCTCCAAACGCATCGACCGGGACTTCACGCCGGCGCTGATGGCGAGCCTGATGTGGAACCACGCGCCCGACATGTGGGCGGCGATGAAGTCGCAAGGCATCGTGAAGGCGCAGTTGAGTCCGGACGGCGCGGCGGACCTGTTTGCGTTCTTCATCTCGGCGCGCTACTTCGAGAAGCCGGGCGACGCCGGGCGAGGCAAGCTGGCGTTCGGCGCCAGGCACTGTGCGGACTGCCACGGGATCGTTACCTCGCCGATGTCCGGCGCGCCCCCGGTGGCGAAGTGGGAATCGCTGGCGGACCCGGTGGTGCTGGCGCAGCAGATGTGGAACCACGCCCCGAAGATGCGCGCCGAATTCCTCAACCGGAAGCTGGCGTGGTGGCATCTCACGGCGCAGGAGCTGACCGATATTCTGGTCTACCTGCAGAACCTGCCGGAGACGCGGAACATCCCGAGGAGCGCCCACCTTCCGTCGCCGGAGCCCGGCGAAAAGCTGTTTCAGTCCAAGGGATGCCTGAACTGCCACACGGGCAAGCTGGCGCTGGAGGACCGGCTGCGCAACCAAACGCTGACGGAGATCGCGGTGGACATGTGGAACCACCAGCCCGCCGTGAAGCAGCCCGCGCCGGTATTCACGGAGGAGGAGATGCGGGAAGTTCTCGAATATGTCTGGGCACGGCAGTACTTCCGCGGCCATGGCAATGCCGAGCGCGGGAAGTCGGTTTTCCGCGAGAAGGGCTGCGCCACGTGCCACAACGATCCCGCCAGCGGCGCGCCCCGTCTGGCCGGGGGCGGGGAGGTCTACTCGGATGTCACCATGGTTTCGATCCTGTGGGAGCACGGTCCCCGGATGCTGGACCAGATGACCCAACGGCGCCTGGCGTGGCCGCGCTTCACGGCGCCGGAGATGTCGGACCTGATCGCTTATCTGAACGCGCAGTAAGCCGGCGGGGAGGGTGGGAGCGGCGGCCGCGGTTCCCGATTGCCGACGGAGCCCGCTTGAGCTACAGTTGCAGTAACTATGTCACGCGCCAGCTCTCTTGCATCCGTGGAACTCGATGTGGGCGAAGAAGCGGAAGAACTGCCTCGCCCGGAACCGGACACGCCGTTTCGCATTCTGGTGGCGGGAGACTTCACCGGTGGAAGCGGCCGCGTCCGGCGCGCCATCGAAGTGGACCGCGACAACTTCGATGCCGTGATGGCGCGCCTGGCCCCGGCGCTGCGGCTGCCGTTCGGAAGAATCGAGGCGCCGTTGGAGTTTCGCGAACTGGAGGACTTTCACCCCGACCGACTGCTTGAACGGCTGCCGCCCTTCCAGGCGCTGCGCGCTCTGCGCCGGCGCCTGGCGGACGAATCGACATTTCGCGAAGCGGCGGCCCAGATGCTGCCGCCGGAAGTCCCCAAGGAGCCCGGCATGGCGAACCCCGCGGGCGCCGATGTGCTGCGCGCCATGTTGGGCGAAGCGCCGCGGGCGTCGTCGCCGGCCGCGGCCCGCAGCGGCGATTGGGACCGGATGCTGGGCGAAATGGTGTCGAAATACACCGAACCGAAGCCGGACCCGCGGCAGCCGGAACTGATCGCGCAGACGGACGCCGCCATCACGGGCGAGATGCGCGCGGTGCTGCACCATCCGGCGTTTCAGTCCCTCGAAGCGGCGTGGCGCGGGCTGTACTTCCTGGTGCGGCGTCTGGAGACGGGCGAAGATCTCAAGGTCTATCTCATGGATCTGCCGCCGGAGGAACTGTTGACCGCGGCGGGACTGGGGGCGTTGCGGCGCGTGGCGGTCTACGAGGGTTCGGGCACCATCGGAATGGCGCCGTGGGCGCTGATAGCCGGGATGTACTCCTTCAGCGGGGAGCACGAAGGAGTTCTGGCGCAAATCGCCGGCATCGCGCGCGCCGCGGGTGCGCCATTTCTGTCGGGGCTGGGGCCTTCGGTGGTCGGTTTCAAGGGCGTGTTCGAGGAACTGCGGCGGAGCGCGGCGGCGCGCTGGGTGGGCCTGGCGATGCCGCGGTTTCTGCTGCGCCTGCCGTATGGCAAGGAGACGGACGAGACGGAGACATTCGCCTTCGAGGAGATGCCGGAGCCGGTGGAGCACGAGCGCTACCTGTGGGGCAATCCCGCGATGGCCTGCGCGTACCTGTTGGGCGAATCGTTCAGCCGGTATGGCTGGGAGATGCGGCCGGGCGTGCTGCGGGACATCGACGGGCTGCCGCTGCATCTGTACGAGAGCGAGGGGGAGAAGCGGCTGAAGCCCTGCGCCGAGATTCTGATGACGGAGGAAGCGGCGGAGTTGCTGATCGGGCGCGGGTTCATCCCGCTGGCGTCGCTGAAGGACACGGACCGCATCAAGGTGGTTCGGTTCCAGTCGATCGCCTCTCCGAACGCGCCGCTGGCGGGCAGATGGGCGTAGGCGCGCGCCGCTGGCAACGGAGCCGCGGCCGCTAGGGCGTGGATGCCGGCATGACCGCGGCGATGACCGGGGCGGAGGTGGGCGCGTTGGCGCCCGCTTCGTTCTCCAGGGTCACTTCCACCATGTCGCCTGGCGCACAGGGCTGGCGCGAGACATGCACGGCCGCGCCTCCGGCATCGGGGCGGAACATTCCCGCGGGCGCCGGCCTGGCGCCTTTCGGTATCACCCACATCTGCCACGCCATGCCGGCGGGCGGCGCGGACAAGTTGGCGGCGAGCAGCAGAACACCCGCGCGATTGGCGAACACCCGGCCCGAGACCTGCTGCGTTTCGCCGAAGGATGCGACCATGGCGCCGGGCGAGTCGAGGACCGTAAAGGCTTCCCGGAAGCGCACCAGCTCGACGGTCTGGGCGCGGAGGCGGCGCTCGAATCGCCGCGCGTCTTCGGCGGACTGGCGTTCGCGTCCGCTGAAGTAGAGCGCGGCGGCCAGGGACAGTACCGCCGCCGCAGCCCAGAACGGAGCCCATCCGATGCGCCGCGGCGCCTGCGGTCGAGCGGCGGCCATCTCCACCGCGCGCTTTATCCCGGCGGTGCAAGCCTCGCAGCCGCGGTCCAGGTGGACGCGGATCTCGCCGCGCTGGGGCTCGCCGGCCGCGCCGCGCGCATACATCCCGTAAGACTCGCGGAGTTCGTCGCAGTTCATGCCGGCGCCCCCGTGGCGTGTTTGCGCGATGCGGGAACTGCGGGCCAAAGCGGAAGCGTCATCGGGCTCATGGGGTAGCGGGTGTCGATTCGAGTACGATCATACCCCTCAGGCCGCGCCGAGGGAAGCGCGCGAGGCCTCCGGAGTTCGAAATCTTCGCGCGACGCACCGCCATGAAGAGAATTTGCGGGCGCGATGCGACCCGATAACGGACGGAAGAGACCGCCGCGTGCATTTTTCTCTTGACATTTTTCGCGAAGAATCTTATATATGGATCACATTGCGATTTTCGAGTCGCAAAATTTGATGTTAGGGAGAATCAATCGATGAAGAGCGCAACCAAGAAAGCCGCCCCGAAGAAAAAGGCTGCTCCGAAGAAAAAGAAGTAGCTCGGGCGCGCCCTGAACAAGGGCTACCAAACAGGTTTCACTCCGAGGCCCCGGTTTTCGGGGCCTTTTTCATTTTTTGGAGCATCTCCCTCCGATCTTCCCCCAGCCTCCGCCGTCTCCGTCCCTGCTCTGCTCACCCCTCTTTCGACTGCACGAGAACGCGGAAGGTCTCTCCCATCCCGAACAGCAGGGTCTTGAGCTGCAACCGGCGCCGCAGCCCGGCGGCGGGTTCGGAGCCCAGCGCGGCGGAAAATTTATCGGGCTCGCCCGCGGTGAGCAGCGTCTGCGCCAGCGTCTCGAAGGCCACCATCCGCAGGCCGATCTCCGCCCCCCGCTCTTCGATGGCCGTGAAATTGACGTGAGCGGTGATGTCGCGCCCGCCCGGATCGTCCAGCACCCGCTCCCGAGCGGTGTGGCGATGGTAGCCCATCAGCGTTCCGCCGGGGAAGCGGATGGACTCGGCGCGTGTGAACCCGTAGTCGATGGTGAGCACGCGCCCGCGATCGAGCGCGCGTCCGATGCGCTCGATCCAATCGAGTGCGGCCAGGTTGGCTTCATACAAGCGGTCCTCTTCTGGCGGCGGGAAGTACCGGCGGAGATAGCCATCCACATCGGCGGGCACTTCCCCGCCGGTGCTCCACCGGAAGCCGCCGTCCACCCAGGCGACGTGCTGGCGGTGGAAGCGTCCCTCGCGGAAGATGGCGGCCTCGACCGGCAGCGCGTCGAAAAACTCGTTGCAGAAGACGACACCGGTGAAGCGGGCGGGCAGATCGCCGGAATCGATGTCTACGGGAACGTAGCGCCACTCGGAGAACGCTTCGGCCATCTCCGCGCGTCCGGCGCCCAGTTCGACCACGGTGAAATCTTGCGGCTCGCCCATCTCGCGGTACAACTGGCGGAGGCGCTCGGCCATCAGAATTCCAAAGACGGGCTGCACCTGTTCCGCCGTGTAGAAATCCCCGTCCTTGCCGAACGGGTCGCGCGGACGCCGGTAGTACCCGTGGACCGGGTGGTACAGCGCCGCCTCCATGAAGCGGCGAAACGGAATGGGGCCTTCGCGGAGGATCTCCGCGGCCAGCAGTTCCCGCAACGGGCCGCCCATCTGCCGCATACGATCCCATGCTAGCGTGAAAGCAGGCTATGGCGTTGCCGCAAACGGTTCGCGTGAAGCTGAGTTCGGAAGCGGCCGGGTTCATTTCCCTCTCTCCGGTGGTGGCACAGGACCTGCCGCTGCGCGACTTGATCGGGTACCTGCTGGCGGTGACGGGGAAGGACGAGGCGCGGATTCGCGAGATTCTGCTGCGGGGCACGATGGTGGACGGCGCGTCGCGCTTCCGTTGGACCGGCTGGGATGCGGACATGGACGAACTGCGGCGACTGCTGGGCGGCTTTCCCGATTCCGATCCGGCGCGGCCATTCCTGGCGGAGCGCTGCAACTCCGTGGTCCTCGCGGGCGGACGCCAGGAAGTGACGATCCTCCGCGATCCGGCCGCCCGCAGGCGCCTGTTCCGGCGGCGGACGTTCTGGGACGACCTGATGGCGGTGGCCGGCGAGCGGCCGGCGGCATACGCGGAGTACTCCTATCGCCACCGCGCCGACCGGTACGTCCGCGAGCTTTCATCCGCCGAAGCCGCGCGGATTCGGGAGGCGGCGCGCAGAGCGCGATTCGACGCGCTGTGCGGCCGCGTCCGGCCGGCGGCGTTCACGCGGGCGGAGCTGTTCGCGGAACGGTAGCGCGAGCCTATTCCTCGGGCACCTCGCCGGTGTCCTCGGCGCGATTCTCGAACTTGGTCTGTTCGTGCAGGAACACCAGGTTCACCGTGCCCACCGGGCCGTTGCGCTGCTTGGCGACGATCAACTCCGCCAGGCCGCGCAGATCCTCGCGATCGCGATGGTATACCTCTTCGCGGAAGATGAAAGCGACCAGGTCGGCGTCCTGCTCGATGGATCCGCTCTCGCGCAGGTCGCTGAGCTGCGGCCGGTGGTCCCCCTGGCGGTTTTCCACGGCGCGGCTCAATTGGGAAAGCACCAGCATGGGGACGTTCAGTTCCTTGGCCAGCATCTTCATGCCGCGGGACAGCGCGCTGACCTCCTGGTTGCGGTTTTCGAAGCGGCCGCGTCCGGTCATCAACTGCAGGTAGTCGACGATCACCAGGCCCACCTTGCGCTCCGCCTGGAGGCGGCGCAGCTTGGCGTGCATGTCCATGAGGTGGACGCCGGGGGTATCGTCGATGTAGAGCGGCGCTTCGGCGAGCTCGTGGAGCCCGTGGCTGAGCTTGCGGCGCTCCTCGGGGGTGAGGTATCCGGCGCGGAAACGCTGGCTGTCGACCCGCGCGGCGGCGCAGAGCATGCGGGTGAGCAGCGACTCCTTCGACATTTCGAGCGAGAAGATGGCCACCGTCTGGTGCAGCTTCAGCGCCACGTGCTGGGCGATGTTGAGCGCCAGGGCGGTCTTCCCCATGGAGGGGCGCGCGGCGATGATGCACAGGTCGCCGCCGTGCAGGCCGCCGGTCATCAGATCCAGCCTGGCGAACCCGGTGGAGAGGCCCTTGATGCGCTTGCTGGGGTCGAGGAAGGCGTTGATGCCACCCTCGTACTCTTCCAGGATCTGGCCGGGGGTGAGAAGGCCGCTTTTGACGCGCGCCTCGCCGAGTTTGAGCAGGGTCTCCTCGGCGCCGGCGAGAATCTGCTCGGGCTCCTCCTCGTCCATCAGGCAGCGCTGCATCATGTGCTGGGAAGCGAAGATGATGCGGCGCAGCAGGGCCTTGTCCTTGACGATGCGGACGTAGCTGTCGACGTTGGAGACCCGGGGAAGGCCGTCGTCGAGCGAGATCAGGTAGCCGAGCCCGTCGCAAGCTTCCAGTTCGCCGAACTTCATGAGCTCGTTGGCGATGGTGATGCGGTCGATGGTTTCGCCGCGTTCGTGCAGTTCGCCCATGCGCCGGAAAATGCGGCGGTGCTTTTCGAGACTGAAATCGTCCGCCTCCAGCGTGCCGGCGCATTGCACGAAGAGGCTGTGGTCCAGCAGGATGCTGCCGAGCACGAAGCGCTCGGCGTCCTCGTTGGTGGGCAGGCGTTTGTCGATGGTGTTCTGGGCTGGCATCAGACGGACGGTCCAGGATACCGTCGCCGGCGGCGCGGTTCAATGCCAAAACCACGGGAGCGCGAGAATGTCTGTGCATGCGCTAACCGTTTTGAACTCATCGGATGCATGACGGCTTCCACGCGACCGCTCTCGCGATCCACAGCGATTTCCACAGGGCAGCCCGGCCTCGGACGGCCCAAACCAAAATCTACACTATATGTTTTATCAGATTTGAGGCAGAATCGGCAGTGGGGGAACATCGGATGCCTCTTTGGCTGGCTTCGAGCGGAATGTGGCGCGACATCTTCGTGACGGGCGCGCCGGTGATCGAGAAGGTGCTGCGGCCGATCGTGGTCTATTTTGCGTTGGTTGCCCTGCTGCGGGCGTTCGGGAAGCGGGAGCTGGCGCAGCTCAACCCCTTCGACCTGGTGGTGCTGCTCTCGCTTTCGAATACCGTGCAGAATGCCATCATCGGCAACGACAACTCGCTGAGCGGAGGGCTGATCGGGGCCTTCACGCTGCTGGGCGTGAACTACCTGGTGGTGCGGTTTCTGTTCCGGCATCGGCGGCTCGACCAGGTGTTCGAGGGCAAGCCGGCGGTGTTGATCGACAAGGGCCGCGTCGCTTGGAAATCCCTGGCGAAGGAGTTACTGACGCACGCGGAGCTGATCACCGTGCTTCACCGGCAGGGCTTCGACAGGATCGAGGACGTGGAGCGGTGCGTGCTGGAGCCGGGCGGCACGTTCTACGTCCAGCGGAAATCGCCGCCGGCCGACGAATTGGCGCACGCCGAGGTGATGAAGCGGCTGGGCGATCTGGACCTGAAGCTGGAACTGCTGATGCAGCGGAAGACGGGTTAGGGACCGCGTGCAACGGACGCGCGATGCGCTACACTGATCCGTGAAATGAGAGTGTCTGTCGCCACGAGGATTCTTGCGGGCGTGGTCGCACTTGTTCTGGCGCAACCAGCCCTGATGCAGGCTGGCGACGGCGGCGCCAGCCCCTGGCAAAACCTTGGGACACTCGCCGCCGGGCAGCAGATTGAGGTCGAGAGAACCAACGGCACCGCCGTAAGAGGGGCCTTCATCGGCTTCACCGATCAGTCTCTGAGCGTGCGCCGGAAGCTGTCTGAGATCGCGGTACCACGCGCGGAGGTCGATCGGGTCGGCTTGCGCCGGGCCGGGTACCGGAAATACGCGTGGATCGGCGCCGCGGTCGGCGGGGGCGCCGGCGCTGGTGTGGGCGCCGGACTAGGGGAGCAGGTCGCCAACGAGAGCGGCGGGGATTTCAGGAATCTGAAGCCTGCCATCATTGGCGTATCGGCTGGGATCGGCGCTCTGGTTGGAGCGCTCATCGGAACCGCGGTCGGCAACCGGCACACCATCGTCTACTCTGCGCGATAGCGGAGTGCGCCGTCCCGGGCACGGCAATCGCTCCGGCCCGCGAAGGGAGGCTCCGCGACCCGTATAATGGTGGGTGGAGGAATGGCCGAGCGGTTGAAGGCGGCGGTCTTGAAAACCGTTAGTGGGGTGACTCACTCGGGGGTTCGAATCCCTCTTCCTCCGCCAGGATAAGGTTTTTGCTATCAATTAGATGCGTATTCCCGCGTGTGTCCAGCGCGCGGTAAATTCTTCAGTACAAACAGCTTGCCTGTGCATAGCGGCCCATGAGAATTTC
>Ga0209039_10003569_pt1 | contig 12037 bp, 6 predicted proteins | sample BogFormECP12_OM1_FD_188238 | JGI IMG/M metagenome (GOLD analysis project Ga0209039, IMG submission 188238) | Bog forest soil microbial communities from Calvert Island, British Columbia, Canada - ECP12_OM1 (SPAdes) (version 2) | ecosystem: Environmental > Aquatic > Freshwater > Wetlands > Bog ...
GCGAATATCGGATCGGAGCCTTCGGCGACCCCATCGCCTCGTCATACACCAATTCCACGAGTCCAGGGGTTCAGGTTGCCATCTCCGAGGGGCAGTGGACCATGTGGTGGTTCTCAGCCCAAACGCCGTGGGGCATCGTCACTTACGGCAAGAGACCTTTCAAATTCGGGTGTGGACTTCAGTATAATGGAGCCGAAGACCTGACCATCGAATCCTTGCTCTTGGTTGCACCCACTGGTCCGTTCAGAATCGGAATTGGTTTTTATCCGTGGAGGCAGCAGCCGGACAATCCCTTCAGACAGAATCAGCCTAACAACTCCTTCCCCGGACCACCTGACAATCCGTATTTCAATCCCCTGGACATAAACGCAGTGCTTGCCGTGTCGCCAATGGTGTTCGTTACCTATGATGCCGGACCTCTCTCGGTAGGAATCGTAACAGAGTACTTCAGCTATCACAGAGGTCCTGAATCACAGCGTCTCCAAATCGCCCGAGTGGCTTTCCCTACGAGCGACATCGTCAGCACCGATGGCGGAATCTTTTTGAAATACTGTAGCGGACGATATTTCTTCAATGCAGAGTTGGATTGGATCAACAAGACAACTAAGTTTCAGAGGTCTCAGGATGGAACTTTCTTCGGAACTCCAGACCGAACGGATGGAACCGGAAGTCTGTTTGAGCCTCGGTACATCGAAGCTTGGAGATGGATGGTGGAGACGGGATTTATGGCAGGGCCAGCCAAAGCGTCGTTCATATATGCCTGGTTGCCCGGTCCTGACAGAAGACAAGGAGTTCTTATCGACAAGCAGCCGTATTTTTATGGTTTTGCCAACCACGGACTATTCATGCCGTACAGCCTTGTCATGAACTTCTATTACGGCGGAGGTTTGAACCTGTACAACCTGAACACGGACGGTTATATGAGTGATGCCTCAATTTTTGCTGGAAGACTGGACTATGCCGTTGCGTCCAACTTGAACGTCTTCGGTAGCTTCTGTTGGGCGGATAGGGCGTCTGGAGCCGGTTATGGACGGGGTTTCATAAGACCTGCAGCAACAGGGAGTACTGTTCAGTTTCAGAACCTCAGTACTATCAATGCGGCGAGAACGGATACGCCCTCGATCCCCGACAACAGCCTGGGATGGGAGATTGACGCCGGTATTGACTGGCAATTGTTGGATAAATGGACTGTGAAAATGACTACAGGCTACTGGCAACCTGGAAGGTGGTTCAATTATGCCTGCATTGACAAGACGGTTCCGAACTGGGACAACCCGTCACCAGCCAATCAATTCGGGATTAATCCCAACAGAGTTATCGATCCTATCACCGCGATCAGGATCCTTGTCACTGTTGAGTTTTAACAGACCGGCGGAGTTCTTTGCCGGTGGACAACATAGGAGGTTCAGGCTCATGAGAAAGGCAAGTATTCTCGTCCTGGCGCTTTTAATGATCGTAGGGACCTTAGCGCTGGTCCATCTGGAGAAGAGCGTGGCACAAGCCCAGCAACAGCCCGCTGCGACAGATACCAAGAAATCCCCTGCCGCGGCCAAGTCCAAGGACTTTCCCCAGGGAACGGCTACTCCGTCAGCCGAATGTGGCGAGTGCCATCAGGCAATCTACCGGGAGTATGCCTTCGGATTCGGATCTGACATTACTTATAAACCGATGGCATACAAAGACCCCAAGGAAGAATTGCTCTCTCTGCCGGGAAGAGTATTGACCGCGGGTTCCGCGCACTCATTTGCAGGAACCGATCCCTGGCCCATGCACTCCCGCGACATCGAGACCGGGGGAAAATCATGCAACGTGTGCCACTATCCTGAGCCTTTTGACCTTCCGGATTTGGAAAAGGTCGAAATCGAACGCCCCAAAGGTCGGCCTCAAGGTAAAGAAGCCGCTGGAATAACGTGCGCCAGTTGCCATATGACCCCTGACGGGAAGATTCGTGGACCTTATGGGGCAGAAGCGCCACATGAAACCGTCAAGGACCCCAAAATTCAGATGGCAGCCATGTGTGCGTATTGCCATTCCGCAGGAAAGCGAGTTGTCTCAAAACAGACACAGACGTTTCTGGAATGGCGGGATGATTTTCATAAACCTGGACTCGGTCCTCAGATGTGCCAGGATTGCCACATGCCCAGAACCCTTCGGAAGTCGGCTGAAGCAGACGATGTGCCGATCAGAGCAGTAGCGCGACACCTGTGGACCGGCGGACATTCGCCTCAAAGAATCTCAGGCGCATTGAGTCTTGTCATTGTGTCCGAAAAAGAATCAACGTCCGCGCTTAGCTTTCACATCCTTAACATCGGGGCTGGGCATTCCGTTCCCACAGGGTCTAACCGACGAGGCATGTATCTTAAAGCGGATGTGGTTGATGGCAATGGCAAGGTTGTCGCCAAGCAGGACTGGATGTTCGCTCCCTGGCATGGAGACCGTCCTGATGACAAAGCTTTCCTTGAAGAGGACAAGAAGCGGCCTGATGCAATCTCGGCAGCTATGGCTGACGCGCAGGGACCACACGAGACCATCTTGCGAGCCGGGGAGGAACGTATCCTGGCCTGGGATCCGAAGCTGAAGACAGGGAAATATGAAGTCCGTGCAAGTCTCGTCTATGACTTGAATCGGTATAACGATCCGAATTTCAAGGGAGACCAGACCACCATGTTTCGTAAGAGCCTTCCCTTTAAAGTGAAATGAGAGTCGAGAGATTGAGCACCCTCACGGCGGCGTACCATAGATTCTTTCGAGGAGCGAAAGCCTCCTCTGTGCGTCCCGTTAGGCCGCTGTGAGGGCCTACTGCCCATCCGCGAGAGGGAAGTCCACTACAAATTCTGAACCGCCATTATTCGCACAGTCTTCAATAGACTTGCAGTGATCGCAATACTCCCCGTCCTCAGGGGCATTCGTCTCGGCAGCGGCCAGGAGCGGACATCTCTGACTCTTGAACGACAGCTTAAACCCGTAAAGCTCGGAAAACATCCTTATCCGTAACAAGTCTATTCCTTTACCTCCCGCGTTGAAGGAATACGGCCGACGGCTTGAATAGCTCTCTGTCTCCTGAACCGGGTAGAACCCCTCGAAGATCAATTCCTTATCCTTCTCTGGAATTCCTATGCCTGTGTCCTTCACCGTGAAAACATACCTATCCCCTTTCATGCGGCCGGTTACGCTGACCGTTCCGTGATCCGGCGTGGCCTCTATGGCATTGCGGATCAGGCCCTCCATTATTGCCTGAAGCACATGCCCTGGGATTAACAATTCCGCGTGATTTTCAAGGTTGAAATCCAAGCTGACTTTTCGCCTCTCATGCTCGGCTTTGGAGCGTATGTAATCAAAAACCTTGTCGCCGAATTCTTTGATGTTAATGCGTTCCAACTGGTCCTGCCTGGTGGGGAAGGTCTTTTCCAACCACCTGTGGATCATCGAGGCTGCCTCTTTTATCTCGGGGGTCCATTCCGTCTGAACTTCCATTAGATCCAGGGCTGCCTGCAGGAAGCCCGTAATATAACGTCGCTCAAAGGAATACCCCGTCATTATGATGCTTTCAACCTGGGATTCCAGCCGGTTGAGACTCTGGACATGCCTGTTCATGCGTGCCAGCGAACGATCAAAATCCGTCAAGCCCATATTTTTGAGTCTCTTTTCCATGGTGACAAGCGTGCCCCGCAGAATGGCAAGGGGAGTTCTCAGCTCATGGGAGAGATGGTTTAAAATTTTGGATTTGACCCGGTTCAGGTCTTCCAACTCGCGGTAGGAATTCATCAACTCATCGAAGAACGTGGCGTTCTCAAGAGCCAACGCTACAACTCCGGCAAGAGAAGAAAGCACCTGAACGTCTTCTTCGGTGAACTGGCCGTCCTTCTTGTTCATCACCACCAGCACGCCGATGGTTTTTTCTCGTGTGTTCAGAGGGACGATGATTTCATTGCGGATTGCAAAACCTGTTCGAGTTTCAAACGGTTTGAAAAATTGTGGATTGTCTATGGGATTGTTGATCAAGGCCGGTTCGCCCGTTTGAAACACTTGGCCGCTTATGCTCCTCTCCAGGGGCAGGCGCACATCCAAGGATCGCGCTGGAAGAAGGCCCTTGTCGTCCTGAACTTCACGCCAGTAAAGATCTCCCTGGCGTTCGTCGTGCAGGAGGAGCCCTGCGGCTTCAGTATCCAATGCGGTTCTTAGTTCCGTGACCACCACTGACAGAAGATGGTCCAGGTCCAGCGTGGTGGTAAGAGCCATGCTCGACCGGTAGAGCATCTCCAGATCGTCCCGAGATTTTTGCAGCTTCTTGTAAACCGTAGCGTTTTCTATAGCCAGCGCAATGCTGCCTGCCATCGAGCTTGCCAGGGCCTCATCCTGTTCTGTGAAGTCACCGCCAATCTTATTCATGGCCATCAACACGCCAATGGTCTTCTCGCGGCCACCAACGGGAACTTGCAGCGTCTTGCGGCTCGAGGCATCGGTGTAGCCGGGGAGCCGGTAGTACATCTCTCTGGTGTTAAGAGGGACCTGCAGAACGTTGCGGATATCAAAGCCGCTCTTTCTGGTCATTTCCGGATAATAACGAGGGTCCTTGGAAGTATCATTCACTCTGGCCGGCTTGTTATGCCTGAACACCCAGCCCGCGATGCTGCCGTGGAGCGGCAGTCTCAAATCCTCGGATTGGGGCGCGAGAATATGCCTTGCGTCACGGATCTGCCTCCAGTAAAGATCCCCACGGTGTTCGTCATATAGGAGGACACCTGCGCCTTCGGTGAGCAGCGCCTTGTTCACCTCATCGATTACGATAGCGAGCAGCTTGTCCAGGTCCATGGTGGAGGCGAGAGCCTGAGAAACGTTGCAGAGGATCGAGAGATCAAAAAGCTCATGCTCCTCCATGTCCATGGCGTTGTCGATCAGGTCACCGGCAATCTTCTCGAGTTCCTTGACTCGTCTTTCCAGTTCCTGGTAGGTCGGCTTTGGCATAAAGCGCTCTCCACCCTCTCAGTGGCCGAGAGTTCTATTGCATACATTCGTTCGACGCCTGGATAGCGGCTCGACAGATATCGCGGAAGTTGTTCACACCGGTAAAGAATTCTCGCATCATGATGACCCACAGATAGCGGCCTCTTCGTGTCAGCCGGATAATCCCATCGTCATTGACCAAGGCTCCGGCGACTCGGAAGAGAAAAATCTCTTTCCACAACGTTTTCACGAATTCTCCACCAAATTTATTTTCCTCTTTTTGGATGTCAAGGGAAGTCCCGAACAGCTTCATCATGAAATCATAGAGTGCCCGTTCCCTTTTTGAGAAATCTTTCTTCGCCAGAATGGGCCACTGGCCTTTTCCTACAGCCGTCAGGTAGTGCGGGACGGAAAAGGTATTGGCAAAGCAGGCCCCATTAACATAGCCAAAAGATCCGCTGCCGACACCGACATATTCGTCATAATCTACTATGTATTCATCTATCATGGTCTTTTTTCTGGAAAAACACCAGGAGGTTCCCCAGGTGTAGTGATCCTCCAGTCGGTCCACGATTCGGTTATAGAAAACCTTTTCCTGACGATAGCTTATCGCGCCGAATCTTCTTGCGAGTTCCGCGCGGGTAATGTCCGAGACCATCAGAGGATAGAAAGTTACCTGATCGGCCTTGATATCCTTGATGACCTCCAAATCTTTCTCCAACATCGAAGCCGTCTGGGTGGGAAAATTAAAGATCATGTCCACATTTAGGGTGTCAAAGGTTCCCGCGTATTTTACCAGTCTTTCTTGAATCTGCATCCCGCTGCCGTATTTGTGATAACGCTCCATCTGTTTGAGCAGCTCGTCTTGGAAACTTTGGACCCCAACTGAAAGCCTGTTTACTCCTCCATTTTTGAGTATTGTTACGATCTCATCCGTAAGATGATTTGGGTTTGTTTCCAGAGAAACCTCTTTTATCGCAAATCTTTGTTGCAGGTCCTCAAGGAGGACGCCGATCTCCCGTGGCAATACCGTAGGGGTTCCTCCTCCAACATATACGGATGAGAAATCGAAACCGATGTCGCCGTACATCTGGATTTCTCGTAGAAGTGCCTTAAAATACTCGCGGGCTAAATCCTTGTCGAGGGGGAAACGATTAAATGAGCAATACGGGCACAATTCCTCGCAAAAGGGTATATGCACATAAAGGAGGTACTTCGTGTCCCCATGTGGGCTGGGCGGCGAGACATATTCGAAGTCGGTCAGCCGCAGCACGTTTGCATACTGACGTTTCAGGAACTTGGTAAGTAAACCTTCTACGATCATACGAGAAGTGCTCCATGGGTTCTACCGGCTATGGCATGGCTTGGTTTCATATGCTTAATACCAATGCGCTTTCAAGCGAGTGACACTCTGTTTCCGGTGGCACAGCCCCGTGTGGAACGCCGGGTTGCCTGTCTCTTTCAGGGCGGTGCCCCGCCTCCCTCACCATTCCTTAGCCTAGGAATGGCACCTATTTGATAACGTATTGGTATAAAACCCTGGGACACAGCATACCAACCTTAAGAGTGGCTTGCAAATCGTCGCCTTAAGAAGGGAGCCCGGGGGACCTACCACGCGGGAGTTCTATAAACCGGCTTCTTCGGAAAGAGCCACAGCGACACGATCCCCACGACAAATCCTCCCATGTGGGCCCAATAGGCCACTCCGCCGGTGCGTGGTGGGCTGCCAATTCTGAAGTGCCGCTCACAAACTGAAAAACGAACCAGAAGATCAAAAACAGGAACGCGGGAAGTTCAACGATCCGGATAAAGAAGATGATTACCAGAAGGGTGGTTACACGCGCGTACGGGTAACTTATGAGATAAGCCCCCAATACTCCGGAGATGGCGCCGCTCGCCCCAACTGTGGGCACTCGTGAGCCCGCGTTGAACATCACATGAAACAGGGAAGCTCCGATGCCGCATAGCAAGTAGAACAATAAGAATTTGAAATGACCAAGGCGATCTTCAACATTATCTCCAAAAATCCAGAGGAACCACATATTGCCAATGATGTGGAGCCATCCACCGTGCACAAAGATTGAGGCGAATAGCGGCACTGCCGCATTGTCCAGAAACCCGCCCTGGTATTGGTAGAACTTTACAAAGCGAAGGGGAATAAGTCCGTATTCCACGATGAAATGTTGAGCGGACTGCCCTAACGAGACCTCATAGAACCATACGAGGCAGTTTACGGCGATTATGACGACCGTAACAACCGGAATCGTTCCCGAAGGAGTGCTATCTCGTAATGGAATCATGAAATTGTTCCCCTAGAGCGAGTATAACTTATAGTTTTACTCTTTTCCTAGGGGTCTGTTGCGCGTCGCAATGCTTTCCCGAACTCGTGGCAGTCCTCTTGGAATGGATTTCTTCTTCCAGCGCAAACGTGGCTTTGGGCAGGAGAAACGCGTCGCAGGCTCTTGCGGTCTGATCCACCCATTCCAGGGCTCACAGGATTTCAGGTTTGTTCATCTCCAGGCTCCCTGCCTCAAACAAGGGTCCGCTCTATACTAACAGTCGGTCATTTTTCCGTGCGATCAATTACCTGCAAATAGAATGCGGGGGGAATCCACACACACGCGGGTGTTTTTGACCCGCTTCTTAGAAACAGACCTCGTTGATAACCACGCAACACTATTTGAAGTTTTGGCCATATCTCTTAAAGTGAGATATTCATTACCCAAATCACTCATTCCAAACTCAAGTCCCTTAAACTCCAATCCAAACTCTAACACATTAATATTTCAACAGGTTGCGTTCCATGCTTCGCGCTTTCTGAGGTTGGCATGAAACCTGCTAGAGTTGATGAAAAGGAATCCTGGCAACCTGAGTGACCGCATCTTGTGCGGAAGGTTGGGATGCCTTTCAGACTCGGTTGCAAAACCCGGGTAATTGCTATGCACTCGTGACCCGGGCGACTTCGCAACTATTGATCCGCTTGATGTTGAAAAATTTTCGGTCACAGTCACGGTGAATTGCTGGTGATGCTCTCGTGGATAAAAATTGATATTTAGTACGCCGTGACGCAGACTTGTTAGTTTAGTTGGTTTTGCAACCGACTCTGGAAGGACATTCCCTGCGGAAGACGCGGGTAACAGCGATTGTTGCTTTGGGTTGCTCGTCAACTCGGTATCGATGATCCGCGAGGTCCGAGTGTGTTTTTGGCTCCGAGACCGAAATCGCGTCACGTACGGTCGAAGTCATGCACTGTTAGCCGTAACCATTGGGGTTCGTACAGGAAGCGCTTGATAAGCTGAAATTTCTGTACGGATACGTCTATACACGGATGCCCTCAGTCGGAAATTGCCCCCCCACGTCTTTGAATGCCGCCATGTGGCGATTTTGATTCAGTCTTAGTTGAAGTGCAAAGTTCGCTTCGGTTCCTATTCAGTAAGAGGTTCTCTCAACGCAGTCGATCCTGAGTATTCAGCAAAGAATTCACACGCGGGCCATCCCTGCAGTTGCCCGCAGCTAAGCGGTCTCATTGAGAAAGGCGCTTCCCGACACACGCTCACATTTTTTCTCAACGGTTACGAATTTTATTGACAAGGTTTTAGGGAGATGATAGCGGCGGTTATCCAATAAACCTGAACTACCTACACACGGTCGGAATACAATGGGTCGAAGCAAAAGAGTATTAGCGTCGCTGGCCGGATATTACAAAATCCTGGCGGTCATTTCTCTCAATTGTTTGATATTGTTTCTGATGGTCAATCTGATTGCCTCCGGACTGCTTGACCTGAAAACATATTTCGCAAAAGAAGCTTCGATGAATGGAACGCCTTTTGCGTACAAAAAATTTCACGAGTCGTTGACTTCGGTCCATCCAGGCCTCACTGAAGAACAAGTCACCCTACTGATCGCCGAAACCCGGAAGTTATCCCAAGCCTACGAGCCGTATACTCAGTTCAAGGAAAGCCCATATTCGGGCAAATACGTTAATGTGGATTCTCGCGGCTTTCGGCCGGTCGGAAATCAAGGGCCTTGGCCTCCTCGTCGTGGGGAATTCACTGTGTTTGTTTTCGGGGGCTCCACCACCTTTGGGTATGGAGTGCCAGACGATCTGACCATACCAGCCCAGCTACAGAAACAGCTTGTTTCTGACTACGGTGTTTCTGCCAGCGTATACAATTTTGGCCGAGGCAGCTATTTCTGCGTTCAGGAGAGGGTGTTGCTTGAAAAACTGCTGCTCTCCGGGTGTGTTCCGGATATGGCAGTGTTCATTGATGGCTTGAACGATTTGGTTCTCCTTGAGCCTGCCCGCACAAAGGATTTAACGAAGTTCATGGAGGAGGCCGAAGTTTCCTTGATGCGAAAAGTCGTCAAGGAGCTTCCAATAATGAAGGCCCTGGCGGCAATGTCCCCATTACCAGGTTTCGACGAGACCAACTTAGCGAAGGTCTTTAAGGCGACTCCTCCAGATCAGCATCCGAAGATGCTTCGGGACGTTGTAGATCGTTACCTATCGAACAAGAGGATCACCGAGGCCATCGCGAGAGAGTTCAATGTGACCCCGGTCTTCGTTTGGCAGCCGATTCCCGTTTACAAGTACGATCGACAAAATTGCGTCTTCGGTGGGTTCGATTGTGAAGGCTACTTCCCAGCACTAAGACCTGGATACGAATTGATGGCGAGGACACTTGAAACCAAGGTACTGGGCTCCAATTTCATCTGGGCCGCGGACATGCAGCAGAATCTGAAGAAACCCCTGTACGTGGACGCGGTTCATTACAGCGGCGAAATGACAAACATGATAGCCAAATACATTTTAGATACGATCAGAGACCGCGGTCTCCGCGCAGAGATTCAGGCCGTCAGACCGAATTCGAAGGTTGGTAAGAGTCGCCACATATCACCACAATCCTAATTGGATTACCAATATGGGAGTAATCCAGACCCCAGACCTAGGCTGTTTGCTTCTATCGAAGCACCTTAGGGAGAAAGATTGAGTGTAAAGCGAAGGGGCTGAAAACGGAGACCGGATGCACCCGCGGACAGGATTGGTTGGTTCAAAGTGCCTTGTTTATGGGATTGCAACTTTCAGGAATTAATGGTATAATATTAACACTTTGGTTTGTCCACAGTGCTGTGTTTGAGGGATTAGGTCATGCATAATGCTTTAGACCTGCTTGCGTCAGACAAATGGGAAACTCGAACACGTATACTGTTCTACACTATAGGCATACTCACCGGAGGAATCCTCACCTATACCTCTCGCCACTTCATCAATGGTGACGCGATCAACTACGTAGAAATGGGCGAGGCCTTGAGATATGGCAATTGGCAAGACTTCGTCAATTTCACAGCCAGCCCCGGCTATGCGGCTCTCTTGGGTCTGGGCCAGATTCTGCTGAATACGGATCGCGCCAATGAAATACCTCTTTTGAAGACAGTGAATTTTGGCTGCATGATAGTTGCCATGTGGGCCTGCGATCTCCTGCTCAGATCTCTGAAAAGGCATTATGCTTGCTTGATTGGTGGAAATAGGACGCCACTCCCTTGGTTCATGATTATGGCTTTGGCGTACAGCATGTTTCTTTTCTGTGCTCTGGATTGGGTCCGTCCAAGGCTGGTCGCTCCAGAAATGGCCGTCTTAGCGTCTGTTTTGCTTTCAATGACTGTCATTCTGGAGATAAAAGAGAACCCTAACCATTACAGAAAGTTTTTCTTGCTGGGACTCTCATTGGCCGTGGCGTATTTGCTGAAAACGTTCTTTTTCCCATTCTCAGCATGCTTCTTTCTCATAGCCGGCCTGGCCTGCGGGTCGATCAAGAAGGCGATCCCGAGAGTTTCGGTTGCAGTTGTCACCATGCTGTTGGTGTGCTCGCCGTGGCTGCTGGCTCTGTCCTGTAAGTTGGGGCATCTCTCCTATGGCGAAGCAGGTAGCCTGAACTATGGGATATATGTGAAAGGTGAGGGAAATAGCGTCCATTCACCGGTCTTATTAGCCAAAGCGCCTGAAGTTTTGCTCTACCAAAACACCCCCTTTGAAAACTCGACACGGCCGGCAACTTTTGATCCAAGCTACTGGAAGATTGGAATCAAGCCTACCTTCGATCTGAAAGCGCACGTCAGGCTATTCCTGGAGCACACTTATCAGATCTGCTGTGAGCAACCGTGGCTCCTTTTGCTGGTGCTATTGTGGGCCGTGTGGAACGCCAGGCTTGGTTCACTGAGAATCGGTCGGTTATGGCCCTTTCCGGTTCAGCTATGTCTGGCTCTACCGGCAGTAATTGGTATTGCAATGTACAGCATTATTCATGTGGAGATGCGCTATCTTGCCCCGTTCATGTTTCTTATATTCGTCGCCTTGGTGCTTTGTCCCAGGTACGACAAGACAGACCGCGCGGTAGCTCTCAAGTCTATCGTCAGTGCCTCGATACTGGTTGCAGTGATTCTGGGATTCAGCCTGAGCACAGTGGTTGATCAGAGCGTTAGGAGTTTGATTTCTACCAGTGAAAAACCTTCGTACAGGGATGCTTTTTTTCAAATGATGGCCGTGAAAGACTACCTGAAGCACCAGGGGGCGCAAGGGGGATCCCAGGTAGCGCTGGTAGGTGTTCCCCCATCTTACTGGGGCAGAATGGCCGGAATAAAGATTGCCGCGGAAATTCCGAAAGACGAGGAAGTTTTGTCAGCCTCTCCTGAAAAAAGAAAGAAGTCCATGGAAACACTGAGATCGGCCGGAGTAAACATCGTCGTGGCAAAGGGCAAAGACTTTGCGAAACTCACCGAAGAAGGCTGGGAATTGGTTCCCGGCACCAAAGACTTCTATGTATTCGCCAGGGAAGCCAAACCATCGGGACCGAGCCAGATGGCAGACTTGAAGGAGGGTAGTCCGGTTCAAGCTTCCGCCCCTGTAATCCCTGCCGCAGGCGTGCCGATGAACTAGCCTTCCCCAAGTGTCTATAGACACAAGACTGCTGGGATCAGGGACACACTCGAAACGATATCTCGGACACAAAAAGAGTAGATACAAGAGGCTCTTGCAAAAGTGTTTTCTTGTTGGGTCTGGATGGTCAATAAGCTCGCGGCACAGGCAAGGCTTTGA
>Ga0209039_10003571_pt1 | contig 12035 bp, 5 predicted proteins | sample BogFormECP12_OM1_FD_188238 | JGI IMG/M metagenome (GOLD analysis project Ga0209039, IMG submission 188238) | Bog forest soil microbial communities from Calvert Island, British Columbia, Canada - ECP12_OM1 (SPAdes) (version 2) | ecosystem: Environmental > Aquatic > Freshwater > Wetlands > Bog ...
CGCAAAAGCGTGGAGTAGTCCTTTTTTCAACCAACGACGGAACGCAGGTTGGAGGAACAAATGTTAAGAGAAGAAAAACACTAGAAAAACACTAGCCTTCAAGCGGAGGGTTTGAGAATGAAGGGTATAGTTGTTTATGACATCTCCTACGGAAACACTAAGAAAATCGCAGAAACCATTGCAGAGACCCTCAAAGAGTCTGGAGAGAGAAGTTGACCTTTTCCACGTGAAGGACGTGAAGAAGCTAACCGCAAAAGACTACGGTTTTCTGGTTCTGGGTTCTCCAACCCGATTTGGCACGATGGGTTTCGCAATCAGAGGTTTTTTGGGCAGGGTGAAGAGTGAGGATTGGGTGAACAAGCCTTTTGCCGCCTTCGATACTGAGAATCCTGAGAACATGGAGAAGAGAGAATATAGTGTAGCCGAAAAGATTGCTGCAAAGCTCACAGATAAAAAGATGAACCGCTGTTGTTAGTTCTGAAAGCCCTGGTGTTTGGGCAAAAGGGACCGCTTAAAGAAGGCGAAATCGAGCGAACAAAAGAGTATGCAAGGAGCCTCGCGGCTAAATTGAGACAACAAGAAGTTTAGAGAACAACTTTTATCCAAGGGACCAGGCCGCTGCTTTCTGTTTCGGGCGCTCCCCTAGTGCGGGGGGTGGGACCCCCACCTAAGTTTACCGGTAAAACCATGTCTTGAGTATGCTAGTGCGGAAGTTCAGATTCGCTGTTGCTTTCACTCTTGCATGTCTTCTTCCTTCAGGAGTAGCTCGTCCTTCAGATGCTTCTGACTGGTCATCCTCTTGACCCTCAGGAACTGCGCTGTACCCTTCTCAGTTTCCCTTTCGCGGATGTCGAATTCTCCTTCGAACAATCCCAGAATTGCGTAGAGCTCCTCCGGAGGATGCATACGCGGATCAACTACTGCAAGCGTCGTGAAGCCCATCGACTTCAACTCCGTCATGAGAGAGGTTAGCCATTTCCTAGTTTGAACTGCATGATGCTGAAGCAGAATATCCGAAACGAGGTCTATGCAGATTCTTCTCGGCCCCCTCAGCGAAGCATCCAGTCTGCGAATTGCAGAGGTCAAAGCGATGCTTATGTCGGTGAGATTTTCAACACCCTTTAACGCAAATATGTTGGATGAACTCTTGACAATTGCTTCTGCTTGAGGGTTGCAGACAAAGAGGTAGAAAGTTGAGGGGAATTCTTCTGCGAGACCCCTTGCCACGCGGGGGTCTATCGTAATGTAAAATGTGACTTCACCCTTCTCTGCCCCTGTCCTAAGAAAGCTCTTGATTAATGAGTCTCTATCGTTGCATGAAGGTGAGGTCAACACTACAGCGCTGCTTGAACGTATCCCTCCAGACAGCAACTTGTCAAGATCTGCATAACCTGTACAAACAAGTTCTATAGGCCTAGGCATTGAGGCTACTTGACCCGTCTCTATGTAGAGCAATTTTGCCTCTACTTTTTCGATGTCTTTCTTGGCATCCATTTTCTGGAAGATTTCCAGTGCTTGATTGAGCAGGTCACGGGCTTTTTCTTTGTCTCCCTCTTGGTTTCTTTCAAGATTGGCCCGAGCATATTCACACAGAACAACTTTAGCGAAGACATAAACGTTCCACTTCCTCGCGCCCAAATCTTCAAATTGCCTTAGACTCTTTTCAAAAAGGACCATTGACTCATCCCACCTCTTCTCTGCGCGGAAAAGCATTGCTTGCAGCGCATCAGCGAAAGCACTAAGTCCTTTATCCTTTGTTTCGAGACCAGACTTTTGCATGCCATCGATCAGTTCTTCGGCTTTCTCGTTTTCCCCAAGCTCTATATACGTCCAAATAAGCCATCTCTTTCCCAGTTCTAACATATCCATCAGAGCGCTTTTCGCTCCAACTTTTTCAATAATTTCACAGGCTTTCTCAAAAAGTCCTCTAGCCTTGCCGAGTTCTCCTTTTTCAAAATTTAGCCATCCGTTCGCCCAGTTACCGACAGAGGTGAATTGCCACTCATTTATCCTTTGGATAATGCTCGAAGCTTCCCTGTGGCATTGTTCGCTCCTGTCCCACTCTCCCAATATCTGGTAAACAACCGCAAGAAGAGCCAAAGAAATGGCGAGATGAGTTACGAGGCCAGCTTTTCTATCCAACGCAACTGATTCTTCCAACAAGAGAACTGCCCTATTCGTATTTCCGATGCCAATGTTTCCCCATCCCAGCCACAGGCCAGTCCAAGATTGCATGCTGATGTCTCCCACCCTTCTTGCCAATTCATATCCTTTCTCGGCAAATCCCAAGATTCTTTCATTTTCTTCTGGTGGAAGTGCTGCACCAAGATTATTGTATGAACGCAAAGCGGTTTCCATGTAGCCATTATCGAGCGCTATTTTCAAGGCTTTCTCCAAACACTCAGAGGATTTCTTCGTTTCTCCAGCAAAGATGAAAATTGTTCCCAAGCTGGCGTACGAACTTGCCACAACTTGAAGCGCACTCAGTTTTTTGGCCAGCTCAAGCGCGTTCTCTGCCCAGGAAAGAGCCATTGCTATGTCTCCAATGCGATAATACATGTGAGCCATGTCCTCATAGAGACTCGCAAGTTCAACGCTTTCAGGGTCAACTTCCAAAATCTTTAAGGCGGTATCCTGGTGTTCCCTCGCCTTCCCAGCGTCACCCGCTTCTTCCCAAAGAATATTCGCTATTTTACGATGAAGTCTTGAAACGTTCCATTTCTCATCTAGCTGTTTCCAGGTCAACAACGCATCATTCCAATACTTCATGCACACATCGTATTCTCCGACGAGCCTTTTGATGTCTCCAAGCCTCTCAAGAACACCGGCTTTTTCCCGAGTTTCACCTTCCTTCTCCTCAAGAAGCTTCAAAGCAGACTGGAAGTAGGAAGCTGCTTCGCTATTTGCAAATACCTTTGCAGCCTTATCTCCAGCCTTCAAAAAGTAATCAAGAGCCTTATCCTTGCCTCCACTCTCAAGAAAGTGTGAGGCAAGTTCGCCTAGGTGGTCATCAATCCTATTCGCATAGACCTTCTCCAGAGCCGTTCCGACTGATCCGTGGAGTTTCTTGCGTTCGTAGGTTCCAACTTCCTCGTACACCACGTCCCTCACGATTATATCAGCAAAGGAACACACGTCTTCTCCACGCACATCTCTGTGCTTAAGCAATCCCGTTTTGAGCAACCCATCAACTATCTTGCGTAGTTTGTCTTCATTTGAGCCAGTAACAGCTTGCAAAGCCTCAAACGTGAAGTCGTTACCAACAAAAGAGGCCATGGTTAACACGTTTTGGCACTCGTCATCCAGATGGCTTATTCTCGCCTTTATGACACTCTTGACCGTCTCAGGAAACTCGATCGTTGAAACATCCTTAATCTCCCATCTATTCCCATCTCGGGAGATTACGTCCTCTTCCTTCAGGGATTTTACAACTTCTCCGACGAAGAAGGGGTTGCCTCGAGTTTTCTCATAGACTAATTTGCAGAACTCTGTCGGAACGTCCTCCTGCTCCAAGATGTTTTTGATTATCTCTGAGACATCGTTGAGAGACATTCGCTTCAGGTGAAGCGACTGAGGCAAACTCTCCCTATTCAATTCGGCCAAGACTGGAGTCAAAGGATGTTTGGAATCAATGTCAGTGCTCCGATAAGCTCCTAGAAGAACTAATGGCGTTTTCTGTACGCCACGGGCTAGATAGTGCAGTAGCAGAAGTGAAGACGGATCGGTCCATTGCAAATCATCAAGAACCACGAGCAGCGGCGTCTCTCTGGAAATGTTCATGACAAACTGTGAAACAGCCTCAAAGAGCCTGTTTTGCTCCTGCTCGGGGCTTATCGGTAGAGACTGTGGGATTGTTCTGAGCTTCTGGCTGAGTTCTGGAACGAGCTTGGCCACTTCAGCTGGATAGTAGCCGATAACTCTGTATAATTGTTCTGGATTGCATATTTCGAGATAGTCTTTGATAACTTCTTTCCAGATTACGTAAGGGGGGACACCGTCCATTCTGAACAGGGCTGGACATCTGCCATACAGAACTTGCACTCCACGTGATTGGGCATAGGCACCAAGCTCTCTGACAAGCCTTGTTTTTCCAATTCCAGCTTCACCATGAACGAAAACAAGACCTCCTTCACCGTGGACTGCCCTGTAAACAGCTTCTTTCAAAATGTTCATTTCTTCTGTTCTATCGACAAGCGGAACCTCTTTCGCAGCGATAGGACGGGGACTTGGAACACGATCACGCTCAAGAGATGCCAAGCAGACTTCTCCGCACTACCATAACGATAAAACACTATTAGATACTATGTTCTTATTGCTTGTGGAATAACACCTGATTCAATCATCGACTCCAAATGTGCAAAATGAGCAAGTCACCTATGCAACAGACAAACGGGCAATTTTACCGGTAAACACGTGTTCAATTCTCAACCCCCGCACACGCCCACACACAGCGCCATAAATTGAGTTTATTTAGCTGAAATAAGCTCGAAATAGGACTTGAACTTGAAGTGCGGGGGGTGGGATTTGAACCCACGAACCTCTGCAGGATAGGCTCCTGAAGCTTTCGTGCCTTTTCTTCTTAGTTAAGGCTCTACGCCTTTGGCCAAGCTTGGCGACCCCCGCCCCATGTTACTGGTGCATTTGAAAAGGTTTAAGAGTTACTATAAGCTTTGCTTAGCCACGGTGTACCTAGGTTGCCGACTCACGGTTCACTCTCAAAAGCTGGGAAAGTCAGGTCTCAAACTCCGAAAATACAGGCTACTCCAAGGAAGAGCCCAAGTCCCCGTTTCCGCAACAGACGAAACTATGAAAAACGTGTTATCCTCCAGAGGAAACCTGGCCAAAACTGGGTCTAGTCAGTATTCTTAAACCTTAATTTCTTCCTCGAAAGAATCATCTATTATGTTCGCTTCACTTGCGATAACCAATGCTAACGTAATCACTCTTAACTCTAGACAACCAAGAGCCCAAGCTGTCGCGGTTCAAGGCGGCCTCATAGTTGCCGTGGGTTCAAACACTCAAATCCGCAAGCACATAGGCAACTCAACGAAAATCATAGACGCCAAGAAAAGAACCGTGATACCCGGTTTCGTAGATTGCCACGTTCACATGACGGAATTCGGCTTTCTCCTAGAAAGACCAGACCTAAGAAACGCACGATCCATCAAGGAAATGCAACAGAAGCTCCACAAATATGCCTCAAAAAAGAAAGGCAAAGGTTGGCTCCTCGGGGGGCGATGGGATCAGGAGAAATTCATTGAGAAACGGTTTCCAACACGCTGGGATTTGGACGCTGCAGTTGATGACAGACCCGTTTTCCTAGTTCGCGTCTGCGGGCACATAGGCGTTGCAAACAGCCTCTGCCTCAGACTTGCGGGCATAACAAGGGAGACTGTTGTTGATGAAGGGAAGATTGGGTTGGACGAGAACACTGGCGAGCCAAATGGAATTCTAATGGAAAGCGCCATGAATCTCGTGAAGGGGATCGTCCCCAAACCAGACTTGAAAGAACTCGAAGAAGCAGCCTTGCTTGCATGCACGAAAGCCGTCGAAGCAGGACTCACAGGCGTGCACTGGCTAGTTGAGTCCATCGAGGAAATTCAAACATTGAAAAAGCTTGATTCCCAAAGAAAACTGCCCCTGCGAGTCTACTTGGGCATCGCGTTCAAACTGTTACCCAAACTAACCGACATGTATCACTCAAACGAAGCAAGCAGCAATGTCCAGATTGGCTTTGTCAAACTGTTCGCTGATGGCTCGTTGGGCTCAAGAACTGCAGCTTTGACTAAACCTTACTCCGACATGCCCTCGTCGAAGGGAATGCTTTTCCAAACGACAAAGAAACTAGGCAAACTCATCCGGAAAGCTCACAAAGCAGGATTCCAAGTTGCCGTTCATGCAATCGGTGACAAAGCAGTCGCGAGTGTTCTGGACGTCTACGAAGAGACACTAAGGCATTTTCCTCGGAAGAACCACAGGCATAGAATCGAACACTGCTCCGTGCTCAATCCAGAACTCATCAGTCGCTTGAAAAGCTTAGATTTGGTAGCCTCGGTTCAACCTCACTTCATTGCTTCCGATTTCTGGCTAATCGACCGTTTGGGCAAAAAACGGACTCGCTGGGCCTACCCCTTCAAAGACCTCATAAAGAAAGGCGTCGTATTGGCTTCCGGATCCGACGGTCCCATCGAACCCATTAGTCCCTTGCTCGGCATATGGGCTGCCACCGCAAAAAGAGGCTCAAAAGAAAATCTCCCCGTCAAAGAAGCACTGGAAACCTACACAATTAACGCCGCATATGCAGGCTTCAACGAAGACAGGAAAGGAAAAATCGAAATTGGCAAAGTAGCAGATCTCACAGTCCTATCAAATGATTTATTCAGCGTTAAACCAGAAATGATTAGAAAAGTTATGGTGGAAATGACCATCGTCGACGGAAAAATAGTTTATGCTCATCACGGCTCTATATGACGCGCGCTATTCCAAACGGAACAAACGGCAGATACCCGACTTCAAATTAGGACCTGCGGAAAACCATCACAGGAAAAAAATTAAACCAGCAACTTCAAGAATGAATTAGTCTGTCGAATGGGTCAGCTTTTCTCTTTTTCTCCTATCCATCACCCAATCCTTGTAACCTGCTGCGATTGCCCAAGAAAAAATAATGATCCAGACTGGGACGGGCCTCAGAACATCAGGTATCTCCAGAATTGCCCACATCACTATCCATGGCACAACTCCTGCCGCTATGCTCACAGCTATAATTATCCAAACCCACTTCTCACGGAGAATGAAGGACATAGCCCTTCACAAAAACAATAGGGATTAAACTGATTCTTAATCTTTTGTGTCGAGCTTAAAACACACGCAGAGAAATGGCAATCATAAGCGTTCTGTGAATTTAGGAAACCAAACTAGCAGATACCTTTCGCGGAGATTTGGTTTTGAGATTCTATTTTTCCCTTTCTGGGTCATCTTAAGCAAGCGTACGTTTTGGAAGCACACTAGATCAAGATTTATTTCAGGTGGATTTCGACGGCATCTCCGTCTCGCAATATGAATGTTGCGCCGACTTTTTGCGGGCTAAAAGAGAGTCGTTTGGACCACACTTTCGCATAGCCAAAGTTTTCTCTGAAGTCGCTGTGGATGCCCTTGGCCAAATCATGTATCGACGCGTTCTTTTTCAGAATGAATGGTCTCTTCGAAAACTCGCGTTCACCAGGCTCCTTAGTGTAGATTCGCATAAGATTCAGGGTTTTGAACAATGTTTCACCCAGGTTTTCCAGCCCAGCTCGCGTGTAGCATGAAACGGGCAGGATTGGGAGTTTTCCATGGACGCTATTTTTTAGCGTTTTCAACTGTCTCTCTGCCCCTAGTAAGTCTGTCTTGTTCGCTAAGATGACTGCAGGTTTGTAGATGGTGTTCTCGTACACGGCTTCTTCTACCTCCTGAAGTGTTGCGTCTCCAGAGATTCGAACGAAGGCATCAGTTATTCGATAAGTTCTCAGCATTTCTTCCACTTCCTTGAATGTGCAGTCAACGAGTCTTCCCAGAACGATTATTCTGAGACCTGCACCCATGTATTTTCTCTCAATCTCCACTCGTGCCTTCGGAGTGCTTATCAAGATCCGAGCTTTTTCCAACTCCTCCAAAATGAGGGCTAAGTCATGAACAGGATTTTGCGATAGATCTACCATAATGATTATGCCATCAGCATTTCTCGCCATACCCAACGTCTGAAGCCCCCACGCCCTCCCGTCTGCAGATCCCTCCATCACTGCAGGGGCTTCAATCAGCTGAAACTGAAGATCCAAATAATTCATGATTCCAGGCACAGGCACCCGTGTCGCGAAAGGATTCACCGAAACTTCCACTTTGGAATTCGTCACAGCCGCAAGCAGACTGCTCCTACCTGCCTTCGTCAATCCAAGAATGACCACCTGGGCCGCCCCTTCCTTCTCCATAAAAAATTTCGGCCCGCTCCTCGCAGTCGTAGCCTTCTTCCTCTTCTTCTCCTCAATCTCCTTGCGAAGGTTCGTGATCCGCTTCTTCGTTTGAACAATCAATCTCGACGTCCCATGATGGCTCGGAACCAAACTCAAAAACTCTTCCAGCAACCGAAGCTTTTCTCTCGGCTCCTTAGCCGCTTCAGCCTCTTCCCACTTATTCTTCGCATCAGGCGGCAAATTCGTCGGCATCGCGGCCCATCCAAACAATAATCATAAAGAACAACATCATATATTTTTCTCCATGCAAACATCCGTTCCTGCTTGATTATCCAATCCAGTTCCTAACACACCCATCATTATACAACTCCAGCTCTTGGCCAAACAAAACAGTAAACCAACACTTGACCCCAGAGCGACATCAAAGCGATATTCCCCCCCACATGAGAGACGAAGAGTTTGAAGTAGCCAGCACCACGACTTTGGAAGAACAGCGCTCTCACTGCAGTTTTCAATTATTCAACAAAAATAGCTGGGTTAAAACTGTTCACCTGGGCGCTACGTGGCAAGCTTGTTCTGTAATAAATGCAGAACAAGTATGATAAACTTATAACAAAGAGAGGATGGAGACGTCTCCCGCAAGTTCCCCTTTTTTCTCTTGCAGGGATTGGCGCATGCTAAACTAAGGATTTTCTGTAATGTTATATGAGGAAGGGCAGAAGTTTTTCTCCCGCGCAGGTCTTCTTTTCCACTCTGTTTCTTACACCAATTAAGGAAGGTTAGGGGTAGTGTTGTCCGTAATGCTGTGCCATTATGACAAGGTCTGACAATCCCACAACGCCGTTTCCATCCGTATCCGCGTTTGCGTTCCATGCGTGCGCAGCTCCGGGCGTGCCTCCCGTTGCAGGGGTCGTTCCATAAGCGTTGGCCAGCAGGACCAAGTCTGCAAGGTTGACTTTGAAGTCACCGTTAAGATCGCCTGGTATTGTCAGGGCTAAATTGCCACCTTTCAGGTTGTTGTTTTCAATGTTTGTTTCACCTGAAATCGATTCCGTACAAGTCCAAAATGTGTAGTTGCCATAGGCAAAACCAGTCGTGTTCCAAGCGAAAGTGATGGTGCCAGACGCTCCACTTGCTAGTGTAATGGTCTGCGTTCCGACTTCGGTCGCGTTGGCATAGATGGTTGCGTTGAAGGTTTGCTGGGAATTTCCATTGTTTACAGAGGTGACATTTATGTTGAATGACAATCCTTGAGCTACCACGCTTTTGGCAAGTGTGACATTTGTGACGGCTGTGATGACGCCAGCTATGATTGAAAAACTAGGCATTACGCCGTTTGGGGGCAGTGTTCTGACTCTCGCCCACCACACACTTATCGAATCCCGAGGGGCGGCAAATCCGACCGAGGCAGGATAGCCTGGGTAATTCGTTGCCATGGGCTGCTGAGAACTGCCAACTGCATAATTTAGGTATTGTATAGAGGACGTTGAGCTGAGGACTCCAACCGTGTATATGCCAAGAATTCCTTCAGCGTTTGAAAGAGACCCATAATTTGCTCCAACAGGGTTTGCCTCTCCGCTATAAGTATTCCACTGGTCTGGATACGTGTTTCCGCCGGCTAGCCGTATGAATGCACCTGCGTAGCCAGGCCCTCCGGGTTGCTCTGGCAACGGTTCTTGCAGGTTAAAGTACCCGACATTGTTCACGTCTCCTATCGACGTGATGCTGGCGTCGAAAACAGTTCCAGGGCCAAACAAAGATGAGGAAGCTACGTATCCGGTGCCAGCATAATTTATGATCAGGCCGTTGTTTACATTATATGAACCGGTGCTCAAGCTGACGTTCCACTGGCTGCTCAATGATGATCCAGCGAAGTTATCATACAAATTGAAGACATTGGCTCCATCATCGTACTCGCCGTAGGTCGGGCTCAGCGTTGGGGCCTCCCCTGTCGTCTCGTTGTTGAAAAGGTTGATTGAAGGAGAGGCGAAACCAATGTATATCATTATGCTGGAGTCCGCTGGGATGCCTCCGTCTATCCTGAGCCAGTACACCGAGTCGGTCGATGAATTGCTGTTCCCCGATTCAAGCCAGCTCTGTATGACTGTGCCGTTTGCATACAGGAACTCCACGTTCTGGAGGTTAGAAGCCTCATAACTCGCATAGGCTGAGCTGTTGATAGTCACCATCTGTTGATATGGGGCAGGAGTTGGCTCGGGCTGAGTGTTAGTGATCAGAATTGGAACTGTGTAGGGTAGTGACAGCATCGCAGTTAAGTGTGCATCCTGAGCATAGTAAGAAGCTGTGTCAGGCAGCGTCAATGTCGTTGAAGAGTTAATCTCTTCATAAGGAGTGTCAAGTAAGCTCGTGATGTTCACATAGGGCAGTATTCCGAGAGGTTCCAGTATATCTGTGATGTTTTCTGGCAGGCCGCCGCTTAGAACCTTTTGTCCTTGCTGAAATGCTATGTCGTTGAAGTATCCAGCGGAATTCAGTTGGTCGAGAACCGTGTTCAATTCTGTGACCATCTCTGAAAGGTATGAAGAGGCAGTGAGTGCATACTCACTCGCATGATTTTCCTGCATCAACACATAGTAGGACGCATTCGCCTGCAAAGCCCCATAGGCTCTATCACTGGAAGTGGCAGAAGCATTCATGTAAGCATAGTACTCATACTCATAGTACAAAAGTTGGCTGTAGATGTTATTCGGGAGAGAGCCAAAGATTGCAGGTGTCGCCGGTATAGTAACGTACTCTGTGAAATCATCGTTGGGATCGGATATTTGAGCATGGTACCATGCATTAGTAATGGGAGTTGCTAGGGCGGCTGCAGCTATGAATAGGATGGGTACAACCCACGTCACGGCCCCTACCCCTGTTGTTGACGCCACGGATGCAGCCGCTGCGGTTTCCGTTGCTGCTGCGCTACAAATGACGCTAATTCCAAGTGCCCCAATTGATGCGATAACATATTGGATAGCCTCGTCAATTTTGTTCTGAGGAGCGGCCACTCCGACTTCTCCAACAGTCTGCCCGCTTGGCAATGATAAAGTGTAACTTGCACGGAGCACGATATCGCCGTTGCTTTGCATGTTGGCGAGGCCCGCCAGTGTTTGGTCTAACTGTATGGTATCTATGGTAGCCCCTCCAAAAGCCACAGAGTTTTCTATATCCTGCTTTACAACGTAATATGTTAAGGTCGCCTGTGTTCCTGTTCCCACAGAATACGAGAGTTTGCTGAATGCGTAATTCTCCAACGTTGTTTCTGTCCATTGCAACGCAAAGTCCTTTAGCCACTCCTCAGAAGCCTCATCGAAAGTATTCCAAAACGTCGGTGGTTTTGCAAAATTCCAAAGTGCTGTGGCTGAGTAGGTCAACGTTACTGTTTGATGCGGGGCTATAGTCGTTGGATTGCTGGATGAGGGCCAAATGTTATTCAAAAAGGGAGTTTGAGCCTGAGGATCTGTTCCTGGATCAGTTGATTGTACCACGAGATTTGCGGGTGCAGATACTTCGGAATCCCCCATATTCTTTACAGTAACCGTCAAAGAGAAGGTTTGCCCCTCTGTAGGCGCCGTCGGAAACGTTGAAAAGTCCGTGACCACCAATGGTGGGTTAACGGCTATGGTAACCGAAGCAGTTTCCACGTCGCCGCCCCCTGAGGCTAGGACCTGAGCCGTGTAAGAACCAGAGGTTGTTCCGTCTGACACTATTATAGTAAGTGTACTCGTGAACGATGGGTTACCGGAAGCTGTATTGAACGAGGTTGTGAACCATTGCTGATTCGAGCCCCATGCTACCGACAGGGACACTTTCTCGGACGTGCCTGAAACAAGTGTGACGTAAACGGGAACGCTTATTGACTCGCCTATGTAGGTTGAAAAAAGGTTGCCGCCGGTGGTAACCTTGAATTGAAACGGAGTTGAAGTGACAAAGTTCGCCGTTATGGTTCCTGGTCCGTTTATACTAGCAGAGGTTGATGCTGGCGTAGAACCCGACAAAGATACAGAGCCAGAGGTACTCCAACTCTGAAACACATGCGACGAGTCAGGATTAGCCGTCAACGATATTTGTGTGCCCGAATTGACT
>Ga0209039_10003572_pt1 | contig 12033 bp, 10 predicted proteins | sample BogFormECP12_OM1_FD_188238 | JGI IMG/M metagenome (GOLD analysis project Ga0209039, IMG submission 188238) | Bog forest soil microbial communities from Calvert Island, British Columbia, Canada - ECP12_OM1 (SPAdes) (version 2) | ecosystem: Environmental > Aquatic > Freshwater > Wetlands > Bog ...
CTCCCATTTGAGGATTATTATCGTTACATTATTTAATTTTTCTGGTCAAATGGTTTAGGCAATTTTGGATTAATTCATGTAGGAGCTAAACACATACATGGCATCAATTGTACTTTGTCCTGTTGGCCGAGAAAAGGGTAGTGGGTGAATGCTACTGAAAATCATTGCCCAAATCAGGTTCTAGGGGTCATTTCTTCTGGCGAATATTCATTTAGCCATCTGTTAGCGTTTTTCAGTATCTCTCATACACGACCGAGAAAAGCGTCTTGACTGTATATTTGCTATTCGCCTTAGAGGAAGCCAATGGATATCATTTTAGGTTAGATTTTTGAACCGTAATAAACCTCAATTTATATGCCCAATTTTGGACCTTGTTCGCCAGGAGGCGACTTACCAAGCAGATATCCTACAATCGTCCCAAGCAAGCCGAACATAGGCGCTATTTGTTGGTCAGAGTATCCAGCTGTTATGAGAAACAATCCAGCTGTAACAATCACCGAAACGGCGAATATTCGGGTTGCTTCTTGATCCCAGCCAGAATTCTTTTTGTAGGCAACCAATCCAGTAAATATAATAAGAACCAGTCCAAACGTCAGCACTCCCAGGCTCAAGTAAATCTCTATCCATGCGTTGGTTTGTATGCTCCCTGTGTCAGGAGATTTTTCGCTGGAAATGGTAGTCTCAATGTGCCCAAAATCTGGAGCTATAGTATAATCCCGGTTTTCTTTTATCTTGCTCGATTCATTTCTTCCTACTTCCTGCTGGCTAGCAGCAAATTCTGTGAGTAATACGGCAAATATTACGAAGATTAGAAGCCACTTTGCCATAGAGACAGTACCCATCGTGCAAGCATCTCAAGTCAGATTCATCTTGAAGCCAATTTAGCTACTTGTATTTTGAAGTGCCTGATTAGCTTTATCTTTGCTCTGCTGTGCTTCTTTACAATCTGGGCAAATATTAAGGGCTTGGTCGAATGCGCTTATGGCAGCCTGGTATTCTCCTAATTGACATAGAGCTAAGCCTTTGTTATATTGTGCTTCATATAACTGCAAATTTAGCTTGATAACTTGGTCATAGCAATCTATTGCCTTTTGGTATTCACCATTAGTGTAATATGTGTTACCTTCCTCAAACAAAGAATCCTGATTTGCCGGTTCATTAGAATCCGACCCCATATATATCGGCAGCAGCATTTTTTTAGGTTGAAATCTTGTCCCATTAGGTGTTAATTGCTCTGTTGAATCATTCTGCTTGGTCCAGTTCGTCCATGGAGAGTTAATGTCTGTAGTTTGCTTCCAGCAACACCAGAGTTGGTTATTAAGATCTATTGCAAATAATTGTAATCTGCGATCAGCTGATTGTGCCAAAGAGATTTGTTTTATCCCTGCGACAGGAGGCATTGTGAATTTTGACCAGTTCGTCCACGGAGAGTTAATGTCTGTAGTTTGCTTCCAGCAACTCCAGAGTTGATACTGAATACCTATTGCAAATAATTGTAATCTACCATCAGCTGATTGTGCTACAGAAATTTGTTTTATCCCTGCAACAGGAGGCATTGTGAATTTTGACCAGTTCGTCCACGGAGAGTTAATGTCTGTAGTTTGCTTCCAGCAACTCCAGAGTTGGTTAGTCGTATCTATTCCGAATAATTGTAATCGCCCGTCAGCTGATTGTGCTACCGCAGTCTGTGTTACGGCGATTCCATAGGCACTACCTGTAAATGCTAATAGCAGAATAAGTGTTAGGGTTATTAGCATCGGAGCACACTTGGGGTTCATGCGATTCTCCTCCTTTGAGACTTAGATTATAGTCAAACACAAAAGATTGATAATCTCAATGCTTCATCGATTGTGCAGATCCTTTGGTTTTTGACTATAATTTGGCTGCTGTATTACTGATCCTCATATTTAACTCTGTTCATCTATTAAACTTAGGTTAATAAGAATCCTCATCAATTTAAAAGAAAATTATAGTTTTATGTTTAGGGTTTTATCATGATACACGATAAGGTTACTGAAGGCCACTTAATCAATTAGCTCGTGCGGGGGTCTCATCCCCCGCACGTTAACATCGCTAGCGGTAAATTTTCGTTCTCGGTTTTTACTGGTAAAGAAAATCATGCCTTTCAAAGCTCTCGATTCTGCCTGAATACGAGGTTCAGGCGGCCAGTGGTTCTCATTGTTCCAGAAACCGATAGCTTCAAAAGAGGAGACAGTCATGGATTGGCTTCGTGAAGCTGCAAATCATGTTGAAGAGATTGAAGTAATATTGCTGGTTAACTGATAGTTGACACGCATTCAACTTGATTCCATGTGGACTTTTGTGGGTCACAAAAGGATTCTTGGCCGAGGTTTTCCGAAGAATAGGGTCAAACTCTCGAAACTCCTGGGAAAAATGGGTTGTAAGCTAATGCTGGCTTGATTGCCGACAGATCCGCGTTCTTACAGGCAATCGTCACATGTCCGAAAGAGACAAGCCGACGATCGTTCAAATATAGAGCGCGAGAATGAACCTGCACTTCAATGTCTCGGAGTTGTGATCCTGATGTACAAGATTGGCCATTTCAGAATCCTTCGGTGTCGATACCGAGAAAGTCCTGCATCATTTCGGATTGCATCAGGTCCTTGATCCCCTGCGTTGCTGGAATGAACTTGAACTGGAAGGCATAGTTGTAGGTTCCAGATCCGTCAAGCTTCATCCATACCAACCACTGGTTAGTGCCAGCAAGTCTAGCAAATATATTATGATGCAGTCCATTTGTGTCCTTGAGCTGGAAGGTTAGGCCGCCAGCAGCAAAGTTGCCCAGGCTCTTATACTGGCAGAACGCCATGGCCTTGAGAGGTAAACCCAGATCTGAATATCCCTTCCTCTGGACAATAAGGTTCGTGGTCTTGACCCCGGTGATGGACATAACCATCAGAACCCCTCCTGTTGGAAGGACAAGATCACCTGTGGGGGAGGTAGGTGTCAATGGTATGGTAGTCTGGTATACCTTTAATCCTCGTCCCATTTTCGCAAGAGCGCAAGCTGGATCTATGCCGTAGTCTGTCATGTACTCGACCCAAGTCAAGGGAGTTGTATCGTCGCCTGGGGTGTATTTTGTAATACCCATCTCTGTAATCTTTCCATTAGGCATTTTTGCTTCCGAAGGGTCGAGCAACGGTATACATTTCAGCCAATCATTGTCATCTGGATTGTCGTACTTCGATATGTAGGTGGCTATTCCCGCAGCATCTACAGGCGCGTCCGGCAATACTAATCCTGTGCAACATTCCGGACATGGAACGATACATGCTCCTACAAATTGGTTTTCCAAAAATACGGCTTTGTCTAACATCGGGCCCGTTATTATGACATTATTCAAGCACACAGGGCACATTGTGCTTATCGAGTTTGTATCTTTTACCATTTTCTTATTCTCCAATTTAGGTGATATTTAGGGTGTATTGAACCAATCCGGTACGATTTTGTTATTCAGCGAGCTCAATCCTTCCGCATAAGATGAACTCATACACGAAATCAGATATAATACTAAAATCGAGCAAATCATTACGTTTCTGCACATAATAGATTTTAAAATCATTAAAAGTATTTATAATTTGTCTTGCCAAACACAAAGAGGATTAAGCTAATCCACGTAAGCCGGATCATCAAGCGAGCTAAGATCCGGCCTCGTTACCAGTATTATGTACCCTACATGAGTGGGCGTAGTCTTCAATTTGATATACTATCATGGAATTATATATCCTATTTATTTTTTTATCTTGAATTAGGTCTATGACACTTTGCAGGCATGGCACCATCCTGGAGAAGATATCAAAAGGCATTTCAAAGCAAAAGAGAATCAACGATGTGATTCAAAATGGCGGACGGAAAGAGTGAAATCAGGTGCTATAGGTGTGGTAAAAAAGTGCGGGACGGTGGTGTTGGCGATTTCAATCTGGAATTAAAATATGTCACCTTCTGCTCGCCTAAATGCAGAAGTCTCTTCTGGCAGAAGGATATGGGATTACATAAGCCAATCCAGAAGCAAGAATCCCTATGGGCATTTGCAATTCCGCTATTTGGATGAGCAGGAGCTGATGTGATGGAAATCTGGCGCACTACGTTTGCGGGTTACACGCACTTACCTTCAACTATCTTGATCTCGTCTTCTGTCAGCCCGTACAGCTCGTAGACCAGTTTATTGATCTGCTCATCAGTAGCCTCGATCCGGTCGGTATTGGCAGCCACGAAAAGGGAAACGTGATCATTTTAGCTACTTTTGTCGGAAGGCGCATCATTGTGAATCTTGTCACATGGATTCCGCGGTGGTTTATTAAATTGCTTCTCACATTCGCTAACAAGCTTTTCCAATTTACCTAATTGTGTAAGACAAAATGGTATTACTTCTGTATCGTCTGGTAAGCTTTTTTCCCCTATGGGTTGACCTGCTTTAAATATTACCTTTGTTGCCTTTATTCTCGATGGTACAATAACCATAGGATTACTTTCTGGAAAAGGTGTTCCATAACGTGGGTCACCTTCGGAATATTCCATTCTTGTATTTGCCACGTAAGTCATTTTCTTTTCTGTATGGACAATAGGTGGAAGAAAATGAATGAAATTGACACGCAAATCTTTGAGAAATCGCATCTCACGATCTTCTTTTATTTTTCTTTGCTGAGGACAGTACCATTCCCAAAATTGATCTTTTTCTGCATATTGAATTTGCATATAATAAGTAATGCTTCGTGCAGCAGAAAAGAAAGCACCTAAGTTAAACAGAAGTATAGCGCGATTTTTATCAGAGTCATCTTCAAGATAATCACTATACCTCCCATCAATTTGCTTATAAAAGTACTTAGCTTCCCTGAGCTTAAATCGGGTAGGGTTTTTTATCCAATCGTTTGCTTCGGAAGCTGGAAAGATATCCTCGCTATCGTTCTTTGTGCGCGCCAAAATCTCTTCAAGTGAGTACGTTTTAGGTTGCTCTTTTTTAGCATCGCCCATATAATCGCCAATGCTAGTAAATAACCAGAATATTTAAATTGACGCTTGAATACAGGCTACAAAAAATTTAGCTAGGCGGGAACACGCGAAACTGTCCCAGTCAGAAAAAGAGGAAATACTACCAGCGTCTGTATTTCGCTTGTGCGGATGTGGGGGATCATGGAAGCAACGCAACGTTATGTTTCAAAGGAGTTAACGCATTTCGTGGGTAGAAACCTGCGTGAAAAGATAACAGATGAAAACCTCCGTCGAGATGAGCAATATAAGATATTGTTCAAAATCATCGAGGAGAAATGCATTCGCCATTCCATTGATCTACTTCAACGAATTCCGGATGGCTTAAAATACAGCACTGCTACTTGTGATTTTATCCGTCCGGGAAAATTCAGCGATAACGATATGTTTTTCCCTTATATGATCTGCTTCTGCGATATTCCTGTAGAAGATCTTGGCATCCACATCAGCAAGTATAGTCATTTTGGATTGTCCTTCAAAAAATCATTTTTGATCGAACGTGGTGCAAGCCCGCTATTTTACGTGGAAAAAAATTCAGCTATCGAAAATACAACTAGATCAGAATATTTTGATAAGATGGTTGATTGCTATCTCAATTACTGTAATTATATCATAAACTTAAAGGATCCTGGCAAAATTGAACCTAAATCGGAAGAATGTTTCAAGATTTCTCAGTTCATGCTTGATTTATTGCGCTACATAAAGTTCTTTGACGCAAGTAAGCCAGACAACGACAAAGATAACTTCTACATGGAGCGTGAATGGAGGAGCCCATATTATATACATTTTGAAATCGCAGCTATCTGCAGAATTATCTTGCCTAGCTCTTATAGCGAAAGATTTCGGAATGATGTACCGGAATACATTGGACAGATTACATTTAGCGATGACTTCAGCTAATGGGCGCGCAAGATGATGGAGTTCCAGCGATATTAAAGTTCGCTTTCTGTAGAAAAACGAACTTATGACCGATAGCAGCAAGCTACATGAAGGAGATCAATATGGGGATCTGTAAGGCAGTTTATATACCAGCAAGCAAAAAGAAAAAATAGAGATTATTATTCTACCTGCTAATGAAGCTTAACGAGAGTATCCGATTTTGCTTTCCATGTATACAACATTTCTTTCAACTTTAAAAATGAGGTATCATTCACCTAACAGCTACAAGGTAAGAATGAATTGGTATGTATCTACTAAGAAAGATTATAAACACGGGGGTGAATGTTATCAGTGGATGGTAGATAAGGCAAGATCTTCCAAGACACGCCGAGAGGCAGCGCGAATGCCACTCAGTGGTGGGCTGATTGAAGTTAAAGCATATGAGCCTCGTTTTGTGAGGGAGGCGCTGAAGGGATCTGCCGCTTATTACCGAGATGAATCGCAAATGGCAAATAAGAGCATTGAAGAATTTAAAATTCGATCTCTAGCGGCGACACGGATGAGAACCCTGCCAATTCGCCGCCCTGAAATTGAAGCGTTAAGGCATATCAAATGTGAAAAATCACCAAACCATATCCATATCAAAATTGTCGGAAGAAAACAAATCTGTTTTAGCGACGTCAGCGAAAGCGAAACAATTGGGACTTTAACAGAAAAGATAGCCGATGATCTGGGCGTTGATAAAGGAAATTGGGGCTTTTACATAGCCGGATCTAAAAAACAACGTGAATTTCTTCCTAACAGTGCAAAAGTGCGTGAGATCAAACTCGATCACGATAAGAGTTTGCATTTTCTTCCGAGAACGGTCATAAGATAGCTCATGGGAGACCTTAATTGGCCGATGATGATGTGGAACTCGAAGAGGATGACGAAGACTTAGAATTGGATGACCACATCAATATAACTATAAATAGCCGAAACCACATAAGAGAACTAAGCAAAATATTAGCTCCCGTTGATGGATTAATCCTAACAGGTACATTTGGTTTGTTATACTTCATTCTTAACAGCAGCATAAACAGCAACAACGGTAAGGGGCTTCCGATAGATCCTCGGGTTATTGAGCTTTTATTAATAACTTCGGTAATTGTGGCTGGTTCGATTGTGTCAAGCATACTATCGGTCACTGTAAAAGCAGGAAAGCCGTTATTAACGAAAATCCAGTACATGGATGATTTACATGATATTTATAAAGGGGAATTTGATTGGGCTTGGTTTTCAGTGACGCTACTTGGATTCGGAATGGTTGTATTTATCATTGCCATGATCTTGTTTTCAATGGATTATCTAACAAGGGTAACGACGAGCCCGTAAAATCGATTTTAATGCTGGATCTCCGCTTGCTTGATGATTTGGCTTATGTGAATTGGTTCCTTACTGTAAGACCTACTACTAAGATTCGCCACGATGACTACGCCCACTCATGCAGGGTACATAATACTGGTAATGAGGCCGACAAACTAATCTTGAAGATGCACGCAAACGGTGCGAAAGTAAGGCAGGGGGCTATCCCGGAATTGATAGTGATAGCTTTTATATGGCAAAAACATGTTCTGCATAACTATGCCTAAAAATTCGGAAAATAAATGCAAGATGTGTGGGGCAACCTTAATGGAAACGATGAAGGGCGGGGTCGCGAGAACTGATGAACGTATCATTACCAAATGCCCAAATGGCCACCCACAAAATAAACGACCGCCCAAAAGATAAAATACAGGGGGTATGGGCTGGTGGCAGTTCTGGCGGCAAAGATACAACGAAGGCTAAAAAGGTATAAAAATATTTTATTGCTTAGCCCACTTAATAGTTTCAGGAGATGATAACAGTGGATAATGAAGGAACAATTCAGGCACAATGGGAGAACGTGATCAAAAGGCGCAATTGCGTGGAGATATATGAATATTTGTATAATGTTATATTGAGTAATCCCAGAGTTGGGGATTATACTTTGGATAGACGGTTTATCGTGAGATTATTAAAAATTGCAAAAGAATCAGATCTCCCATGTGAACAAAGCCCTTACGAGAACTTGAGACAAGATATCGATCGTTATATAGAAGTATTCAGTAAGGATGCTACATAGACATCCCACGAAAATGAGGTAAATGAGGCCGGATCTCAGCTCGCTTCATGATCCGGTTTATGTGGATTAGTTCCTTACTAGTAAAAGCCAGGGAAAAATTTGCTGCTAGCGATGTTCACGTGCTGGGGATAAGACTTCAGCACGCTTTATCCAATATTAGCAAGGGGCAACGTGAAGCACACCGTGCACCCTTTACCCAGCTCTGATTCAATCCATATCCGCCCACCGTGGACCTCGACGATACGCTTGACTATGGCTAGACCAGCTCCTGTTCCTTCGCTTTTCTTATCCACTTTATAGAAAAGCTCGAAGACTTTGTCGTACTGGCTGGGGTCTATGCCAATTCCATTATCACGGACAAAAAAGATTCTATCCTTTCCATCGATCCTTTGTCCGATCTCTATTTCTGGATTTGCCTGCAACTCCATGTACTTTATGCTGTTTTCTATTAGATTGACCAGAACCTCAGTAATCCTCATTCGATCTACATGAACTACAGGCAATTTCTGATCAACAGATACCTTAAAACCCTTGGATCTGATTTTCTCGCTAGTCTGTCTGAGAGCGTCCTCGACAACCTCCCCGAATGGTACATCTTCCGGCGGGCTGACCACACGACCGACCCGGCTCAGCTCCAGGGTCCCGAGCAGGAGTCTATCCATCTTGGAAATTGATTCACTTACTATCCGAAGATCATCCTTCAACCGGTCCAGGTCGCCCTTCTGGGCATCCTGTTCAATGAATCCCAAGAAACCGCTGATACTGATCAAAGGAGTTCTAAGGTCATGTGAGACTGTATAGATGAACCGTTCCATTTCCGCGTTCTTCGCCTCGATGTCAACTGTTCTCTCTTTTACCCGATGATCCAACTCATCTCGCGATCGGCGCAGCTCTTTTTCCATCTTCTTGCGATCGGTGATATCAGTAGCAATTTCCATCCGGACAATACGACCATCAGGCCAATAAATGGCCTTGTCTCGACAATCGTACCACCGTTTATTAACAGTGTTCTGAAATTCCCAGGCAACGCCCTCTGTCGGGTTCCCATCTGGCCCAATGAGCTGACTATTTGTGCAAAATTCGCAGGGGCTGGCCTGACCTTCCTGGATCGTCTGCCAACAGATTTTACCCTTTATGTCACCCCATATACTTTGCCCATATGTATTTATGAAAACGATCTCATAGGTTTTCATATCAACCACGTAGACGAGGGCATCAAGGCTGTTTAAAACTTCTGAGAATGTCCGATTTTGGATCCGCAGCGCATCCTCCATCCGCCTGCGTTCAGTGATGTCCCGAAAGACAAGCACGACTCCAGTAATGTTCCCGTCTCGGTCTTTAATCGGTGCCCCGCTATCATCTATTGCAACTTCTGTTCCATCCCCTCGAATCAGGATAGTGTGGTTTGCAAGGCCGACAATCGCCCCGTTCTCAAGAACCTTGGTGATAGGGTCGTCAACTTCTTGACGGGTGAACTCGTTGATGATGTTGAAAATCGCTTTGGCCGGCCTCGCCAAACTCTCTTCAAGCGTCCAACCAGTCAATTCTTCCGCTACCTTGTTCATGAAGGAGATCTTGCCTCCAATATCGGTAGCTATGACCGCATCGCCGATGCTAGCCAGGGTGGTAGCATGGCGGTGCTCGCTTTCCTGCAGTGCCTCCTCCGCCCGCTTGCGCTCGGTGATATCGATACCAGTCCCATCAAGATGCAGAATGACGCCGTTATGATCTCGTGTGGCGTGAATGTTGATCGATATCCAGATGGATCGGCCATCTTTTTTACGTCCCTCGACTTCAAAGTTATCAACCCAGTCATGTTCGACGAGAAGTCTTTTCAAACGCTCTCGGTCTTCGGAGCGGGCATAGAGCTGTGCGCCTAAATCGACAACTTCCGCCATCATCTCCTCTGATGAGGCAAACCCGAACATCTTGGTCAGGGCAGAATTGGCCACTAGAAGCCGCCCTTGAATTGATGTCTGGAATATACCCACGGCTGCGTTTTCGAAGACCTCGCGGTACTTCTCTTCGCTTTTCTTGAGACTCTCCTCAGCACGTTTCCGCTCGGTGATGTCCATATACGTTCCGAGCACGCCAATAATCTTCCCCTTAGAACTGCGCAGAGGTATCTTGCTCGTAAGAAGAACGATAGTGTTCCCTTCAGGGGTCGTCTGGGGTTCTTCGATGAGTAATTTAGGGCGGCCGCTATCGATGACCTGGAGGTCGTCGGCACGATATAATTCCGCCTGGTCACGCCACCCCATCTGGTAATCATCTTTGCCGATTATGTCTTTCGGATCGGCAAAACCTGCATCGTGAGCGAATATCGCGTTACAGCCCAAGTAAACGAGATCTCTATCCTTCCAGAATACCCTTACGGGTATCGCGTTGATAATCCCATCGAGGATTTGATGTGATGCACGCAGTGCTTCCTCTGTCTGCTTGCGTTCTGTTATGTCTCGAATGGATTCTATGGCACCAGCGCGATTTCCGTGACCATCGAAGATCGGTCCTACCATTGCCCATACATATGCACCCATACCGCCATGTAATGCAGGAACAAATGTTTCGGCATAGATCGTATCACCTTTTCTCTGCACGTATTGATACTTGGAAGCAATCTCTCTATCGTCTTTGTCCAGAAGGTCCAGCAACTGTTGTCGTCGTTCACCATAGAAAGGAACTGCGTAGGCATGGTCGCTCTGTCCGATCATATCATTCTTGCTGACCCCGGTCATCTCTTCCATGGCCCTGTTCCAGGCAACCACCTTCCCTTCCAGATCAATGACAAAGGTCGCGTCAGGAAGAAATTCAATTATAGTAGCGAGACTTTTCTCTGAATCCAGCAGCTTCTCTTCCGCTCGTTTACGTTCAGTTATGTCCTGCAATGTGGCGATAACACCTATAATCTCGCCACAAGCATTCCTATGGGGCGAATAAGTTCCCACCACCCACCCATTCTGCTCTGATAAAGTGCTGTAGAATGGATAATCAGGCGAAGTGACTGTCTCCCCGTTCAATGCACGTTTGAGTAGTTTGTCTACACCTTGTTCAGATAAGTGTGGAAAGAGGTCCAACGCATTCCGGCCAATGACATCCTTGGCTAGGGTCCCTGTCATGCGTTCCATGAACCGGTTCCAGACAACATAACGCAAGTTCCTATCATAAACAATGATCCCTTCTCCAGCCTGGGAGATGATCTCGATATTAAACTGACTCGCATCTCGCAGCGCCCCATCCGTCTGATTGCGCTCGGTGATGTCATCTAACATATTCCTCCGTATTACAGTTCAGAAAGATAATATATCTATCGAAAATCCATCGAAAAGTCCATCAGCACCTCAGCCTTCTGCTCTGGCCTTCTTTTGCAAAACTAACTTATGGCTAATCCCGTGTAAACCTACTATGTGTAACCTGTAGAACACTATTGTCATTTTTTTGTATCTGAAAAGCCGTAGCACATTTTATAAACACCATTCTGCTCTTCAGACCCTGGCCTTTGCGGTATAGATTTCTATTCATCAGAATCGCTATGTAGTGCCACAGTTGATCGATAGCAGGCGAGCTGGTCGATTTGTGCTTAAAGTCTGTGGAATATCAGGTTAGCCAAAAGAGCTTTTAGGCCGATTTTGCAGGTTATATAACAAACTGCGATTAAATATAGGGCTTGGTATGTGCATCTCCAAAATGTTCTGTGACATTATTGCTTAAATCAGAGTAATCTGTTATAGAACTGGCATGGCAAGATAATGTTAAATCTCAACAGACATTAATAGGTATTGAAGCAAAATAGAAATGGAATTTGATGAATCGAGATGACTTCAGAGATCTTGCATGTATAAGGCTGAAAGAAGCTAAGATTCTGCTTGATAACCAGAGATGGGAGGGAGCATACTATCTTTGCGGCTATGTGGTTGAGTGTGGCTTAAAAGCATGTATCGCGAAAAAGACTAGAGAGTACGATTTCCCTCCGCCACGAGCCACAATTGAAAAATATTATACGCATG